>JACCDQ010828503.1_pt1 | contig 14001 bp, 7 predicted proteins | sample 7446031 | NCBI WGS metagenome assembly JACCDQ01 (sample SAMN15323442, study PRJNA562643) | freshwater metagenome | isolation source: river surface water | place: USA:Blue River Watershed | collected 2017-08-17 | reverse complement strand
TGATTTTTATTGCAAGCCCCAAGAACCAGCACAAAAAGAGGGAATAGTAAAAGGTTGATTTTTTTCATTATTAGGATAAAAAATTAAAGATGCCCAAACAAGTTTGAAGCAAAATAAAGAAATAATTTTTGTTGAAAAAATAAAAAAATTCAGAACAGAGGCCGATTTGTCTAAAATTCAGATAATTTTGATGGGGGGGGTAAAAATAAAAATCATAAATATTAATGAAAAAATTTGGTTAGTAACCAAAAAATCTATATTTTGTTTAAATAAAACTCAAAAAAGTTAAATTTATGCAAACGTTTGCACTTGGTATGTAAAGGGCAAAAAAGATATTACAATCGTTTGCACGGGCAAAAAAGGCATATTTTCCATTTGAATTATACAAAGACATCTTGTAAAGTTTATACTTATGATGCAACTTGCAATCAAGGAAAAACGGTTTTTATAGTGCCAGACCTCCACGGAATAGCTTGTTCATGCTGTCAGAGATTAAGACAGAAAATATGTGTTTATTAAAATGACTATTTGTCGCTTGTTCAGATTACGGATTGATTTCCACCCATTCGCTTATTGTTTATAACAATTTAATTATTTCAAAACTCAAAATTCATTACTATGATTATTTCTACTCAGAGAAATCATCACAATCGGAAAGTAAGCCTTCTATTGATGATGTTCATTTTAGCAATTTTCACCAATGCCGTTGCACAGAACGTCAAAGGTAAAATCACTGACGAAAAAGGTCAGGGGCTTCCTGGCGTAAGTGTTTCTGTGAAGGGTACTAACATTGGAAGTATTTCGGACATGGACGGGGCTTACTCGGTATCAGCAGGGAAAAACGCAACATTAGTTGTTTCTTATGTTGGATTTATCACGAGAGAGGTAGCCGTCAATAATCGTTCGGTACTGGACATCACTTTAGATCCTGATACAAAAGCATTAGGCGAAGTAGTGGTTGTCGGTTATGGTACACAGAAAAAAGTAACAGTAACTGGAGCTGTTGTCGCAGTACAAGGCGAAAAATTAATCAAATCCCCAGCAGTAGATATGTCCAACTCATTGGCAGGACGTTTGCCAGGATTGGTAGTAATCCAGACGAGTGGCGAGCCGGGCAATGACGGAGCGAGAATCTCGATTCGTGGTACAAATACCTTAGGAAACAACAGCCCTTTGGTTGTTATTGACGGTATTCCCGACAGAGATGGTGGTTTGGGTAGATTAAGCCCAAGAGACATCGAGTCAATCTCAGTATTGAAAGATGCCTCTGCTGCGATTTACGGAGCAAGAGCGGCAAACGGAGCAATCCTTGTCACTACTAAAAGAGGAAAGAGCGGTAAACCAACCATCAGCTACGATTTTAACCAAGGATTTGCACAACCAGCACGAGTACCTCAAATGGCAAGCTCATCAGAATATGCAAATATTATGAACGAATTGCCAATCTATAAGTCAATTCCTTCGGGTGAGTGGGCAAATGCTTGGCAAAGCATTAAATCAACAGGTTCTTACAAATCACCAACCGCCGGAGTAAGCTCATTGAATGCCAATTATAGCCCAGATGCAGTGAAGAAATTTGCCGATGGTTCAGACCCATGGGGCTATCCAAACACTGATTGGTTCGGAGATGCTTTCAAAACTTGGTCGCCACAATCGAGACATAATTTACAATTGTCGGGAGGAAACGAGAACGTCAAGTATTTTACGTCATTGGGATATGTTAGCCAAGATGCTTATTACAAAAACTCAGCAACCAACTATCACCAATACAATTTCAGAAGTAATTTGGATGCAAAAGTTAATAAGTACATCAATACTAACTTGGGTATTATGGTTAGAAGAGAGCAACGCAAATATCCTACTGAAAGTGCCGGAGCAATCTTCAGAATGTTGATGCGTGGTCGTCCGACAGAGCCAGAAGTTTGGCCAACAGGACAACCAGGACCAGATATCGAAAATGGACAAAACCCTTACGTTATCACCACAAATGCTACTGGATACGTTGATTCTCCAACAGATTTCACTCAAGCGAATGGTTCGATTAACATCACTAACCCATGGATTGAAGGTTTGAAATTAACATTATCTGGAGCTATCGATAAAACATCAAATACTACAAAAACATGGCAAACACCTTGGTCTTTGTACTATTGGGATAAGAAATCATTTGAAGCAGATGGCGTAACTCCAAAATTAGAAGGAGCTATTCGTTCGAACTTCAAAGACCCAAGATTAAGCCAAGCTTACTCATCTATTTTGAACACAAACCTTACGGCTTTGTTGAGCTATGACAAAAAATTTGGCGAAAATAACGTAAGTGTATTGGCAGGGGTAACCAAAGAAAACTTCCAAGGAGAAGGCTTCTTTGCATACAGAAGAAACTATATTTCGTCTGCTATTGACCAATTATTTGCGGGAGGTTCATTGCAACAAAATACTGGGGGTAGTGCCTATAACAGAGCTCGTTTGGGTTATTATGGTCGTGCACAATACAACTACAAAGAGAAATACTTAGTAGAAGGTATCTGGAGATACGACGGTTCGTATATCTTCCCAGAATCAGGTAGATTTGGATTCTTCCCAGGTTTATTGTTGGGCTGGAACTTAACGAATGAGGATTTCTTCAAAGTAAAAGGAATCGACTACTTAAAATTACGTGCGTCTTACGGACAAATGGGTAATGACCAAGTATATTACAACGGAGCGTTGCAAGAATATGCGTACCTATCAACTTATGGATTTGGTTCATACCCAATCAATAATCAAGTAGTAACGACTTTAAGAGAAACTGTATTAGCAAACCCTAATTTTACTTGGGAAAGAGCGAACAACTACAATATCGGTTTAGATGGAACATTCTTAAACAACAAAATCGATATGACAGTTGAATATTTCTTCAACAGAAGATCTCAAATCTTGATTCAAAAAACTGGTTCTACCCCATCTTCTTCAGGTATCAACGCTTTATTGCCTCCAGTGAATGCAGGTATCGTTGACAACAGAGGATTTGAGTTTAACTTAGGATATAATGGAAAAGCAAGCAACGACCTTACTTTCAGAGCTGGTATTAATGGTGGTTATGCAAAAAACAGAGTAGTGTTCATGGATGAAATCCCAGGAGCTCCATCGTATCAATTACAAGAAGGTAAAATGATAAACGGATACTTGGTATATAAATCAGATGGTGTATTCAAAAGCCAAGCAGAAATTGACGCAAACAAAATCGATTATTCTGATGTAACTTCAAAATTACTACCAGGAGATATGAAATTTGTAGATTATAACGGAGATGGAAAAATCAACGGAGATGACAGAGTAAGATTAAACCAAAATGATACTCCTACATTCAACTTTGGTGCAACCATTGACGTAAGATACAAAGGATTTGACCTAAGTGCCTTATTACAAGGAGCAACAGGAGCAGCAATTCGTATCCAAACAGAGTCAGGGGACATCGGTAACTTCTTGAAATACTCTTATGATAACAGATGGACGATTGATAATCCGAGCAGTGTTCACCCACGCTTAGCAAGTAGAGGTGATACCTATTATACAGGTGGTAACTACGGTAACAACACTTATTATTTGTTTAGCAAAAATTATGTTCGTTTGAAAAACTTGGAAATCGGATATACTTTGCCTAGCAATATCGTTCAAAAAGCTAAACTTGGAAGTTTGAGGGTTTATGTAAATGGATTAAATCTTTTGACAATTGACAAACACAAAATTTTTGACCCAGAGGCAACGGCTCAAGGTGGGGTGTATTATCCACAATCAAGAGTTATTAATACAGGTTTAAGTTTAACATTCTAAATTGAACAACATGAAAAACATAAAAATAAAAGTAAGCCTTTTGGTTGCACTGATGGCATTTGCTCTGTCTTGCAACAAGGATTTTTTGAATACCAAGCCGCTCAATAAAATATCAAGCTCTGCGACTTGGTCTGACGGTGCTTTGGCAGAAGCTTTCATATTCAACATTTACTCTTATTTAGGGTACGGTGGATTTGAAGAGCAAGCCTTGGCTGCCTACACCGACGAAGCGATGTTTACGCACGCCGGAAGAAATATCAATACCTTTACTGAAGGTTCTGAAAGCCCTAATAACGTTGCGTGGGTAAGTCCTACCTATGAATGGGGAAATATGTACTTGGCAATCAGACAAGCTAACGTAGCAATCGAGAATTTGCCAAAATCAACTTTTACAGATGCTCCTTTGAAAGATAAATTGTTGGGTGAAGCCTATTTCTTAAGAGCCTATTATTACCAACAATTAGTCAGATTTTATGGTGGAGTACCGCTCATTAGCAAAGCGTATGGATTGAATGAAGATTATAGTATTGCCCGTAGCAGCTATGAAGATTGTGTCAAATTCATCGTTTCAGACCTTGATAATGCAGCAAAATTATTAGATGGCAAACCAAGCATTGCTGGTAGAACCTCTAAATTGGCTGCAATGGCACTCAAAGCTCGTGTTTTATTGTATGCTGCTAGTGATTTGCATGATGGACCTACCGTAAAAGCAAAATCTAGCACTTTGGGTGGGTATAGCGACTTAGCATTGATTGCCTATACTTCAGGAGATCGTAAAGCAAGATGGGAAGCTGCAAAAGCAGCAGCAAAAGCTGTTTTGGATGCAGGTGTTGGTTATAAAATGAATCTTACAGCCCCAGTTTCGGCAGAGGAAGGTAAAAATAACTATATTTCTATTGCTATGGGTGGACAAAGTGCAGTGGGAGATGCTTCCGCTGCAAGCGAGTTGATTTTCCAACGTACCCATACTGCCCTATATACTGAAGAAGACAACTGGCCTTTGGGAGGTATTCACTACGGTATCAACAATGGTCCGAACGGATACCATAACTGGGCAGGAAATACGCCAATCCAAAACTTAGTAGATGACTATGAAATGATGGATGGAAGTAAGTTTGATTGGTCAAAAGCAGAACATAAATCAGCTCCTTATCAAAACAGAGACCCTCGTTTCTATGCAACTGTTCTTCATGATGGAGCAAACTGGAAACCAAGACCATCAGATGTAGCGGCATTAGACCCAGCCAACCAAATCCAAACAGGATATTATGACGATGGCAAGGGTGGTAAATTAAACGGTATAGATACAAGAGAATCTGCTATTGAAAACTGGAACGGTAGCCGTACGCACTACTATACTCGTAAATTTATCGATCCAAACCCAGCCTTGGCTGATAACCAATCTTCTGCTCAGGTAATTCCTTGGCCTTTCATCCGCTACACAGAAATGGCACTCAGCTATGCAGAAGCGTGTATTGAAACAGGCGATGAAGCGGAAGCTCGTAAATGGCTCAATAAAATCAGATTTAGAGCGGGTATGCCAGAAGTAAATGACTCAGGCGATGCTCTAAAAGACAAACTTCGTAACGAAAGAAGAATTGAGTTAGTGTATGAAGAGCATAGATACCATGATGCTAGACGTTGGATGATTCCTGCAAATACTGTTGGTAGAGGAATCAAATCTATCAATGTAGAAGCAAAACTAAAAGCAGGGGCTAAACCTCACAGCCCATACAAATACGACTCATCGGTATATGACTATACTTATACCGTAGAAGACAATACATCTAATGAAACTCGTAAATGGGCAGATAAAATGTATTATAGGGTTATTACTCGTGACGAGATTAAGAGAAATACTAAGCTTGTTCAAAACCCTGGTTATTAATTATTTATTAAAAATTTACTTAAAAATCTACTCCTTTGGGGTAGATTTTTAAATTTAAAGGCTATATTCAAGTAATTTATCCTTATTTTTGGAACGCTTTTCTTTTTTTATCTTTTATCGCCTATGAAAAAAATTTATTCTCTTTTGAATATCTTTCTGATTGCTCAGTTAGGATTACTTGGAGCTTGTCGAGAAAATACGATAATTTCAGACCAAGAATTAACTGCCAAATGGGCGGAAATGGCTCTATATATCACAAAAAATACGCCTTCTAACTCCCCTAACTTTGCCTCAAGAGGATTTGGATATTTTGGACTGACTATGTATGAATCTGTGGTCAATTCTGATTCAACTTACCTAAGTTTAAGCCATCAATTAGATAGCTTAAACACATTACCTCAGCCCGAAAAAAACAAAAAATATAATTGGCAACTCGTACTAAATGCCGCTCAAGCTAGTATTATAAAAAATATTTACAACCAAACATCTGATGCTAATAAACGCAAAATTGATTCACTTGAAAATAAAATATTAGATTATTATACCCACCAAAATCAAGATAACGAAACCATACAAAATTCTATTCTATTCGGAAAAAACATTGCCAAAGTCATCTTTGAATGGTCTAAAACAGATGGAGGTCATAGAGGATATTTAAAGAATTTTGATAAAAAAATGACCTATCCCAATAAACTTGGCTCTTGGAAGCCCCCTTTATATGGACAATCCTTTAGTCATTTCCCATTGCAGCCTCATTGGGGAGACAATAGAACTTTTTTAACAAAAAACCATCAATTACAAGTTCCTGACTTCATTCCGTTTGATTCTATTCCAGGTTCGCCTTATTACAATCAGTTTTTGGCGGTATATGAACAAGGGAAAAAACTCACACAAACTCAAAAAGAAATTGCGATTTGGTGGGGAGATGACCCCGACGAAACGGTTACGCCTCCTGGTCATTCGTATTATTTGGCTACCTTGGTTTTGAACAAAACAAAGCCTTCGTTAATCAAATGTGCCGAAACCTACGCCAAAATTGGCATTAGCGTGGCGGATGCTTTCACCAATTGCTGGAAATGGAAATATCAATTTTTTACGGAAAGACCCAATACTTTTATTCCAAAATATATCGACCAACGATGGGAATCCTTTTGGCCAGACCCTCCGTTTCCGGCATTCCCTTCTGGACATGCCATTCAAGCAGGAGCAGCCTCTGCGATATTTATCGACCTATTTGGAGATAAAATTGACATCGTTGATGATACACACAAAGGAAGAAATAGAGATGAGGTAAGAAATGTTGACTTCAAAATTAGGCATTATAGCTCTTTTTCTCAAATAGCCAATGAGGTGGCTATGTCGAGATTTTATGGAGGAATCCATACACCTCAAGACAATGATGCAGGACTAAAAAAAGGCAAAGAAATCGCTGAAAATGTATTAAGATTACAATGGAAAAAATGAAATTAAAACTATCTTTTTTGATACTAAATTTTGCAAATATCCTTTTTTCGACAAAGGCTCAAACTCCTTTTAAAGACATTAGCACAGAAGCGGGAATCAAGCACCATTTTGAAGTTTTTGAGGGATTTCTTGGTGGAGGAGCTTGTGTGTTGGATATAAACAACGATGGTTTTGATGATTTCTATCTTGCCGGAGGAATGAACGAAGATGCCCTTTATTTGAATAATAAAAATGGCACATTTACAAATATTTATGCCAAATCAGGATTAAATCAAACTAAAAATTTCGTCACTCAAGGAGCCGCTGCGGCTGATGTAAACAAAGATGGGTTGGTAGATTTATACATTACCACAATTACTTCCAAAGGACAAAAAAAAATAATACCAAGAGCCATCAATTTACTTTATCTGAATAGTGGCAACAATACTTTTCGGGATGCTACTTCTGAATTTGGCTTAGGGCAGCTAAACTCTTTCAGTACAGGGGCAAGTTTTGGCGATTTTAATGCCGACGGGTACCCAGACTTGTTTGTGGGCAATTATTTCACGGAATATCCCGGAGATTTAAGCACCATCAATGATGCCATGATTGTCAGTGCCAATCAAATAACAGAAGCTTATTTATTCATCAATCAAAGGGGAAAAGGCTTCAAAAATGTTTATGAAGATTATGGCATGAAGCACAAAGGCTTCGGTTTTGGAGGCGTTTTTACGGATTTTGATAATGACGGAGACCAAGACTTACTGGTCAATCATGATTTTGGCTACAAACGTACCCCTAACTTATTATATCAAAACAAGTATCCTTGGCATTCGTTTGATGAAGTTGGCAAAAAATATAATTTAGACCTCAAAATAAACGCAATGGGGGCGGCTGTTGGTGATTATAACAACGATGGATGGATGGACTACTTTGTTACGAATATTCGATTCAATCGATTTATGGTCAATAATGGAATAGAAAAGCCATTTGAAGAAAAAAGTCAAAAATTGGGATTAAGCTATATGTCGATTAGCTGGGGAGCTAATTTTGCCGATTTTGACCACGATGGAGATGTAGATTTGTTTGTTTCCAATGGTGATTTGAATCCAAATTGTACCCCAATGGGCAATAATTATTTCGAGAATATTGGAGGAAAATTTGTTGAAAATGCCAGAAATATGGGCTTGGCAGACTATGGAATTGGTAGAGGTTCGGTGGTTTTAGACATAGAAAATGATGGGGATTTGGACATTTTGGTTGTGAATCAGAAACCCGTACTGCCTAATTTCCCCATGGAGTCCGTTACGAAATTATTTAGAAACGACAGCCCCAAAAAAGGCAATTGGATAAAAATTCAATTGAAAGGCATTAACGCTGAAAGCAAAGGATTAGCATCAAAAGTAGAAATTATTATCCATGGCAAACACCAAATTCGAGAAATTGATGGCGGAGGGTCGAGCCATTTGTCTCAAAATACCTCTATTGCTCATTTTGGACTTGGGAATAGCTCAAAAATTGATGAAATTATCGTTCATTGGGCAGGAGGGTTTCAGCAAAGCATCAAAAATATAGCAGCAAATCAACTATTGATTATTGAAGAAGAAAAGCACATCAATTATTGGAATCATTTGGAATGGTTCATTTCAGTTCCTTTACTTTTGGGGCTATTGATTTTGATTATGATTTATAAAAATAAATTCTCTAAAATATAAAATCCCTTCACTCTTTTATTTTAAAAATGAAATATGCAAAAACACCAAGCAACCATTAAAGAAATTGCACAAAATTTGAAGATTTCGGTTTCGACCGTTTCTCGTGCTTTGCAAAATAATCCTAGAATTGGACTACGGACACGTGAGAAGGTTTGGGAAGTTGCTAAGAAAATGCACTATGTACCCAATCCAGCGGCAGTATTTTTGAAAAAAAATAAAACTCACACCATCGGGGTATTACTTCCCTATTTACAAGAAGAATTTTTTTCGATGGCAATCACCGGAATTGAAGACATTGCCATGGAAAAAGGATATAATGTAATGGTATGCCAATCAAGAGATAATCATATTCGAGAAAAAAAAGCACTCAACTCTTTCTTAAGTAGTCGCTTAGATGGTGTCATTGTATCGGTTGCCAGCGAAACAAATAATTACGAGCATTTCAAAGAAATAGAAAACTATGGCATTCCAGTTGTGTTTTTTGACAGAGTACCTCGAAATTTGGCAGCAAACAAAGTACGTTGTAATGTAACAAACGGCACCAAAGAGGCCATTCAGTTTTTAGTTGAAAAAGGTATCAAACAAATTGCCCTATTAAATGGACCAAGTTATTTTGAAGTTTCAGATGAGCGACTAAACGGATATTTACATGCTGTCAGAGACTTTGGATTATCTACCTCTCCGAGCTATATTAAATCCACTGATTTATCAAAATCAGACACAATTCAAAAAACCGAAGAATTATTATCCCTCAAAGAGCCACCAAAAGCTATCCTCACATTCAACGATTATTTGGCACTTTATGCCATGCAAGTATGTAAAGCAAAAGGATTGATTCCCAATAAAGATATATTATTTGTAAGTTTTGCCAATTTGCCTATTACCAATTATTTGGACAATCCCCCCTTGGCATCGGTAGAACAATTTGCTTATGAAATGGGAACAGAAGCAACCAATTTATTGCTCAATATTATCGAAAGTCCCATAGAAATTCCTTACCAAGAGATTGTTTTGGATACCAAATTAATCATTCATTGATGGCTCTCTCAAACGTGAGAGATACTTCATTAGTACCAACGATTAAGGTAGATTTTCTTCCAAACACCAAAGGGTAGTTGATTGCTTCGTGTCCTGCGGGAAATCCAAAGCATATAGGATAATTAAACGAAGCAGTATGTTCTAAAATTATCTCTTCGACTCCCTTTCCGAAAGGGGAGTCATTGTCTTTGACATCTGAAAAATCACCGACAATCAACCCAGACAAATGATGTAATTTACCCGCTCGTTTAAGTTGTACCATCATGCGGTCTATGTTGTACAAATATTCCGAAATATCCTCTATGAATAGGATTTTCCCGGCTGTGTCAAGCTCAGATAAAGAGCCAATGGAATGGGCAATCAGGCACAAGTTTCCACCCACAATTTGCCCCTCTGCTTTGCCAGATTGGTTCTGTTTATTTCCAGCAATCGAATACCCTTGAAAATCTCCAAACAATAAGGACTTCAGCTGTTGTACGGAGGACAAATCTCTAAAAAATGTTTTGGGCATAGGTGCGTGCAAGCTTTGATAGCCCAATGCTTGTAAAGTTCCATGAACTGCCGTAATATCGGAAAAGCCAACAACCCATTTAGGATTTTCCATGAAATGCCCAAAGTCAATTTTATCAATAAATCGAGAACTACCGTAACCACCCCGAGCCGAAAAAATGGCTTTCACCTCTTTATCGTCAAGCATTCTCTGAAAATCTCTTTGTCGGACTTCGTCAGTTCCCGCAAAATCAAAACAAACAGAACCCACAGAAGAACCAACCACGACACTCAGCCCCCACTCTTTTTCCATCAAATTAATTGCAAAATCAATATCCGCTCTTTCAAGTTTACTTGCCATTGCAATAATAGCAACCTTATCCCCTTTTTTTAGAAATGGTGGACAAATAAGTGATTTGACCATAAAAATAATATTTTCAGTTTTTTTAGACCTCTTCCGTTTGCAATTGTTTGTCGTATAACTCTTTATAAACTCCATTTTTTTGGTATAATTCCAGGGGAGACCCTTCCTCCACAATACTACCATTTTCTAAAATAACAATTTTATCGGCTAATTTGGCAGAGGAAACCCGATGCGAAATAATGATTGACGTTCGATTTTGCATAATTTTTTGTAAATTATTCAAAATAGCATTTTCAGTTTTAGTATCTACTGCCGACAGACAATCATCTAATATCAAAATTTTAGGTTCACGAGCAATGGCACGGGCAATGGAAAGACGCTGCTTCTGTCCACCCGACAACGTAATCCCTCTTTCTCCAAGCTTCGTTTCAAATTTGTCGGTAAATTCAATAATATTCCCATACAAATCTGCATCTTTACAAGCTTTTTCGATTTCTTCAAAGCTCAAATGAGGAGAGCCAAACCTGACATTATTAATAATCGTATCAGAAAACAAAAATACTTCTTGCGGTACATACGCCATTTGTCCTCTCAAAAATTGTACATTATAAGATTGAATGGAGATATTGTCATAAAGAATTTCTCCTTCCGAACAATCATACATTCGAAGCATCAGATTGGCAATGGTACTTTTTCCTGAGCCAGTAGCTCCCAAAATAGCAACGGATTCTCCAGCATTTATTTGTAAATTAAAGTTTTTGACAGCTTGAATACCAGAATCGGGATATAAAAAACCAACATTTTTAAATTCAATTTTCCCTTCAATATTTTTTTGTAAATTCTCTGAAGACTTAATTTCTGTTTTAATATTTAGAAACTCATTAATTCTTTTCTGTGAAGCAGCGGCCCTCTGAATTTGGCTCGATGTCCAACCCAATGCAATCAAAGGCCAAGTCAGCATGAATACGTACATGATAAATTCTGTCACATTTCCTGCCGTTAGCCTTCCTGCGATAATCTCTTGTCCACCAATAAACACACACAAAACAGTACTCATGCCAATCAATAAAGAAGTTGTAGGCGAAAACAAAGCATCAACTCGGGTTAGAGCCAATGATTTTGATTTATACACATTGCTTTCTTCCATAAATCTTTGGGCTGAATCTTCCTCTCTTGCAAATGCCTTTAGCACACGAATACCAGAAAAAGCTTCTTGGACAAAAGTAGATAAATTGGATAAACTCTTTTGGATTTGTTCGGAACGCTTGTTCATGGTGCTACTGACCATAAAAATACTTGCCGACAAAAATGGCATTGGTAGCAGAACCCACCAAGTTAAGCGAGTATTGACCGAAAACATATAGCTTAATATCAAAACTACCAACACAAACATATTCATCAGATACATCAGCGAGGGGCCGACATACATTCTCACTTTGCTGACATCTTCCGAGATTCGGGCAATCAAATCTCCCGTATTGTTTTGTCGATAGAAACTCAATGGAAGTGTTTGATAATGGGCATAAATTTCATTTTTTAAATCAAATTCAATATGCCTCGACATGACGATAATGGTTTGTCGAACAGCAAACAAAAAAATTCCTTTGGCAATAGCCATCGCCAAAATCAGAAGCCCATACGTCGCAATACTTTGGGCAAAAATATCATAAAATGAATCCTGCAAAGTAGCCCCCTTAAACAATAAATAAATGTCTATTGTTTCTTTGACCAAATCAAGAGCATGACGAACAATTTGAGCAGGAATGATTCCGAAAAGATTAGAGATAATGGTAAAAATAATTCCTAAAATTAAGTACCAGCGATACTTAATAAAATATTTATTGAGATAGGATAAATGTTTCAAGGGAAAAGCCTTTGTCTAATTGAGTTTATCGATTTTTTATGCAAAAATAATAAAAACTTATTCATTTTCGGGATAATTAAGCAAAACATTCCGACTTAAATATCCCGAAGTATCTACTTATTTTTTCTTGTACGGACCGAAAGTAGCGATGGTCTGTTGCTTTTGTGGCTTGCTTGAATACCAAATTAGCTCCGACAAATAACAAATAATGTCAGAATCAGGTTGAATCAACTTGAGTCTTACTTGATGAGCCCCATCGGTCAAGCCATATTTCCATGTAATTTCATGCCGACGTGTGGTAAAACGAATAGGCAGTTTGGCAGTTTCTATCAATTTATTATCCAAATATACTTCTACGAGGGCATATTTATCACTTTTTGACTCCCAAGAAGAGCCTTCTTTTGGCTTTGCTTCTCCTTTCACCACAAAGGCGTTTCCTTCAAAAGAAAGCAAAAGCTCATCTTGAAGATTTTTACCAATCCAAGACTTATCCAATGGATAATGCCCTGGAAAGCTTTCTTCAAAACGAACAATCTCTGGATTTTGCAAGGGAATATAGACTTTATTATCCAAAACTTTCCCACCATTTTCAGTAATATTTTGAAGAGCATGTTTCAATCCTATTTCATAGACATCATTTAGCGAGGTACTTGTATATTTAAAATCAATGTCTTCAATTTCGGTAAGTCCTTGTTTCCAAAAGGCAGGAATCGCTTGGTAGCCCAGCATTGCCCCCAAAATACCACCCGCAGAGGAAGGATTACAATCTGCATCTTGTCCGCAACGAGTCGTTATTTCCATCGTTTGTGTAAAGTCCCCTTTCCCATACAACAAGCCTAATACTACATAAGCGGAATTTATGGTTGCATCGATATTAAAAGGAGCAAAAACACCATCAGGACAACCAATATCATTTGTCCATTTTTGCTGTAACTCAAACCATGTTTGTTTCCAGTTATTTGGATATTGCTTATGCCAGCGAATTACGTCTGAAATACATTGATAATATTTGGACTGCTTCGGAATTGTCTTTAATGCCTCATTGACCACATAATTGATGTCGTTCGATACCAAAGCCAAAGAATACATCGCTCCTATATACACCCCACCATACCAGCCATCGCCATAGTTCATGATATGCCCAATTTTATCCGATATTTTAGAAGCAGTATTGGGCATACCTGGAGACATCAAACCTGCAAAATCAGCTTCAATCTGATAATCTATGCAGTCGGCATGGGGGTTATTCTGCCAATGACCTGACTGCGGGGGCATCATTCCATTTAAGATATTATACCTAGCCGCCTGATTGGCATGCCAAAGCATATATCCGGCATTGGCATACGCCTTGGCATGAGAAGCCACTGGGGCATTCAAACCCTCTCGC
>JACCDQ011375076.1_pt1 | contig 14002 bp, 23 predicted proteins | sample 7446031 | NCBI WGS metagenome assembly JACCDQ01 (sample SAMN15323442, study PRJNA562643) | freshwater metagenome | isolation source: river surface water | place: USA:Blue River Watershed | collected 2017-08-17 | reverse complement strand
CCGGTAGTGGTCTAACAACGAACGGAGACAGTAGCACCGATAACCGTGTGTTATTCCGTGGTTGGCGCTTCAATGGCTGGTCTATCTCTGAGACGAATAACCGTGCCATTTCTGGTACAGGTAACGACCGGACATATAGCCCTTATGAAGGAATGTCTGGTTACCGCTACCTACAGATACAGATCAAAGCACAATCAGGCACTAACGCCACCGGAACCATCGAACTGACCGATTACCACGGCAACTGGAAAAGATGGCAGGTTGTGGCTCCTACGACCTCCTACAGCACAATCACGCTTGACCTTTGTTCTCCTGATACATGGAGTCTTGGTGCTACTCCGGCAACCGATGACAAGGACAACCCGTACCCACGGAAGAACACGGCATCGAGCAGCTACGCAGGGTCAGAATCTGTAGACTCGGCTTACTGGGGCATCACGTCCTGCCAGCGGTTACGAGTCCAAACCGGAAGCATTGACATCGGTACTACTACGCTGGTTTACACCAATACAGACAGCACTTATGTCCCGGATTCGTTTACCGCTCAGTTTGAACGCATCACACCTGCCATCGTGTCAGAGTCAGACACCACAACCTATTACTACGGCAGACGTTTCTGGCAACAAGACCGTGATGGCAGGACTGAAGAAGAATCTGATGTCTGGTGGCAGAAGACCGTAGGCGGTGCAACAGGTGTAACTACCTACAGTGTAGATCCGGTAACGATCAGCGAACTGTGCGACCAGATAAATGCATCTGACAACAGCATTGTCAGGCATCCCGGCTGGACTGCTACAAACTCTGTAGCCTATCCCGCTGGTGCTACCTGCTTGGCATCACAACCACCGCTCAGAGACTGTTTCCTGAATGGTGTCACTGGCTACAGCACATGGCTTAGGGGTGGCGGCATTCTTGCCACGCCTAACGCCACATCAGGGACAGACTTTTCTTACGGGCATCAGTTAGCACAAGGTACGATTACAGCCCAGACGCTCTTTGATCGCATCAACGGTAACTTCCCACCAGACTTGAACGACCCTTTTGATGTCAATGGTGGGACGGATTCAGGCTTGTATCTTCCGGCTGGAAGCTTGCTCCGTGGTATCGCCCATGGTGCTTTGCTTGACAATGCTGGAGACCCTCTAACCACTGGTACTGTTGACTTATTGCTAACCAGCACGAGTGCAAACCGTGGCACAGATTCAAGCATAGATGCCGAGGGGCGGTACTACACATCCACTCCCTGGGGACTCGGTGAAAGCAATCACACTGTCACGTACAGCACAAGCACAGACGGCATTCTGCCACTGCATACAAGCCACAGGTTTAGGGTCTGGTTTAGGGAGCAGGAACTAGCCGGTGTATGTGTCTCTGCTGCCGTGGCTCCTAACCAGCGGATGTGCTATGCGGTTATAGAGTCCGGTGAAGTTGCCCTGCACTTTGCCGATGGTCCAAACGCTACAAACTGGCAAATGCAGCTGACTGGTATTACGGATGCTTCATGCGTCCATATTGCCTATGATCCGACCAGTGCTATCGGTAGGCTATATATAATCGTGGACACATCAGCAAACGATGTAAAGAGCTATTACACAGATGATGAGGGGGTGAATGTCAGCGTGGCAGTTACAGTAACAGGAGCAGGAGACGATGCCAGCGTGGCAATCAATCCCATGGGTAAAAGAATCGTGCTATATCACCACTCAGGAGACCTCTACAGGGTCGTATATGACCCACAGGGGAACGTTATCACCGCTGGTAGTGTGATAGTCGCTGGCGGTGTCAATCAAGGGAAAACAGCGATTGCTTGGAGGCTTGGCGTTTGGTATGCCTACTACCGTGATGGTGGGAATAGTCTCATACAGATATCAAGCATCGATGATGGGGAGACTTGGAGTTAGATAGAAGGGGTGGTGGGCAGCTGAGATGCAGAAGACACTGCCCACCGTGTCGGGAGATAAGGTTCGACAAAGGGAGTATATCGCTATGCATAGACCAATCGCACTTAGAGCAGCTAAGGAAGCCGTAGACAACATAGGAGTACAGGAGACTGGGAACAACAGGGGACCAGCGATTGAAATATACCAAGCATCAACCACTCCACCTGTGCCCCCCGGTAGCCCTTGGTGTGCTGCCTTTGTTGTCTTCAGGCTTAGGAATGCGGCTCACGACCTAGCACTAACAATCCCGCTAGACTTTCCACGGTCTGCTTATTGTCCAGACTTTGGACGCTGGGCACGTAAGACAAAGAACTGGTTATCGGTTGCTGATGCGGAAGCCGATCATACCAAAGTACGCATCGGTGACCTGTGTTGCTTCTGGTTTGCTCCTATGGGTAGGCTTGCTCACATCGGAATCGTAACAGGTGTTTTCCCATGGGGTGTCTACACTGTTGAGGGTAATACCAGCCCAGAGGCTGAAGACGAAGACACGGTAGAGCGTGATGGCGATGGAGTATTCCGCAAGGCTAGGGCATGGCGTGAGCTTGGGCTATATGGTGGCTTTGTAGCAGTAGACTTTTAGAGACGAACCCGGCAAGCCTCTCTTAGATGCTCAAATAGCCGGGTCTCTTTTAACAGCAAAAGACCCGATTGTTTAGATCGGGTCTTTGCTTTCGTAGCACCGGCAGTTGTTGTTTTTTGGTTTCCCTTGCGGGTGCTTGATTCTACCCTATGGCATCAACTGGCTTGCCATCTCGCCAATCCACTTCCGGATTGCCCAGTCATCAGGAGCGCCATGCGTGAACTGCTCTGCATCGATGATGATATCTACACCGCCACTGCTGTAGGTGGCATTGATGAGGTTTCCCTTGCAGGTGGTGAACCAGATAGTACGGCGGAGGTTGTGGATGGCTACGGTAATCTTGCGAGTGTAGATCCAGCCACCTGCTTGCTCGCTCCACATTGCATCAAAGTCTAGCTCGATGCTCTCAAAGGTTGTGTGGTCTTTGCGGAGGACTGCCTCGAGTCGCTCCATCGTGTAAACGTTATCTAATACTTCCATTCTTATCTCCCTGCGGTATATATCCGCACTAGGAATATACACCCAGTGCGGATAGTTTGTCAAATAGTTTTTATTGTTACTGATTCCGTGGCTGGGATTAGATCAAGTCCCGGTGCATTGTCAAGTGCATGATCACTGAGTTTGCTAACTAGCACAGTGTGCTTTGTCTTCACCGCTTCCGGATTATGTTCCATCAGCCATGCCACGGTTTCTTCTTCATCTACAACCTTGACACGCTCGGCTACAGTCCGGAAGGACACGGAACCAAATGGACAAGTCCACGTCTTGACCTTCAAGGAGCCGTCTGCTTTGCGTGGTAGTTGGCTAAGTGCGTAGTCTTGCAACTTGTCGTTGTACTGACGCTCCAGCCATTCGAGACGTTGCATATGCTTGCCGATGAGTTTGACCATGTTGTTGGTGATGGCATCTAATTTGTCTTTCTCAGCTTGGATGCTAGCCTCAATGTCCATACGCTTCCGCATGACCAGCAGTGCTAACTCTTCTGGTGATTCGTCACCTGTTATCCAGCCTGATGCTGGACCAGCATACTCGCCTGTCTCCTCGTCAAACAGCTCGCCATTGATTACATCAAATCCCATTATCTGATTACCTCCCAATCTTCCCGCAGTGCTTGGATGTCTTTGTTGTATAGATCCTCTACCGCTGGAGTCCAGCAATGTCTGTTACCGCTTGCACGGTACATAACCAGGCACTTCTCCCCAATGTTCGAGAACCGGACATAACAGCCCGGCTCCCATCCTTTGCGCCTAATGCTCATGCCTTCCAAGAGCCTGACGTATACTTCCCCGAATCTCAACGGTTCAAACCTTTAGGCTTGATCGGTTCACCGATTACGATGTTTCCGTGTGGTCCTCGTGGCAGTTGATTTGAAGCTGCATTGCCATCATCATCCTCATCGGCTGAGATAGCCAGCAGGGATGAAACCGAGTATCGCCTACCGTAGGTAAGCGCAGAACCGAAACCGTGAGCATCATGCTTTGTAATAGGCACTACAACGCTTTGTGCGACCCATTCACCGCTTGCATGGATGATGCGGGACTCTACCTCTATCGCCGTGACTTTGTCTTCTGTGACGCTCTGCGATGTGATTCCCTGACTGAGCATCAAACCATGCTTTGTAAGCACGGGTCGGATGGTATCAAGGATGCTATCGAGCGTGACGTACTTGGATCTGAAGGCTGGGTTGTTGCCTTCCTTTGCGATGCCTGACATCTCCCCTTGCGCTTTGATGAGCGCAGGGGCGATGCCTGTGATTGATTCTGATGTCTTCAAATCTCTTCTCCCATTCTTTGATTGATGTAATTGATATGGCGGATAAGTGCTTCACGGTTGGTGATGTCTTCGCCGTATTCTTCTTCGCAGTTTTTCGCAAGTTCAGATGTAGGGTTTGCCATGATGTAATCTACGGTTTGTTCTACCTTCAGCTCGTACACTGAGCCGCACTTGTAACCGTGTCCACGATCTGAATAGAACTCTACTTCTTCCATCAGCTCTTTTGGAATCTCAACTTCCAGCCATTCGTCTGCTCTAATAGTCATCTCTTATCTCCCTGCCCCCTTGCGGGGGCTGTCCTTTCTATCGGTTCCTGATTTCAATCAGGGCTTCTGCGATGCCTTCACCTTTTTTGATTGTCACTATCAGTGCGCCTTCTAGCAATCCACGCTCTACTAGTTGGCTTGCTACCTTGATATATGATCGGCGAGTGTTCCGCTCTACTTTGAGTTCATACTCATTGTTTGCCATGTGCTCAGGACACCATAGCAAGTGCATCAAGTTTTCAGATTCAAACTTACTCATTAGTTCTCGGTGCAGTGTGTAGTTTGTTTTGTTGTTCAGGAATAATGCTCGACTTTTTGAGCGTCCTGCTGTCCATCCCCATACGTAACCCATGCTCAACATTATGTTGTTTGCATTGTCCATATTGTCTTTGGTTGTCTTTGATGTCTGGTCTGCGATGATCTGCTCATCGGTCAAGCCAGATAGCATATTCTTTACAAAGTTGATTTCAGCTGTCGTAAGGTTGTCGGTATTCATGTATTGAATATACATCTAGAATATATATATGTCAAGGGCTTGACAGAATATTATATTCATATGGTATATATGGAACATGATTAGAGGAATAACACAACAGGAGCTGGCACGTAGGACTGGTTTCACCCAGCCACGTATCAGTGACTATCTCACAGGCAAAAAGGCTCCGGGTGACACCAGCCTTCTCAAGCTCGCAGAGGCAATGGATATGGATCCAGCGGAACTATCTAAGCAACTCATGTTGCGTAGGACACTCCGCAAAGGTAAAGCACCAGAGACACCGGAACAACCGGGCGAATAGTTAGGGGCAGTTAGGAGATAAGAAGATGCGACGATGCAACGATTGTGCTAATAACGTAGTGGATGCAGACCAAGTGTGTACGGCTTGCCGTTTGGCTGAGTGGAAGGATCAGCAACAACAGGCAGAGGCAGAGCGCAAAAGACAATATGCGCTGGAGGCTAACAGGGCTGCATACCTTGCAAAGAAGAAGTATATGAGGGATGCCATCAAGGCTGGTGTTATCACTGCGCTGGCTGTGCTTATGTTCTTGGCTTTCGTGAGTGCTACCCGTGATGCAATGCGGTACGAGTGGGAGACTAAACCAGCGATGCTCAAAGCCAATGGAGTTAAGTGACACCAAGTAGAACAACCATCAGACAGACGCTCCGGACCTTACAGAGGAACCCGGAGCGTTTACTGTCTCACGATGAGATGGTACTACTCCACTCTGGCTGGAAGCACGGCATCATGCAGGACGAGTGCCTAGATGCCATGGTGCGTCATAACCTTGGTTTCATCCGGGACGTGTGTAAGGTCATCAAGCACAAAGAGCATTTCATCGATGCTTGCCAGTACTGCGTTGAAGGTGTCATACGTGCAATAGAAAAGTGGGAGCCTGAACGTGGGCTACGTTTCTCGACATATGCCCATCCTTGGATCTATCAGAAGCTGAGACGCTACCAATCAAACTACCTGCGAACCATCCGTATAGCAGAACATGCTGTAGTCAAGTGGCATAAGCTGCGACGCTTTTACGTTCTACTGGAACTAGACTTAGGCAGACCACCTACAGATGCCGAACTTTCAGAACGCTCAGGAATGACCATAGAGACCATCGAGATGTGTAGGACGGCTCATGGCTTGGAGCCTGTATCGATGCATCACGGAATCCAAGGCACTGACCTTGTTCTCTATGAATCTGCCGTTTTCGGTACAACACAGAGTGCCGAAGACGAATACTTTGATGGTGTGGAAGATGGAAGTGCAATGGATCACTTATCACGGCTGGATGATGAAACCAGACAAATGGTTGTGTTGCATCTTGGCTTAGATGGACGTTTACCGCAGACAATCCACATGATAGCCAGCCGTTACCGTTTACCCGCTGTAATCGTCAAACAGAGGCTCACAGAGGCACTCGCAGAGTTGAGGACAAACCTTGAAACATCTTGAAGACCGAGAACAGATAGCCTTGATTACTTGGGTACGCCTAATGGAATCCAAGCATCCGGAACTGGCAACCATCTACCACTGCCCTAATGGTGGACACAGGGACATCAGAATAGCTGCCAAGTTCAAGGCCATGGGAGTGAAGGCTGGAGTGTGGGATCTCTTTCTACCTTGCCCAGCGCCGGGATTATTCATCGAGATGAAGGCAGGCAAAGGCAGGCTCACACCGGGGCAGGTGTCCTTTAGAGACTCCTTGCTACCGCATGGCTATTCTTTCGTGGTGGCTTATAGCTGGTCGGATGCCGCCAAAGCAATAGCCGACCATGTTGGTTTCAGTTTTGATGTATGACATAAAAAAGCCTCCCGAAGGAGGCTTGTGTTTTTAGTTTGATTATGCCAATCGGCATATCAAGTTTGATGCGATTGCAGCATCCACAACTTGCTGAAGATTCTCAGCAGGGATTGTGAAGCTCACTGCTCCTGCTCCGAGTTTTTCTGCAAGCCACAACTTTGCATTGTTGCTGATTGCGGTGAAGGCGAGTTCGCCATTGGCGGTGGTGGTGTATGTAAGGTCCATTTCTGGTCCCCTTTCTGCGGAGGTGTCCGCTGTGAAGTTGGTGTTGTTGTTCACACACTGAATATACACCATGTGTGTATATATGTCAAGAAAATAGATGTATATATTTTGATGTATAATGTTGGTGAACCTGTCCTTCTGGTTATGGACTTTGTCCACCCTCCGGAGTAGCTACCGGAGGGTTTCCAGATGCAGGTATCTCAGAGGACTACAGGTTACATCATGGCAATACCAGCCACTGATGCCGTTCAGGCTATCGCCTTCCTGCGGCATCTATTCAAACCGTACTCTGACGGGTTTATTGAAATCCGTCCGCTCTCCAAACACAAGCCACACGCTAACCGGACTACCTACAGGCTCCCAGAATGCCTCAAGGGTGAAGCGGGGCAAGCACTAAGCCAGCACATCATCAGCCTTGCAATGCGTGGTTATGATGTTTATGTAGGCGTGTGTCCAAGGGTTGCTCCTGAAGGTCCCGGACGCAAGCTGGGCAAAGATGCAATCGAGCAAGTCGGCTCGGTCTGGGTAGACCTTGATGCTAAAGTACCGGGCAGTTGTAAAGAAATACTTGATGACTGCGACATCGTTATTAGCACTGGCAATGGCTGGCATGGTTACAAAATTCTAACCAGTCCGAAGCTTTGCAAGTCAGCACGGGAGCGCACCACGCTTGAATACCGCATCCGTGACTTTGCCGACAAACTGCTACCCGGTACTGATAATGTCTCGAACTTAGACCGAATCATGCGAGTTCCTGGAACTCTAAACTGGAAGGACGCAGACAATCCCAAAGCCGTGACCATGCTCAAGGGTGGCGGTATCAAACCAACCTACAAGAAATCTTTGTTGGTCGAAACTTACTGTGACGATAGGATTGATGCTCTTGTTGCATCCGCTCGTGCAGGTGAGTTGGGAAACATTGTGCCAATGATTCGTCATGCATCCGGACGGATAACAAACCAAGGCGATTTCTTTTTTCAAGAACTTGAGTGGGCTTGCCAAATGGCGAATAAGGATGAAAGATGGACATTCCTTGTTGACAATGTGAAGGCAGACCTTCCAGATGTAATGGAGCACTACTTTGGCAGATGAATGGTTTGATGCGTTAGACGCTACTCCGAAGCGTAGACCACGGGCAGAGCGTGGTGAGATTACAGGCTATAGTTCCGATGAAGGAACGCTCAAGAAGTTACTGCAACGACATCCAGAGGGCGGAGGTCCATATGGTGGACGAGATAACGCTTTAACTGCTTGTGTTGGTTATCTACGATCTACACGGATTCTTATAGACTTTGCTCTGCCTAGCATTCACGATTGGAATCAAACCTATTGTGATCCACCACTTGAACGCTGGGAGGTAGACGAAAAGGTAGCAAGAGCGTGGGCTGATTGGAAAGATTCCGACCTGCCACCGCTAACACCTGCCATGCTCCGGGCTGAACTGGAAAAGCCTGTAGAGCCTAAACGCAAACTTGAGTTTATGAACTGGCAACAGTTTTGCGAAGCGGCATCAGCTGCGGATGATGCTCAATGGTTGGTTGAAAATCTAATCACTAAGGGCGGTATGCACTTCATCACGGCTCCACCCGGAGGAGGTAAATCATGGATTGCTGTTGACCTTGTACGGGCTTGTAACGAAGGCTCTCTATGGATGGGTTACCTACCTGTTACAAAGTGCAACATTCTCTACATCAATGAAGAGATGGGCATTGGTCGATTCTTTCAGCGGTTCTTTAAACTATCTCCTGGCGCTTGCGAGAATGTTCACATTATGCAGAAGCAGATGGTGAAACTAGATAACGCTGAACACTTGGCAGACATCGTGCAGTACGTCAAAGACCATCAGATTCAGATTGTGATTCTTGATACTTTCGTGCGTGTACATGGTTACGATGAGAATAGCAACACCGACATGGCTAAGCTCTATGATCGGATGAAGGGCATCAACGAATCAGGTGCTGCCATCATTGCCCTACACCATCACAAGAAGGGCATACACGCCGGTCCTGTGGCTCACGAGGCTATGCGTGGAGCGGGTGAGATTGCAGCTCAAGCTGACCTTGTGGCAACGGTAGAACACAAGGATGGCATCTATACCATGAAGACCACTAAACAACGCCACATAGGCGAAGAGGACTTTGTGGAGGTGTCATATCAAATCGTTACTGACGAGGACGGCATGATGCGTTTGAAGCATTGTGTCGGAGGTGCTGAGGCAACCAAAGAACAGATGCTCACAGAGCGTGTATTGGCTGCTCTGGATCAGAACGAGCGAATGTCAAGCAATGCTCTAGCTGCTGTTATTGGAAATAATAAACAGGTTGCTTATGCGTTCTTAGAATCCATGAAAGAGCAGGGTTTGATACGCAAAATAGACCCTGATTTTGCTCGCAGTCCTTGGGTAAAAGTGGGCTAAATCAAACGGTACAAAAATCGGTACACTTAAGAGTTGTACTTTTGTACCGTTAGGATAAATCCCCCTTATAATCCCCCAATGGGCAATCAGTACCGCCCGCATTAGGCGGGCATACTGATGCCCATTATTCGGTGGAGGCGGCAACTCTGTACCGTATAAAATCTATGTTTGACAATATCCCCCTACTGGGTATATAGTTGTGTGGCAATAGTGCCAAGTGACGGGCGGTAGCCCAAGGAGTAATGTATGGGATTTTTTGCACAGCACACGACCTTCAGCGAAGGAAGTGGCAAGAAGTACAGCACAGCTGAAGCAGGTATCTACGCTTGCGCTCTCGTTGATGTGGAAGCGGTACAGAGCAAAAGCTTTGATGATCCAAACGTGATGGAGCCTAATCTAAAGTGGGTATTTGAAACCACAGAAGTCGGCGATGATGACGGGCAACCATTCCGGTTTATTCAATATACGAAAACTACGTATGGGAATGACAAAGCCAAACTAACAATCTTGCTTGATGGAATGGTTGGTCGTATGACCATGGATGCATATAGCAACCTTGATCTACCAGCACTCAAAGCAAAACCATGGCAGGTTGTTGTTGGCACTCGCCAGAAAATGAACGGCGAACTTACTAATGTAATCGAAACCGTGAAGCCAGTAAAAGCCCAAGTGACTAAACCACTGCGCAAGGCTCTACCTGCTTCAGACATCAGTGATCCATTCGGCGAAGACTGATGCGACAACACTATACTGCTAGCTCTCTAGATGCTCTGGCAGTAATCGAAGACTGGGGGCTGGACTTTGTGTCCGGCTCCATAGTCAAATATCTTCAGCGACAAGACCATAAAGGACAAGCAGAGCAAGATAGATACAAAGTGCTTTGGTATGCCGCTTACTTGGTTACACGTTCCAGGGATTACGCAGATCGTGTCGTTAGAGATGCAACGGAGATAGTAGATGAACCTGTCAGAACTGGTTGAGTCTATGAACTTTGAAGACGTGCGCAAACTTTGGGACGAACAAAATCCACGACCTGAGTTTATGTATTGTGAACATCAAACATATATCGTGGTAAAAGCGCATGACAGCATTGGTAGACCATTTTATAAAAGACGCTGCGCTGATTGTTTCGGCGGTATGAATCACCGATACAAAATCAAAGAAGCACTTGAAATACTCAATGGTGAAGAACCTTATGATGAAGAGGAATGCAACCGTCTACGACAAGAACTAAGCGATCAAAGATCGATTGTCTATCGGACTGTACGAAGTGCTTACGATAAAAAACGACGAGATTTATTCTGGCAATATCACAAGGCTTATATGCATTCAACCAGATGGCATATGCTCAGAGCCAAAGTGTTGACACAGTCAAATTATGAATGTGCTAGTTGTAAATCAAAGCAAGTTCTACAGCTACACCATCGCCATTATCATACGCTCGGATGTGAATCCGTAGATGATGTTATTGTTCTATGTAAGCAATGCCATGAAATGCTTCATGTAGCAAAAGATGTACTTAGATCAGAGATGTTCGTAGTAGGGAGATAACTAATGGCAAGACCTAGATGCAGTATCGTTGAGGGACGCAGAAGACGTGAAGTGATACTCCAACGATACGAGGAACTAGTAGCCGAAGGTATGAGATGCCATGACGCAGCTCGTACCGTAGGCTTCATGCATACAACCATCAACAAGTGGAAGCGGGAACAGTTGCTCCAAGAACGAATCGAGATGCAGGCAGAAGTACAGACCATGGCTAGTGGCAGTTTCGCTGTAGCACTTGAAAAGCTACGTGCTGGCTACATGGTACGACGGCATGGCGCGTCATGGTTTCTACAGCTGACAGATGGCAAGATATGCCTATACCTGCTGGATGGTGCTGGCAATCGTAGATACAGCCGGGTTGCATCTTTCGGCAGTGCTGATGTGTTAGCCATGGACTGGGAAGTATTCATCGGATGAGATTCGAACTAGCATTTGAAGCCCTACGTCATGGCTACTGCATCACAGTGCAGGAAAACAAGGCGCTCTGGTACAGGTGGAATCAAAATCTACAGTGCCTTGTTTGTTACATACACAATACGCAACAGACCTACAGCCTAGACATCCCTGTTGATCGCATCATGACCAATGGATGGCAGGTGGGTGTCTACATTGAAGGAAACACACCGCTTTGGCTTGATACTGAAAACTGTTTCGATATCGAACAGGTCATGCAGTATGCCGAGATTGCAATGGAAGAACGTGAACAACGCTTGGCTGGTGGGAAATGAGATTTGACCAAGCGTATCGGTGGCTAAGGCGTGGTAAGTGTATACGCCGGACTGGCTGGGCTTCCTGCTGTCACATAGAGCATTCACAAGGCGAGCAGGTAAGACACTACAACGGCAGACGATGGATTGGTTATGTTCTTTTGATGCGTGATCTTTTTGATGATGAAGGCAACGCACGGGATGATTGGGAGGTAATGAGATGACCCTATGCAACATTAGCAAATCCATTGCCAAAGGCTCACCATTCAGGCGTGATGCATTCCCCCAAAAACTGCACTACTACTACGACACCAAGCTAGGATGGTTTATTCAAGTCAACAGTGAATCTGGAACTGAACTCATCATGTTTACACTCGATCTGAAACTCGAAGACTTGATTGCAACTGACTGGGAGATAATGAATGACGATTGAACAAGCCTTTACGGCTCTAAAGTATGGCAAGCCTATCAAACGGCTTTCATGGGATAAGTACCGATTGCTTAGGTTCTCGGAGCTGTGGATGGGGTTTAGTGGTGCAGACATTGAATGCATCAATGCCACCTGCTTGATATCAGGGCAGGATCTACTAGCTGATGATTGGATTGTAGGCAAGTTCCATCCGGTACGGGATGAAGTCATCTGGGAGACAAGCGAATGATAATCTTTGCCCTTGGTATCCTGCTGGGCGCTGGGTGCTTGGCTGTCTACAATGAGATGTACACAAGGTGGCTATACGCTGATGTCAAGAGACGAGCGAAACAGCAAGGCATCACAGAACGTCAAATGAAAGATGCCCTTGTATGGGCAACCAAAGAAGAAATTGAGGCTAACCTAAATGGCAGCACAACCCGGAGCAGGTAGACCAACCAAGTACACGGAACAAACCGTAGCGAAGCTTCTGGAGGCTCTGAGGGGTGGTAACACCCGCAGGGCTTCCTGTGCTGTTGCAAACATTTCCCAAGATACTCTTGCCCTATGGCTAAAGGAAAAGCCGGAATTTTCGGATGCTGTAGAAAAAGCCGAAGGTGAAGCGGAAGCAAAGATGGTCTCCGTCATTAAGTTAGCATCCGATACTACATGGCAAGCTGCTGCATGGTGGCTTGAACGTAAGCACAAGCAGGAGTGGTCTAGCAGGGTAGAACAGACAGGCGCAGACGGTTCACCTGTCAAGGTAATCGTGGAGTACGCTGATGGTAAAGATTAGATTCCACGGTGTCATTCCTACCCGTGCCACCAAGTACTCCGCAGGTTACGATCTACGCTCACCCGGTGATATCGTGATACCTGCTGGGGCTACTGTGGGCGTTGATACAGGTACTTATGTTGTTATGCCTTGGGATTTATGCGCTTTTGTCTGTAGTCGGTCTGGTTTAGCCCTGCGTGGTCTGGCTGTTGCCAATGCTCCCGGCATTATTGATGCTGACTACAGCGACACCATCAAGGTGCTACTGCATAACCGCACACAAGGTGACTGGGTCATTGAGGCAGGAGACCGCATAGCGCAGTTGGTCTTTGTGCCTTTTGTGGTTGGTGACGATATTCCAGCAGATGAGCGACAAGGCGGCTTAGGTAGCACTGGTGCCTGACATTCGATTGGTTCTCCCTCGACCACATGAAGCACAGCAGGTGATAATGGCACAGGCAAGGCGATACAACGTCCTTGCCTGTGGCAGACGCTTTGGTAAAACAACACTCGGCGGTAATTTACTTTCCAACCCTGTCCTAAAAGATGCGCTACCCTGTGCTTGGTTTGCACCCACCTACAGGCTCCTAGAAGAGGCATACAACGATCATAAGAGGATTTATTCCCCTGTTATCCGGCGAGCTGTACAAACTCCTGCTCCACGCATCGAACTTATAACCGGGGCTGCTATTGATTACTGGACTCTTGATGACCCATCAACCGTTGCCCGTGGTCGAAAGTACAAGCGGGTAATCATAGACGAAGCCGCTATGGCTAGGCACTTAGAGCAAGCATGGACGGAAGCCATTCGCCCAACGCTAACCGACTACAAGGGAGATGCTTTCTTTCTCAGCACTCCCAAAGGCTCCAACTACTTCAAAACCTTGTATGGCATGGCTGGTCAAGATGATGACTGGATGGCTTGGCAGATGCCAACCACCGCTAACCCTTGGATAGATGCAACCGAAGTAGACAAGGCTGGGGAGTCACTGCCATCGATTGCTTTCCGTCAGGAATATTTAGCCGAGTTTGTGGATGCTGCGGGTGCTCGTATCAAGCGGG
>JACCDQ011716083.1_pt1 | contig 14003 bp, 14 predicted proteins | sample 7446031 | NCBI WGS metagenome assembly JACCDQ01 (sample SAMN15323442, study PRJNA562643) | freshwater metagenome | isolation source: river surface water | place: USA:Blue River Watershed | collected 2017-08-17 | reverse complement strand
TGCGTTTGTCTGTAGCAACGATGCTGAAGAATGGACGATTTTTTGAACCGCCGCGTGCGAGTCGAATGACGACCATGTGATTTCCTTACAATGCTGAAATAAACCACATATTCTATCGCAGAATTGACAAGAAGACCAAAAATTAAAGGTAACCATGACTAATTTACCCCGCTCACCCTTATTTTTAGGCTTTTGGGGCTTGGCTTGCTTATTCTTAAGCTCATGCGCACAAGTAATGCCCACCTGTAATGCGGTATCAGCCCCACCCGCCAGAGATATGGCAGGTAGTCAATGGCAATTAATCAGATGGCACTACACCAGCGCTAACGATGGGAAAAACCGCTTGCGCAGCATTCCACATAGCGAAAACACCCCTGCCATCACTTTATCGATTTCAACAGACGGGAAATCGGTCAGCGGTTTTGCAGGCTGTAACCGCTTCACCGCTCAAGTTGCACCTAGCGATTGGGGGTTTTTAATGGAGAAGGTGGCCAGCACTCGCAAAGCCTGCGGCTCTCAGATTGACGAACTTGAGTACAAGTTTTTGAGTTACTTAGCAGACTACAGAACGATGGTAAGAGACGGCGATCGTCTATTGATCATGACACGTGATGGAGAAGTCTTAAGTTTTGCCTTAAGAAATTAAATCTGTTCGATACCAAACGCATTAACTCAATACAATACCCTCATGCATAAAAACAAACTTTTCTTTTGCGCGCTAGGATTATTTGCCCCAGGCACAGGTCTTAATGTCTTTTACTTAAAAGGTCTTGGCAATATTTGGGCATGGGCTCACCTAGTGGCACTGTTTGGTGGCATCTTAGGCTGGAAATTATTAGGTGCCAGTGATATGTCATCGGCTTTGGGCTGGGTGCTAGCAACAGCCGGCTTTATTACCTTAGAAGCCAGTTGGTTAACAACCATCGTGTTCGGCTTACGCCCAGATGAAAAATGGGATGCTCAATTTAATTCACACAGCAATCAAACGAGCAACTCCAATTGGTTAGTTATTCTTTGCGTGATTTTTTCTTTGATGATTGGCGCCGCAGTGATGATGACTGGCTTGGCAGTTGCCTTTGAACAACACTTCTTAAGTCAGTTTGAAGAAGCGAGAAAAATTTCTCAATAATCCATCAGTTGCCTAAAATACAACCAAGAGACAAATCATTTTGTATCTCTTGGTTAATCACTGCATTGCTACAGCTTAAAACTGCTCAGCACTCAAACTATTAACAGCTGTACCACCCTCTAATACCGAAGCTGCAGCGCCAGGTACTTGACTTAGTAAGTACTCAGCATAAAAACGTGCTGTGGCAATTTTGGCAGAGAAGAACTCTGAATCATCATTCAACTTTTGCTCTGCAACGATCAATGCTCGCGCCATTTGCCAACCTGATACCAGTAAACCTGCTAAACGCAAATAAGCAACGCTGCCTGCGAATACATTTTTAGTATCAGATTTAAAGTTGGCCACCACATAATCAACTACTGACTCAAATGAGACCCTAGCAGCAGAAAGATGTTTTAACATTGCTTTAGCTGCAGGCGTATGACTCTTTGCTAGCTCAGCTTCAGTGGCTTGAATGGATTGCGCTATTTGTTTTGCAACCTTACCGCCGTCGCGATAAGTCTTACGGCCAATTAAATCGTTGGCTTGAATAGCCGTTGTACCTTCATAAATTGGCAGAATACGCGCATCACGATAGAACTGCGCTGCACCAGTTTCTTCAATAAAACCCATGCCACCATGCACTTGAACACCTAAGCTAGCAACATCCACTGACATCTCAGTTGAGAAACCTTTAACAATTGGCACCAAGTACTCATACAAAGCTAAGTTACTTTGACGCACTGACTCATCTTGGCTGAAATGGGCCTGATCACTAGCCGCAGCAGCGACATAAGCCATAGCACGAGCACCTTCAGTATAGGCACGCATTGTCATCAACATACGCTTAACGTCTGGATGATGAATGATGGCAACAGGGCCGTCTGAGCCAGCCAAGTCTTTTGATTGCGTGCGATCTTTAGCGTACTGTACTGCCTTTTGATATGCGCGGTCGGCAATCGCAATACCTTGCATGCCAACAGCAAAACGCGCAGCGTTCATCATGATGAACATGTACTCTAGGCCACGATTTTCTTCACCGACCAAATAACCAATCGCACCGCCATGATCGCCAAACTGCAAAACTGCTGTTGGGCTGGCTTTAATACCTAGCTTATGCTCAATTGATACGCAATGGGCATCATTACGCTCCCCCAATGAACCATCGGCATTCACCAAGAACTTAGGCACCACAAATAGTGAAATACCCTTCACACCCTCAGGCGCTCCAGGACAACGAGCCAACACCAAGTGAATGATGTTTTCTGCCATGTCATGCTCACCATAAGTGATGAATATTTTTGTGCCAAAAACTTTATAAGTGCCATCACCTTGTGGTTCAGCACGCGTGCGCACTGCTGCCAAATCAGAACCGGCTTGAGGCTCAGTGAGATTCATGGTGCCCGTCCACTCACCACTCACCATCTTGGGTATGTAAAGCTGTTTGAGCTCATCACTAGCAGCTGTCAACATCGCCTCAATAGCGCCATCAGTCAACATGGGGCAAAGCGCAAACGACATGTTCGCTGCATGCAACATTTCTGAGCAAGCTGTCGCAATTACTTTTGGAAAACCTTGACCACCAAATTCAGCTGGATGAATCACACCCTGCCAACCTGCTTCTCCAAATTGCTTAAAAGCTTCTTTAAAGCCTGGTGTTGTAGTCACCACACCATCTTTTAGACTACTTGGCTGTTGATCACCATCCCAATTCAGCGGAGCAACAACCTCATTACAGAACTTAGCCGACTCTTCTAAAACAGCAGCAGCGGTGTCATAACCGTAGTCCTCAAAACCTGGAATACTTGCCACCTCATCAACACCAGCCACATCCTGAAGTACAAATAGCATTTCTTTTAAAGGTGCGGAGTAACTCATGGCTCGTTCCTATGATTTAAATGGACTGATGTTGTTGTGATGTTGTTGATGTGTACTGTTTAATGAAATTATTAGCTTAACTCTGCAACCAACTCTGGAACAGCAGTGAATAAATCAGCTACCAAACCATAATCAGCCACACTAAAAATTGGTGCCTCAGGATCTTTATTGATTGCAACAATCACCTTGGAGTCTTTCATACCAGCCAAGTGTTGAATCGCCCCAGAAATACCGACAGCCACATACAGTTGTGGCGCAACAATTTTTCCTGTTTGACCAACCTGATAATCATTTGGAACATAACCCGCATCAACCGCCGCACGTGACGCCCCTAAAGCAGCACCCAACTTATCGGCCAAAGGCTCAATGATGGCGTGATATTGCTCAGAAGAACCCAAACCACGACCGCCAGACACAATGACCTTAGCAGTAGCTAACTCAGGTCGATCAGATTTGCTGACTTCTCTACCGGCAAAAGTTGATTTCGCTGTATCAGCAACTGCAGAAGCAGTTTCAACTACTGCTGAACCACCTGTAGCAGCTGCAGCATCAAATCCGGTTGTACGCACCGTGATAACTTTGGTTGCATCAGTTGCTTGAACTGTTGCAACAGCATTACCCGCATAAATAGGACGCTCAAACGTATCTGCAGAAATTACTTTTGTAATTTCTGATACTTGAGCAACATCCAACTTAGCAGCTACGCGTGGCAAAGTATTTTTACCAACAGCCGTCGCAGGCGCCAAGATATGGCTGTAATTAGATGCCAAAGCCAACACTTGCTCAGCCAAGTTTTCACCTAGCTGGTTTTCTAAATGCGGCGCATCTACATGAATAACTTTTGCTACACCAGCAACTTGTTTGGCTGCGTCGACAGCAGTGCCAGCCTGATGACCAGCAACCAATACATGAACATCACCACCACAAGCAATAGCGGCAGTAACAGCATTCAATGTTGCTGCTTTTAAAGATTGATTATCGTGTTCTGCAATTACCAAAGAAGTCATTTAGATCACCTTCGCTTCATTTTTTAATTTTTCAACCAAAGTCTTCACGTCTGGGACCATGACGCCAGCACTGCGCTTAGGAGGCTCTTCAACTTTGATTGTTTTTAGACGAGGGGCTATATCAACGCCAAGATCTTCTGGCTTAACAGTATCTAAAGGCTTCTTTTTTGCCTTCATGATGTTTGGCAAAGTCACATAGCGGGGCTCATTCAAGCGCAAATCAGTAGTAATCACTGCCGGCAAATTAAGTGCCAAGGTTTCTAAACCACCGTCAACCTCACGAGTAACTGTCGCTTTACCATCTGCCACCTGAACCTTAGAGGCAAAAGTGGCTTGTGACGCATTCATCAAAGCTGCCAACATCTGACCTGTTTGATTACTGTCATCGTCAATCGCCTGCTTACCCAAAATAACAATGGATGGCTGCTCTTTATCCACCAATGCTTTTAATAATTTAGCCACCGCTAACGGTTGCAGTTCTGCGTCGGTTTCTACCAAGATACCTCGGTCAGCACCGATTGCCATCGCAGTTCTGAGAGTTTCCTGGCACTGAGTCACACCACAAGAAACCGCAACTACTTCAGTTGCCACGCCAGCTTCCTTTAAACGAACTGCTTCTTCAATCGCAATCTCATCAAAAGGGTTCATGCTCATTTTTACGTTAGCAGTTTCAACGCCTGAGTTATCAGACTTCACACGAACTTTAACGTTGTAGTCAATCACCCTTTTTACCGCAACCAAAATCTTCATATTTATGCCTAATCTATTAAACCCACACAACTTATATTAAGTATTGTATTGGAGGGCGCAAACGCCCTCCAATTAGTCAACTGTTTATTTTAAAGGGATTTAAACGTCAATTGCTGTTGCAGATCCCGCCCTTTTACGCAACTCAAACTTTTGGATTTTTCCTGTCGATGTTTTAGGTAAATCACCAAACACCACCGCACGAGGAATCTTGAAACCAGCCAAATGCTTTTTACAGTGTGCAATGATTTCTTCAGGTGTTACGTTAGCATCAGCACGCACCTCCAAGAAAGCACATGGTGTCTCACCCCATTTAGGATCAGGTTTGGCAACCACCGCAGCAGCCAACACTGCTGGATGCCTATAAAGAACATCTTCCACCTCAATAGATGAAATATTTTCACCGCCAGAAATAATGATGTCTTTGCTACGGTCTTTGATTTTGACGTACCCATCCGGATACATCACGGCTAGGTCTCCAGAGTGGAACCAACCGCCAGCGAATGCTTCTTTAGTGGCTGCATCGTTCTTCAAATAGCCCTTCATGGTGATGTTGCCACGGAACATGATTTCCCCCATGGTTTCGCCATCAGCAGGTACTTCTTGCATGGTTTCTGGGTCCATCACTGTGACCCCCTCCTGCAACAACACCCTAACCCCTTGACGGGCATTTAATCTGGCGCGCTCACCAACATCTACATCATTCCATTCTTCATGCTTAACGCATACAGCAGCAGGACCATACACCTCAGTTAAACCATACACATGAGTCAACTCAATACCCATTTTTTCCATACCTTCAATGGTTGCCGCAGGAGGCGCTGCACCAGCAATCAAACCTTTGATACCCACCGGAATATCGACCTTTAACTCATCCGGCGCATTCACCAACAAGCCATGCACAATCGGCGCAGCACAGTAATGGGTCACGTTATATGTGCGCATCGCATTGAAGATTGATGGCGCATCCACCCTTCTTAAACAGACATTGATACCCGCTCTTGCAGCAATGGTCCATGGAAAACACCAACCATTGCAATGGAACATAGGCAAAGTCCACAAATACACTGGGTGCTTAGGCATATCCCATTCAAGCACATTCGATAGCGCATTAATTGCGGCACCACGATGGTGATACACCACTCCCTTAGGATTACCTGTTGTGCCTGACGTGTAGTTCAAACAAACTGATTCCCATTCATCGGCAGGCATGCGCCATTGATGATTGGGGTCACCCTTAGCAACAAATGAGTCATAGTCAATCGAACCCAACTGCTCACTGGCACCTGTGTACTCAGCATCTTTAACATCAATAACCAAAATATCTCTGGGCTTTTCAGCCAAGGCTAGCGCTAGGGCCTTCTTCATGGTCAAACTGAACTCTGGATCAACAATAACCACTTTCGCTTCACCGTGGTTCAACATAAAAGCAATGGCTTCTGGATCTAAACGGGTATTAAGGGAATTCAAAACTGCGCCAACCATGGGCACACCAAAATGGGCCTCCACCATTGGCGGGGTATTTGGCAACATCACAGCCACGGTATCACCAACTTTTACGCCAGCTTTTACCAGTGAACTCGCCAATTGTCGGCAACGTGAATAAGTTTCTGACCAGGTACGCGTCAACGATCCATGAATCACTGCTGTTTTATTAGGGTAGATCTTTGCAGTTCGCTCAATGAAGCTAAGAGGTGTGATCGGTGAAAAATTCGCTGGGTTTTTATCTAACCCTTGTTCATAGATGCCAGGCATGCCAATAACTCCACGTTGTTTTTGTGATCAAACAATTATTAGCCAAGGGACTGATTTAGTCCACATCTAAACAGGGCAATTAATGGCTAACCCTAATATGGCTTGAACCTAAATTATTGAATGTTGGAATGAGGTATTGCCAATTGAGGGATGAACGCTAGAGATCCGCCAGTTCTTTGAGGTGCGCAACAACGCTTCTAGCCAATGCTGAGAGGTTGTACCCGCCTTCCAGACAGCTAACAATACGTCCCTCAGCCGTCTCATTAGCAACCGTCATGAGCTGGCGAGTGATCCAGGCATAGTCGGCCTCTACTAAACCCATTTGCCCCATATCATCTTCACGATGCGCATCAAAGCCCGCTGAAATAAAAATGAATTGAGGTTTGAATTCCCTTAAACGCGGCATCCAACCTAACTCGACAACCTCTCTGACAGCAGGTCCTGCTGTGTAGGCTGGCAAGGGTACGTTGACCATATTAGGCAGGTCAGTTCTTGGCTCAGAATATGGATAAAACGGGTGCTGAAAATAGCTGCACATCAATACTCGTGGCTCATTGATGAAAGCAGCTTCGGTGCCATTACCGTGGTGCACATCAAAATCAATCACAGCGACGCGCTCTAAACCATAATGCTCCAAAGCATATTTAGCAGCAATGGCCACATTATTAAAAAAACAAAAGCCCATTGCTTGGTGTGGTTCAGCATGATGCCCAGGTGGCCTTAAACAAGAAAATGCATTAGATGCTTTTTTATTCATGACCGCATCCACAGCAGCGATTGCCCCACCCGCAGATCTCAGAGCTGCCTGCCAGGTGTACGGGTTCATGGTGGTATCACCATCAATCGCATAATAACCAGATGCTGGACTGCTCGATTTAACTCTCTCGATATGCTCGGGTGTGTGCACTAGAGCTAACTGTTGCTCAGTTGCCAAGGGTGGGTCAATGTAGGTTAAATAAGCATCAATCCTACTAAGAATTAATTGGTCTTCAATCGCCTGAACACGCGCAGGGCACTCAGGATGGTGTGAACCCATCTCGTGCTGGAGTGAATCTGCGTGACTAATAAAAGCTGTGCTCATTAATCTTAATAAATCAGTGGATAATCAGTATCATTAAATTCTAGTTGATTGGTTGAATTCAATTGCTAATAAAAACAATGAAACCCCTCGCACTTGCCCAGTTAAGCCTAATCTGTGGCATCACCACCCTCGTATTATCCGCCTGTTCTACGCTTCCAAGCAAACAAGCAGAGCAGAAATCTGACACAAATCAAGTCACAAACAATGATAACTTTGCTGAACTTGAGAAAAAACCCGACTCGCTAGCGCCCTTTTTAGAAAAAATTAGCCAAGATTACCAAATTCCTCTAAAGGACTTACAGCTCGCTTTTGATGATGCTAAAACCATTCCATCCATTAAAAAACTGGTGATGCCACCGCCAGTTGGCTTTCAGAAAAACTGGAAAGTCTATAGAAGTCGTTTTGTTGAACCAAAACGCTTAGCTGCAGGGCAACAATTCTGGAAAAAACATCGGGCCTTCATAGAATCTACCGCCAATAAAACAGGTGTACCTGCAGAAGTAATTGTTTCCATCATCGGCGTAGAAACAATTTATGGCAAACACATGGGGGGCTTCTCAGTAAGAGATACTTTGATCACACTAGGCTTTGACTACCCCAACACAGCCAATAAAACCTCCAGAGAAATTTTATTCAAGAACCAACTAGAAGACTTAATTCTCATGTGTCGCACAGAGAATCCTCAAGCTGGCCCTTTTAAGAAATGCCTTAATCAACTAGGCTCTTATGCAGGAGCCATTGGCCTACCTCAGTTCATGCCAGGTAGCATTCGTCGCTTTGCTGTAGACGGCAACAATGACGGGAAGATTGATTTAAGAAATTCGCCAGAGGATGCGATTGCAAGCGTTGCTAATTTCTTAAAAGCCCATGGCTGGGTATCAGGCGAACCCATCTACTTAAATATCCAGAACAATGATGAAGTGATTGCTCTTGCTAAAAAATTAGCTGATGGTGAACCGAAAGCCAAACTGCAATTAGGTGATTTAGTAAAAGATCAAATAACTGCAAAAACTGAATTGCCTGATGCCACACCTAGCTTAGTAGTTGACCTTCCAAGTCCTGATGGAAATGGCGGTACCGAAGTCAAGTATGTGGTTGGTCTAAGAAACTTTATTGCAATTTGCGATTACAACCGCAGCTTCTTTTATGCCCAATCTGTGGCCGAATTTGCTCAAGCACTCAGAGGCGATGCTCCTGCACAAGAGGTGGCAACAAAAAAGTCTTCTGAAAAAACAAAGAAGACCTCAAAGAGGTCTTCTAAAAAATCCACAAAAGTGAAACAGGCTTCTAACTAAGCTGGAAATACACCAGTTGATAGGTAGCGATCACCTCGATCGCAAACAATAAATACAATCGTCGCGTTTTCAACGCGTTCTGCAATACGCAACGCGACAACCAAAGCGCCAGCAGCTGATATGCCACAGAAAATACCCTCTTCTCTAGCCAAGCGTCTGGTCATATCCTCTGCTGCCGCCTGACTAACATATTCGATGCGATCCACCTTGGCATCAGCATAAATTTTAGGAATGTACTCGGGCGACCATTTACGAATGCCTGGTATTTGAGAACCTTCTTCTGGCTGCGCACCAATAATTTGAATTTGTTGATTTTTTTCTTTGAGATAAATTGATACACCCGTGATAGTGCCTGTTGTTCCCATGGCAGATACAAAGTGCGTAATTTGACCTTGTGTATCTTCCCAAATCTCTGGGCCAGTTGATTCAATGTGAGCTAACGGAGTATCCTTATTCCCAAACTGATCAAGGATTTTTCCTTTACCCTCTTTTTCCAACTGCGTTGCATAGTCACGCGCATACTCCATACCGCCAGAGGCAGGGGTAAGAACTAATTCGGCGCCATAGGCCGCCATGCTTTGACGTCGCTCAATACTTTGGTTCTCAGGCATGACCAAAATCATTTTGTAACCCAAGATGGCTGCCACCATGGCTAAAGCAATACCTGTATTACCACTAGTTGCCTCAATCAAAGTGTCACCAGGTTTGATATCGCCACGCTGTTCTGCCCGCATGAACATCGATAGCGCCGGACGATCTTTAACCGATCCCGCTGGATTATTACCTTCTAACTTACCGAGGATGACGTTGTTGCGCTCTGTATTGCCAGGACCTGGAATACGTTGCAAACGAACCAATGGTGTATGACCAACCGTTTGGGCAATTGTGGGGTAATTAGGGCGTGAAATAGACATATGACGCCTATATTAATGGATTTATAGCCATCATATGCCTAAGTTTTAGAAGCTCACCGAAACCTTGATCTTAGGGAGTGCCTTTCTCTTCTTTGGACCTTCTGCTTTGCTTGGGCGCTTTATCCGCGGCTTGCTTTTCTTTTTCTTTACTTTTGGATGAGGGCTCTTTTACAGATTTTTCTTTCACAGACTTATCTTTGGCTGGCTTCTCAGTTTTAGCTCCAGCAACGCCTTTGTTATTGATGGTTAAACCATTTTGCATCATGCGTTCAACTGTTTTCTCCCCGATACCTTTGACTCGAGTATGCAGATCATTAGCATCTTTAAAAGGGCCATTCTTTTTGCGTTCTGCCAAAATTGCTTTCGCTTTTGATGGCCCTAAGCCTCTCACTGACTCCAATGCAATTTGATCAGCAGAATTCACCTCAACTTGAGCAACCGCATAAGTACTTAATAAAAATAAACTCGCAATCGATACAACGAGAAATCTCGCAAGCGATTGAAATATATTTAATAACATCTTGCCTCCTTGAAAATAAAAAAGCTCCACCGGTTGATGGAGCTTTTCCTTAACGAGAGGCTAGCTATGTTGTTGACTAAATACCGCCTGATTACAAAGGTTGGGCAAGAAAATCAGAATTTTCTGACAGCCACTTCATGTATTTCTCTACACCTTGCTCAACAGTATGGAAATCAGCTTGATACCCTGCCGCACGAAGATTAGTTAAATCGGCTTGCGTAAAAGATTGATACTTACCTTTTAATGCCTCAGGGAATGTAATGTACTCAATCAAACGCTCATCAGCTAACTCAGCCAAACTTAATTGAGATTCACCATTAATTTTTCTAAGCGAGTTAATAACTGACTTAGCCACATCATTAAATGGCTGAGCGCGACCACTACCTAGATTAAAGATGCCACTTTTCTCTGGATGTTCTTGGAAAAATAAGTTCACCTTAGCGACATCTTCCACAAACACAAAGTCACGCTTTTGCTCACCTTGAGCGTAACCATCATATTCACCAAACAACTTAACGGTGTTATCTTCTAAGAATTGGTGATAGTGATGAAAAGCTACCGATGCCATACGACCCTTGTGCGACTCACGTGGACCATAGACATTGAAATAACGGAAACCAACTACTTGGGCTGTGGTTGCTTTTTCAGCAAAACGCTTACGCACCACCTGATCAAACAAAAACTTTGAATATCCATAAACGTTCAAAGGCTTCTCAAATTGACGCTCTTCCTTAAAAGTATCAGAACCGCCATAGGTAGCAGCAGATGATGCATATAAGAAAGGGACTTTTTGAGCAGTACAAATATCTAACAAGTCCATGGAGTAGCGGAAGTTATTCGCCATCATGTATTTGCCATCTGTCTCCATGGTATCTGAGCATGCGCCCTCATGGAAAATGGCTGTGACTTTGCCAAACTTTCCCTTAGCAAAAGCCTCAACAAATTCTGACTTATCTAAGTAATCAACAATATCTAAATCTGCCAAGTTGCGATATTTATCAGCCGGTTGTAGTTCATCAACGGCAATCACATCTTTAATGCCCTTGGCATTTAGCGCCTGAACTAAATTAGCTCCAATAAAACCAGCTGCGCCGGTCACAATATATGTCATTGCAATTCCTCTAACGATACAGTTGCCGTACCTAACTTTCCAACCACAATACCACCGGCTTTATTAGCCAATTTCATAGCTTGAGCTGCAGGCCACTTCGCTGCCAAAGCAACAGCCATCGCCGCAATGACTGTGTCACCAGCACCCGATACATCATAAACTTCTCTAGCATCCGCCTTAACATGTTCAACGCCTTGAGCGGTAAACAAACTCATACCCTCCTCAGAGCGAGTTAGCAATAAAGCTTCTAGCTTTAATTTTTCCCGTAGCGCTTGGGCTCTAGCAGTTAAATCCGCTTCATCTTGCCAACGTCCCACCACTTGCCTTAGTTCAGAGCGGTTAGGGGTGATGATCGATGCGCCTTCATACTTACTGTAGTCATCCCCCTTAGGGTCAACCAGCACAACCTTACCTGCTGCTCGCGCAGCGGCAATCATTTTTGTGACATGGGTTAAGCCGCCTTTACCGTAATCAGACAAAATAACCGCATCAACCTCAGGCAGTAAAGATTGGAATTGCTCTAATTTATTTAGAAGCGCTTCATGTGTTGGCGCTTTTTCAAAGTCCAAACGAATCAACTGTTGCTGACGTGCCACCACACGCAATTTGACCGTGGTCGGCAAGCTTGGATCTCTCTGCAGATAGCTATTAACGCCTTCGGCTTTCAATAACTCTTCTACTCTGCGACCAGGCTCATCATCTCCCACAACGCCCAAAATAGAAATTTTGGCCCCAATGCTAGCTGCGTTACGTGCCACGTTAGCAGCACCACCTAAACGCTCATCATCTTTGCTAACCAATACCACCGGCACAGGAGCTTCTGGTGAAATTCTTTCGGTATCACCAAACCAGTAGCGATCTAACATCACATCACCAACAACTAGCAATCGTGCTTGGCGAAATTGTTGAATATCAGCTGGGGTTAGTCGGATGTCCATGGCGTTATTTTCTATTTGGTTTATTTAATTTTTATGACTATAGGGCATTACATTGATGGGCCTGACGGCGCAGCACCCTCACCACGTCTAGGTGAATAAGATTCCCAATGATTGCAACCTGGGCATTGCCAATAAAAACGTCTAGCTCTAAAACCACAATTGCCACATGTATATCTAGCTAAAGTATTGGTTCTTTGTTTAAGTAAGCCGTAGGAAGCTTTGAATTCTTGTGCAGCTTTATCATTTTGCGCAACTTCAGCCAGAGTTAAACGGGCTTGCACTCGCAACGCCATGGCACTCAAACTAGGTGTATGGCGCATCACTTCATTCATCAGCGCCTCAGCTTGAGGTACACCACGCAAAGCCATCACATGCTTAAATGTTATGTCCAGTAATTCACCACCAGCTTGGGTTTTTAAGGCCTCAACCAAAACTTGCAACCCCTCATCTGCCTTTGAGAGAGCTTTATGTACATCAATCCAACGATCAGCTACCAAAGCCAAGTATGCGGGATGATTCTGCGCAATCAAAGACCAAGTGGCAATAGCTTTTTCTAATTGATTTTGCGCAACAAAACAATCGCCACGCAAAATAGTTGCTCTTGGATGATTGGGCACAGACTGCATCGCTAAATCAATATGACGCTCAGCCGTAGCAATATCCTTACGTCGCAAAGCTTCCTCAGCTAACTCACAATTAAAGTGAGCAATTTCTTTTTGACGACTCTTGCCTTGCAATACTTCCAACTCATTTGAAGAGATGATGGCTTTTGCCCAATCCTTCTCAACTTGATACATCTCCAGCAAACTTTCTTTGGCAGGAATGCCATATTTGCTATCGCCACTTACACGATTGAGCGAGGTTTCAGCACGATCTAATAGACCTGCGCGTAAAAAGTCTCTACCTAATTCATAGGCTGCGTGATCACGATGTCTCGAAGGTAAATCTTCGCGATTAGCCAAATGTTGGTGCACACGAATCGCACGCTCTGTTTCACCACGGCGCCTAAATAAACTGCCTAAGGCGAAATGAAGTTCTGTTGTTTCTGGGTCTAGTTGTGCAATTTGCACCAAAGCATCAATGGCTTTGTCTGGCTCTTCATTTAAAAGAAGATTCAAACCCTTAAAAGTTGATTTTTGTTGCGCTAAACGCTCAATCTCGTTTTCGCGCTTTTCTAAGCGCATATCCCAGCGCGCACCCACCCAACCCAAAGCAAATACGATTGGTAAAGCAAATAGCCACCAGGTTTCGATCTGTAGCACGATTATGAGTGAGGTTGTTTGTTTTGCTTAAAGCGGCGCAAAGAAATGCCACTTAATAAAGTGAGCAAAATGCCCAAAATAAATGCAATGAATAAAACTAATATGAGAGGCAAATCCCAGATCAACCCAGGAATTAACTGAAAACTAATTTCTTGAGTATTGCCTAAAGCCAGTAATACCAAGAGTATAAAAATGATGATTCGTCCAATGATCCGCAAAGCTCTGAATGCGGCATTCAGAAACGCGGTCATTCTTTAGATTCGTCTTTCTTAGGAAAATCAACGCGCTCTCTCAATTCTTTACCTGGCTTGAAATGAGGCACGTGCTTTTCAGGAACCATCACAGTGGCGCCAGACTTAGGGTTGCGACCCTGACGCGGTGGACGAT
>JACCDQ010992919.1_pt1 | contig 14007 bp, 2 predicted proteins | sample 7446031 | NCBI WGS metagenome assembly JACCDQ01 (sample SAMN15323442, study PRJNA562643) | freshwater metagenome | isolation source: river surface water | place: USA:Blue River Watershed | collected 2017-08-17 | reverse complement strand
GCTGGCTCTCAACGGAGGCACCCTCAAAGACGCTTCGGGCAACAACGCCATCATCACGCATGCAGCGGTCGCAGACAGCAGCAGCTTCTTGGTTGACACAACCGCACCAGCGGCGCCCGCCATCGCCGCTGTGACGGCAGACGACATCATCACCACGGGCGAGGAAACCACCGTCATCACCGGCACCAACGAAGCGGGGGCCAGCGTTGCCCTCAGCATCGGGGGCAACATGCGTTTGGCGACGGTGAGCGGCACAACCTGGAGCTACACGCTCACAGCGGCAGACATCACGGCCATGGGGCAGGGCGCGGAAACACTAAGCGCCTCACAAACCGACGCCGCAGGTAACACCAGCGCAGCGGGCACCCGCGCCATCAGCGTGGCAGCGGTGGCAGACACGGTGGCTCCCACGGTGACGATTGCCGACAACGTGGCGGTGACCACAGCCAATGGACCCGTTTTGTTCACGTTCAACTTCAGTGAGGCCGTGGCGGGTTTTGATGTCAACGACATCACCGTCACCGGCGGCACGGCAGGGATATTGACCCCGGTCAGCGCCACCCAATACACCTTGCAAGTGACTCCAACGGCCAGCACCACCGGCACCCTCAGCGTGAACCTGGCTGCAGGGGCTGTGACGGACCTGTCAGGCAACCCCACCACGGCCACCGTCAGTGCCAGCCAAGCCTACGACACCACCAGTACAGTGCCCGACGCAACGCCCCCCAACTTAGTCATCACCGATAACCTGACCACCGCCACGGCCAATGGTCCCATCACTTTTACCTTCTCCTTCAGCGAGGCCGTGCTAGGCTTCAGTGCCAGTGACATTGTGTTGTCAGGAGGCTCCCTTGGCAGCCTGACGCAAGTATCTGCCAATGTGTACACCGCCGTGGTTGTTCCGGCCGCCAACGCCACTGGAACCTTGGTGCTGTCCGTCGCAGCGGGGGCTGTGGCGGATCTGGCCAACAATGCATTGGCAAGTGGTACCAGTCGTTCCATCAGCTATGACACCACCAGCATGGTCTGGACGGTCGCTACAGTGCCAGCATCGGTCGATGAAGGTGCAGGGGTCATGTACTTCGTGGTCTCACGAACAGGACCTGCGGATGCAGCCACCATCAGCTTTGCCACGACAGGTGGTACCGCCACGACGGGCAGCGACTACACGGCAGTGAACCAGACGCTGAGCTTTGCTGCAGGCGAGATGAGCAAGACCATCACCGTTGCTGTCACGGAAGACACCGTGGCCGAAGGTAACGAAACCGTGGTGGGAATCATCACTGCAGCCAGTAGCGGCAGCATTGCCACGGCCAGTGCCACGGCCAACATCAACGACAACGATCAATCGGTGTGGAGCGTGGAAACCACCACCGCTAACGTGGACGAGGGTGCGGGCTTTATCACCTACACCGTCAGCCGCACAGGGGCAACCGGGGGCGCCACCATCAGTTTTGCCACGGCAGGTGGAACCGCCACGGCGGGCAGCGACTACACGGCAGTGAACCAGACGCTGAGCTTTGCTGCAGGCGAGATGAGCAAGACCATCACCGTTGCTGTCACGGAAGACACGCTGGCCGAAGGTAACGAAACCGTAGTGGGCAGCATCAGTACGGCCAGCAGCGGCACCATTGCCACCGCAACTGCCACGGCCAACATCAACGACAACGATCAATCGGTGTGGAGCGTGGCGGCAAGCACTGCCACCGTGGACGAAGGTGCAGGCAGCATCACCTACACCGTCAGCCGCACAGGGGCGACAGGTGCTGCCACCATCGGCTTTGCCACAGCAGGTGGTACCGCCACGGCGGGCAGCGACTTCACGGCAGCGAGCCAGACGCTGAGCTTTGCGGCCGGCGAGACAAGCAAGACCATCACCGTCGTCGTCACGGACGACACGCTGGCCGAAGGTAACGAAACCGTAGTGGGCAGCATCAGTACGGCCAGCAGCGGCACCATTGCCACCGCAACTGCCACGGCCAACATCAACGACAACGAGCAATCGGTGTGGAGCGTGGCGGCCACCACCGCCACCGTGAACGAAGGTGCAGGCAGCATCACCTACACCGTCAGCCGCACGGGCGCGACGGGCGCGGCCACCATCAGCTTTGCAACGAGTGGGGGGTCAGCCAGTGCCGGCAGCGACTACACGGCAGTCAACCAGACCCTGAGTTTTGCAGTCGGCGAAACCAGCAAGACAGTCACGGTCGCTGTTGCAAACGATACTGTGGCAGAAATCAACGAGACCGTGACAGGCAGCATCAGCGCAGCCAGCAATGGCACCATTTCCGGTAGCGTTGCCACGGGCACCATTCTGGACAACGATCAGTCCTCTTGGACTGTGGCCGCGTCCACGGGTACGGTAGACGAAGGTGCGGGCTTTATCGCTTACACGGTCAGTCGTACAGGTGCATCCGGGGCTGCCACCATTAGTTTTGTCACGGGCGGTGGCTCTGCTGTGGCAGGGAGCGACTACACCCCCGTTAACCAGTTGCTGAGCTTTGCGGCCGGTGAAATGAGCAAGACCGTGTTGGTGGCGGTGGCCGATGACAGCCTGCTGGAGGTGACGGATACTTTGGTCGGCAGCATTCTGGGGGCCAGCAGCGGCAATCTCCTGACGGGCAGTGCGACCGCCAGCATCATCGACAACGATCAGACAACGTGGAGTGTCGGTGCTGCTTCATCGGTTGTCGATGAAGGGGGAGTATTCATGGCTTACACGGTGAGCCGAACGGGTGGTTCGGGTGCTGCTGCCACCATTGATTTTGCGACGAGCGGTGGCACTGCGACGTCAGGTAGCGACTTCACCGCTGTGAACCAAACCCTGAGCTTTGCTGCAGGTGAGATGAGCAAGACGGTGCTGGTGGCGGTGAGCGATGACAGTTTGGCGGAGGGCCCTGAAACGGTCATCGGCACGATCACCAACCCGAGCTTTGGCAACCTCGCCACCAATTCGACTGGCATCACCATCACCGACAACGAACAATCGAACTGGACCGTGGCAGCGGTGGCGGGAACAGTCAACGAAAATTCGGGTTTTGCGGTGTACACCGTCAGTCGAACGGGGGCATCAGATGCCGCCACCATCGATTTTGTAACCAGTTCCGTTCAATCTGGTTCTGCGGTAGCTGCGACGGCAGGTGTGGATTACACGGCGCTCAGCCAAACACTCAGCTTTGCGGCGGGAGAATTCAGCAAAACAGTGCGCGTGGCCTTGATCAACGACGAAGTGCCTGAGCCAAACAAGTCGTTGCGCGCAGAAATTCAAAACGCGAGCTCCGGAACGCTGGTGACGGCAGCTGCCAACACGGTCCTTGACGACGACGATCAATCGCAGTGGCGGGTGACGAGTGTGGGCGGGATGTCTGAGAGCTCGGGCACCATTGTGTTCACAGTCAACCGTGTCGGGGCCACCAGCAGCGCGACGGTGGACTTGGTCTTCACAGGCTCCGCCACCAACGGCGTGGACTACATCGCCCCCGCATCGCAAACGCTCAGCTTCGCCGAGGGGGAAATGCTCAAAACGGTGTCGGTCAACCTCCTCAACGACACTGTGCCCGAGGGGGATGAAACCATCATTGGCGCACTGGTGAACATCAGCCAGGGCACCCTTGCGGACAACATGCGCGGTGTCACCTTGGTCGACGACGACAGCGCCGTATGGTCTGTCGGTGCATCCGGCGCGCTGGAAGGGGGCAGCCTGGTGTTTACGGTGACGCGCACGGGCGATACGTCCAGTGCAGCGGTCATCAACTTTGACACCAGTGGCGGCACCGCTATGGCGGGTGCAGACTACACCGCCGTCAGCCAGGTGCTCAGTTTTGCAGCTGGGGAAACCAGCAAAACCGTGCTGGTGGCCGTTGCCAGTGATGCCCTGGCCGAGAGCAATGAAACGGTCATTGGCGCCATCACCTCACCCAGCCTTGGCAGCATAGCCACCGGGGTGGCCACGGCCACCATCACGGACAACAACCAGTCCAGCTGGACCTTGTCAGTCCTGTCCGGTGGAGACATCGAGAGCGCCGGTTATGGCTCTTGGGTCATCAGCCGTACAGGGCCGCTGGCCGCAGCCACCATTGACTTTGCCACCGTGGGCACAGTCAGCGCTGGTGATGCGAGCATTGCCATATCGGGGCTGGATTACACGCCAGTTGCACAAACCTTGGCGTTTGCGGCAGGAGAAAGCTCCAAAACGGTTCGGGTGGCGATTGTGAATGACAACTTGGCAGAACAAGGTGAATTAGTCTCTGCCTCCATCAGCAATGCGAGCACGGGCGTGATCGCCACCAACGGCAGCGTTGGGTTTGTCATTACAGATGACGAAGCCGTTGCTGTCTTCGAGCTCTCTGTCAGCAGTGTCACAGAAGGCGGTACGGTCATTGTGTCCATTTATCGAAACAATGCAGCGGCAAGCCAAGTGGCGACGGTGGATTTGATAACGACAGGCACGGGCACAGCCAAACCGGGCACCGATTACACCTTTGCCACGCGCACCCTGAGTTTTGCGCAGGGTGAGCTCATGAAGTTTGTTGAGGTCAGCACCGTGGGAGACGCCTTGGTGGAGGCCAACGAAACCATCACCTTTGCCTTGGCCAATGCTTCCACCGGTGCCATCATTGGTTCGCAAAGTTCAACAGCCACCATCACCGACGATGATGGCTTAATGGCCTGGAGCATCGCAGCACCAGTGGGTACCGTGGATGAATCGGCCGGCTATGTCACCGTCAGCGTGACCCGCAATGTGGCCAACTCCGCTGCCGCCATTGATGTGTCCACCCTGGGCGGCACGGTGGTGGCCGGCGTGGGTAAGGATTACGCGGCACTGCAACAAACGCTGAACTTTGCCGTGGGGGAATTCAGCAAGACGGTTCGCCTGCAGGTGCATGACGACAGCTTGATCGAAGGCAACAAGACGGTGACACTGGGCATCAGCAACGCCAGCGCGGGCAGCATCGCCAGCGCCAGCACCACGGTCACGTTGACGGATGACGATGTCAGCAGTTGGTCGGTCGCTGGAACGGGGGGCTTCTTTGAGGGGGTGGGTGCGGGCATGACGTTTGCCGTCCGCCGCGTGGGTGACTTGGGGGCCGCCACCATTGAGGTCGCTTCTCTAAACAATAATGCATCCATTGTCCCGGGGCTTGACTTCACCCCTGTACGGCAAACGCTCAACTTTGCCGCGGGCGAAGCGGTCAAGCTTGTGACCATCCCGATTTTGGAAGACGCACTACCAGAAGCGGTCGTATTCAATGCTTTGGGTTTGGTCATTGCCAACCCCTCGGTGGGCCGGATTGTCACGGCATATGCCAATGAGGCCCATTTTTCTAGTGACGAAACCCGTACCCTCTTTTCTGCAAGCGGCGGTGGCGCATCAACGGACGATGTGTCGGCGGCCAGATTCACCATCACCCGCAGCGGAGATATCAGTGCCAGCGACACCATTGACTACAACGTGGTGGGCACCGGGGGTGCCACAGCCGGCACCGACTTCACCGCCACCAGCGGCACCCTCACCTTTGTGGCGGGGCAACGCACAGCCTTTATCAGCGTGCCGTTGATTGAAGACACCGTGGTGGACACAGGCAAGGGCTTGTCATTGACACTGCAAAATGCCTCATCCGGTGCTATCACCACCCCCACAAGCACGGTGAGCCTGACCGACAACGACGCGGCGGCCACCGGCACCGTCAGTTATTCGGTGACACAAACGGCCAACAACGTGTTTGAGTCGGCGGGCACGGCGGCCTTCACCATCACCCGCAGTGGTGATGTGAGCATTGCCAGCACCAGCTACTTCCGCGCCAATAGCAGCAGCGGCGGTACCGCTACCGATGGCAGCGACTACATAGGACGGAGCACTACGCTGAACTGGGCAGCGGGAGAAACCGCCAAGGTGGTGTCGGTAGCTCTGGTGGATGACAGCACGGCCGAGGCCAGCAAAACCATCATCGGTCAAATCGCCACCGATGCCGGCTTCACCACGGCCCTGGGCAGTAGCACGCTCACCCTGCTGGACGACGACTCGGCGGGTACAGGCACCAACACCTACTCGGTGGCGGTGACTTCGGCTGCCAGCAGAATCACAGAATCCAACGGCACGCTGGCGTTTACCGTTACCCGTGGTGGCGATTTGACCGTAGTGGGCAGCAGCTATTTCCGCACCAATGGCGGCACCGCCGCCACCGATGGCAGCGATTACACGCCCATCACCAGCCAAACGCTGAATTGGGCGATTGGCGAAACCACCAAGGTGGTTTTGGTGGCCTTAAACAACGACAGCGTGTCTGAGGCCAGCGAGACCATCATCGGCCAAGTGGCATCGGACGCCGCGTTCACCACAGGCTTGGCCAACGTGACGGCTTCGGTTTTTGATGACGACCTCTACACCGCAGCGAACGGCGTGGTGGACACCATCACCTACGGCACATCGGGCGGCGCGTACACAGGAGCCCTCCGACTCGACCTTGGGGACATGGACGATACCGTGAACCTCAATACTGCTGCTGGTGGTATGGGGCTAATTGCATTGGCCAGCGGCAACGACACATTGAGCGTATCCAATCCGTCGAACCTACTGGGGCAGGTTCGTTCGGATGGTGGAAGTGGAGTGGATACCTTGGCTTATTCAGGTACCACTGCGTTTGATCACGCGTCGGTAACTGCTGATTCGTACATCACCGGGTTTGAGATCATCGACCTGTCCACCGCCACCACCAACCAGACCGTCAGGTTGAGCCTGGCCGATGTGCTTGAAATCACCAGGGGCAACGCGGTGGCAGATACCTTGCGCATCATGGGCAATGCCGTGTCTGGGGACGTGTTGAACCTTCAGGCCTTGGGCAAGACCTTCAGCACCCCCGCCGCAGGGGCCAGCATCACCGATGTGGATGGTGCCAGTTATGTGGTGGCCGCCAGTGCAGCAGGCAATGCCTCAGCCAATGACGTGACCATTGGCGCAAAGACCTACGATGTTTATCAGTACGCCTTTGACAGCCATCTCATCAACCTGTTGGTGAACACCACCATCACGACCAACGTGATCTAAGCGGGTAAGCGCCCTGCCAGGAGGCAACCGCCTCCCGGTAGGGTGGAACAGAAGGTGGGGTCATCATCTCCTAGACGGCTAGGATTTCGCTCGTGGTTGGAGAATGGGATGCTTGGGCTGTGTTTGCGCGCTTGGCCGTGCCAGCAAGGCCCAAGCCATTTGCAGCAAAGCGGCTTTGAACTCGGGGCTGCCCTGCAGGGACGAGTTTTCAAGACTGGCGCTGCGCAGGGTGCCAATGACAGAACGGGTCAGAACAAACATTTGCGCTGGGTTGGGTTCGTACATCATGGGGTGTTGAACGCGCTGAAAAAATATGGTCAGACGTTCCGACACCTGTCGAACTGCACTGGCAGTCTCATCAGGTTGCTCTTGCATCCAATACAGACGCATGAGACTTCGGCTGAGGCCTTTGCCCGTTGAAAAACCATGCAACAAAATCTCCAAGGCCTCGGACAAGAGAGCTTTTGCATCATGCTTCCCAACATCCACACGGGACTCCAGCTCGGATAAATAGCGGTCTAGCTCGTTGAGTACCAGATCCTGCCCGCGGGCGACCATGGCTTTGACGAGAGCTTCCTTGCTTGGAAAGTACTGATAGAGCGTGCCGATCGAAAACCCCGCCGTTGCCGCGACTTTGTTCGTCGACAAACCAGACTCGCCTTCCTTGTTCAAAATCTGAGTAGCGGCCTGAAACAAAGTCTGGATGGTTTGTTGTGAGCGCGCTTGCTTGGGCTGACGACGCCCGACGGGTTTGATCTTGGGCTTGTTCAACGGTTGTGATTTGGTCATGGAATAGGGCCTTGAAACCTGAACAGATCGCGAGTTGTCGGGCTTGCTCAGAATCTGAATAATATTCATATTCTTAACAGCTGGCAAGATTTTTTTATGAATACCGTTACTCATCCCGCAACGCCCACCGACCTGACCGTTCGACGCTTGGCCATCGATTTATCCACAGGTTTTTCCAGGCACTGGAATGGAGGCGATGCTTTCTTGACGGCCTTCGCCAACGCCTTGTCAATGAGTTTTCCAGTGGGGGAGCAATTCTTCATCGACGCAGTCAAGCACGGGGTTTGCGTATTGCCCAACACCACAGAAAATGCCGATCTACACAAGGTGGTCAAAGGCTTTATTGGGCAAGAGGCCACGCACCGCCATTTGCACGGCATTTACAACGCGCAGCTAGAACGGCAGGGTTTGGTCAACCATTGGGGTCCGCGAGCGCAAAAGCTGCTGGAACGAGGTAGGCGGATGTTGTTTGAGAAAAGTCAAAAAGGATATCTGCACGAATTGGCATTGACCGCCGCATTTGAGCACTACACGTCGATTTTTGGAGATCTGGTACTCGAGCGCATGGATCAGCCTGGTGACTGGTTCGCAAGCGCAGAGGAGCCTCTGAAAACGCTGTGGCGCTGGCATGCGGCCGAAGAGTCCGAGCACAAATGCGTGGCCTTTGATTTGTACCAACGGTTGGGTGGCGGTCATGTTTATCGTGTGCGTTGGTTTTGGTTTGTGACGGTCTTATTCACTTCGGACATGATTCGTCAGACAGTCAATAACCTTTGGCACGACAAGACCTTGTTCAAGCCATCGACATGGTGGTCGGCTGGTGAGTTTGTTCTCGGTCGGCATGGGTTGCTCTGGCGCGTTGCCAAGCCGATTTGGCAATACACCCGAAATGGCTTTCACCCAATGCAGGTGGGTGATTCAACACGGGCACAAGAGTGGCTGACCAAGCACGCAGAACAATGGACAGACGTGGGAAAAAGGGCTTAACGAGCGCCTCAGCTCTCCTTGCGCGTATGCGGCGGTCTGCCTCGTAGCCATCCATCAAGGCCATTTCTCATTCATTGAGAACTTCGGCAGTTTCCTGCCTTTAAATCCTGTGTAAAAAATCCAAGGGCGATGTTCTTGAAGTTACATTTGCAGACACTTTTCATAGGTACATATTACCGATTTACCAGATTTAGTTAGTACCTTTTCATACTCTTGTTGCTACCCTTTTGCCTACTTTTTAAAAGCGAGGCACCTCATGAAAATCCAAGTTACTCAAACTCTTCCTAACGGCAAAACTACGCAGTATGACTTTATAAAAGATAGCACTGAAGTATTGAAAATTAAAGTTCAGCCCAATACAAAACTCAGCTTTAACGTGGAGTCGGACAAACCTGCTGAGGGCGCCAAAGGCAAGCGCAATACCAGCGGTATCAAAAGGGTTGGAGATAGTTTGGTGCTCGAGTCTGAGGAAGGGGAGGCGTTGGTTGAAGTAATTGACTACTACTCAACGCCCGGTGCCTCTTTGCAGGAGGTGGAGTGGAATTATGTGGGTCACAACGCATTGGCTGTGGCACCCACAACCTCGGAAGCCGTCGCGGTAGGTTCTGAACCTGGTTCAGGCATAGACGTGGGAGGTTTGGCATCAATTGCTCCAAGTTTATTTTTGGTGGGAGGGTTGGCCGCCGTGGCTTCCTCTGGTGGCGGCGGCGCCGCTGTGGCCAACAACATCGTCACAGGCGTCATTACAGCTGGTCCGGTGACTAGCAACCACACGTTGAGTGTGGTGCTTTACAAAGCTGATGGAACCTTTGTGAACGGCTCTCGTGCTGCAAGCACAGCGACAGTGGACGCTGCTGGCAAGTTCTCGCTCGCGGTAGGCGCCCACACAGGCATTGTCAAAGCCGTGGTGGTCGACAGCAACGACAGTGTGGTCGACTACAAGGACGAGGCCTCCGGCACTGACCTGGACCTGAGCGCCACGCTCATGGCTGTTGGGGTCATCACGGGCACCACACTTGTGCTCAACATCAATCCGCTCACGACAGTTGCTGCACAAAAAGCGGGTGTGGCTGCAGATGGTTCAGGCAATCCCACCAGCGCGGCGGCGGTGACCACGGCCAACGCCGATGTGGCCAAAGCCTTTGGGTTGAGCGACATCACCAGCACCGCGCCCGACACCATCAACGACAGCACCACGGCCTCCAACTCCATTGGTGCGGTGCTGGCAGCCCTCTCGGGCATGGACATGGCCAACGGCAGCATGCAAACCACCATCAACAATCTGGTGGCTGGCATCACCGGCGGTGTGCTCTCGTCTGCACAGCAATTGGCGGTGATCGCCGGGGCTGCGGCTGCTGACAAGACAAATGCGCTGGGCTTGGTGAACATCGTCAGCGATTTACTAGCAGTTGGCTTAACCGTGACGGGTTTTAGCGTGGCCGACATTGCTACCAACAACGTTATCGACGCCACGGATGGGAGCACATATGTTGCCGCCAGTGCGCTCGTCGCGGGCTGGACCATCACCGGCACGGCCGCCGCCGGTGCGGCCTTGACGTTGAAGTTCGGTAACACCCCAGCCGTAGGCGCGGTCACCCTGACGGGCACCACCTGGAGCTACACCGTGCAAGCGGGCGACTTGGCGGCCATCACGGAAGGCGCGCTTGCCATTGAGCTTCTGGACGGCGCCAGCTCCAAAGCCTCCCGCATGGTGTACGTCAACGCGGCAGATCCCACCACCGCACTCACCAGCATCAGCACCGCCGCCGGTGCCAACAATGCCAGCTCCAGCACACCGGCATTGACAGACTACCAAGCCGCAGGCATCACAGGTGTGACCAGCAGCAACTTGGCAGCGATCAACAGCCTCTTGAACGATACAGACATCAACAGTGCGTCGGTTGATACGTCGGCAGAGTTGCAAACCATGGTCAACAGCTACAACACCATCTTGGCCGCGGCCGATGGCGCAGCAGGCAACGGCACAGCGCCAACAGCGACTGACTACAGCAACGTGGGCATCAACGGCATCGATACCGCCACAGAGGTCAGCCTCTTGGGCAGCGTCATCGATGCCAAGAGCAGCGCAGCGGTAGACACCGCAGCCGAGCTGCAAGCCCTGGCCGATGCTGTGCAAGCCGTGATGACCACCGCAGCCGGTGGAACGCCAGCCGTTACAAAAGCGCAGTTGGAACTGCTGGGCATCACCGGTGTGACGACCAACAACATCGCGGATATCGTGACGGCCATTGTCGGTACTACCGATGACGGCAGTGGCGTCAGCACACTAGCTGCATTACAAACGCTGGCCAATAACGTCAACGATGCGCCCATCAACACCGTGCCTGGCGCACTCACCGTCAACGAAGACACCAACTTGGTGATCACGGGTCTGTCTGTGGCCGATGCAGACATCGCGACCACTGACACACTCAGCGTCACCTTGAGCGTCGGTCACGGAACCATCACCGTGGCTGCAGCAACGGGTGTGACTCAATCAGGTACGCCTTCAGCGCTGACGCTAACGGGCACCTTGGCCGATATCAATGCCGCTTTGGCGGCAAGCAACGCTGTTGTGTACCGTGGCACCAGCAATTACAACGGCAGCGACACGCTGACTGTCACCAGCAACGATGCAGGTCACACGGGAACCGATGGCATCAAAACCGATGTGGACACAGTGGCCATCACCGTCACCGCGATTCCTGACATCACCAGCATCGTGCTCAGCGCCACGGGCGCACAAAACAACACCCTCAGCGCTGGCGATGTCGTCACAGCCACTGTCAGCTTTGATCAAGCCATCACCGTCACAGGAACGCCCCAGTTGGCACTGAACATCGGCGGCACCTTGGTGCAAGCCAACTACGCCTCGGGCAGCGGCACAACGGCCTTGACCTTCACCTACACCATTGCAGCAGGGAACAACGATGGCAACGGGATCAGCGTCGATGCCAACGCGCTGGCTCTCAACGGAGGCACCCTCAAAGACGCTTCGGGCAACAACGCCATCATCACGCATGCAGCGGTCGCAGACAGCAGCAGCTTCTTGGTTGACACAACCGCACCAGCGGCGCCGACAATCAACACGGTTGCCACTGATGACGTCGTCAACAACAGCGAGCAAGCTGCCGTTATCACCGGCACCAACGAAGCGGGGGCCAGCGTTGCCCTCAGCATCGGGGGCAACACCCGTGCTGCCACGGTCAGTGGTACGACTTGGAGCTATACGCTCACAGCGGCCGACATCATGGCGATGGGCCAGGGACCAGAAACCCTGAGTGCCACGCAAACCGATACGGCGGGCAATGCCAGTTCAGCGGGCGCGCGTACTATCACGGTGGACACCATCGCCCCAATCACCACTCTAGTCAACACAACAGCCGGCACAGTGGTGAACTTGGTCGAAGCGACGGCCGCAGCGGGCGTGACGAGTGTGACCACAGAGAGTGGTGCGTCATGGACAGTGACCTTCTTAGGCTCTTCAGGCAATAGCGTCACAAAGACGGGCACAGGCACGGGCGCAGCCCAAGCCGTGACATTGGTGGCAGCAGACATCACCACCTTGGGTGAAGGCCCAGTGACCACCAGCGTCACCGCCACAGACACCAGCGGCAACCCCGCAACCGTGAGCACCGGCGGTGACTTCACACTCGACAGCGTTACGCCCACCCTCACACTCAGCACGGTGGCTGGCGACAACCAAGTCAACGCAGCCGAAAAATCCGCTGGCATCACCATCAGCGGCAATTCCAACGCGGAAGCCGGTCAGGTGGTGACGGTGGATTGGGCTGGCACAGTAAAAACATTCACACTCACCAACAGTGGTGTCTGGAGTGTGGCGTACAGCAGCGCAGAAGTCCCAAGCGATGGCAATCGAACCGTCAATGTGTCTGTCAGTGATGTCAACGGTAACCCCGCGACAGCTACCCAAAGCGTTGCAATCAATACAGGTTCACCCACCATCACGCTCAACACTCTGACCAATGGCGCTGGCACCCTTGCAGATGCAGATGCCATCCTCAATGCCAACGAGCTGAGTTCCATTGACGTGGCAAACAAATGGACGGTTTCAGGCACCACCACCTTGATCAGCGATGGGCAATCCGTCATGCTCACCATCAACGGTCATGCCTACTCTGGCACTGTCACCAGCAATGCTTGGAGCATTGACGTGATCGACGCCGACGTTGCTGCACTTGCCAATGGCAACGACTACGCCGTCGCCGTCTCTGTGAGCGATACGTTTGGAAACCCTGCAACAGCCTCGCAAACACTCAAAGTTCTTACATCGCCGCCTGATATCCCAACCATCATTGCGCTCAACGCAAACACCTTAACCCCCACCTTGACAGGCTCTGCGCAAAAAGAAACCGCTATAGGCTCAAATGTCTTTGTCGCGTTGGACAACAACGATCAATTCACTGTCACCCTCAACGGCCAAACTTATACCTATATCGTGGGTGGCAGCAGTAACCCCAGTGCACTGAGCTATAACGCATCGACCAAAGCATGGTCATTGGCTGTGCCTGCAGCCGTTCTCACAGCGGATGGTCAATACGACGTGGGTGTCAGCGTCAACGCGGTTGGCTATGCCACCCCGAAGGTCGACACGAGCAGCAACGAACTGGTCATCAAAACAGCGGCGCCCGTGGTAACGATTAACACCATTGCGACTGATGATTACATCAATGCAACAGAGCATGCCTCAGGCATTGTGTTGAGTGGAACCGCCACAGACAGCAACCCAGTTACCTTAGCCAATACCGCTATAGGCCGCAACGTCAGCATCAGCCTCAACAGCCACACCTACACCGCAGCTGTTCAACTAGATGGCACTTGGAGCGTGACAGTCTCAGCCGCTGATGTTTCTGCATTGGCTGAAGGCACAAAAACCGTCTCCGCCAGCTACACCGGCATCTATGGAGGCTCAGATGCCGACAGTCATGATGTCTTTGTTGACAGCATCGTTCCAACCATCACCACTGCGGTGGTCAGTGGATTGGACAGCGCGGATGTAGCGAAGACTGCTGTTCTCAACGCGGGCGACATAGTCCAAGTGGTTCTCACCAGCAGCGAAGCCATCACCGGTTTCACGACCAGCGATAAAGTTTCGATTCAAGTCGGCACCACAGCGCGCGATGCACTGTGGGTCAGCAGCAGCGGCAACCAACACACCTTCCGCT
>JACCDQ011989703.1_pt1 | contig 14011 bp, 10 predicted proteins | sample 7446031 | NCBI WGS metagenome assembly JACCDQ01 (sample SAMN15323442, study PRJNA562643) | freshwater metagenome | isolation source: river surface water | place: USA:Blue River Watershed | collected 2017-08-17 | reverse complement strand
CGTGTTTTCAAAAAAAATCTTATTTTTAAAAAAGTTATTCTTGAATTAAGAACTAAAATAAGACTAATACAAACCAAACTATAATAATGAAATATCAAACTTTAATTGGACAACTTCCAAAAATTGGAATTCGGCCTGTAATTGACGGCAGACTTGATGGTGTAAGAGAATCACTTGAAGAATCAACTATGAATATGGCTAAAATAGCCGCTAATTTCTTAGAAAAAAATTTAAGACATGCAGATGGTAGTAAAGTAGAATGTGTCATTTCTGATTCTTGTATTGGAGGAGTAGCGGAAGCGGCGGCATCTGCAGATAAATTTTCAAGAGAAGGAGTAGGATTAAGTCTAACTGTAACACCTTGCTGGTGTTATGGAAGTGAAACCATTGATATGGATCCGACCATTCCAAAAGCAATATGGGGTTTTAATGGTACCGAACGACCAGGCGCAGTGTATTTAGCAGCTGCTTTGGCTGGTCATAACCAAAAAGGAATTCCAGCTTTTGGTATCTATGGAAGAGATGTGCAAGACAGTAATGACATAAGTATACCTGACGATGTTCAAGAAAAACTATTACTGTTTGGAAAAACTGGATTAGCTGTAGCTACTATGAAAGGTAAATCCTATCTCGCTATGGGTGGAGTGTCTATGGGAATTGCAGGTTCTATCATTGACCCTAATTTCTTCGAAAGCTACTTAGGAATGCGATGTGAGAGTATCGATATGTCTGAATTTATTCGTAGAATTGAGAAAGGAATTTACGATAAAGAAGAATATGAAAAAGCATTGGCTTGGACAAAAGCAAAATGTAAAGAAGGTAAAGATTATAATCCACTAAATAAACAAAAAACAAGAACCGAATTAGACCAAGACTGGGAATTTGTAGTTAAAATGGCTTTAATTGGCAGGGATTTAATGATTGGAAATCCTAAGTTAAAAGAGCTAGGCTACGCAGAAGAAGCATTAGGAAGAAATGCTATTTCGGGTGGATTCCAAGGACAAAGACAATGGACAGATCATTTCCCAAATGGAGATTATATGGAAGCCATCCTAACTTCATCATTTGATTGGAACGGAATTAGACAGCCATTTATGTTTGCTACCGAAAATGATAGCCTTAATGGAATATCAATGCTCTTTGGACATTTGATCACAGGGGCAGCTCAAATTTTTAGCGATGTTAGAACCTATTGGAGTCCTGAAGCAGTTAAAAGAGTTACAGGATATGAACTTAAAGGGGACGCTGCTAATGGATTTATACATCTTATCAATTCTGGAGCTTCAGCTTTAGATGGTACTGGAGAACAAACCATTAATGGTAAGCCTGCCATGAAACCTTGGTGGGACATTACAGAAGAAGAAGTCGAAAAGTGTTTATCTAATACAACTTGGGGACCTGGTATGTTAGAATATTTTAGAGGAGGAGGATTCTCGTCAACATTTAAAACAAAAGGCGAAATGCCTGTTACAATGTGTAGAATTAATATCGTAAAAGGAATTGGTCCTGTACTTCAAATTGCCGAAGGAAAAACAATAGAACTCCCAGAAGAGGTTCATAACACTCTAAACGAAAGAACAAATCCTACTTGGCCAACTACTTGGTTTGTCCCAAATCTAACAGGCAAAGGCCCTTTCAAAGATGTATACAGTGTTATGGCAAATTGGGGGGCCAATCATGGCGCATTTACATACGGACATATTGGTGCTGAATTAATTACATTAGCATCAATGTTACGAATTCCTGTAAATATGCACAATGTATCAGAAGAAAAAATATTCAGGCCTAGTGCTTGGGCATCTTTTGGAATGGATTTAGAATCGTCTGATTATAGAGCGTGCAGTACTTACAAGGCACTATATGAATAAATTTAAAATTTAAATATGATTGAAAAGTGGAGTAATAAAAAATCATATCCTTGGATCATAGTAGGACTTTTATGGTTTGTAGCATTATTAAACTATTTAGATAGACAAATGCTCTCAACTATGAAACCTGCAATGATGTTAGATATTCCTGAACTAGACAAGGCAGAAAATTTTGGCAGATTAATGGCTGTTTTTCTTTGGGTTTATGCTTTTATGAGTCCTATATCTGGAATTATTGCCGATAGGCTTAATAGGAAAAATTTAATCGTTTGTAGTTTATTTATTTGGTCAGGGGTTACCATGTCTATGGGATACACCACTTCTTTTAATCAAATATATGCGTTACGTGCCATAATGGGAGTAAGCGAGGCATTTTATATTCCAGCTGCTCTATCATTAATTGCTGATTACCATCAAGGAAACACGCGCTCTTTTGCAATAGCAATTCATACGACTGGAATTTATTTAGGTCAAGCTTTGGGAGGATTTGGAGCTACTATGTCCAAGTATTTTTCTTGGCATTTCACCTTTTATTCTGTTGGGCTAATTGGCATTATTTATAGTGTACTACTTCTATTTTTTGTACAAGAAAAGAAAGCATATGTTGTAGACGGTTCGACACAATTATCATTGAAAGACGAATTAAAACAACTATCCAAAGGACTAGGTATTTTATTTGGAAATATTTCATTTTGGGTAGTGCTTTTTTATTTTTCGGCACCAAGTTTACCTGGTTGGGCGGCAAAAAATTGGCTTCCTACCCTATTTTCAGAAACATTGCATTTAGACATGGCTGTTGCTGGACCAATAGCTACAATTACAATTGCCATGTCTTCTTTTATAGGAGTACTAATTGGCGGATTGCTTTCTGATCAATGGGTTGCTAAAAACCTTAAAGGACGTATCTATACTAGTGTTATTGGTTTAACCTTAACACTTCCCGCACTTTTCTTATTGGGTTATGGAACCCAAATAGAGACTATCGTAACCGGAGGAATAGTATTTGGTTTAGGTTTTGGAATCTTTGACACCAATAATATGCCAATCCTTTGTCAGTTTGTAAGCCCGCGCTATCGAGCAACTGGATATGGACTAATGAACTTAGCAGGTATTTCGGCTGGCGCCGCAATTACTGAATTTTTGGGAAAAGCAGAAGACAACGGAGGAATGGGACATATATTTGTTGTATTAACCATAGTTGTAGTTATAGCAATTGTAGTACAGCTAGCTACTTTACGCCCCAAAACAATTAATATGACGTAGTAATAATAATTTCCTATTGCTATAAAAAACGCCCGAAATCGGGCGTTTTTTATAGATTATAATTGTTTTATACCACTTTTTGTATTGCCTCTTGGATACTTTTAACATTCGCAATAACTTGAGTCATCTCTTTCTCTTCAAAAGCACTGAAAGGCATAGCTATATTTGATTCAATAATTCCTAAAGCAGATAAAGCTCCTTTAACCCCCTTCAAATAACTTGAACCATAAGACCCTAAAGTATATATCTTAGTACTTATTTCCATTACTAAGTGTTGTAATACTGCGATACGTTCAAAATCCCTTGTTAATGAAGCATTGTATAACGCAACATAGAGTTCTGGAAATAAATTAGCTCCGCCATTTACTCCGCCATGCCCCCCCATTAAAACTATTTCTGCTGTAATTTCTTCTGGACCTACCAATAAACTAAATTGAGGTTTTGCCTTCAACAAATGAATTAATGAATGAAAATACACCGCATTAGCAGAACTATCTTTTAAACCAATAATGTTAGTATGTTCAGATAACCTAACTACCGTTTTAACATCTATATTAATTTTAGTATGTGATGGCATATTATATAAAAACAAAGGTAAACTCAACTGATTAGCCAATTTCCAATAATATTTAAATAATTCCTCTTGTCCCAAACCATAATAATAAGGTGGTGCTGCAACAACAGCTGCTGCCCCACTTGCTTTAGCTACATCAGCTAATTGGATACTTTCTTCAATTGAGGTATCAGTGATCCCAACAAATACAGGGACTCTATTATTTACTATTGCACACGTTTCAATTATTAATTGTCTTCTAGTGGCATAACTTAAGCTTGTAGACTCTCCCGTAGTTCCAAGTATAAAAATACCATGAACTCCCCCTCCAATTAGATGTTCTACTAATTGTTTTACACCTTCATTATCTAATGAAACATTATCTGATAGTAAAGGAGTTACCATTGGAGGTATAATTCCTTTTACAACTTGATTTTCTATATGTATTGACATTTCGTTTTTTACTATTTGAATTATTAATTTTAAATTTTAAGATTATAAAAAAATTTTGCATTCTCATGCCAAATTTGATTTTGTTCATGACTAGAAAATTGAGTACTATATGATTCTAAGACCTCAACAATTTGCGAGTAACTTCCAGCCAAATTACAAACTGGCCAATCTGATCCAAACATTAATTTATTCGTCCCAAAATTTTCAAAAATCACATCTAAATATGGTTTTAAATCGGCTACTTCCCATGAATTCCAATCGGCTTCGGTAACTATTCCCGAAATTTTGCACATTACATTGTCTGCTTTTGACAGCTCTTTGATTCCTTTTTCCCAAGAAAATATATCTCCCGATTTAATATCTGGCTTTGCAATATGATCCACAACAAAAGCCTGATTTGGAAAAGCATTTACCAAATCTATTGCAGCTGGTAACTGGCGATGAAAAATTAGGATATCATAGGTAAAATTAAACTGTTTCAATTCTTTAATGCCATTTCTAAAGTCTTTTCTAAGCATAAAATCATCCGGTTCTCCTTGCACCACATGCCGAAATCCTTTTAATTTATCGTATTTTGAAAAGTGATTTAATCTTTCTTCAATATTGTCATTCAATAAATCTACCCAGCCTACAACTCCTTTTATAAATTCATTTTTAGAAGCTAAATCTAAAAGAAAATTAGTTTCTACTTCTGTCTGACTTGCTTGAACAGCAACACAAGCTGAAAAATTATTTTCAATCAGCAATGGACTTAAATCTTTAGGCAAGAAGTCTTTTTGGATAGACCTCATAGTTTCATCAATCCAACTATCTCTAACCGGGTCAAATATCCAAAAATGTTGATGTGCATCGATTCTATTCATACTCTCAACTTCTTAATTTACATCATTAATCAGAGCGCGATCCAAATGAACATATCCTCCATCCACAAAAACAAACTGACCGGTAGTATGTGATGAACGATCTGAAATTATAAAAAGAGCCGTATCTGCAATCTCATCAGGACTAGTCATTCTTGATTCAAAAGGAATACTTTTATTAATTTTTTTCAATACTTCCTCTCCATCTGAAAGTGTATTTAACCAATCATGATAGGCTGGTGTCAAGCTTTCGGCTACTATAATAGCATTTGAACGAATTCCAAATTGAATTAAATCAACAGCCCATTCTCTTGTAAGTCCCAAAACTCCACCTTTGGCTGCAGCATAGCCCGAAGTTCCTCCTTGACCTGTTAAAGCAACTTTAGATCCAATGTTTAAAATATTACCTTTTGACTCTTTAAGGTAAGGAAGTGCATGTTTTACCAATAAAAAATAACTAACAACATTCAGTTTTAATGAATTCATAAATTCATCATAACTAGATTCTAAACCTGCTCCATCATTGACACCAACATTATTAATTACAGCATCTATCTTTCCGTACTTTTCTGCAATTTTTTGTACTGCATTTTCCATTTGTACTGGATCGGTTACGTCAGTTTGGATAAATAAGGAATCTATTCCTTTTTTTTGAAGTGCCTCAGCATAGCCAAACCCTCTACTATTTCTATCCACCAAGACTGGAATAGCTCCTTCATCTGCCAATCGATTTACTATAGATTCTCCAATACTTCCAGCCTTACCTGCTGAACCCGATACTACTACAATTTTACCCTTTAATCTTAAATCCATATTGTACTTTATTAGTTAATCCAATTCAATCATTGCTTTGATGACGTTGTTTTTTGGATCAATCCATTTTTCAAATTCAGCAATCATTTCTGTAAAATTAGCCCTGTGTGTAATGTACTTTTTAGGGTCAATTTTACCTTCTTTTAAACATTTCATTACGTATTCAAAATCTTGAATTGTTGCATTTCTACTACTCATTAGAGTAGATTCTCTCTTATGAAATTCAGGATGACTAAAAGCTAATTCTCCTTTTTGAAGACCAACTAATACGAATCGTCCTCCGTGAGATATATAATTGAATGCCTCATTCATTACACTGCGATTTCCTGTAGCATCTATAACTACAGTAGGCATATCTCCATTAGTAATTTCTTTCAACTTAGTAGTCACATCCTCATTCAATGGATTAATTGTTTCGTCTGCTTGAAGTTCTTTTTTGCAAAAACTCAATCGATAATCATTAATATCCATCACGATAACTTTTGCTCCTGCAATCTTAGCAAATTGAATAAGACCAATTCCTATTGGTCCTGCACCCATTATCAAAACGGTATCATTTGTCGTTACGTTAGCTCTTCTAACACCATGTGCCGCAATGGCTAATGGCTCCACCAAAGCCAACTCATCATAATCTAATCCTTGACCATGAAGCAAATATTGTTCAGGAATAGTCACATACTCTGCCATTCCGCCATCAATATGAACTCCAAAAACCTTTATATTGGCACAACAATTAGTTAACCCGTTTCTACAAGCCACACATTCGCCACAATGAAAATACGGTATAAAAGTTACTTTATCTCCTATTTTAAATCCTTCAACTTCTCCTTCGATGTATTCTGCCGCTAATTCGTGACCCAAGATTCTTGGATATTCAAAATAGGGTTGTCTGCCTCCATAAGCATGTATATCAGTACCACACACTCCTATTTTTTTTATCTTCAATAGTACTTCACCTTCTTTTCGAACAGGCATGGGCTTCTCTTTTAATAGAAACTCATGAGGTTGCTCACAAACGATATATCTCATCTTCATTTATTTTTTTAATCTACTCATGACAAACAAATTAAACGTATTTATTTAATATACGCTTTAGCTACTTGCTTGCTTGACCCTAATCCTTCCATTCCTAATTCAATCACATCTCCTGCTTTAATATAAATAGGCTCTGGCTTAATTCCTAAACCTACTCCTGGAGGTGTTCCTGTACTAATCACATCCCCTGGAAGTAAGGTCATGAACTGACTTAAATAATGTACTAAAAAAGGAATTTTAAATACTAAATTTGAAGTATTACTATTTTGAAATGTCTTTCCATTTACAGTTAACCACATCGATAAATTGTCGACATCTTTAATTTCATCTTTAGTAGCCAAGAACGGTCCAAGAGGTGCAAAAGTATCAGAACCCTTTCCTTTTGCCCATTGCCCTCCACGCTCTAATTGAAAGGCTCTTTCGCTGTAATCGTTGTGCAAACAATATCCAGCTACATACTCCAGAGCATCGACTTCTTCTACATAACTAGCTTTTTTGCCCATAACAAAAGCCAACTCAATTTCCCAATCTGTTTTTTCACTGTTTTTAGGAATAATCAAATCATCATTAGGTCCACATAATGCAGTAGTTGATTTGAAAAACAGAATTGGTTCCTCGGGTATTGGGGCATTAGTTTCTCTACAATGATCTACATAATTCAAACCAATACAAATTATTTTTGATGGCCTAGCTACTGGAGAACCTAAGCGTTCTTGTGTATCTACTTCCGGTAAATTCGGGTTGGCTTCTAATTCCTTTTGTAATTTTTCTAAACCATTTTCTTCAAAAAAAGCCTCATTGTAATCTGAAACAATTGACGAAACATCAATTCTTTTTTCTCCTACTAAAACTCCTGGTTTCTCTTTTCCAGCAGCTCCAAAACGTATTAATTTCATTTGTATTTTAATTTAATAATTTATTGTTTAACTGTTCAATGTGATAAAACCTCCATCTATAGGGTAGTCTGTTCCTGTAATAAACCCAGCTTCGTCACTACATAAGTACAATGCTAACATCGCAATTTCTTCAGGTTTACCCATTCTACCTATGGGTTGTGATTGTGATAATTTCTGAAACATTTCTGCTTCATTTCCTGGGTAATTTTTAGCGATAAAACCATCTACAAAAGGGGTATGTACCCTTGCTGGCGAAATCGAGTTACAACGAATATTTTCTTTGATATAATCTTTAGCTACTGATAAAGTCATTGCCATTACAGCTCCTTTGGCCATCGAATACGCAAAACGATCAGAAAGTCCTACCCAAGCAGCAATAGAGGCCATATTGACAATAACTCCGCCATTTGATTTTCGGAATTGAGGGATGGCTGCAAATAAGCAATTATACACCCCTTTAACATTCACATCAACCACTTTATCAAAGTCACTTTCAGAAGTTGTATCTACTCTACCCACATGCGCAATACCCGCATTATTTACCAGAATATGAACAGATCCTATTTTTTCAAATGTAGCTACAACTTCTTTTTGATTGGCCACATTGCAGGAATGCGAATACGCTATTCCTCCTGAATTATGGATTTCGTTTAAAGTTTCTTGAGCACTTTCTATAGTCAAATCAATGATGTGTACTTCAGCTCCTTGTTTTGCAAATAAGACGGCGATTGCCTGACCTATTCCGCTACCTCCTCCAGTTATTACTGCTTTTTTATTTTGTAATGAAAACATAATTATCTTAATCTAGTTTATTTATTTAATTCTAAAGCTGCCAAAATAAATGGACCTGTTGCTTTAGGATCATTATCTTTTTTTCTTTCATTGATGTAATACTCATACGAACCATCTCTATAAGGAGTTCCTCCAAGTCCTGCTACAGCACAAGCGTTAGTAATAGTAATTTCTCCATTTGGGTCTACTTTTACTAATTTAGAAGTCAAACCGTCAAATGCTTTAGAAGCAATAGTTTTAAACTTTTTAGGAAGATATCCTTTATTAACCCCTTTAGCCATGGCATAGGCAAACATAGAAGTTCCTGATGATTCTAAATAATTTCCTGGAAATCCTCCTTTATCAGTTACTTGGTACCAAATCCCTGACTCATCTTGAAATTTCACTAAACTAGTCGCAATATTATTTAGATAAGAAACCAATTCTTTTTGTTTAGGGTGATTTTTGGGAAAATAATCTAAGACATCAACTAATGCCATCATGTACCAACCTATTGATCTTGACCAAAAATTAGGGGAATTTCCTGTTTCTTTATTTGCCCAAGGCATTTGTTTGCTCTCGTCCCATGCATGATATAACAACCCTGTTTTTTTATCTGTAGCATGCAATTGAATTAATTCAAATTGTTTGGCAATGTCATCCCATTTTGCGCCATTTTCAAATTGCATAGTGTATTGTGCGTAAAATGGTTCCCCCATATAAAGTCCATCTAACCACATTTGATTGGGATAAATCTTTTTGTGCCAAAACCCTCCGCTTATAGTTCTTGGCTGATTATCCAATTGTTTTCTTAGGTTTTGCATTGCCACTAAATAGCGATTGTCTTTGGTTTTTTCATACAAATGAAATAAAATACGTCCTGCCACAATCATGTCAATATTATAAGCTTCTTCTTTATAGGTTCTAATAGTTCCCTCTTTATCAATCAAATCATCCGCATATTTTTGAATGTAATTGAAATATTTAGCCTCTTTCTTTTGTTTATTTAATTCTTCCAATGAAATCAAAACCAAACCATGAACATAACCCCAATGTGGTTTTTTAGCATCATCAATCATATGAGCCTCTGGATGACGAGCCATTATAGTTAAAGCCATTCGCTCAGACCATTTGAGTTTATTAGAAATAATAATCTTGTCACTGCTATTTGCTTGAGAAATCAAATTACTACTCGTAAAAAATAAAACAAGTAAAATACTCACTCTAAAAAAAGTATTAATCGTTTTTAAAAAATTCATCTTTGTCATTGTATAATTCGTATTTAGTATTCTTCTTTGAATGTTATTTACTCAGCTTTTATTGTTATTGTAGCAATTTTGATTCCTTCTACTGATGAGGCTGTTAATGTAATTGCTTCTTTAGTCTTATTAGATTGTACAATAACAATACATTTACCGTTATACAACTTACACGAACTAGCCTTAAACGATTCTAGATTAGCCTGATAACCATTATCTACCCCAACTATTTTTCCTCCTCCTGTAATTTCAAAATTGATTAAATGATTTGCATTGGGTACTAGATTTCCATCACTATCATTCATAGAAACAGTGATATAAGCCAAATCATATCCATCTTTCTTTATTACTCTTTTATCTGAAATCAATTCTAATGTGCCAGCCTTACCTGCAGTATGAATTTCTTTTTCTAAAACTACTTTACCATTTTTTCTAGAAACGGCTTTTAAAACCCCTGGTTCATATTGTAATCGCCAAAAAACATGTAAATCATCGTTTTGTTTCGATTTTTTTCCCATTGATTTCCCATTTAAAAACAACTCTACTTCATCAGCTTGATTGTAATATGCCCAAACGTCTACCTCTTGTCCTTCTTGCCAATTCCAATGCGGAAAAATATGTAAGACAGGCTTTGTGGTCCATTCACTTTGGTACATATAATAGATATCTTTTGGCAAACCCGCTAAATCAATAATTCCAAAATAGGAACTGCGAGCAGGAAAGGTATAAGGATCTGGCTCTCCTAAATAATCAAACCCCGTCCAAACGAATAACCCTGACATAAAATCTTGTTTTTTGATGGTTTTCCAAGTGGCTTCGTGGGTGGCTCCCCAATAAGCAATAGTCTGGTCGTATGCAGAGGCGGTTAAATCTTTGTTACCTTCAAAAGGCAAATTATAAGCTGTTGGCCAAACTTTTATTACATCCGAAGGTTGATCGTATTGTCCTCTTGTTGCTATAGCCGAAACACTTTCAGAAGCTATTATTTTTTGCCCTTTAAATCGGTTAGGAAAATCTTTATAATCGGCGTGCTTATAGTTGAACCCTAACAAATCCAAAGTCTTTGATTGATAAATGAAATTTTTAGAAGGCATATTTTCAGTTAAGGCACTAGTTACAGGTCGTGTAGTATCTAATGATTTTACAATTTGAGCTAACTCCTTAGTAATTGCTATTCCTGTGCTATCAAATTGCTCTCTAATTTCGTTTCCAATACTCCACATCATAACGGAAGGATGATTACGATCCCTTTTAATAAAATCCTCTAAATCTTTTTTATGCCATTCATCCCAATCTTTATGATAATCATTGGCTACTTTTTTCTTTTTCCAGACATCAAAAGCTTCATCTTGAACAATAAATCCCATTTCGTCACACAATTGCAACAACTCTAAAGACGGTGGGTTATGTGCCATTCTAATGGCATTTGCTCCCATATTTTTTAGCAACCTAAGCTTTCTCTTAACTGCATATTTATTTTCTACCGCTCCCAAAGCACCATTATCATGATGCAAACAAACACCTAAAATTTTAGTTGGCACTCCATTCAATGAAAATCCTTTCTCTGCATCAAAATTAAAATAACGTATTCCAAGTGGTGTTTCATAATGGTCTACTAATTTTGATTTGTCATATACTTTTGTAATCACCCTGTACAAATAAGGAGAATTTACTCCCCAAAGATGCGGTTGCTTTACCTGTAAAGAATGTGCTTTTTTAATAGAAGCATTAGCTGCTATTTTTTCAACAGAAGCAACAGAAGCAACTTGTTTATTAGTCGCATCCAAAATTGCAGTAACTAATGTAACTGTTCTAGGTGCTTTTAAAGTATTTATCAGCGTAGTTTCGAAATGTACCGAAGCTTTTTCTTTAGTCACTTTGGGAGTAGTAACATAAGTGCCCCAATGTGCCACATGTAATTTATTTTGAACTACCAACCTCACATTTCTGTATATTCCAGATCCTGTATACCATCTAGAATTAGGCTGGGCATCATTATCAACTTTAACCGCGATTACATTGTTTTTTTCCTTTCCGAAATACAAATATTGACTCAAATCATACATAAAAGAAATGTAGCCATTTGGTCGTTTTCCTACTAAATGTCCGTTAATCCAGACTTCACTGTTTTTAAAAACGCCGTCAAATTCAATTAGGATTGAATTATCTTTCCATTCTAAGGGCAGGGAAAATATTTTACGATACCAACCTTTGCCCGCAGGCAAAGCAGCTTGAGCAGCCTTTGTTGGGTATTTACTACTAAATTCACCTTCAATACTCCAATCGTGTGGGAGTTGTAATTTTCTCCAATCTGAGCTATCAAAATTAGACTCAATAGCAGTGGGATAATCTCCTAATCTAAAGTTCCAATTGGCATTAAAATCGGTTGTAATTCGTCCCGTTTGATTTTGGGCAATTACCATTACCGAAAATAACAAAACTAGAACACCTATTATTTTATCTACTACTTTCATACAATACAAATCCAATTATTTTTATTGAAATTCCAAAGAATCCAATCGCAATCCTTTCATTTCATTTGATTCCAAACATATTTTATAGATTCCTGCATTAATATACCCTCCAGAAGTTGTATTCAATATTTTCCACTTATCTGTCGCAACCGAAAACTCAATACTATCATTTTTCAAAATAATACCATTGGCATCTTCAATTTTAAAATTAGCTTTTATTGGTTTATCCGTTACATTCATAAACTTAAAACGCATCAAATAAATTGCTGCTACACCTGGTTTTACTTCAAATTGAATACTACTTGAACTATTTTGTGTGAACTCAACATAGTCACTTTTCTTAAAATTTCCTTTTGCAATACCATCTCCTTTTACATTAGAACTTTCAGATTCGAACACAATAATAGGACGAGAATCATTAACTTCTCCCATTTCATAAATTGGCACCACAACTATTGAATTGATAGGACTATTTTTAGGATTTTCTCCAAAAAATACTTGTTCTCCTTTTTTTACTTTTTTAGTATATATACTAAATTCTACTCCCGAACTATTCTTAGCTGTATCGATTAATTTTTTGTAATTGGATAACCAATCTATATTAGAGTTTATCTTGTTATCTAATAATATATATACATTCGAATCTTCTTTAGAGACAAATGAACCAGCTACATTTTTAATTTGTTTTTCTGAAAATTGTAAATAATCTGCACCAAACAATTCTGAAGGTAACTGAGTGAATGTAACTTCTGAATCTGAATATTGTTTTGAATACAAATCCAACCAAGATCCTATTTTAAATCTATCTTTAAGATTAGGTGCAACAGTTGATTTTTGAATATTCCTTGAGGTATTTTGAACCGCTATTGCTTTTTTATCTCTACTAGCTATTGCTATTGCCGAAATTATAGCTTGTCCAACATTTACTTTTGGAAAATTAATCCTGATTTTACCATCTTTGACTTTCACCAAAAAAGTTTTCTTTAATGCAGTATCATGTCCTACCTCGCTCCAAATATCAAAGTCTTTGAGTACTGTTTTATCATTAATCGCTACATCAAATAAGCGCCAACCTTTACAATCTATTCCTCCACCAGTTCCATACCAAGGTTCTGCAAAATACAATTCCACCAAATACTCTCCATTAGTAACTGGAAAATCATACTTTAATTGATTTAATCCATACCTAACACTTTGGAATAAAGCATCGTTCTTAGTGTTTTTTATAGGATCAAAACTGGTACGCTGACTTGCATAAAAATCTGGAAGCTTATTAAATCCATCCGTCCATGACAAAGATCCCCAAGTATTCTCTGAACTTTTATGCACATCAGCCAACCATTTATTTCCTAAATGGTCTTTCAATTCTGAACCACCACAATTCACTCTATAAATATAATTATACCCTTTTTTCGGTTGCACCACTTCACCAAAATCGTTATCCAACAAATCATAATTAGGCGCCTTAGGGAGTGATTTGAGCACTATGTAATCTTTGGCTAGAGCCTTACCATTAACATAGCCAACAGCATACAGAAGATTATATTGAATATCCACATTATTCCACTGAAAATGATTTCCTAAACCAGGATTTTTAATTTTTCCCAAAGAACTCTTATTCCAATCGTTGAATAATTCGACTTCATCACAATTAGAATACACCTCTATCCCATTCTTAATTCCTGGGGTTTCCCATCGATTTGGCCAGGAATGAGAAACAATATAAACCATTTGACTTTTCTGATTAGAAACATAATTAGCTCGAT
>JACCDQ010731924.1_pt1 | contig 14011 bp, 8 predicted proteins | sample 7446031 | NCBI WGS metagenome assembly JACCDQ01 (sample SAMN15323442, study PRJNA562643) | freshwater metagenome | isolation source: river surface water | place: USA:Blue River Watershed | collected 2017-08-17 | reverse complement strand
CACCTTGATCTTGATTCATTCCTAAGAAATCATTCGCTGTAGGAATAGTAAATATTTTTTCCGGGCGATTATAGGTTGCACAAATGTAAAATTGAGAACGCGCAACAGCACCCTTAGCAAAATTCCTAGGCTCATACGCAAATTCCCCCGTGCTATCAGTACCAAATTTGCCACCGTAGAAATCAACAGTAACCGTTTTCAAATCGCCATAAGGATAATTACTCCTTCTTGAGTTAACCTCATTTTGATGTACCAAATATAAAATATGCAAATCACTGTAATTTGCGCTATCCTGACTACTTTCTGGCATCCAAGAATACGGATATGAGTGCTCTCTGCTCAAATAGTTTGGATCGGCCGTATTAAAGAAAAATGGCGGAGTAAATACATAAGGATAACCACTGTAAAAACAGTTAATTACCTTTTTACCTCCAGTAGTATCCCTTGCTTCAAAGTTACTCGCAATCGTTGCACCATAATTTGAATAATACACTTGATAGTGTGGTCTCACAATAGACCTCAACTTACTTACCAATTGAGTGTCAGCTTCAGTTAATGACCCATAATAAGAACCTGCATTCAAACCAGGGGTTGTATAATCTAAGTTGGTACTTGCACCAGTATAATAATTGATAAAATTACCATAACCATTATAACTGAAAACACGTGTGTAGTAATGCGTGTTTGCAATGATATTATCGTAAGTTACATCGCCCGCTGTTCCTACATACAATACCCTTGAAGTCCCAATATAACCGCCTCTTTCATATTGCACACCATCTACCGGCAAATCAGTGCCAGAAGCATCCTTATTCACCAAAATCAAATAACCATCTACCGACTCAGTACCCGTAGAAAGTGTTACTACACTTTTCCATGGCAAATTCGTTTTCAACGTAATATCAGAAGCCGAAGATGTTGGTTCTGTAGCCGCATTACCACGAATAGAATACACATCCAAATCAAATGGCAACTGCGTGCTATCATTGGTATAAAATTGTAATGTAGCTTTCAATGAACCACTTGTTACAGCGGTATTTACATCGATTTGTACATCCTTAGACCCACCTGCTGAAACAGTAAATGGAAATGTTTCTTGTGTTGTGAAATCCGCAGCATTTAATCCTGTTTTATTCAAACTAGAAACAATTAAATCGCCCGATGAACTATTGTTCTTTAACGTAATTAAAAAATTATCTCCATTGCCCGTTTGAATACTGCCACCATCCAATTGCGTCTTACCGGCATATTCAACTACCAACTCTGGCTTCGCCCCACCAATACCATCGCTTACAGTGATATCATCAATCGCAACATTATAACCCGTAGCCTTTGATTTAAATAAAAACTTCACATATTTCGATGCGGGCTGCAAAACAGCAAAACGCTGAATCAAGGTCAATCCCAAATCATTTGTATAGGTAACTACATCACTCCAACTGCTTCCATCTGCGCTCTCTTGAACCACAAATGTACCCGACCAACTGGTTGCACCACTGGCCCCAGTACCCGTGATATAGTAATATACGGTATCTGCTGTACCTGAATAATTTACCTGTACATATTCATTGGTATTATCCAAACGAACAGACGCAGGAGCACTCTTAATCAGAGCCGCTGAAGTGTAAACAAAATTTCCTGTAGTTCCTTGATTTAATGTCCATCCCGTTGGCGCACCTGCAGGATCATTACAATTCCAAAATGCAGGCAAGGATGCTTGTGAGAACAATGGCATGGCTGCAAAAACAGTAGCCAAAACCGCGATATATTGTTTTATTTTCATTTTCTAAATTCCAATTCTAATTCCAGTTGTAAATCTTAATCCGGGCGATACAAATACTTCCAAGTTCTTAGGGTCAAAAGTATATTTCGCATTTGCCTCTGCTTCAGCCGCACTAACATTCAAATTATAACTCAAACTCCTATGTTGAGCATCAGAGATATATAAATTATCGGTAACGTTATTTATCATACCGTAAACCTGCAATCTTAAACCATTTTTCAATGTTGTCTTATATCCAGCACTCAAATTAATTACCCAATAATTCGGCAACTGAAAAGATTCAGTTCCCTTATAACTGCCAACCAAAACCGTTGGATCAAAGTCTGCAAAGTGCTTCCCAAAGTACAAATATTGGAAAGTAAAATATCCACCTTTTAAATATGTAGGCTCCCAACGGAACATCAAGCTTACCTGATTTTGTGCAGCATCACCCACGTGAACACCATTGGCATCAAAGTCTACCGCTCCAATAGAATCTCCAGCATCATTTCTCACAATCGCCTTACTACCCGATTTCCAAATCCAATCTCCCAATGCCAAACCACCTTCAATCGTAATCCCATCGCCTGGCCTCAATGTATATTGTAGCTCTACACCTTTATGCCTAGCAGATAAACCATTAATATTAAATGAATAATTATTCCCATCTAAATCAGTAAACGTTGTTAAATAGTCTACCGGTTTGTTGTCCCATAAGGTGTAATAAGCATTCAAACTAAGTGCTATCCGCTTGGTCTTGTAACCCAAACCCCCTTCAATGGCATAAACTTGCTCATTTTTTACCCCCTTCACGCGCTTATTCGAGTTATCGAAAATATTACTAAAACGCGCAGGCCTATTCAAATATCCCAAATTGCTGAAAACATTGAATTTTCGCGACACATTATAGTTTAATCCTGTTTTGATCGTTCCTCCACCCAAATTAACCCAGTCTGTTCTCTTGGGATTGCCTGTTGAATCCAATTTAAAATAGTCTACCCGTTGATAGCTACTTTTTGAACCACTGACATTCACAAATGCACTCATTCTGCCCTTTGAATACTCCGCTTCTCCAAACAATCCACCCCACCTAACCAAGCCATCGTTGTGGTAATAAAAAATATCACCCTTGCGATACATATGGTTTTTGGCCAATTTCGGATTCAAATCAATGGGTTGAGGAATAAAATAATCTCCTCCCAACAAATTGTATACTTCTCTCCAATGTTGTCCGCGATAAGTCCTAGCATCAACTCCTCCCGTTAATTGCCATTCCTTCGTTAACTTATACTGCCAAGTGCTTAAAACTCCGTACCAGTTGTGGTTGTTCACACCTCGTTGGATAATAGCAGCAGATTTTCTTTCAGTTGATGAATATTTAAGGTCTATTGGATTATAAAAAACCCCATCCCCATATCGATTATTGTCATAAGCCGCTTGAAAATCATAGGTGCCATAATTCTGTGGAATTTGCGCAACCCTACCAGAAGCAGCAGATGTACCCCCTCCCCTGCCATATGAAGCATAAGCAGAAGTGGTAACCAACAACTTCTTATTGGGCTTCCAATCATGCTTTACATAAAATTGAGGTTTGTGAAACATGTTCTCCCTTTCATTCTGAACATATTTATCACCCCAAGTTGTATCGCCGGCATCATTGATATTGTATTCTTGGATAGTTCCCCAATGTTGGTTGTATTTTCTACCCATGTTCTTCGCCATTCTGGGCATGGTTGTATCCATTCCCAATTCTCTGGCTAAATTTTCATCGTATAAACTTAATCGGGCTTTGTAACTCCGCTGACCGTGACTTTGTGGAGCACCCATACCCGCAAAACCCAATGTATGTTTCTTGCCAAATTGCTTTTCCACTTTGAAAAAGTAAGCATACATATCATCATACAAATAATCCACGTATCCCGCACTACTGCGTTTGGTGAAAGCAAATGAAAAACCCCAATCGCCCTTTAATTTCCCAGAAGAATAACTCAATGAATATTGCTGATATTTTGAATCTCCTACCTCTACACCGGCATCAATTTTCTGCTTGTTGCTCAAACCTTTGGTGATGATATTCATCGATCCACCTACAGCTGGGTTGGCAATTCTACTAGAACCCAATCCCCTCTGTACTTGAGTAAGTGCCGTAACACCACCCAATCCAAACCAGTTACTCCAATAAACCCAGCCATTTTCCATGTCGTTTACCGGAACTCCATCAATCATTACCGCAATATTTCGCTGGTTAAAACCCCGAATATTAATCCTGGCATCCCCAGCACCACCGCCTTGTTGAGTGGCATACACACCGGGCATCTGGTTCAACAACATCGGTAGATCAGAACTACCCAAACGATCTTGTAAATCCTTTCCTGTAATATTCGAATACGCAATCGGTGTCTTTCTATCCTTTGCTACACTCGCTGTAATTTGAACCGCCTGCATGCTTGTACTTAAATTATTCATTTTAAATACAAGATCCGTGATCATATTACGATCCGCCTGCACATAAATCGTATCGCCTTCGTAACCCTCCAATTGAGCCACCAACCGGTACTCACCCATGGGCACTTTCAAGGTAAACTGACCGTCTTTACCCGTTACAACCGTTTGGTTTCGCGTAGCAATCGTTACTTGATTCAACAATTCACCCGAAACATCATCAATGGTCTTTCCTTTGATGGTAACCTGAGCATAAGTCTGCCCAAAAACCATAAAAAGAGCCAGTGAAGATAACAGCTTTAATCGATCAATGCTTATCATGAATTTCTTATTGGGCGATGGCAAATTACTTCATTAACCTAGCAACTGATTTCTCACCCTTATCCGAAGTGAAAATCACCATATAAGTTCCAGCACTTAATGAATGGGTTTCCGCTTCCCAGATTACAAATCCGCCTGTTTTTTCATCAGCCTTCACTTGATTCGCAATTTTTATCTCTCTTCCATCAATACCAAAAACCTGAACTTTACTAGGAACAAATCCCAAAAAAGCCGTTACATGATCAACACTTGGATTGGGATATAACGAAATATTTTCCACTTGGGCGATCTCTTTCACCTCAGCAGGCCATCCGCACATACAATAATGAAAGCCCAAAGAATCAAACATGTCCCTGGGGTTTAATTCCCATTCAACCGAAGGATTGAAAATTGAAGGATTCTTCTTTACCCCTCCCATCACAGAATCCTTGCGAATCAAAGTTTTATCTTGTGAATACCAAGTACCGGTTCCAGTAAATGGCGCTTTATCACTCCAAGCTGGTGATGGTTGCTCACCTATCTTTCCAAACAAATCAACTGGAACCCATTTGCCAGTTACTTCATTATATTTATCAAGCGAAACTGCATCATCTCCATTGAAACTCATCGCATAACTCACATAATAATTTGGACTTAAAAATAAATCCGCCTTCAATCTCAATGGCAATACAACCGGTGTATCCTGGCCAGTTTGGGTGGTATCCCTCCTATCCAACACACATACCAATACATCATGAGAAGCCAAACTACCTTTCAAAGAATCTGAATAACGAGCAGTCCATTGAGCCGAACCATTCTGCCAACGCGTAATTCTGTATTTCGAAAGATCAATGGTAGCACCAGTGGGATTATAGATTTCTAATGCCTTATTATTTCTTGAACCCTCTACATATTCAGAAATAAATAGCTCATCACAGTTTTGAGCCTGAACTGATACCAAACTCATCAACGAAACAAATCCAAATAGAATTCTTTTAATCATGATACAAAATTCTAAAAAAAAAGCGATTTAACACCAATAGGTTACCACTATTTAATGCGTACATAACAAAAACTTATTTTACATAAAACTATACAACACAAAAATTTCTTGAATTTGCTATTTAATTTGCAGTATTGAAGCCGTTAAACCCCAATATAATCCATAGATTTTTCAATGTGACAATTTGCATCACATTCCTTTTGTTTGCCTCGTGTCATATTCAAAAAAAACAATCCATTTCCGCCATACAGCCCAATCAGCTAGGCAATAACATTCAAATTGTTGACTCCATAAGCAATAATACAAACATTGAAAATTTCTTAAAACCCTTCAAAGATTCCATGAACTTCAAAATGGCAAAAGTCCTATTCCCATTGGATACCATTTTAAGCAATCAATATACCGTTGGCAATTTGGGCCATAAAGCAGCTGATTATATGTTTGAGGAAGCCAATAATTGGTTGAAAAAAAACAAATCCACAGCCTGCGATTTTGCAGTACTGAATAATGGCAGCATCCGCAACAGTTTATTTCCAGGCAACATCAATTTAGGCAACATATACGAAGCCATGCCCTACGAAAATGAACTGGTAGTAGTAAAATTAAATCAACGCCAAGTCGACACACTTTTCCAACATATCGCCCAAAAAAACGGCGCTTCACTCTCCCAAGCTACCCTTACCATTGATTTACAAAAACCGCTTCATATAAAAATCAACAACGGCAACAAAGATTTCTATTGGGTGGCCATAAATTCTTATATGTGGTTAGGGGGCGATGGATACCAAATCCTTACAAAAGCCATAGAATCTTATAACACCAATCTACTTATTCGCGATATACTCATTCAGGAATTCCAAAGAGAATTTCAAACTACTGGCAAAATCAACCCGCAAGCCAATCCGAGAATTCAGTTAATGCAACCCATCAATAGCCGACATTAATCAGCCATAACGATGAATCAAAATAGAAGAACATTCCTCAAAAATTCGTTGGCTCTGGGTGCCGCATCGCTCATTGCACCCGAATTAATTTGGGCAAAATCGCCCAAAAAATCACTAACAATTTTACACACCAATGATTTCCACTCCCGGCTCGAAGCTTTTCCTGCCAACCACAAATCTTTCGCTGGAAAAGGTGGAATCGCCCAATTAAAAACCGTTATCGACAGAGAAACAACCAACAATTCCATCCTTTTGGATTGTGGCGATGTTTTTCAAGGCACTCCTTATTTCAACCTTTTCGGTGGAAAAATTGAATACCAATGGATGAATCAAGCTGGCTATAAAGCCACTACACTGGGCAACCATGAATTTGATCTAGGCATCCAACACCTTGCTGATGTATTTAAGCAATATGCGCAATTTGATATGCTAAATTGCAATTACAATGTTTCACAAACACCACTAAAAGATATCGTAAAGCCTTATAACATTTATCAAATCGGCCAAAGCAAAGTTGGAGTTATTGGGGTTGGAATAGACCTTTCAGATTTGGTAGCCGAACCGATGAGAAAAGGTTTGATTTATAATGACCCTATATCGCCCGTAAACCATTACGCCCACTTATTAAAACACAAAGAAAAGTGCGACTTTGTTCTTGTTATTTCTCATTTGGGTTATCAATACAATTCTAACAAAATCGACGACCTAAAACTGGCGCAAAACACCCAAAATATTGACCTCATTATGGGTGGACATACCCATACCTTTTTGGAAAAACCAACCCCTACTCTCAACCAGATTGGGAAAGCCGTTTTGGTAAATCAAGCGCATTGGGCTGGTTTAGTTCTTGGTAAAGTACAGCTAGAGCTGTAGTTTTGTTAAATGAATCTTGACCCTGAAGAACTTCCTGACAACGAAGAAGGCTTATTTGAACATTACAACTTTACCGCCGACCCAGGACAAGAACCCATGCGCATCGACAAATGGTTGATGCACAAAGTAGCCAACGCCTCAAGAACCAAGGTTCAAGCAGCCATTGAAGCAGGTTGCGTATTGGTAAATGGCAAAACCATAAAATCAAATTACAAAATCAAACCCAGCGAACAAGTTCGCGTTTTACTTCCTGAAGCACCCAGAGATACAACTGTTTATCCTGAGAATATTCCATTAAACATCGTTTATGAAGACGATGACTTATTGGTGGTGAATAAAGTTGCTGGAATGGTGGTGCATCCTGGTTTCAACAATTACAATGGCACTTTGGTCAATGCACTGGTTTATCATTTTGGTGAGTTACCGCAACAAAATGAATCCCATCGCCCAGGATTGGTACATAGAATTGACAAAGACACGTCGGGCTTATTGGTAATTGGAAAAACCGAATTTGCTTTATCTCATTTGGCAAAACAGTTCTTCGAACACACGATTCACAGAAGATATTGGGCGCTAGTTTGGGGCGAACCCAATCCTTCCAATGGCACATTTACGAGTTATTTAGCACGCGACCCATCTGATAGACGAAGATCAAAAAATTTTTACAACGAAGAGGAAGGGAAAATCGCCATTACCCATTACACCACTTTGGAGAATTTCTTCTTTGCCTCATTAGTACAATGCGAATTGGAAACAGGAAGAACCCACCAAATCCGTATCCATTTTTCAGGAAATGGCCACCCCTTATTTTCAGATGAATTATACGGTGGAACCGAAGTAAAAAAAGGCTCTGCTTTACCTAAATTTAAGCAATTTATTGATAATTGCTTTCAAGTGATGCCAAGGCAAGCTTTACATGCAAAAGAATTGGGATTCATTCACCCAAGAACTGGAGAAAAAATGATGTTCAACTCTGAACTTCCTGAAGATTTTAGTACACTGCTGAATAAAATCAGAAATTACACCAGCATAAACGCTTAGAACTGCTTAAATCCAAAGCGAATTCTACCAAAATAAATCTTGCCGCGTTTGGGTTATTCGTATTTCAATACGATTTCACTGCTTCTAGGAACAGATTGACAGGTTAATACATATCCTTGAGCTACTTCTGAATCACTTAAGCCTTCGCGCTCCAACATATGTAGTTTACCAGAAATTACCTTAGCCCTGCAAGTGGTACAAACGCCAACCGTACAACTGTATGGAGGATCAATACCATTTTTCATGGCCGCATTAAGAACAGTTGTATTTTGATCACATGTAATTGTGTGGGTTTTACCATATACTGTAACTGTAATGTTCGCAACGCCATTGAAATCCGTTTCGTGATTAGGCTGTGTTTCGCTGCTTGAACTCGTTGGTGCAGAAAAATATTCTGTATGAACATTATCAGATGGCACATTCAAATCCTTCAAACCACCTTTCACAACATCCATCATCCCTGAAGGTCCACATATAAAATATTGATAAGTATCAAACGACCCACCAATCTTAGATTTTACAATGGTACCCACCTTTTCTTTGGTTAACATTCCTTTCAAACCAAACCATGTTAAAGGGGCAGAATCATAGTTGTGAATGACTTTTAAACGACCTGAGAACTGCTTCTCCATATCTGCCAAAAGACTCTTAAAAATCACGGTATCTGGATTTCTATTAGCGTAAACCAATGTCACCTGACTTTTGGGCTCATCAGCCAAAACAGCCTTCGCAATCCCCAAAACAGGTGTAATCCCACTTCCACCACCAAAAAGCACATAGTGTGTACCTCTGTTAGCATCGGGCGTCATGGTGAATTTACCCATTGGTGGCATAACTTCAATGGTAGACCCTTCTTTCAACTGGTCATTCATAAAGTTACTCATTCTTCCACCATCAACGCGCTTCACAGTTACGGCAGGATCAGCATCTACACCAGAATAAGTACATAAAGAATAACTTCTACGTACCTTTTCCCCGTTGATTTCTACCTCAAATGTCAAATATTGACCAGGTGTATAGGCAAAATCAGATTGCAAATTCGCCGGAATATCAAAATAAAATGTGGTAGCATCTGCAGTCTCTCTAACTGCTTTTTTCACCGTTAATAAATGGAAACCTTCTGCCATATCGATATTGCAAAGTTACTTAGGGTTTGTCTATTTCTAACAATTTAGATTGCCAATCGTTTATAATATCTCAAAAAATCATCTAGCCGCCACCCCAATTGATCAAATTCAATGCATTACATCATTCGCTGATAAGCTCTCCACCAACGATCTGGCATCTCATCAGCACAAACCATTTCATAATCTCTATATGAACAGCCAATAAATAAATTCTTCTCCTCATACGGGTGCGGAATTAACATCCACCAACGATTGCTCTTTCCGCTCTTGTAAAAAACAATCTCGTGCCCTGTAGTACTCAACAAATTCCTATATACCACAAAATCAGAAGAATCCACTGTGGGATGATCATGGTATCTACTCATCCATCCATCTACGAAATACCAAACCATCTGTGCCAATAATAATGGTGAAACTTGGTCTTCTACCTCCATTTGTAATCCGTAAAAAAATGCCGAATTCAACTTATTCGATACACCCGCATACCGCGCTATTCTCGCCGCTTCCTCCGCATACAATCCATTGGGCGATTTCAATTGTGTACCCGGACATTCACTATGCCTCACCGAATTCATGTTAAACTGCAACATGTGGGCACTCCTTAAAATGGGTTCAGTTTCTTCTATCCTATCCCGAATCTCGCCCAATCGATGATTTTCAAAATACATTTTCTCCAACATCGCTGACGTCTCCTCACTAATATAATAAGCTTGCGTTGCAATAAAATCTATATTGAATAAATTGCTCGGCTTCTCAACCAAAATTTGCCTCAACGGGGAAGTTATATCAAAATCAACTCCGGGCGATACTTGCACAATTTCAACAGGTTCCTTCCAATCTCGGTAAGCTTTATATTGACCCAAAATATAGCTTTCACTGCCTCCAAGAACCAAAACAGTTAATCCCATACCCATCAATTCAGCCATTGCCTCACTCAATGCAAACTGCCTATTTCTTTCGTCTTCAGCTAAAACCAAATTACCCAAATCCGCAATTTCTAAATTGCCAAATCGCCAATTCAAAGAATACAGTTGCTTCCTTACATAATTCGCATCTTCGCCAATGCCAATCAACGCTATCTTACATTTCTTTAACTTCGGAAATCCCTTTCCATGTATCGTTAACCTTCCGCCAACATGCTGCTTATCACTCTTATAAGGGGCCCAAAATCGCTCATCTACCGGCGTAAAAAATGCATCCAACATAGTACCGCAAAATCTGCCAATATTTTACCGATTCCAAATCAAAGAATCCACATGGCTAATAAATATAACAACCTCAGACATTCTATGGCACCATCACCATTAACTCATTGAAATCATACGCAGAAAAAACACCCAAAATGTTATTGGTCATGTTTCCATGCAACAGTACTGGCTCAGCAAAAGGATTCGAATCATCACTGAATTGCGCCAAATAATGAAATTGAAAATATTTGTCGTATACCCAACTGATTAAAGAAACACCTTTTAACTGATATTGGATAATATTTCCTCCTCCGATAGGATCATATGTGGTTCCCCGGTCTACTACCGGCAATACTACACCTTCCGTTCCCAACAAACTCTGCCCCGGATCACCCCAACTTCGCGCTTCAAAAAAACTATATTGCCCTGGTGTTGCCGGATCTTCTACTACCAAATCAAACAATGGTTGATAATAAAATCCACTTTCCGGATTATTACATTGCATTGACAACCTCCATGAATAAGGCGACCAGGCCATGCTTCCTGTGTCAATAACAAAAGCCCAATCAACTATTTGCCAATTGGTTGCACGATTCACATCCGGAACTTTACAAACCGCTTGGGTAAATTTCCCGTCTGTGAACAATACATTCAACCGGTATTCATGCTTAGATTGAACCCGATACCTAGAACTATCAACCCAATATGACTCTTCAGACAAACGATAACCCAACTTTATACTGTCTTTGTCTGTAATATCCACAACCCATACCTCAGCATCCCTTATATATTCAATCGGGGCATCAACCTTGCCATAATACGCTTGGGTATAAGCAATCTTTACCCGAATCCCCGTATCCTTTGTAGAAATGTAACTCATCACTACTGGCTTCTTCTCGAAAGCCGGTGGATCTACTGTAGCATCAACTTCACATCCAACAAAAAACAATGTGATAAATGCTACCAATAAAAATTGCATAGAACACGTATTTTTCATCCATTTTTTCGCCATATCATTCATCCTTTTACGCCTTATTGTTTCTGTAATTTTGAAGAACATTATTTAAATTTAAAAGAGTAAGTGAGCGTGGGAATCATAGGAAAAATAGTTACTTTCTTTAGTACACGTTGCGTAAAATCAGCATTATAACCACCATAATAAAAGAATGGATTGGCATGATTGTATGCATTGTAACAACTCAATTCAATTGTTTCTATACCACGTTTTCGAGGCTTACTAAACTGCAAACCAACATCCAATCGATGATACGGCTCCATGCGAAAAGAATTTCTCTTTCCATAATCAATAGTACGATTACCCGTTCCTCCGTAAATATCCCAAACCATCGGTAAGCCAACTGGCATCATTCCTTCAATGGGATTGATTCCATTGGGCGATGTAATGGCATTCCCTGTGCCGTATACCCAAGTGGCCGACAATGTAAAACGCTTACTTAATCGATATATCCCAACAATAGAAATATCATGTCTTCTATCATATTTAGCATAGTACTTTAATCCATTATTTACCGAATCAAACTGCAATTCTGTCCAACTCAAAGTATAGCCAATCCAGCCACTAAATTGGCCAAACTTCTTCTGTACAAACAACTCAACACCCCTACTCCAACCTTGACCAGAAGTAACTTGAGACTCCCAAGACTTGCTGTTAACTGGCACAGTAGGATCAAACATATCACCCTGTAAAATAAAACTTGCGCCCTCCTTGTAGGTAATTACCCGTTCCATTTTCTTGTAATATGCCTCCAAGCTAATAGATATACCTTTCTTGAAATCTTTTGCCAATCCAACCGCCCCTTGCGTGCTGCGCATCGGCTTCACATTGTTGGTAGCAGGAATCCATAAATCTGTTGGCAATCCTATACCTGTATTGCTCAATAAATGGATATATTGATTCATGGTGGCAAAACTTGCTTTTACCGCCAAATCAGGTTTCAATTGATACCCAGCAGACACCCTAGGCTCCGGATTAAACCATTGCTTACCCTCAACAAAATAATGCGAAAGTCTAAATCCTGGATATAAATTAAATCTACCATACTTGATTTGATCCTCAATATATATCCCAGATTCCAACGTGTGAATCACCTCAGCCTTCTTGGATACGGGCTGATTTGGGCCCAACTTTACAACCGTTGCCGACGGAGAAAACTGATGACTAATACTTGAAAAACCATACCTTACCTTATGGTTGTTTTTCGGCAACCAATCCACATCAAATTTCAACCCATAATCATCTATCAAACTTTTATACCCCAATTGAAACTCAACTGTACCACCTTGCTTGGAATTTAATGAAATATCCAAATCATAATGACTATAAATCAACGAAGTATTCGCAAATGTCTTCTTGTTAAACTGATGATTCCAACGTGTAGTTAATGTTTGATTTCCCCATCCAAAACTTGTTTTAAATATCTGATTGTTGGATTTATCTGAAAAGTAAAATTTGTCCCTTCCAAAATAGCCAGATACATAAATCTTGTCTTTATCAGTAATTATGTAGTTAGCTTTCATGTTCATATCATAGAAAAAATAACCCGCATTGCTTCCTCCTGTAGCAGCCATGATAATCGGCTGTGCCAAAATATCTGCATAGGTTCTTCTACCCGAAACCATAAATGAACCCTTGCCTTTTTTAATTGGCCCCTCAAAAACACCCCGAGAACTAATCAAACCCAAACCAAATTCACCTTGATATTTGTTTAAGTTCCCTTCCTTCATGTTCATCTCAATTACACTCGAAAGTCTTCCACCATACCGAGAAGGAAAACCTCCTTTCACCAGCTCCACACTGCGCAATGCATCGCCATTAAACAAAGAGAAAAATCCAAACAAATGGTTCGCATTATATACCGTTGCTTCATCCAAAACAATCAAGTTTTGATCCGGACCACCACCCCTAACGTAAATTCCGCTCTGACCCTCCCCGCCTTTTTGAACACCGGGCAACAACTGAATCACCTTCAATACATCCTTCTCGCCCAGTAATGCCGGTATATCTTTAACCTGCTGAATGGGTATATCAATTTTACTCATCTCAGCTTTATCTGCAATGGTTGATTTCTTTACAGATATTTCAACAGCATCCATCCTTTCAATTACTTGCAATGTCATATTTACATCCACGTCCTTATCGCCCTGAATGAGTGTGCTATCGCCAAAGAAGCCAGACATCATAAAATACAAATACTGCGTTTTGCCCGCTGGCATAGTATAGGAATAGAAACCATAATTATTGGTTGTGGTATACTCAATATCATTCGCTGTACCAATTCTAACACCTCCCATCAACTCACCACTTGCTTTCT
>JACCDQ010074578.1_pt1 | contig 14019 bp, 6 predicted proteins | sample 7446031 | NCBI WGS metagenome assembly JACCDQ01 (sample SAMN15323442, study PRJNA562643) | freshwater metagenome | isolation source: river surface water | place: USA:Blue River Watershed | collected 2017-08-17 | reverse complement strand
TAGATAAGCTATACTCATTAATATAGAGCTGTCCCAGTTTGGAATATCTACAATATCAACGTGTAATAATATTTCGTTTAATCGTGTAACAAACGTTCTACGTGCTTCATACAAATCACTAAACCATGTTTGTACATAAGGGCGAACGATATTACCTACACGATTATATCTGTGTAAGTTAAAGATGTTAGGCACAGATTTTTCTCTATAGAAATATATCTTACCCGCTTTTTGTGTTGTTGCAGGAAGTAACTCTACTACGGAAGTCAATTCATACCACTTACTTGCGTCCCACGCTCCAGCAACTGGCGCTGTATATCCAGCAACATCAGGCACTGGATCAAACCAATATTTTCTAGAAATATAAAACTTAGCATTGTATTTTACAATACTGTATCGTTCGTAGACAGCAGTCGTAGAATAATTTGTATAGAAAGCTATAGCTCTTTCAAATATGTGTCCACTGATGCTATCACGCAAACGAACGTGCAACCATTGCGGAATAGTTTCTACTGTGTTACCTTCAGATATAAAGATCCATTGTTGGTGTTTTTCTTGACCTTTAGTCTTTTTCTTAATCTGAACTACTGTACTAGAATTATTCAAGTATGGCTTAATACCTTTAACAAGTATAGAGTTTACTGATATAGGACTCCACCATGCTAATCCTGCGGCACTTGGGTTTAGTACAACCTTACTTAATTGATCTACAGTATATGTTCTGGCAAATTTACTTTCCTGTGCTATTGTCTTTTTATTCTTAACCCAGAAATAATAAACTGTATAAGTATTGCCGTTGATATAATCTTCTTCTTCAACCCAGTGATAGTTATCAGTGCCTAAAGAATCATCTACATAGGCTTCGCCTGTAGCAACTTGTCCGAAAATTACAACGCTGTTCAATACCATTTTTGCCCACTGGCTTGGATGTACATTACTCTTAGTCCATTCGTAGATTTCTGGCTCGGCATTTGTAGTTGTAGTTCCCCAGTACTTTGCTTTGACTTGATCATCTGCCGTAGTATAGTCGTTGAATTGTGTAGAACTTGTATCCCACCAACGGCGGCCAACATATTCTTCATACCAACCTAAACTAGTATAGATACTCTTGAACTTATCAGTTGTTCTGTTATATTTTGCAGGATCAACTCTACTGATAGAATCAATATCATTTTTAAATACTTCAGGTATGACCAAGTTTTGTGGAGAGAATAGCTCTAACTTAGCTACAGTCTTATTAGAAGCATAATCATAAACGATTAACTGTTCAATGTTATGAATATCAATCGGCCATGTTTCTTGTTTAACTACTGCTACGCTGTTATCAGGCTGAAGCTGATATACTTTGTAGTTACCATAGTTAAATGTAACTGGATCTAAATCATTTAATCCATCATCTACAATAGCAATCGGATAACGCAAATCATAGCCGCTAGGAGATAGAGGAGCTTCAGAGGTATACTTTTGTTGCCATTTATAGTAGCTATTAACATTTGTTGTTGCCCATAGGTAGTTGGCTTGATTTTCAAATCTAACTGGACGTAGTGGGAATAATTTACCGCCATAAATTGTTTTTAGTATTCGAGTTTGTATATAGAATTGAGTAGTGCTATCAGCTTCCAATTCTATAACTTCCCACAAACCATTAACAGAATTTGTTGCACCATTCTCTGCATTTACAACGCAGATATAATCGCCTACTGTTAAATGATGAGCTGCTGATGTTGTAATTCTCGCTTTGCTTGTGTCTGTTAGCCCTGTACAAACCTCAACTATAGATAAGTTGTTATCCATAGTTTGTAAAACTTGCCATGTACCAGGTGTATATTCTCTACTAGCTGTGCCTGCTAAATTTATATTAGGCTTGTTATAGTTATTAACAAAGATATTAGGCAAGTAAGGCTCATTTATGGCTGTAAATCTAGCGGCATTCGATGATGCGGTGCCAGGAGGAACGGCTTGATTGGCAATATACAATTGACCATTGTATCGTACCTTGTCATTAATTTTGTAACTCTCTGAACCAGAATACGCTGGGATAGACCACAATTCAATAAACTTGTCGTAGATATTGGACAAGTCTTCTAAGCTATCAACAATTAAATCAGTGTCTCCACTTATTATCGGACCACTTTTCTTTAATGTACTATGCTTGTCTAGTTCAGTAAAGTATAATTCTTTTTTGTATGGTTTGTGAACCCATCTGTTTGAGTTATGTGTAATATACAATGAATTATAATCAGTACCTACTTTTGGAGTAAACTTAATGATCTGTGCGTCATTATCTATGTCGCTAGATAGCAATTCAAACTCGTAGAATTCAATATTTTTTGTATTACCAAACTCACCTAAGCGAATCATGTATTCTTCGTAGGCAGCAGTTCTAGATCCGTCTTGGTGTGTCAATGGATTCAAACTGTTGAATACTTGTGTTGTTCCTTTGTTGTATGTGATAGCATTTTTGAACAGTACTTCATTGCCATCATCTAAGAACAGTTGACGAAGTTCAGGATTTCTATTTAAACCAAACTGTGATCTACTTGCTTCGAGAATAGTTGTATCAAGTACTGTACTTTCTATGTCTAATAGATTACGTCCCAGGTCGCTCATTGAATCGAAGTTAGGGATTAACGCATCTCCACTGAATACATAACCAGGAACATAGTATGCGCCTGTCCAGTTTATACTTTTCTTTCCGCCTAGAATAAAACTACGTTTTGTAGTTGCTTGGCTTGGATTAAAATATACATCACCAAATATACTTGTGCTTTGTAAGTGTACAACTGTTTCGTAGTTTACAAATGCCAATTTGATGCCGTATATACCAGTGTCGGACTTTTTAGTTTTAATTAAAATAGTATCTGCATCTCGTGTAACTAGTAAATCTTTGCTGAACAAAGGTTTGTTAAATCTATCAACACATTGACCTACATTTTCGTTAGTGCCTTCTAAATTTTCTAGTTGGCCGTATTGTCCTGTTATTTTAATAGAATCGGCACAAGGATTCAAATCGATATAGTTTCCAGGAGCCCAATGGCTGTTGCTCCAGAAAATAAATTGTTTAGCACTTAACTGCCAGTTACGAACATCACCGCCTTCTGCTTCGTCATAGACAATGCCCATGTTTTCTAAATATTTTCCATAGCCTATTAATATATCATAGACTTCTTGCTTGCTAGAAAATTGCTGGCCGTATTGTACATAACTAACGGTTGTTGTATATGAATTTTTCTGTTTAATAACTACATTATCTATTTGTATAGGAGTTGTAGCAGAACCTTCTTTTGGAAGATAATAAGGGAAATAGCCTAACTCATAAATAAAACCGTTTAAACTATAATTTGTTCCGTCAAATATAATTCTCATACCAGAGTAGAACATTTCTCGTTCTGGATAATGCTTAACTGTTCTTACTTGGTAGTTTTCTTCAGGTATAAACAGTATTGATTTCTGCGAACCAATACTTGTGCTTTGAATTCTTATGTTATTTTTATTAGTAAATCCTCTTAGTAAGAACTCTTTATTGACAGTGATATTATTAAACTTATCATTGACTTCTGATACATAGTCTTTGTTATTTAAAACACAGAACTCTGCATATAAACTTTCAATACCGCTGGTATAAACTAGTTCATCATTGACTAGTTCTCTGTGGTAGTTATGTTCTATAGTTCCTTGTTGCCAGAAGTTAGTTGCTTTATCTAACTTGTGTCCCCAAGCATTTTTAATTGTCTGTCCAGGTACCCAGTTTGCGTTAACATACTGACTAGGTGCTAACAAATAATGTGCTCGGGCCATTGCAGCCAAGCCTCGTTGTGTGCTTAAGAAAACTTCTTCGTAAGGACCAATATTTCCTGCGTCCCAATTTTCATCAGAGCCAAACGTATCAATATTAAACAATATAGAACTTGCTCCGAGTTGAGCTGCAAAATCATCTGGACTTATTAACTTACCTAACTCATCGACAGGAAAGTCGTCTACACTACTCACATGTGAATATGTAATATCAATGTTTCTAGCAAAAGCAGGATTAACTACATCATTGTCTGCGGGATTACTAATCTTACCAATTCTCAACGCCTTAACTAACGCTGTACGTTTTGTACCATCAGTCCAACTGTAATGAGTATCCCACCAAGTAGGCTTAATTGTATAGCCTAACATTTCCCATGGGTGAGTATGCGGGCGTTCAGTGTCATACATATATTTGTATAACGCTTTATATGATCCAACTAAAGATTCGCCGTCACCGGAACCTAATTGATATTTTAATGTAAATCCGTTAGCATCGTCATAGTTGTCATTGGTCATAACAAATATGTTATTTTCTAACATCCACTGACGTAGTTCGTTGATAATAGTTTGTCTAGATTGATTCCATGTATATGACTTTGTTCTAAAGTAACCTGGCTGACCTTCTAATATCTCACGATGGCTATTATTTTCTACGTCATAAGAAATGCTTGACCATACTGCTTTTTCGTATTCCCATAGATATCTATCAACTAAGCCGTTTGGATATAGATTCCCGTCAACACCGTCTTTTAGATAGTAACGAGTGCCATCATGTCTGAACATGAAATAGTTTCCAGATAATGTTACATCTTCTAGTATCTCTGGTTGATATACTGGTGCTAGACCAATCTTTGCTAGACTGGCTGGCACTAAAGATTTAAATGTCGTGTACCATTGAGTGATAGTAACTGTTTTACCGTTAAAGAAGCTACGGAATTCTATTTCAGTATAATAGTCTCCTGTTGAGTTGAACCAATAGTCATATCCTCGAACTAATAGTTTATCGTTGTATTCGATGTGTAAGATAGATTCTTTACCTGCACCGTGGCTAATATTTTCAAACGTATAACTTGCGTTAGTTAAGCTAAACTTGTTAGTAGAACCTATTGTAACATTTGCTTGTATGTAATCGCTTTGACTAATAGTATTAGTCCAGCCTATCATGTTACTGTGATTCCAAAATAAATCATCGCTTGGTGTAACAATATAGATTCTGTTCAATGCTAAATTTAATATTTCAAGACTAGATTGTGTAGTATAATCTACTGTGTTGATAATATAATCTATTTCTGTCTTTAGCTTATGTAAAAATGAATCGTAGTGTTTGCCTTGTTTAATTAACAAATCGCCTAGGTCATATGGCAAGTTAGTAGCAACGATTGCCGTCTTAGCTAAAGGATCGCTGTGTTTTAATATTGTTCCGCCGCCTAGTAATAATGTAGGAATTCCGATATTAGGATCAGAAAACTGTTTAATGTCAGTACTATTTGTTTTAACAGAGCTACCGTGTTGGAATAAACTATAATAGTTAATTTCTAACAGGGCTTCGTTTAAAGGATTAACTGTAAGTGACAACGGCGCTGTCTTAGAAACTGGATTCTTTAATATAGAACTAACACAAACTTTATCGCCTGTTTGAACTTTAGTGGCAATTCCAGCCTCTTCTGTTAATAGTTTATAATAGCTTAATCCACTACCACTAGATATAATATCTGTTACAGAGTAATCATAGCCGTTAAACAATGGATTAGTGTAGTCTTTAGTAAACACGCTTTGTAAGAAAGTCCATTTGTTCAATGGCTTAACATAAGCTACTTTATATATGTTATTAAACTTCCATAACAGTCTAGTACCTTCTACTGCAATCTCATTATTAATGTATTCTTCATCGACCACCACACCTTCTTGTAAATCTATTTCTATAATACCGTTTGAAATTCCGTTGTTTGTTATGTACTCACTAGTAATTGTTTGTGGTTTAGTTATATTTGATGTTACTGCTGTTTTATAAAATGTAATAGGGTATGGCAAATCATGGCAAACAATTCTCATCTTGTTGCCAGAAATTAATGGCATTACTTGTTCTAATGTATCATCACCAGTTTTGCTAGAGAATCTAACTAAGCCATAACCTTCTACATCAAAGTAAAATTTACATTGATCCACATCGTCATAATAGACATGTATAGTATCAAATCCGTTGGCAACCGGAACAATCTCAGCGGACCAAGGACTTGCTTCGCCTTGTTGATATAACAAGTCTTGTACTTGCTTTGTAAAATCTAAACCATTGCGATTTTTATAGAAAGGTAATATGTTATTTTTTGACTTATAACCAAACGGTCCCGCTATCGTTAATGAATTATTTGTTTCGACTTCTGAATATTCAAACGATGCATCAACGCCTGTAACAAAGTTTAACTGATTAGGTGTAGCTAGTGTTACACCACTTTCAGATTCTACTAAATTAACCTTAACATTTTTTTGTAACACAGGATCAAATGTATCACCTTCTTGGAAGCCTAAAATTATACCGCCTTCGAATGTTGTTTCATTAAACGATTCTAAGTTTGTGTTATCGCTGGTATAAAACTCAAACAAAGGTGTTTGATTTTTTGTTGTTTTATTTTGAGCGAGTTGCCATTTGCTGTTTTTATAAATTACTCTATAGTATTCAGATATGCCTGGAGACACAATTATGGCGCCATCATTTTCTGCGGCTGTACCGACTTGTGTAAATGTTGCACCTGTCGATAAATTATTAAGTCTCCAAATACCAGATGTTGCACTAAACACTACAAGGTCATCGTCTTGCAATGCATATCCGAACTGATCTACTATATGTGTTTTACCTTGCCATGATGCTTTAGTTTTTGGTAACAATGCATTAATTTCTGTGTTTGCACCAGTTGGCCAGTTATATAACTTAACATCTTTTCTAAAACTAATAATAGGACGTACAGCCTTGTTTACTGTTTTAACAAAGTCTCCGACATTAATGTTTAAGAATTTTGCTACTGCGCGAATTGTACTAATATGATACCAGCGATCAACTGCTTGCCAATGATTAGTGTTGTTTGTATATTTTTCTTGTACAACATATTCAAAGTCGTTTTCGTTTATTTCACTGCCGTCCCAGACTTCGCCATCCCATGAGTATTCAACATAATATACGATGTCACCATACTTGTCCCACGGACGTTTTTGTAAACCTACAAAAGGACTACGTTGTTCGATGCTAGACTTAGGAAATAAACTAATGCTATCTCCTACACCGTAGACATAAAATATCACAGGATCTTCTGTAAGATTTCTAGACGAATCTGTATCTGTTTTATAGTAAGAATCGATTGTACCTGTAAAGAACAATGCCATGCCATTTTGCAATTCTAAACTTCTGCCGGTTATATCGTCTGTAAGAGTTGCAAATGGTTTACCGATTAAATCATCGACAATAGAAAATTTCTGCCCTCCGCCTTGTGCAGGATTTAAATGAATCTGACAAGGAGGCAAATCAGCATTTAACCAATAATATGATGAATAGTCTGTTAACTTAATAGGATCGACTGGCAAGTCTAATACATTAATATTTTTATCTAGTAAAACACCATCTTCAAGTTCATTGCCTTTGACAGCAAAATAATTTTCAATGTCGTAGTAAGAAACTTTGCCTAAATAATTTCCAGAGACATCGTTGAGTACCAGCATGTTATTGCCTTGACTTTCACGACGCACTTGGTCGTTTTCTACATTAAAAAACTCTTCTACTTTGTTACTAGCAGATCTAATACCAAGTGTTTCTTTGAATGGAAGCATTTGGCCTTTGCTGGTCATAACGTCCAGCGTTGAATCTAACATCTTTTTGTTAGGTTCTGTAGCTAGTCCGCTAGGTAGTAATGTTACATTACTAATTTTAACGGGAGTTAGTTCAGCCGGTTTTTTTACTTGTTTACTCATTTACCAATCCTAATGTTATTATCGGTTATTTCATTGATAACAATGATATCATTTACACTAGCCACGCTAGTTACAACTTCGTTTCTATCTGGTTGAATTTGGAATAGCGTACCAAAACGTCCGCCTGCGCTGATAGGAACAATAACTACGCTACTCAAGTCATTATTTAAACTTGTATGTAGATATGCCGCTAGTTCAGTGAAGTAGAATATCTCGCCAAAGCCAAAGTTACCTGGAGTAAAGAATGTGTCAATGGCTGCAACTACTTTACTCTTAATCTCGCTGTCAGTTAACTTACTCTTTGGATTCTTAACTACTTTAAACTGTGCTTGGAATTCAGTGCTGGATAAAGTTCCAAACAATGGTTTAAACTTAACAGGATGGAATATAACTTCATCTGTCATCATCTTGTAGCTTAACAAACCTGCAAAGTTGTTTCTTAATTCTTCTGTTGTTGGAGGTAACGGAGGAGTTAACTTTGTATTATTTTTACGTTTCCATACATTGTAGTCATCGTTATAACTCTTAGTTAAAACATAAACATCGACGATGTTTGTTAAACTAGGATTCAATGTCTGGTCCGAAGGTACTTTGTGATTCCACTTAAATGGCAAGTACATTTTACCGTCGACTTCATCTAATATAGTTTCTGTAGTATTTAAAGGTGCAGGGATTGTATAACTAAAATCTCCCTCGTCATAGTTAATCAATGCGATCTGATTAGCTTTCTTAGTTGTTGAATTTTTACCTACTACGTTTAAGAAATGTCTAGGATCGTCCGGTAAAAAGTCGTTGTTCATATCCAATGGAGTAACTTTAACTTTACTGTTGTCTGTATAGCCGTCGTCATAAACATAGTAACCACTGATACGATATATTTGAACATCTTCTAATTTATTAGTTTCGCTGTTCAGGCCTACTACTGTGAGGGTATCGTTGCTGACATTTTGGAATCGTGGATTAAACGATGGAGCAAAATTGATATTATAGAAACGCATTAGTTCTTCACTACCGAATACATAATCTAACTGTCTAATCGTTATGTTCCAACCAGATGTACTGCGCTCGACATAGATTAACCATGCTGTGCTATCACTGCTAGTATCGAAAGGACTTGTAGAATCAATGACTACAGTTTCTGGTATAACAGTCCACTTAGGAGTTTGATTATCAAACTTCAATGCAAAACTTTTCTTATCTTCAATTCTTTCTATGATTGTTCTGCGTGTAACTTCATCGAATATTCTAGTAAACGCAGGTATTACGCTTCTAGCAACTTGGTCTTCTGTGATTACTTTATTAATCTCTACTGGACCCATACCGTTTGCTAACAAACCTGTATAGTTATACTCGCTGTCTTCTAAACCTAATCCGTCACCTTTGATATCTTGAACTGCGGCCCATGTATTAACCCCTTGACCATCTTCGAATTTAACAAAAGAACCAGGACGTATTGTACGTAAAGGTTTACCTGTTGTAGCGCCTAACTTCTGCGGAGTTGTATTAGCATTAGACTCTGCAATATAACCATTACCGCCTGTGATATCAGTGTACGCTGGTTTCCATCTAAAGTCGTAGACATTATAAATTTTTGTACCTGCGCTATGTGCGGCTGCAACTGTTCCTTGTTGTGCTCGCTTTACGCCTATAAACTTGTCTCCGGTTATAGACTTATATGTAAATATTTCGTCATCAATTTGGAACGCTCCGCCGGTATAGTTAAAGTTATCCCAAGGATCGTTTGTGTTTAGACTAGTTACACTTAGTTCATAACCAGTGCCATTAAATACCGCAACTGATGTAATTGCTGTCGGTAATGTAGTATACCATTGCATTTTGCCCAGACTAACTAAATCAAACTTAGTGGTATCTATTTCGCCGTCTAGATTCAATTTGCCATAATAAAAGTTTAGCAAGCCAATATCACTGAGATTGCTTTCAACATATTCATCTAAAAAATCAATAGGACGACGATTAGCATCATCTGCTACGTATGTGTTTTTATTATATTCGTCTGTGTACAAATAACCATCATCTGCAAACTCTACTAACGGTCTGCTTTTACCTGTTGGATCTTTTAAGTCAACATTACGACTATGTCCGCTGAATGTTCTATTTTCAGCTTTCATAATCAACACGTCATTGTTTAGTGTTGGTAAGAAGCCGTTGTAGTCATCACCTGTAACCATTCTATTTTTACTGTAGAATGCTTCTGGTGCATTTTGTTTAATCTCTGCTAGTGTCTCTGCTGGTAAGCCAGTTACCATATTGTCTTGCAACTCTAACGTCATTGATAACGTTTGAGTTTGATTGCTAGCATTAGTATAAGTTATATCAAATGTAACGCCAGATATTTCACCTGCACGTACTTTAATAAAATCGTTTTCTGCACTTCTGTACCATACACGAATATAGCCAGTAGGAACATTAGTAAACGTTCCGTCACCAAACTTAATACTAGTAATATCGTTGTCGCTGTAAACAACTTCGTATAAATCTTTAGTAACACCAGACTGATCGTTAACAACAATGTTACTAAAATCTAAATTACCGACTCTGGTCCAAGACTTTAATACTGTACCGTACTCGTCAACTGTTTGTACAAAGAAGTCTTCTTCACTAATATCACCCGTTTGTGGCAAATCAATGATTGTATTAGCTGTTGGTGTAGAAACATATTCAATTGTACTATTAATATAACCTTGCTTAGTTAAGAAGAAGAAACCAGTTTTAGAACTACCAACACCTTTGCCGTCAGTTCTATACATAACGCTGAAAGCTGTTTCGTAGTTTGGTTCAGTTTGAGTGATATAACCACTTGTATCGATATCGATAGGTAGTATGTCAAAGTTTAAACTATTACCATCAACTTTAGCATCGATAGGATAGTTTGTTATTAAGTTTGTATTGTTAAACTGATATATTTCAAATATGCTACTAGTATCTGCATTTATAGATTTTTTTACAGGAGTACCGAATTTGTTGTTATCGCTGAATGCCGCATTCATGATTTTAACAAAACGTTCGTATTCTAGTTCACTGGTATCACTGCCCCATTGAATAGTTTTGTTTGCCAAGTTGGCGCCTGTGCTGTCTAAGATTTGATCGGATGTAATAACGCTGGTTACTTTTAAGAAACCTTCTGCAGGGCGAATACTTTTTGGCTTATATGAAAGCATACGTGCAATACGTAATACGCTTTCACGTTTTTCTGCTGTGTCTAAAATGTTTTCTCTAGCATTTAAATCCATACGGAAAGCCAGGTTTTGTCCTACATAAGCAACCAAGTCAAGCAACGCAATAAATTCACTGTTTTGAATGTAGTCATTGAACTCTTCTGGATAGTTAACTTGCATATAGTTAACCATGCTATCACGCAGAGTATCGAAATCGTAGCTAGTGAATTCAGCATTCTTAAAACTGCTGTAAACCATGCTCCAATCTTCTGCGCCGTATAGGTTTTCTTGTCTAATTGCTTTTGGCATTGCTTATCCTTGTAGTTTGTTTGAAGCTATATCTCTAGAAAATACTGCCGTTAGTTCAGTTAACGTGGCAGTAGGAACATAGTTCAAAATAACTTTTACTGTTATTGTTTGTCTGTCAACGTCTTCCGTGACATCTAGCGTATTAAGATCTAGTCTAGGATCTCTGCTTACTATTCGTAGTGTGTCTTCTCGAATTAGATCGATTACTTCGTCAGTTAATGGGTCAAATAATACGTCCCAGACGATATATCCATATGTTGGGCTCATTAAACGCTCACCCTTGCGAGTATAAATTTCATTCAGCAAATCACGCTTTGCAAGTTCAATATCATAGATTTTGAAGTTGCCCCACTCTTTGCCTACTGTGCTGTAACCTTTGAAGACTCTCATACATGTATTTATTATGGAATAATGTATGTAGATTACTAGTCAATAAAAAAGGCACCTAAGTGCCTTTTATTATCCAGTTGCTTGAAGCTGTTCTTCGTAGCCTAAGTATTCTGCCCACGCAGGATCGCGCATCTGATAAGGATTATGTTGTTTAACAACTTTAACCATTTGCCAATAGCTGGGTTCTTTAGGTTTAGTTAGTGGCTCGATGGCTTTAGCACCTTTAAGCCAGTTACAAGTGCCACAGCAAGTAACTAAGTTACTCCATGAGCTACCGCCGCCTTTACTCTTTGGCTGTACATGATCCAAGGTCAAGTCTTTGGCTTGAAACTTTTCGCCACAATATTGACAAGTGTAGTTATCACGAAGGTAAACCATTTTGCGGTTAAACAATACCTTTTGCTTGGGTCTCACATAACGTTTAGTCATGATGATACTGGGCACAGGAATTGCCAGTTTTTGACTGTGAACTACCCAATCGTCGTACTCTTTGACCACTGAAACTTTGTTTAGATAAACAAGTTTAATAGCATAAGTCCAGTCGATAACGCTGGGTGGCAGCATAGATAGCGGAGTGCCATCGCTGTTTAATAGTAGTGTATCGCTCATATTTTTATTTAATCTTATAAATCGGTAAGCCGTAAAATCTATTATACACAGTTAAATATATATTGTCAACTATGACAGTTTTCAGGAGACTGCAATGGACATCGACTCACTTGAACATCATATCAGAACTGTGGACAACAGACATACCAATCTAGCAAGACAAATTGAACAAATAATGAGCCAAAAATCTTGGGACGAGTTCCAAGTGGAAACACTCAAAAAAGAAAAACTTAAACTCAAAGACGAACTAGCAATACTGTACAGAAAACGGTATGACTTAATGAATGAACATCATTACGAATAATTGACATAAACTCAAAATTATGCTATAATACCTACTTGTCCACCACTAGTAGGTATTTTTATGAATGTAGCAAATTACATACGTAAGTATGCAAAAACAAGTTCAAATAATGTAGCTATTATTAAAAAAGACAATATTAATAGCACACATAAATGGGTAGAATATGCTTTAGATATTGTAGACATGTCCGTTTTATTAATGCAAACAAAAGATTTAAAAGAAAAATATGCATTAATGGACGCATTAGATACTGCACAACGCAAAAAAGATTGGCATTATAAACAAAAAAACTTTCGCTTAAATGACGCTATGCGTATTTTTGAAGCCGCAAAAAACATAGCCAAAAAATAATCGACACAAATTCAGTTTTGTGTTATAATACATACTTGTTCAACAAAGGAGTTACTATGTTTACTTTAACGGACGCACAAAGCAAAGCTATTAATACAGCAAATTATACTCATAATTATGAAGCAGAAGCTCTTGCTTCATTTGAGGCTACCGGTGATGACCTAATGGAAGAACTAGAGGCTCGCTTCGAGACATCTTTCACAGACTATGACCTGCGTGAAGATTTGGGCGGAGTTACTGTATATTTAAAAGACAATAAACTTGTAGCATTTTATGACTACGAGCAGTTCAAAGGCGCTGTTTTTAATTAATTGACACACTATCTCTATGCTGTTATAATATGGCATAGAGATTTTTTTTGGAGCATAAATGTCCACGCCTTGCTATTCCGTTATTCGCAGTTTGGAAGAACACAATCTTCGTACAAACAAAGAAGAAATTATCCTTGCCGAAGCACAAGCAGGTAATGATGAATTTTTCGAAGGCTGTCGTCTTGCCTTAGACAGCACTATTACATTTGGCATTAAACAAGTTCCAGAACGTACAGGTCCGGATGGTCCGGGTGTGGATTGGGAATCATTTACTCTAGTCATCACTGGTTTTATTAATCGCAGTTTAACAGGCAACCTTGCTCGCGGTACACTTGACCAATTGATGTCAAATTGTACAAATAGTCAATGGAACGATTGGTATCGACGTATTCTTATTAAAGACTTACGCTGTGGTGTCAGCGAAAAAACAATCAACAAGGTTGTGGAGAAGAAATATGCTAATTATGCTATTCCTGTTTTTGGTTGTCAGCTTGCTCACGATAGTGCTAACCATGAAGGCAAAGTCGCAGGGAAGAAGTTTATCGAAGTTAAACTTGATGGTGTTCGTGTTATCACTATTGTACACCCTGATGGTCGTGTCAATATGTTTAGCCGCAATGTCAAAGAGTTTGTCAACTTTCCTCACATAGCAGAACAGTTTACCGCCATTGCAGACACATTGTCAGAGCCAACTGTGTTTGATGGTGAGGTTATGTCTAGTAGTTTTCAAGACTTAATGAAGCAAGTACATCGTAAAAGTGATGTACAAAGCGACGATGCAGTTCTTAATCTGTTTGATATTCTAACATTGAAAGAT
>JACCDQ011296810.1_pt1 | contig 14023 bp, 11 predicted proteins | sample 7446031 | NCBI WGS metagenome assembly JACCDQ01 (sample SAMN15323442, study PRJNA562643) | freshwater metagenome | isolation source: river surface water | place: USA:Blue River Watershed | collected 2017-08-17 | reverse complement strand
TTCGGCTGTCCGAGTTCAAGCACACGCCTGCAACAGCCGCCACCAACAAAATGACACTGGACCTCGCCAAGGGTGGGGTCCGTGCACTGACAGGCTTGCTCGGCAAGCAGTCCCCGGACCAGTTCACTGTCAAAACACGTACAGCGACTGTCGGTATTCGAGGCACTGGCATGGACATCAGCTGCGAAGGGCCTTGCAACAATGATGCCACCACTGACACCACCAGCCGACCACCGACGACCGCTGCTCCAGAGCAGTCAGACGGCTTGTTTGTGCTGACCTGGGAAGGGGGAACCTTCTTCTCGGTCGGTCCACTGGACATACCGCTGGGGCGAACAGGGTTTATTGGAAGCGATGGGCAGCCTGTTTTACTCAATCGGAATCCCGCATTTTTTGAACGTTTTGCCGCCCCTCGCCCCGACCAAGTGGAAGTGGACTGGGAACAACTCTTCAACTCCGTCACCTCCACTGGAAGTCCGGGCGTCTATGTATTTGCCCGCGAGGGTGATGTTTTTGTCACGAACAATGGCCAACGGATTGACCTGGCAGCAGGTGAGGCCGGTTATGTCAGGCCTGATGGATCTGTAGAACGCATCGCACCGATTCCAGGCTTCCTGATCACGGACCCCTACCCATCCCCTGAAAAATTCAATGGCCAAGATGCTTTTATCCTGCAGCTCTACGGTGTAACCATGGGCCAACCAGGACAGGATGTGTGCCGCTTCTAAACCGATACCGACTTAAACCATGAAACAGATTCATCCTTTTTTGGCCTCGGGGTGGCTGGTTGCGTCGATGACCGCCGCTTTCGCTCAGAATGCGGTGACTGCCACCTCTGGGGCAGAACCCACCGTCCAGGTCAATCGATATCTCATCGAAGGCCAACTCCCACTGTCTGAAAGTGACATAACCACCGTATTGGCCCCCTTTCAAGGTGATGCAAAGACCATCAGAGATATTGAATCGGCATCCAAAGCCCTGGAAAACGCCGTAAGAAACCACGGTTTCAGTTTCTACCGGATCTTTGTGCCTGCCCAAAAACCCCAAGGCGGAGTCATCACTCTCAAAGTCATTGAATACAGGGTCAGTCAAGTCGAAGTCTCCGGCAATGAACATTTCAATGTAGACAACATTCGTCGAGGGATTCCCGGATTGATTGAGGGCAACTCACCGAACATGCATGTGATTGCAGAACAACTTGCCACCAGCAACAACAACCCGGCCAAGCAAGTCAGTATCAATTTTCGGGAATCCGCGCAAACCAACTCCCTGGATGCTATTGTTAGGGTGCGCGACTCAAACCCCGAGTCTTATGTTGTGTCCTATGCTGCCAACACGTCTCTTTCCGGAGTAGGCGTCAATGGCAGAGACAACACCAACCGCGTCAGTGGTGTTTATCAGCACAGCAATGTGCTCGACCGGGATCAAGTGCTAACGCTTTCTTACACCACAGACCTCGAAAACCTCGGAGGTGTCAAGCTGTTTGGCGCTTATTACCAGGCACCCGTTTACCAAGCGGGTCTTACACTGTCTGGTTTCTTGACCTATTCAGAACTCAACTCTGGCACTGTTCAACAAGGAAGTGGAACTTTTGACGTGAACGGCGGTGGACGCTTTGTAGGAGGACGAGTCAGCCAATCGCTAGGACGGTGGGGATCGGTTCAGCACTCGATCTCGCTTGGAGTTGAGCAGCGGCACTTTAACAATTCAACTTCTTTCAACAATGTTCAGGTCTATCCGGATGTTTCATCCAGAACGCTTAACCCACAATACAACTTCCGCTTGGACCATGACACTGGCATTTTTGCGGGAAACTTGGGATTTACGCGAAACATCAGAGGTGGCTCCAGCAACAACAGCGACAGCCACGCACAAAACGGCGGCACCCGTGGTTGGTCTGCTTGGCGATTTTCTTTAGAAAGTCTGTGGCGAAAGGAACAATGGCAACTGACGGCTCGCCTTAAAGGTCAATACAGTGGCAAGGCTTTGGTCAGTGGTGAGCAGTTCGGTCTGGGCGGAGCCAATTCCGTCCGCGGATTTACCGACAGAGCCATTGCTGGCGATTGGGGCTACCAATGGGGATTTGAAGCCGTTGGGCCAGCGTTCGAAAGCGTTGCAGTCCGACCGGTTCTGTTCACGGAGGGCGGTTGGGTGAAATCCAACTCAACTGGTGCATCGGACACTGTTATGGGCGCAGGAACCGGCATCAGGTATTTCAATGGCAATTTTCAGTTGTCTGCGGACATAGCCACCGCTCTGGACAAACCTGCCTACGAAGTGCGCGCTTATCCTTGGCGACTGATGATTTCGGCAAGCCATAGGTTTTGATTCACGTCAAAAACCGCTGCCCATACCGCTCGTACACCCGTTTTTGCACAAACACCTCGTACAGATCCGGGTCGATATGCCCGTTTTTGACAAAATTGTCCATGATGCCCAGGGCCTGCTGCAACGGCATGGCTTTCTTGTAGGGACGGTCGTTCGCGGTCAGCGCCTCGAAGATATCTGCAATGCCCATCATGCGGGCCTGCCAGCTCATGTCATCACGCTTCAGGCCCTTGGGGTAACCTTTGCCGTCCATGCGCTCGTGGTGGCCGCCAGCGTATTCGGTCACGTTTTTCAGGTTGTTGGGCCACGGCAGTTGCTCCAACATCTTGATGGTGGCCACGATGTGGTGGTTGATGGTCTCCCTCTCGTCCGCGGTCAGGGTACCGGCACGTATGGTCAGGTTTTCCAGTTCGTTGGCACTCAAGAACGGCTCTTCCTGGCCTGAAGGCCCGACCCAGCGGTAACGGTCTGCCATGTCTTTGACACGCTGAACATCGGCATCGCCCATGCGTTCTCCACCGATATTGGCTTTGCGCAAAAACTCGCGATCCAGGTCGCATGCTGAGCAATAGGCCGCCAATTCGGCCTGGGCGGCTGCAGGGTCGGCGCCTTGTGCAATGGCTTTCCAGCAGCGCACCTCGGCATCGCGTTTGAGCACCTCAAACCGAACATCGATCACGTGGATGCGGTCGTGGATGGTTTGCAGCTTGGTGCCTTTGTCCACCACGTGCACCGGCGTGGTCACTTTGCCGCAGTCGTGCAACAGCGCCGCAATTCGCAGCTCGTAGAAGTCTTTGTCGGTCAGTTTCACCGCAGCCAAAGGGCCTTCCGTGGTGTCGTTCACCGCTTCGGCCAGCATCATGGTCAGCTCGGGCACACGCTGGCAATGGCCGGCGGTGTAGGGGGATTTTTCGTCAATCGCCAAGTTGATCAGCTTGATGAAAGACTCGAACAAGTCCTCCAATTGCCCGATCAGCTGCCGGTTGGTCAGGGCAATCGCGGCCTGAGAAGCCAGCGATTCGGCCAGGCGCTGGTCGGCTTCGGTGAACGGCCCGACGCCCTGGCCTTGCGGCAACTGGGCGTTGAGCAGTTGCAGCACCCCGATCAATTCGCCCTCGTGGTTTTTCATGGGCACTGTCAGAAACGACTGCGAACGGTAACCGGTGCTTGCATCGAAACGGCGCGTGCCTGAGAAATCGAACCCCTCGGCCACATAAGCATCGGCAATGTTGACGGTGCGTCCGGTGTTGGCAGCATAAGCAGCCACCATGTGGTTGTTGGGTTCACCGCTGGGCAAATGGAGGGCCAAGTCCGGGAACTTGCCCGACAGCGGTTGCCCCGTGGTGCCTCCCAGCGCAATGCCCAAGGAATCGGTGCGCACGATCTCGAAACGCAACGCGGTTTTGTCGGGCGTCAAACGATAGAGCGTGCCTCCATCGGCTTGCGTGATGGCTTTGGCGGCCAACAGTATTTTTTCCAGCAAGCGGTTCAGGTCCCGTTCGCTGGAAAGCGCCGCCCCGATCTCGTTGAGTTGTTCAAAACGCTGGAACAGGGCGGCAACGTCGTTCATGGTTCAACCAAATTAGTGGTACGAGACGGGGGTGTTAAACCGGCCGCGCCGCTTGCAACAGGTCCCTGGTGCGCAGCGCCTCGGCACGCGCAGCGTCCGAAAAATCGGCTTGCGCACTGGCATACAAAACCGCGCGGGATGAATTCACCACAATCAATCCAGTGGTTTGGTCTGCCGTGCCGCGCCAGCCAGCACGCACCGTGGCCTGGGCGTCGCCCCCCTGGGCGCCCACCCCCGGGATCAGCAAGGGCAGCGTAGGCGCCAGCGCTCGCACCCGTTCAATTTCGGCCGGGTAGGTGGCACCCACCACCAAACCCAATTGACCGTTGAGGTTCCAGGGCCCTTGGCTCAGCTGTGCGATGTGTTCGTACAAGCGCGGCTGCCCCGACACATCGGCCAAATGCTGGTTTTGAAAATCGTCGCCCCCGGGGTTGCTGGTACGGCAGAGCAAAAACGCCCCCTTTTCGGGATACCGCAGATAAGGCTGCACCGAATCGAAGCCCATGAACGGCGACAGGGTCACCGCATCGGCACCGTAGCGCTCAAAGGCTTCCTTGGCGTACTGCTCTGCCGTGCTGCCAATGTCGCCGCGCTTGGCGTCCAGAATCACCGGCACTTGGGGCGCAACCTGTCGCATGTGCGCCATCAGGCGTTCCAACTGATCTTCGGCCCGGTGCGCAGCAAAGTAAGCAATTTGCGGCTTGAAAGCGACCACCAAATCTGCCGTGGCGTCCACCACCGCAGCGCAAAAATCGAAAATCTTGCTGGCGTCGTTGCGCCAATGCAGGGGAAACTTGGTGGGTTCGGGGTCCAACCCCACGCACAACATCGACTGGTTTTGGCGCTCAGCCCGCAACAATTGTTCAATAAACGTCATGACCGCATTGTAGGGACAGGCAACCGTCAGACAAGGCACGACAATTGCAGCAAACACCTGCACAACTCCCACACCACACCATGTGCCAACTGCTGGGCCTCAACTGCGCCACCCCCACCGATGCCACGTTCAGCTTTACCGGGTTCACTCAACGCGGGGGCGGCACCGATCACCACGCCGATGGCTGGGGCATTGCGTTTTTTGAAGGCAAGGGGCTGCGTCTGTTTGTGGACCACCAAAGCGCCGCACAGTCACCGATTGCCCAGTTTTTGACCCACTACCCACTCAAAAGCACCAACATCATCGCGCACGTTCGCAAAGCCACCGTGGGCGAGGTGCTGCTGGAAAATGCGCACCCCTTCACCCGTGAACTGTGGGGCCGCCACTGGGTGTTTGCCCACAACGGCGATTTGAAAAACTACCACCCCAACCTGCACAGCCATTTTCAACCAGTGGGCAGCACCGACAGCGAACGCGCCTTTTGCTGGTTGATGCAAGAACTGGCCAAATCCCACGCGCAACTCCCCACGGTGGAAGAACTCACCCTCACGCTGCAGGAGTTGATCCCAAAAATTCGTGCACATGGCACGTTCAATTTTTTGCTCAGCCACGGAGGCGCTTTGTGGGCCCATTGCAGCACCCAACTGCACTACCTGGTGCGCCAGTACCCTTTCAGCCAAGCCACACTGATGGACCAGGACTGGACCGTGAACTTCGCGGAACTCAATCAGGTGGGCGACCGGGCCGCCGTTGTGGTGACCACACCCCTGACCAAAAACGAGGTGTGGACCGCCTTTGCACCCAACGAATTGAAGGTATTTGTGGACGGCCTACCGCTGTAAGGCCGATCGAGCCCAACGCTGCCTGACAGCATGGGCATACCGGCCCACGGGCGCACCCGCCGCCACACCCAAAGCATCGGCCACCCAATCGGCCACATCACCGTAGCGCCAGCCACTCATGGACTGCGCCACCTCGATCAAAGCCCCCAGAACCAGCAGCCCCAGCACCAAACGCCCCATCCGCCCCGGATAAGCCAAAACCCCCAACACGGCCAACACCGCAAAACCGAAGGCGTGTTGGGCTTTGTCCCACACATCGAACACTTGGGGGGGCAAACGGTCCACGGGCGTCAACGACAGGGCCACCACCCCGAACAGTGCCACAAACCAAACCATGCGTGCCGCCATGGGCACCCGCGTCGCGAGCACACTCATGCCAATGCCGCTTCCAGCGCATCCACAAACATGGCCGGCACGTCAAAACCCGTTTGGTCTGTGATTTCCTGGAAGCAGGTCGGGCTGGTCACATTGATTTCGGTCACTTTGTCACCGATCACGTCCAGGCCCACCAGCAACAGGCCACGTGCGGCCAAACGGGGCGCAATCGCGTTGGCAATGGCCCAATCCGAATCGCTCAAGGGTTGCGCCACGCCTTTGCCACCGGCTGCCAGGTTCCCACGGATTTCCTGCCCTTGCGGTATGCGCGCCAAACAAAACGGCGCAGGCCGACCGCCAATCAGCAAAATCCGCTTATCGCCCAACGTGATGGCCGGTTGGTAGCGTTGCACCATCACGCTGTTGCGCCCCCCTTGGTTCAGGGTCTCGATGATGGAGCCCAGGTTCATGCCATCCTCACGCACACGGAAAATGCCCATGCCTCCCATGCCGTCCAGCGGTTTGAGGATGATGTCGCCATGCTCGGCATGGAACGCCCGAATGCGTTCGGCAGAACGCGTGACCAGTGTCGGGGGCGCAAATTCGGCAAATTCCATCAACGCCAGTTTTTCAGGGTGGTCCCGCAAGGCGGCCGGGTGGTTGAACACCCGCGCCCCTTCACGTTGCGCCTGTTCGAGCAGGTGGGTCGAGTAAAAAAATTCGCTGTCAAACGGCGGGTCCTTGCGCATCAACACCGCGTCAAAACGGTGCAAGTCCGCCGTGCGGGTTTGGCTGACTTCAAACCAGACATCGGTTTCCCCCGTCAAATGCAGGTCGCGCACATCGGCCTGCACCGGCCCACCGGACACCCAAAAAACGTCTTGCGGCTCGCAGGCCGACACCACATGGCCTCGGCGCTGCAGTTCGCGCATCATCACAAAAGTGGAATCTTTGTGGATCTTGAACGACTCCAGCGGATCGGCAACAAACAGGATGTGCATGGGGGTGTTTTCCGGTGAAAAGCAGGTTTATTCGTACACCTCGGCCTCGGGGTCGGTGGCTTCGAGTTCGTAGCTGGCGGCCAACATCGCCAACCGGCCAATCACACCGTACATGTAGAAGCGGTTGGGCACGCTCGCGCCCGGCTTCTGGCCCGGCTGGGGTTGTTGGGCACTTTTCTCGAAGGCCAGCGGCACGAAGCTGGCCCCGGGTGCATTGAGGTTTTCGTCCACACCACGTTCGGCGTGCACGCGGTAAAACCCACCTACCACGTACCGGTCCATCATATAGACCACGGGTTCCGCCACCGCGTCGTTCACACGTTCGTTGGTCAACACCCCTTCCTGGATGATCACGTCCGACACCTGCTGACCGTCTTTGATGACGTTCATCTTGTTCTTGGTTTTGCGGTTCAAGGTGTCAAGTTCTTTGGCATCGCGCACCGTCATGATGCCCATGCCGTAGGTGCCGTTGTCGGCCTTGACCACCACAAACGGTTTTTCGTTGATGCCGTATTCCTTGTATTTTTTCTTGATCTTGCCGAGCAAGGCATCCACGTTGGTTTGCAGGCATTCCATGCCGGTGCCTTCGGCAAAGTTCACCTCGCCGCAGCTGTTGAACAGCGGGTTGATCAGCCACGGGTCCATGCCCAGCAATTTGCCAAAGCGCTTGGCCACTTCTTCGTAGGCCTTGAAATGTTGGCTTTTCTTGCGCACATGCCAGCCTGCGTGCAACGGCGGCAGCAGGTATTGCTCGTGCAAGTCCTCCAGAATACCCGGCACACCGGCGCTCAAATCGTTGTTCAGCAAAATGGTGCAGGGGTCGAAGTTTTTCAGCCCCAACCGCCGGTTGTTGCGTATCAGGGGCTCCAACGTCACCTGTTCACCGTTGGGCAAATCGAATGTGGTCGAGGTCTTGATCTCGGGGTTCATGGACCCCAGGCGCACGTTCAGGCCCGCTTGGTAAAAAATCTTCTGCAACTGCGCCACGTTCATCAGGTAGAACATGTTGCGGGTGTGGTTCTCGGGCACCAGCAGCAGGTTTTTGGCTTCGGGGCAGATTTTTTCAATCGCCGCCATGGCGGCCTGCACAGCCAGCGGCAGCATTTCGGGCGTCAGGTTGTTCCAGCCACCGGGGTACAGGTTGGTGTCCACCGGCGCCAGCTTGAAACCCGCGTTGCGCACATCCACCGAGCTGTAAAAAGGGGGGGTGTGCTCCATCCACTCCAGGCGAAACCAACGCTCAATCACCGGCGTGGATTCCAGAATGCGCTGCTCCAATTCGTTGATGGGGCCGGTGAGAGCGGTGACAAGGTGGGGCACCATGGGCAGTTCCTTCTGGTTGTAACGTGTCGATTGTAGGAAATGGGGACTTGCCTCTCAATTGCAAGTGTGACAACCCGGTATGATCGTCGGGTACCGCACCCAGTATCCGACAGTCCACCCCATGAACAAAAATCTGTGGCTCCTGGCCGTTGCCCAAGGCCTGTTCCTCACCAACAACGTAGTGTTTATTGCCATCAACGGCCTGGTGGGTCTGAGCTTGGCCCCGCAGGGTTGGATGGCCACTTTGCCTGTCATGGGCTATGTGGTGGGTGGGGCACTGTCAACCGGTCTGGTGGCACGGGCACAACGGCGCTGGGGACGTCAGATTTCATTCCAGCTCGGGCTGGGGGTGGCCTTTGCTTCGTCGCTGCTTTGTGCGAGCGCGTTGTGGCTGGGGCAGTTTTGGCTGTTGGTACTGGCCACACTGGTGGCTGGTTACTACAGCGCCAATGGTCAACTCTACCGCTTTGCTGCAGGTGAACTGGCGGCCCCGGCTTTCCGCGAAAAAGCGGTGTCTCTGGTGTTGGCAGGGGGACTTCTCGGTGCCATCGCTGGCCCAAACCTGGCCCAACACACCCGTGACGGTTGGGCGCAACCGTTTCTGGGCGCCTACCTTGCGTTGGCGGTGGTGGCCTTGGTGTCCATGGTTGTCATGGCAGGCATACGCTTCCCAGCACCGACCCTGCAACAGAGTGGGCCATCGAAGGGGCGACCGTTGGGCGCCATCATGCGCCAACCGGTGTTCATGGTGTCCACCCTGGGCGCGGCCTTGGGCTATGGGGTGATGAACCTGCTGATGGCCGCCACACCCCTGGCTATGCAAGTGTGCGGCATGCCATTTTCAGACGCAGCGTTGGTACTGGAATGGCATGTGATCGGCATGTTTGCCCCTGGTTTTTTTACCGGACACCTGATCAAACGCTTCGGTGTGTTGCAGATCATGGGGGCAGGGGTATTTATCAACGGCTTGTGTATTGCGATTGCCTTGTCGGGCCAAAATCTTGAGCAATTTCTGGTGGCTTTGTTTCTTCTTGGCGTGGGTTGGAACTTCCTGTTCACCGGGAGCACCGCCTTGGCCATGCAGGCCTACCGCCCCGAAGAAAAAGACAAGGCCCAGGCAGCCATCAATTTCTTTGTGTTTGCCACGATGGCAGTCACATCGTTCGCGTCCGGGGCGTTGGTCACCACCCAAGGGTGGTTCATGTTGAACCTGGGTTCGCTGCTGCCTCTGGCACTGACCGGCCTGGGATTGGTCTGGCTGGCCCTGCTGCGACGCGTCCCGAATCCGTCCTGACCACTGGGGCCCGGCGGGGACAAATGCCCACCTGCTGGCTGCCAACTTTCAAGGCATGCGAGCCAACACCTCGGCCACGGCGGCCGTGAGACGCTGCGCGTAGGGCAGGTGCAGAAACTCGTTGGGCCCGTGGGCATTGCTCTTGGGTCCGAGCACGCCGCACACCAGCATCTGGGCGCGTGGAAAACCCTGGCTCAACATGTTCATGAGCGGAATGGTGCCGCCTTGCCCGATATAACCGCAAGGTGCACCGTAGTGTGCCTGGCTGGCAGCTTGCACGGCCTGTTCAAACCACGGGGTCATGCCTGGCGCATTCCAGCCGGTTGCGGCCCCCTGGGGTTCGAACGTGACCTTGGCCTGATAAGGGGCATTGTCTTCGAGCAGGTTTTTCAGCTCCTGCACTGCCACATCTGCCTGCACGGTGGGCGGTAAACGCAAGCTCAGTTTGAAAGCGGTATAGGGCCGCAACACGTTGCCCGCGTTCTCCAAGGAAGGGATACCCTCAGCCCCCGTCACACTCAAGGTAGGACGCCATGTGCGGTTCAGCAAGGCCTCCACCGGGTCGGTGGTGGTGGGTAGCGCAAACAGGGTTGAACCACCACAATCGTGGTGGGCCCAAGGAAAGCGCTTGTACACTTCATCCCCGAGGATCGCGGCGGTGACCCGGGCCTGATCCCAACGCTCCAATGGAATATCGCAATGAAAGGGCTGGGGCAACAAACGCCCTGTGGCGCTGTCCTCCAGACGGTCCAGCACATGCCGCAAAATCCGAAAACTCGAAGGCACGAGACCTGATGCGTCTCCGGAGTGAATGCCCTCGGTCAGCACGTCGACCCGCAAGGTTCCACTGGCCATGCCACGCAAACTGGTGGTCAACCACAGCTGGTCGTAATTGCCAGCGCCGCTGTCGAGGCAAACCACCAACCCCACCTGACCCAGGCGGGGGTGCAAAGCGTCCAGGTAAGGGAGCAGGTCGTAGGAACCGCTCTCCTCGCAGGTTTCGATCAAACCAACAATCCGTGGATGCGCCGCGCCTTGGGCTTTGAGCGCCTGAATGGCAGCCACGCTGGCGTAGACGGCGTAACCGTCATCGGCACCACCTCGCCCGTACAGCTTGTCATCTACCTGCTTCGGCGTCCAGGGCCCCAAATCGTTGCGCCAGCCACTGAACTCGGGCTGCTTGTCCAAGTGCCCATACATGACCACGGTTTAGCCACTGGCGGGCGCGGGGGTTCCATCTTCGCCGTCGCAGGCTGGCACTTCAAAAAACAACACCGGCGTGCGGGGGCGCCCGTCGCTGGTCTGCAAGCGCAGCACCTCCAGCGTCAACCCCTGCACGCCTTGCGCCAGCACCCAGTCGGCGGCCCGGTGTACCGCCCTGTCCAGGTGTCCGTTCACCACCCACTCTGCGTCGAATGCAGGCGACTTGGCCGGTATGGCGATGTAATCGTGCAGCTCGGGCAGGATGCTGCGCTGCCACACCTGCTCCACTGCGTGGGTGGCTTGCGCCGTGTGGAGCACGGCACCGGGCGCGCGAGCGTTCATGGCTTAAAAACTTTCCCAATCGCCTTCGCCGCCCGCATCGCTGGCCTTGGCCGCTTGCCCCAACGCCGGGCGCTTGAGGGCACCCACATCTGCGGTGCTGGCTGCCGCAGCCTTGGGCGCCGGTTTCGGTGCAGGCACGGCTCTCGGCACCACTTTTTTCGGCGCAACGCCAGCGCCGGCACCCAAAGCCTTGGGAGCTGCCGCCACCGGCCTCGGAGCGGGCAAAGGACTGGGGGCAGAGCGTGGAACGGGAACCGACTTGGCTTTGGGCGCTGCGCGACTGACCGGGGTAAAAACCGAGCTTTCGTTGGTCTTGAACACGCTGATCACTTGCGTCAAACGCCCCGCCTGATCGCGCAAGCTTTCGGCTGCCGCAGCGCTCTGCTCAACCAAGGCAGCATTTTGCTGGGTCATTTGGTCCAGCTGGTTGATCGCCACATTGACTTGGCCAATGCCATCGCTTTGTTCGCCAGACGCCGCGGTGATTTCGCCGATGATGTCGGTCACGCGCTGCACGCTGTGAACAATCTCGTCCATGGTGCTGCCCGCCTCTTGCACCAGGCTGCTGCCGCTTTGGACTTTCTCGACGCTGGCGTTGATCAGGTCCTTGATTTCTTTGGCCGCTTGGGCGCTGCGCTGGGCCAGGGTGCGCACCTCACCGGCCACCACTGCGAAGCCTCGGCCCTGTTCACCGGCACGGGCGGCCTCCACCGCCGCGTTGAGGGCCAGAATGTTGGTCTGGAATGCAATACCATCGATCACGCCGATGATGTCGGCGATTTTCTGGCTGCTGTGGTTGATGTCCTGCATGGTGGTTACCACCTGGCTGACCACCGCCCCGCCTTTTTGCGCCACTTCGGCCGCGCTGCTGGCCAATTGGTTGGCTTGACGTGCGGCGTCCGCACTTTGCTTGACCGTGGCCGTGAGTTCTTCCATGCTGGAAGCGGTTTCTTCCAGGTTGCTGGCCGCCTGTTCGGTGCGCATGCTCAGGTCTTGGTTGCCACTGGCCACTTCTGAACTGGCAGAAGCAATGCTGTCGCTCGACTGCCGAATTTGCCCCACCGCTTTTTGCAACGAAGCCTGTGTGTCGGCCAGCGCTTGCAACAGGTTGCCCAATTCGTCCTTGCGGCCAACGCGTATGGTCTGGGTCAGGTCGCCCTGGGCCATGGCCGAAGCAGATTTCAATGCCTCTTGAACGGGTTGCGTCACCGAACGGGCAATCAGAATTGCCGCGCCCAACCCCATCGCCAACGCTGCCACCGCCAGCACCGAAACAGTCCATACCGAGGTCTGAATGGCCGCGGCAGCCCCTTGAGCGTACTTGTCGACGAAGCCGTGCTGCAGTTTGGCCATTTCGGACTGCGCACCCATGTAAGCATCTGCCGCCGGCAGCAGTTTGCCGGTCAACAACGCATCGGCACCGGCGTCCCCGGCCTTTAGTGCGTCAAAAAATGCCTTGCGCGCTGCAATATAGTCCGATCGCAGCTGCGCCACCTTGGTCAACAACGCCTTGCCCTCGGCGGACTCCACCGATTCTTCCAGCTTTTTCTGAAGGTCGTTGATTTCTTGCGTGGTCTGCGCAATCAGGGGGTTGAAGTACGCTTCCACCTCGGGGGTGTTTTTGGACTTGGCAATCGCCATCACCCGGGTCACATTGATGCGGGTGGCCGCCGCCCAACTGTCCGCAAGCGCCGCCCGCCGCTCCAGCGCCAACGTTTCGTTCAGGTCTTTGCGGATCACATTGAATTCGAGCAAAGCCGCTGCAGCCATGGCCAGCAACAAAGCCAAAACCAGCCCGAAGCCCATGCCCAAACGCTTGGCAATGCGCATATTTGAAAAATTCACGGTCTATCTCCGAACATCAAAAAACCTACACCCACTTCTGGAATCAAGTCGAGTTTCAGGGTCCACATTGCTTTTGAGCACAGCAGGTTCAGGGGTTTCTGGCCCGGGCCCGTCGCTCCGGTCCCCCATAGACGTCGGCCTGCCCATGGCCCCGTGTTGCAGCGGGACGCAATGGCGCATGGCCCGCAGCACCTGCGCGCAACTGAAACACGGCAACCACTTCGGCCAAACGCTGCGCCTGCTCCAGCAAACTTTCTGCGGCTGCCGCACTTTCTTCCACCAAAGCTGCGTTTTGTTGGGTCATTTCATCCAACTGGTTGACCGCCGCACTGACCTCTCCAATGCCTTGCGACTGCTCACCCGAGGCCGCCGTGATTTCCGCAATGAATGAGGCCACCTTGGACGCATTGGTCACGATAGCGCCGATGGTCTGCCCAGCGTCGTGCACCAGCTCCGTTCCGGCCGACACCTTGTCCACGCTGTTGCTGATCAGGTGTTTGATTTCACGTGCCGCTTCGGCACTGCGTTGCGCCAAGCTGCGCACCTCACCGGCCACCACCGCAAAACCACGGCCGGCTTCGCCAGCACGGGCCGCTTCAACCGCTGCGTTCAAAGCCAGAATGTTGGTTTGGAAAGCAATACCGTCGATCACACCGATGATGTCGTGAATTTTCTGGCTGCTTTGCTGGATTTCGTCCATGGTAGATACCACCTGCCCGACCACGGTACCACCGCGTTGAGCAACATCGGCATTCTCCCGGGCCATCCCGCTGGCCGCACGTGCTGCGTCGGCAGACTGACGCACCCGATCGGTCAACTGCTCCAGACTGGCGGCCGTTTCCTCCAGGTTGCTGGCGGTCTGTTCGGTGCGTCCACTCAAATCCTGGTTGCCACTGGCGATTTCGCCGCTGGCACCTCGAATGCTGTCGGTGGCCAGCCGCACCTCCGACACGATCCTTGCAATGGAGTTTTGCATGTCTTCCAGGCACCGCATCAACTCCGACAACTCATCGTTGCCCCGGGTGTCGGGCAAGGTGGTGAGGTCGCCGCGCGCAATCGCCACGGCCAAGCCCTGTGCCTGCT
>JACCDQ010979763.1_pt1 | contig 14024 bp, 14 predicted proteins | sample 7446031 | NCBI WGS metagenome assembly JACCDQ01 (sample SAMN15323442, study PRJNA562643) | freshwater metagenome | isolation source: river surface water | place: USA:Blue River Watershed | collected 2017-08-17 | reverse complement strand
TGATTTGAATAATATTATTAATAAAATAGATTATAATATTTTTAAACCACAACAAAAGAAAAAAGAAGAAAAATTGATGGAAGAAATGATGAAAGAATTTGATGATGATGTTACAAAAAATACTACTTATAATGTAACTGAAAAAACTGAAAAAGAAATGAATATATTATATAATAATGTATTAAATAGTAATGATAATTATAGAATTAAATATAATTTTTTATCAATACTTATTAATCAAAGAGTTAATATTGTAAATAAATATTACTTAGAAAAAAAAATCAACAAAGATCAATATGAAGAAACACAAATGAGAATTGAAAAACAACAATTATTACATGATAGATATAATGATGATAAATTAAATAATATTAATGCAAAAAAAATTAATGTTTATCATTTCAGTAATAAAAAAGAATTATTAATGTATGATAAAAATACATTAATTTATTTTGTTAAAAATTATTATAAAGAAGGAAGTAATTATATCATTACTACAGGTAATATAATAGAAAATAAAAAAGGTGGATATAATTATATTATTAGAAATGAAAAAATTGAAATGAAAGATGTACACGCATCACGAGCAGTACAATTTTTATTAAAATATACATATAACCAAGATTTATTACATATAATAATATCAACTGAAACAGTAAAAAAATCATTTGCACCAATGCGTGATGGTTCAACTAATTGTGTAATCCAATGTATTAAAGATTTAGATATTTCTTTCCCAAAAAGAAATAGCTTTGAAACTTTAAATGATAAATATTATCAATCAGGTGTTAATAAGGAACAAATGAATGATATTGCTAAAACATTAAAAGTAAAAATTGAATTATATGTATATGGCCAAAAATTTAAATTTGGTAATAATAATAGAAATCAAAAAACTATTAAATTATATAATAAAAATGCTCATTGCACAATTAAACCTATTGAAAAATCAGAAACAATTTATTGTGATGATGATAATTTAAATAGTAAAATGGAACAATTTAATCATAATTGTGTATTAAATTATTATAAAGATCCAAGTGATAATATTTTATCTTTAGAAGTTAAAGAAAATAATGATGTTAATAGTACTAAATCTATTTTATATATCGTAAAAAAAATCAATGATGTTAATTTAGAAGAAAGTAAATGTTTATCTGAAATTCAATATTACAATAAACTATTCTTTGAAAATAATAAATATGTTGATACAATTAAATATGATAATTTAAATTTTAATATTATTAAAGAATATCCAAATAATTGTATTTATTATTCTAATAATGAATCAATTTTTAATCATGCAACTTTAGAATATGAATGTTCCAATACATATAAAACAATTGATTTAATTACAGCTTTTAATAATTTTGCTAAATTTAAAAACTATTCAGGTTTTCCTAAAAATTTAAACATTGCATTAAAACCAGAAGCTTTAACTAATGAAGTATTATATAATTATGAAGGTATTGCTTATGTTGAATATATTGATATTTTAACTAATAATTATATTAAACGTCTTATTTCATTCCCATTCATTCGTTTCTTAAAAGAAGAAAATATTGATTATAATATTATCTTTGTATTAATGTCTAATGAAACATTAGATTTAGATACTACTTGCTTTTATAAAATGGATAAACGTTGTTTGCAAAAGGTATTTGGTTGTATGATGAAAACCAAAAAATCATATTCATTCTGTACTACTGATAAAGAAGTTGCTAGATCTTATGGTTCATATTCTGAACAAAAATGGAATTGGAATGATGATGAAATATTATATCAATGCAAAGAATTTTATGAAGATAAAGAATTAAAACGATATTGTCCACATATTGTTGGTTACATTAAAGATTATGTTAATATTCAAATTTTAAAACAAGTATTAATTCTTCAACAAAATAATATTTCCATTAAACGTATTTGGGTGGATGGTATTGATGTAAATACAAATGCTAATATTACTAACTTATATGATAAATCAATCTTTAAAGTAAAATCAAGTAGTGTAAATGATACATATAATTTAAATATTCATTCTCTACATTTAGAAACACCAGAGATATTACATGATTCATTTAGTAAGTTTAAATTAAATAACAATATTACTTTAATTACAGGAGCTCCTGGAACTGGTAAATCATATAATATTAAACAATTATATAACCAGAATAATAATTGTTTAATTCTAACACCAACTCATATCTTAAAAAAAATGTATAAGAACTTTGAAGTAAAAACGTTTCAATCAACTAGAAAGAAACCAACATTACCAAATTATTCTCATGTATTTATCGATGAATATACTATGATTTCTCAAAAAGAGTTTAATGAATTTAGAACTAAATTAGATGAAAATACTAAGATTATTTTAGTGGGTGACAAAAACCAATTATCTCTTGATTTTGGTGACCCAATTAAAATTACTGATGATATTGAAGTAATTACATTAACTAAAAACTATCGACAATTAGATGAATATTTCCAACAAATGATTGACTATACTTTAAAAAATGGTAACATTAAATGGATCAAACAACTTATAACTGAGGATAATGCAGTGCAAAAAGAAAATTCTATTATATTATCTGCTACCAATGAAGAAGTTGAACGTCTAAATATGTTAGGTCATACCTTAAATAAAAACAAACAAGTTAAAAACTGTAAATTGAATACACCAATTAGATTTATCACAACAACTAAAAATCATTGCAACAATGAATTAGGTTTATGTGTTGAATTACATGAAAATTATTTTATCTGTAAATTAGATTGTGGGGAACTAATTAAAGTTAAATATGATTCTAATAGTTGGATCTATGGTTACAGTATAACATATCATTGTGTACAAGGTTTAACTATTAAAGATAGAAATATCATATTGAATCAAAAAAAATTATTTGATAAATCACGTATGCTTTATGTTGGAGTTTCTAGAGCTTCAGACATTAAGCAATTATATAAAATTGTAAATTAATTTAAAACTTTATATTCTTTATTATTATGTATCTTTTTATATTTCTTAATCATATTTTTATCTTTTAAAAAATAAATACAATATAATCCACAATGACTTGCTCTTAAATCTTGAATTTGAAAATCATTATAATATATTGGTATATATAATTTATCTTGTAAATAATCACTTAATACTATTCCATATGAATCAAAATAATAGGCTTTTTTTGGCAAAATTTTCAATGCAATCCAATGTCCACTAAATGAATCTTTAGGATGTAATAGAAACATATAATTACCTGGTTTGTTTATATTCATTTTATATTTATCAATATCATGTATGCTTCCAATATAATTTAATTTTAATTTTAATTTTTTTGATATATATAATATATCATCTATAGTTGAAGCACCTGCATCTAAAATCTTTTCTAATTTATTCATAATTCAATAATCAGGTAGTTAATAATTATATTATATATGATATATATTAATTAATTTTTTTTTATTTTTTTTTATTTTATTGAATATATTATATAATGAATATTGCTGATCGTTACCAAATTGATGAAACTATTTCTGGACAAGATTACAATGACTGGAAATCCTATACGTCAGATAAAAACGTTACATATGTCAACGATCAACAAAATGGATCTTATAGTAATCAAGTTACATTCGATTTAACAAGTATTGTTTCTCAGAATTCGTGGATGAGTTTACAAGAAGCTTATGCATTATTACCAATGAATACTACCTTAACATCTGGAACTGCTATGACTGCAGCTATTAATGCTAACACTGTTTGTTTAAAAAATAACTTTATCAATTTTGTGGATTCTATACAATTCTTTGTAAATGGTGAACAACTCGTAGATCAAACTAATTATAGTAATTTTGTTTTGAACGTTATGGATATGCTTACCATGTCACAAGATGATTTAAAATTAAATGGTTCAATGCTTAATATTGCACCAGATACAACAAGTTCAATTCGTTATACAAAAGCTACTGCTACTGTTAGCGGAGAAGGTTATGTAAACAATTCATTTTTACCAAACGCAGCTGCAACAACATTAACTTCTCGTGATTATTCAAATTTCAATGAAGGCCTTAAACAACGTAATTTAAATACGTTTTTACAACCAAGTGCTCAAGCTACTACTTCATTAGGCATTCCACCTGCTTTTAGTACTGATGTTAATAATTATGGTCAAATCTTAACTTCATATTTCAGTAATGATGGTACTGCTAAAAAAATTGGAAGTTGGAGTTATGTTGTATTATTACCATTACGTCGTTTAAGTGATTTATTAGCGAAATATCCTTTAATCAAAGGTTCTCAAATTCGTTTAGTTATCAATTTCAATGCATCTACTGTCCCATTTACGGTTGATGCAACAGCTGGTGGTGGTGTAATGACTTTATCAAATCCAACTGTTACAGGTAATACTGTAACTCCAATGGTTACTTCGAGTTTAGTAAATGGCATGATTTCATCTTCTGGTTCGGCATCATGTTCATTAGTAACTCGAATTCAAACAAATGCTGTTGCTGCAGTAGCTAATACAACACCAGCATCTGGTTTTTCTCAATTACCACAATGTAGAGTTTATGTACCAACATACAAAATCAATCCAACATATGAAGAACGTATCTTATCTAATCGAGTTCAAAAAATTAGATATTTAGATTGGTACCAAATTCCAATTTTAGGTGTTTCTAGCGGTGCATCATTTTCGCAAGTATTAACAACTGCATTAACAAATGTTCAAGTATTAGTTATGTTACCATTTCAAAATGGTTCTTCAAGTTTATTCAGTTCTGCAACTTGTAGTGATTATCAAAGTCCATTTAGTAGTGCACCATCAACAACATTACCTGGTGGAATGTTAGCTTTTCAAAATTTCAACGTTCAAGTATCAGGTATTAATGTATACAATCAAAACTTAAATTACAATGTTGATAACTTTGTAAATGAAGTTCAACGATTATCATTAAATGGTGCTTTATCTCGCGAAATTTCTAGCGGTTTAATCGATTTAACTACTTGGAATTGGTCACCATATGTTATTACTGATATTAGCAGACGCAGTGAAAGTGCTGATGGTACTTATCAATCTGTTGTTGTTTCTGGTAATAATAATTCTGGTGTAAAAGTTGATTATCACTGTTTCATTGGTTACCAAAAAGAAATTGAATTAGATGTATTAACTGGTTCTGTTAAAAGAATCTTTTAAACTAATCATTTACATATCAATAAATAATTTACATATAAATAATATTTTTTTTATTTATTGATATATAAGTTATATATAAATAATGGCATATAATATATTTAAACCAGATTCGTTTTACGCTGAAATTAAAAAAAAGCAAGATTTATATAATATTGAAAAACCTATTATTAATCAATATTATACAGAATCACGTGCTAAATTAAAACCTACCATTATCGAAAATGTAAATGTAAAAGATATAAATATTAATGATGAAAATGCTATACGTAATAGCTTAATCAATGAATTAAGACCAATATTACGTGATCAAACTATAAATTTCATTGAAACATTATATAAATCTAATGATTTAATAGCATTTTATAAATTTGGTAAACCATTTCTAAATGAAGTAAAAGATATTAGAAATTTAGATGCTACATTTTTATTAGAATTATGGAATCGTTATAAAAAAAAAATGTTAATAGATAATTCTAATAAAATAAACATTCCAAGTATATTAACAGCTGAAGAATATGAAGCTAAAGTTAAAAAAAATAAACCTAGTAATATGATTGATTATGATAAACAAAAAGAACAAGAATTATTCAATAAACAAACAGAAGAAGCTAATAGAAATTATAAAACACAATTAAGAAATATAGAACGATTAAATACATCTTCTAATATTGAAGAAGGTAGAATATTGCGTAATAAAATAAACAAAAACTTACAAAAATTAGAAGAGAAAGAAAAACGTAAAGAACAGTTATTAAACAAAAAACAACAAGAACAACGAAATATACAAAAGAAAAATTTAGATTTTATAAAACAAAAATTAGCTGAACATAATAAATACATAGAAGATAAAAATAGAAATGAAATGATGTTAGAAGATCCATATTTATATAAAAGTAATAAATATAAAAAAAATTTATCACCATTAGTTACTAATCTAGAACAATACCCAAAAAAAAGAGCAACAAATAAAAATAATGATATTGATATTTTATTATATAATGCACCATATGGTTATAAATCACATTTTGACCCTTATACACAAGAAAAATCATATATAGTAGGAAAACCTTTAAAACATTTACCAAAAGGTTCTTTATTAGAAAAAGAAATAAAACAAAATAAAGAACAACATAAAATATATAATAAAATGAAAGGGGGTAATTTACCAGGTATAACATATTATTCTAGACGTTAAAGGAGTTAAATAAATATTTATTTTTTAGAAAAATAAAATATATATAAATATATAAAGATGTCACAAGAAGAGGAAAAACCACCAACTTATTACATGTTAAATAAAGAACGATTAAGTGCTAGAAAAAAGCTTTGGGTACAAAAAAATTATCAAAAAGTATTAGATATAAATAAACGATATCGTGAAAGAAATAGACAAAAACTAGCAGCTGCTAATAAAGAATATAGAAGAGTAGGTTATTATAAAAATAAATTAATTCAAAAATTTAATATTATGAAAGGTGAAATTTTGCTTGATAATGTAAGTGATGAACTTTTAAAAGAATTTGCAGAATTAGTAGATGAAATGCATAAATATAAAATAATAGATGATGAAGAATATGAGATGTTGAAAAATTATGTTTAAATATTTTTTTTTTAAAAAATAATATTTTTTATTTTTAAAAAAAAATATTTTTTAAAATATAAATAATATTTTTTATTTTTAAAAATGAAACATTATTTTAAAGAAGATCATGAAATTTATTTATTAACTCCTTATAAAAAAAAAATAATAGTTGAATTAAAATGCGATGATGAATATATACTAGATAGAAGATATAAAATATTTGAAAAAGATAAATATAATACAGAAGATAGATATATATATGATAAAAATGGTATATTATGTTATAATATAGTTTATAAAGTGAAAAATATATGTAATAACCATGAAAATAAATTAAATAATTATTTAAAAAATAATGTAGATAATGAACCAAAACACTATCATCCAATGAATAAAAATGTAAAACGAAATTTAATTATTAGAATACCATTTCTATTTAAAAATTTTATTGAAAAAAATGGTAATATTAATGAAAATGATTATAACGAAGATTATATTATTATTGCAAAATATAATTTTTGTTATATTTCATACATAATAGAAAATTATAAAAATAATTATAAAACTCATATAAAAAAATATAAAAATGTATTAGATGAATTATTATTAGAAGTTAATAAATATATATTAAGACCAGATAATATAAAATATTATATTGAAAAATATGGAATTGAAAATTTTGAAGATTATATTTAAAAAAATAAATATATTTTTATATAATATAAAATGGCTTCATCACTTATTACATTAAATCAATCAAATGTATCAACACAAAATAATGTGTTTAATTATCAATTTCCAACAGGATCTGTTAATTTTAAAAATGCAAAAATAGCTGTTCAATCAATTATCATTCCTTATAGTTGGTTAAACGTTGATGGGACCATTTATAATAATGCTGATTTTCAAATAATCATGCCTGTTACAATTGGTGGAGTAAGTGTTTTAGATACATTTACAGTAACTATTCCAAAAGGATTTTACGAACTTGTAAATATCAATCAATATATTCAAAGCGTATTAATTTCTAAAGGATATCATTTAATTAATTCCAGTGGTCAAAATGTATATTATATTGAAGTTGTTGCGAATACACAATTAAATAATTGTCAATTAAATTGTTATGTAGTTCCAACATCATTACCTAGTGGTTGGAATTATGGAGCAACTTTAACATGGGGAGCTGCAGGTATTGGTTCTTTACCTATTACTGCAAATTTAGTACCACAATTAGTAACTTTAAATAATAATTTTGGAACATTAATTGGATTTGCAAGTTCTACAACATTTCCAGCTTCTAATTCAAGTACTAGTACAGTATCAACATTATCATCATTAGTACCTCAAATTTCACCAGTACAAAGTGTATATGTAGGTGTTTCTCTAGTTAGAAATAAATATAGTAATCCAACTAATATTATTTCAAATATTCCATTAACTAGTAGATATTCAACAAATATTATATACAGTCCACAAGAATTAATTACTTTGCCAATTTTAAATGGTAATTATGGTAATTTTCAAGTTGTATTTTATGATCAATTTTATAATCCATTACCAATTATTGATACAAATTTAACTGTAAATTTATTATTAACTGTACAAGAAGAAAATTTTGAAGATAAACGAATATAGTAAATATTTTTAAATTTATTTTTAAATTTATTTTATATAATATATACAAAATAATGAAACTTTTAAAAGCACATGCTAAAATGTTAAAAACTAGATCTAAATTAATAAAAAAAAGTAAAATGAGTGGTGGATCTATTAATCATTTAATTGATGGTATTAACACTACAAAAGGTAATATAACAGAACTTAAAAAACAATTATCACATTTAATTGTAAGTAATAAACCAAAAAAACCAACTCATAGAATTAAATTTTAAATAATAATATTAAATTATTATTATTTTTTTTAATTATATAATATATATATATATAAAAATGCCACGTAAAAAAGCTACACATACTATGACTCACGCTTCTCAAGGATTAATTCCAATTAAATTAAATTTAACTAAAGCCCAAGTTAAAAAAGCTCATTCAGGTAAAAAAATTAGAGTTTTACATCATAATATTGGAGTAGGTAATGTAATTCATGTACACCCAACAACACATGAACGATTAGTAAAAGCTCATCAACAACAAAGAGGTACTACTATACATGTAACACCAGGTGAATTAGCTGGAGCTGGTTTTCTAGATACTTTAAAAGATATTGCATCTAAAGTAGCATCACCTGTTATTAGTGGTTTAGCAGGAGTGGCAGGTGAAATATTCCCAGATCATAAAAATACTATTAATAAAGTACGTGAAGGAATACGAACGGCAACAGGTTACGGGATTAAAAAAAAACCTGTAAAAAAAAATGTTAAATTTTTACCAGGTAATATTGGAAAAGGAATTAACAATATGAGAGGTCCAACTCATTTCCCAGCTCAATATGAAACATTTGGAAATGGAATTATCCCATCTGGATTTTATTAAGCAACTTAGTTGCTGTAAGTCAATTACTATGTAATTGACATTTTATTAAACAATTAAAGGAAGTTGATGTACAATATAATTTCTATCCTTTCTAAGTTTTTGAAAATTATTATCATTATAACTATACAAATCAATATTTTTTTTAATCAAATTATCTTTTTCTTTTTCATATTTTTTAATTAGTTGAAAGTTATTATAATCATCTTTCATTTTATTAATAGTTTGTTCTTTTTCTTTATTTTTATTTTTATAATATAAAATTTGTTGGCGTTGATTATCTTTTTCAATTAATAATTGTTTATTAATTTTTTTTATTTCATTAAGTTCGTTTAAGATATTTTCATCTATAATAGATTGTGTATTCTCTAATTTTTTATCTTTTAATTCTTTAATAATTTCATTCTTTTTAATGATATTATTATTTAAATTTGTAATTTCTTTTCTAAGATTTTGTTGAGTTTTTAATAGTTTATCAATTTTAGAATTTAATACAGTTTCCTTTAATTCAATATCAATTTGCTCATGTTTTGGAATAAATTTACGTTTTTTATTAATATGGATGTGGCATAAATCTCCTTTAGAAATAATAGCACATTTTCTTGTTTCAGACATCATGTAATTACACATTTTTATTATTTATATTATTTATATAATATATATTATTTTTTATCTTAAATATAAAATAAAAAAAAATATTTTTATGAAAATAAAAATAATATTACCATATATAACATATTACAGGTTTGTTTTTTTTTGTTCAAAACCATATATATTCGGATTAATTAATATCATACTTTTTTATATTATGTATATAAATAATGTATAAATTATTTATAGGTTTTCCAAATTGTAATAGAGAAATAAATGTTAAAGATATTACTGAAGATGAAATAGAAAATTGTAATATATTAGCTTATATTGAAAAAAAAAATTATTATTTATATGTAAAATTTATGGTAGAAAAAGAGAAAATTAGTTTTGGATGTTGTGTACAACATTATATATTAAAAAAAAGAAATTACTATTATTATTTAAGAAAGAATAAAATATATTATTTTAATACATATTATAAATATTATTTACACAATATGAAAAAATACCCAAAGATAGATTTAGAAGAATTAACTAAATTTGTTTTTTCACCTAAAAGAATAAAATATTTATTAGAAACTTATGATATAGATGTTGAAACATTATATGTTTAGCTTATATTATTTGACAAAAAGTTAATAAATAAATAATTTTAATTAAAATCTTTTATTTTTTTATTAAACATTTCAACCATTTTTTTTTCTACCATAATATCAAATAATGATAAATCATTATAATCATATCTCATTTTATCAAAAAACCAATTAACAGGATCTTCATTATTTTCTCCATTCATCTCTTCATAGTCACCAGTTTCATATTCTTGTTTTATTTTTTCTATTACATCTTTAACTTCATCACATTCATCATCAAAAAGATCTTCATTTACATATTTCATCAATTGACCTTCATAAATACCATTTAATTTATTTAATAAATCATATATATCACTCATTTTATATTATAGTATTTTAAAAATATTAAATATAAAAAATAAAAAAAATTATTTTAAATCTATTATAACGTAATCTATATAATTTTATCTAGCTTATTCTTTAAATTTTTAATATCTTCTTTATTTTTTTTAACTTCATCTTCTAACATTAATATATATTTATGTAATAAAGCTGGTATTTTCATATATGATACTGTAAATTCTGTATCTTTTGGAGATACAAAATTATCTTCATCAATCAATTCATCTAATCCTTTTTGATATCTACATATAATCAATGTATCCAAACCGACTTTAGCTATATCTTGAGCTATATATCCATATTGTTTTTCATTATGAGTTTCAGGTTTAAAGGTATAATGTTTTGGAATACAATTATGTATGAATTTTTCAGCTTCTTCATCTGTAATATTTCGTATGTTAGATTTAACACGTACATCACTTAACACGTCACATTCGCCACTTATAGCTACACGACCTTGAAAATAGGCTGAGAAATTAACACTTCCGCTACTTCCAGACGTTCCAACAGATCCAGAAGATGACAGGAAAGCATAACTGGAAATGTTTTGAACATTCGTCCCAACCTCTAATTTCCAGCTCGATGCAACAGCGCCGATACCGACCGAAACGTGACCATTACCATCTAAATACATTTCATTTCCAATATAAATTCCTTTGAATAATAAACTACTTCGATTATAAGCATATATTTCTCCATATGTGCCATTATAACCAAGTTCTAAACCACTTCCAGAAAAACCAGAAGAAGAAGAACCTTTTGCTCTGAGCTTGTTATTCACAGTAAAAGATCCAACGTTTGTCATATCTGCTAAATATGTGCTAGGAGCATAAGAAGCACCTGTATAAAAAGCAAATCCTGCACTACCACCCGACATAAATTGAAGTTGATTGTTATTAGCACCGATACCATATGTTCCTCCGAAAAAATTAATAGTCATATCTGAAGCTTGTGAGCCGAAATCTAAAAGACAACCACTATTACAAACACCAATTGGATTATAGTTTGATCTATTAATAAAAACTCCGTAATTATTCAAAGCCATATAACCGTAAATACCTGAAAATGAAGGTGATTGTAAATAAATATTGTAATTACTATTACAAGCAATGATTCCATTGATTAAATAGCTATAAGCTAAATTGACATAATTAATATTTAATATTCCATTAGTATAATTATTAAATGTAATATTATTATTAGTATAAACATTATTATTAAACGTTGTTGTTCCATTAAATGTTGTAGTGCTATTAGTAGTTAAAGCTTGAAATGATGAACTACCACCAACATTTAAAGTTCCAGCAATACCAACTCCGCCAGAAATAGTTAAAGCTCCAGTAGTAATAGAATTTGAAGTTGTTGTAGATAATATTTGCAAATCACCAGTAGTATTCATTAACATTTTATAAGCACCATTATAATACCAATATACAGTATTTGGATTTGAAGCAGTTGAACATCGTATACCATGCTCGTAAGAATATGATACGTCGTTAACGTATTTAATATTGCATCTGCCATTGGATGATGTATTATTTATTAATATACTATCATTACTATTTAAAAATGTTATTGTGTTACTACTATTTGCTATTAAAGCTTTTGATGCTGAAACTGTACCAGGTGTTACAGATGATAAATAATTTAATTCTGTGGCTGAGGCTGTGACTAATATAGAATTTATATATAATGATGATGGTTGTAATAATAAATTACCAGACATATTAATATTAATAGCATTGATACCACCTGTCATCGTTCCTCCACTCAGTTTTAAAAAAGTTGAATCAACATAATTTCTATCTACTGTTTGATTAAGAATTGTCCATTGTAAACCATCAAATATAGGCCATGGTGTTGATGGAAATGGTGGAGCGTATGTTGACATTTTTTATAATAATTAATTATATTTTATCAAATATAAAATGGAAAATCATTATAAAAAATTATCATCAAAATATAAAAGTAAAAGTTTTAATCCCAATAAAGGAAAAACTCATTTTATAGAGCTTCCAGCACGTATATGTATCATTGGAGCAAGTGGAAGTGGCAAATCGAACTCCTTAATAAATCTATTAAAAATTGCATTTAATGGTACATTTACACACATTTATTTATGTGTAAAAAATGTAAATGAGCCTTTATACAATATGCTTGCTGATAAACTAAAAGATGATATAACGATTTTCGAAAATGGTACAGTGCCAAAATTAGCAGATATTGAAGCTAATGGTGAACAATTAATAGTTTTTGATGATCTTGTTGGTGATAAAAATGCAACAGTTGAAATAATTGAATATTTTAAAATGGCACGTAAAAAAAACATTACCTGTATTTATCTAAGTCAAAGTTACTTTAAAATTGATAAATTTATAAGACAAAATACTAATTATATTATTATTAAAAAAGTTAGTAGTAAAAGAGATTTAAAATTGATTTTATCAGAATATAGCTTTAATTGCGATATAAAAGAATTAGAAGCAATGTATCATTTTGCAACTAAAAAATATGAAGATGTAATGTTAATGGATATATTAAATAGTTTTATTTATCATAATTTTAAAGATAGAATATTATAGCAACGTAGTTGCTGTAAGTCAATTACGTAGTAATTGACATATTATAGCAACGTAGTTGCTGTAAGTCAATTACGTAGTAATTGACATATTATAAGCAACGTAGTATAACATTAAATTGTTTGCAATCTAGAATATAAATTTGGACAATTATGTTTTATATAATCATTTGTTTTTAAATATTGGATGTATTTTTCATCTATTTTTTTTATTTCTGAAATAGAAAAGTGTTTATATTTACCAAAAGTTAAATATGTTTCATTTACATCTATCTTTGGTTTTAAGTATTCAAATAATTCTTTGTTATTTTCTTCTTTTAAATTTGATAATATATATTGACAATATGATTTATGATTGTCGTATAATTCTCGATATGTTAAATCTTTGTATTTTCCAAATAATATTCTATTATTTGAAAGACATTTCTTTAATGTTGGTCTTATTTCTACATCTTCTCGTTTCATTTCTTCTGACATTTTTGGAGGTTTATATTATTATATAAAAAAAAATAAAAAATAAATAAAAAAATAAAATAATCCTTTAAAAAAAACTGGAAATAAATTTAAAAAGTGGTATACAATACCATAAGGTTTTTTTAATAGAG
>JACCDQ011885460.1_pt1 | contig 14027 bp, 12 predicted proteins | sample 7446031 | NCBI WGS metagenome assembly JACCDQ01 (sample SAMN15323442, study PRJNA562643) | freshwater metagenome | isolation source: river surface water | place: USA:Blue River Watershed | collected 2017-08-17 | reverse complement strand
TGCATTCACCCTTTGCGACTGCGTAAACATCGGCGCTCAAGAGAATGCCTTCTGTAACTGACTCCAAGCGTGCATCAACTTCAATGAAATCTCCAACAGGAACTGAAATTAATGGAACCCCAAAGTTTTCCTTTACTGGAATATCAAGTTGATACTCCTTCATCTCGCCTGCACGGCGAGGCAGCTCGAAGGTATTGAGCTGGAAAGAGTCCGGTTGCTTACTCATCAGCTAATTGTGACAAGACATCCTTGTCATTTGCGCCGGCAAGACGATCGCGTCCGCGTGAGACAGCATCTAGGGTTTTATTCAAAATTACTTCCAAAGTTGCAAGACGGCCATCGATGTAATCTTCAACCTCCTGCTTTTCTAAATCTGCAGTTTCGCGAGCATCATCCAAAATCTTTCGCGCTTCATCTCGCGCAATCTGAACAATAGATGTTTGCTCAACCATTTGAGCTACATCTTCTCGTGCGATTGCGATCATCTGCTCTGCACTAACGCGGGCTTCTTCAATAATCGCATCGCGAGTTTCAAGAATCTTCCGTGCTGATTCGAAATCTGAAGGAAGGGCTTCTCGAGCTTCATCCAAAATTTCAAGCATCTCTGCACGGTGCACAACGCAACTTGCAGACAGAGGAACTCCACGGGCTTCTTCCACAAGAGTAATTGCACTCGTTAACTTCTCAATTGAATCCATTGTCTACTTCCCTGCTACTCGGGCTTTTAGAGCTTCGTTTATTGAAGGTGGAACCATTGTTGAGACATCTCCGTTGTAGTGAGCAAGCTCTTTTACTAAAGAAGATGACAAGAATGAGTGGGTTGGTGCTGTTGCCATGAACATGGTTTCAACTCCAGAACCTTGAAGATTTACCTGGGCCATTTGGAGCTCGTAATCAAAATCTGTGACTGCGCGAAGTCCCTTTACGATCGCTTGAATCGAATTGCTTTTGCAGTAATCAACCAAGAGGCCGCTCCATGAATCAACTGAAACATTTGGGAACTTCTTGGTCACCTCACCGATCATTTTGATACGCTCAGTGACGGTAAACATGCTCGACTTGGTTCGATTTTCAAGCACAGCGACAACAACGTGATCGAATTGCTGCGCTGCTCTTTCGATGATGTCTAAGTGCCCATATGTGATGGGATCAAAGGAACCAGGACATACTGCGCGCTTCATGTGCCAAACGCTAGCAAGTGTCTGGCTACTTATCCATTCTTACGGCTGATAATTAGCGTAATAAATGGTCGCATGCCCATAATTTCGCTCACGAGCGGGCGAAAAAGCATCTGGCCAAATGAATTGCTGACCCCGCGCTGTTCTCTCAACGGCAATGAATGCATCGCTGCTTAAGAATTCATAGTCATGAAGCGCACTCAAAATATCTTCCACTGCTTGATTTGAAAAATCATATGGTGGATCTATATAAACAAGATGATATTTATCTTTTGGAGCATCCTTAAGGAATCTTTCGGCACTCATTCCAAATAATTGGAACTTGCCTGCTGGATTAGATTTCTTAATCAATTCAAAGTTAGTTTCGATAGTGCGCTGAGCTGCATCATCTTTTTCGACGATGTGAACAGATGATGCGCCGCGCGATAAGGCCTCAAGGCCAATTGCGCCTGATCCACCGAAAAGATCTAGAACATGCAATCCTTCGAAAGATCCAAACTCAGAAGTTAAGGATGAGAACAAACCCTCGCGCGCGCGATCAGATGTTGGCCTTGTTGCATCGGCAACAGCAGAAAGGGTTCTCCCCTTTGCAACTCCAGCAATAATTCTCAAAATCTCAACCCTTATCTAAGTAATCAATAGATTGATCACGTTGAAGTTTTTGTAATTCCTTCTTAAGCGCAGGATAGTCGGATAAATCGTTGTCTGTAGCAATCAGCTCTTCAGCATCGGTTCTGGCTTGTTCGATTAAATCCTCATCTCTTAGAACCCTTAATAAACGCAGATGTGACTGTGTTCCAGATTGATTAGCTCCTAGAACATCACCTTCTCGACGTTGTTCGAGGTCGATGCGGGATAGTTCAAAGCCATCAAGGGTTCCTGCCACAGCGTTCAGTCGCTCTCGAGCAGAGGAGTCCTCTTCGCATGTTGTAACAAGTAAACAAAGTCCTGGTGAAGTTCCTCGGCCAACGCGTCCTCGCAACTGGTGAAGTTGAGAGACTCCAAATCGATCAGCATCCATAATCACCATAATGGTGGCGTTTGGAACATCCACACCAACTTCAATAACTGTTGTCGAAACCAGTACATCGATTTCACCTTGCGAAAAGGCTTGCATCGTCGCATCCTTCTCATCTGCCGATAAACGTCCATGTAGAACCGCAATTCTTAAGCCCTGCAATGCGCCACCGTGAAGCATGGGTGCAAGCTCTTCTACAGATGAAATTTGATCTGACTCTTCACCGAATAGAAAATCTAAATCTGCATTTGCATCGGCATCGGGATCGGCACTGATGCGTGGAGCAACAACATAAGCTTGATGACCTTGTGCGACCTCTTCCTTGATACGTTGCCACGCTCTTTCGAGGTAATTTGGTTTTTCTTTCACTGGCACCACATGAGTAGTGATTGGTTGCCGGCCCAAAGGTAATTCGCGAAGCGTTGACACATCTAAGTCGCCAAATACTGTCATCGCTACCGTTCTTGGAATTGGTGTTGCTGTCATGACTAATAAATGTGGCGGAAGTACTGCCTTTTCCTTTAAGGCATCGCGTTGTTCGACACCGAAACGATGTTGCTCATCCACCACAATTAAACCGAGATCTTTAAATGCAACCTTTTCTCCCAGCAAAGCATGTGTTCCTATAACAATTCCCGCCTCACCGCTTGCCGCTAATGCAAGCGCTTCCTTTCTTGAGGCAGCATTTTGTGAACCGGTAATTAAAGTAACTTGGGTAGCTTTTTCAGAGCTTCCAAGCATTCCACCTTGAGCTAAATCACCTAGAAGTTTTTGCATAGTCCGCAAATGCTGAGCGGCTAAAACTTCTGTTGGCGCTAGAAGTGCGGCTTGTCCCCCACTGTCTACGACAGCGAGCATTGCTCGTAATGCGACGATCGTTTTACCTGAACCTACTTCACCTTGTAGCAGTCGATGCATCGGATGAGGTTGAGCCAAATCCGCTTCGATCTCTTTGCAGACAGCAAGTTGGCCTGCTGTTAACTGAAAGGGCAGTTTCTGATCAAAGGCATCTAGTAATCCGCCTGACACAACTTTGCGCGAGGTGGAGTTTAATTTCTTCAATTCTATGCGGCGCAGGACTAACAAAGATTGCAGTAGAAAGGCCTCATCAAAGGTTAGGCGTTCACGAGCATTTTCTGCATGGTCCAAGTCTGCAGGTTGGTGAAGTTGAACCAGCGCTTGATGCATTGTCGGATACTCATGCTTAGAACGCACAACTTCAGGTAAAAAATCCTCAATCTCATCCAGTGCACCAATAGCTAATTGCGCACATTGAGAAATCTTCCAGGAAGGCAACTTTGCAGAAGCTGGATAAACGGGAAGATACTTTCCAGCAAATCCTTCTACCGCTGAATCAACATCGGAGCCATCTGGAATCAATTCATAATCCGGATGAGCAAGTTGTTTCTTATTATTAAAAACCCCGACTTTTCCGGCAAACAAACCTTGTCTTCCGATTTTCATATCTTTCTCACGCCAAGCTTGATTGAAAAAAGTCAGTGACAATTTGTCAGTTCCATCTGTGACAACTACTTCAAGGATGCTTCCTTTACCTCCGCGTAACGGCCTCTTATTAACCGCATACACCTGGGCGAGAATTGTTGTCTCATCCCCTTCACGAAGTGCAGAAATATCTGAAAGCTCTCCGCGCGCCATGTACCGACGCGGATAATGGCGCATCAGGTCGCCAATGGTTTTGATCGAAAAAGTGGTGTCGAGAACCTTCGCGGTGCGATCGCCAACAACGGCAGATACCTTGTTCTCTAATGTAGCCACAACGGCATTCTCTCGTGTTAGCCCGCTGATTGCGCGTTATCTGAGAAGGTTCAGCGTTTTATCGGCGTGGAGCCAGCCTCCATGGGTGACAACAATCAAAATTCTGTCCTTGAGATAACTGGTAACGGCAGATTCGATTCGAGAAGCTAACTCTGAATCAAGGTGCTCAGTAGGTTCATCCAAAATATAGACATCTGATTGAGATAGGAGCACACGGGCAATGGCTAATCTTTTTGCTTCCCCACCTGAAACGGGACGCCCAAACTCACCGATGATTGTGTCTAAACCGTTTTCCATCTCTTTTACCAAGGAATCTAGCTCTAACATCTGAAGGATCTCTTGAATCTCAACATCGGTTGCTAATGAATTTCCCACCTTGAGGTTTTCTCGGATTGAGGTGTTAAAGATGTGCGAACTTTGAACGGTGCCGACGATTCGCTGATTCAAATCGGAAAATTCAGAGAGGTTTTTCCCATTAACCTGAATCCATCCCGTGTATGGAAGTTGGCCAAGTAACCCCATAACTAAAGTGGACTTTCCGACTCCTGACTTGCCTCTGATGACTAAGAGTTCGCCCTGATCAACCTTAAAGGAAACATGTCTCATAAAGTTTGATGACCATGCAACCTTTACATCCTTGCAAGTCAGGGATGTGATTGTGTCGTTCAGTTGTTTTTCTATGCGTTGATCCGTTTCACTCTTTAATAATGAATCAACAGCCATTTGTGATGCTAGAAGTTTTCCTGAAACAAAGAGATTTGGATACCAGGTTGTGATGGCTTCAAACATTACTAAGGGTAGAAAAATCAACATCGCAACTTGTACTGCCGGGATTTTCTCTGTTCCCATTATTGATTCAGCAAGCCACGCACTTCCTACAATCGACGAAGCAATTATCAAATTTGTACCATGTGAGAAAAATGAACTTCTTGACACAAGGGATTTTTCAGTTGAGGCAATCTCATCTTCAGATGCCTTCGCGGGAATCATTGATTGCTGTAGATAGCCATAAATCTGGGCCTCAATAACTCCATGTACCGCTGCCTCAACCACTTGGTTGTAGTTGTTTTCCTGAGATTCCAATTTTCTAGCAAGCGGGACATTTACTCTTGATATAAGTGTTGGAAATATGAAGAGCAACATAATGCTGGCAGGAACAGTAATAAATAGAGACTCAGCCCTAACCCACCATCCCAATAAAACCGCTGCAGTCAGGGAAATAATTGCCGAGGATGCTGGAAGTTTGATTCGTAGTTGATACTCCTGTGCTCTTTCAACATCATCGACCAATGTCTTAACCGTTGTACCTGAATTCACGACAGAAGAAACTGCAATCGATTTTCCAACCAGCTTTGAGTACATATTCACTCGCAAGTTAGTTAAGCGATCAAATACTGCTTTGTGACTGACCAACCGTTCGCCATACCGAGCCACAGATCTGGAAATTCCAAAGAAGCGAACTAAAACAATTGCAACACCTAATGTCAGTATAGGTGGGTGGCTTGAAGCCATTGTTATTAACCATCCACTTGAAACTGTTAATCCAATGCCGCCAATAAAAGCCATTGCGCCAAGGAAATAGGCAATGAACATCATTTGATCGCCTCAAAACTTTGCTGGGAATCTTCCCTACGAACTATTGAAAGATCATGGGTAATACAAATGACAATTGCACCTGAGGTTGCATACCCTCGGAGCGTTTTCATCACCTTGTCTGCGCTTTCAGAGTCCAAGTCTGCGGTCGGCTCATCGGCAATCAAAAGCTGTGGTTTCGAAATCAAGGCACGTGCAATCGCAATTTTGCGCAGCTGTCCCCCGGATACAGCATTGCTTCCCTCGCCAAATGCGCCAAGTTGAGTATCTAATCCATCTACAAGTTGATCAATTTGTAATCCACAACGGGCGAGAACCTTTTCAATCTCTGAGTCCTGAATTGTTGAAGAGATCAACTGAAATTGATATCTCAACGTGCCGGCTGCCAATTGGGGTAACTGTGGAACCCAACCAATAGTTGAAAACCAAGAATTTTTCATAGTTGCATCGAGTTGAAAATCTTTCGCGGGCGTAGAAACTCTCACTAGAGCCTCATGAGTGATCCCCAGCAGATTTAAGGCAAAGGTGCTCTTTCCTACACCAGATTCACCGACGATAAAGTGAATCTCTCCTGAATTGAGCGTTCTACCCTCAATGCACATTCCTGGACGACCTTCGCGGGCTAAGCGCCACTGCTGCCATGAAACATTCTCAACCCGAGAGAAATCAATCTCTTCTTGAAGTGGGGATAGATTTTTCGAAGCTTGAATCGAAGTCAATTTCTCGAGCGCTTCTGAGCCATCTGCAGATGCATGAAACAGTGAAGCGGCATTGCGAAGTGGGAAGTAAACCTCGGGGGCCAAGATTAAGACCGCTAAAGAGGGTACAAATCCAATTGAATCATCAACTAAGCGCAGGCCAATTGAGACCGCAATTAATGCAACGGAAATAGTTGCACACAGCTCTAAAGCCAACGCGGATAGAAATGAGATCTTCAAAACCTTCATAGTCTCTTCGGTGTATCGATCCCCCATCTCTTCAATTCTTTTGCCCTGAGTTTTATGGCGGCCAAAGATTTTCAGGGTAATAAAGCCTCGTAGGGAATCTTCAAAGTAAGCAGACAGCGTTCCAAGAGTTCGCCACTTTTTGCTCACTGAATCTGCGGTGAATCTACCGATCAATGCACCAAATAGGGGAATCAGCGGCAATGTCACAACCGCAATAAATCCGGAAAGCGGGTCCAATATAAACAAGGTTGCAATCACCACAAAAGGTGTAATGGATGCAAAGAGAAGCTGCGGTAAAAATCTTCCGAGATAAATATCTAGAGAGTTCAAACCTTTTATTAATAGGGTACCGATGGTCGATGGAGATATGTGGGCATATTGATCTAGGTTTGAGGTGACTTCACCTCTAATTTCCTGCTTAATTTCGATAGCCTGAACTGTGCACCACTTTTCGAATGAGCTTTGAAATAGCGAACGTGCTCCCCACAGGACGGCGAGTAACGTAATTAAGTGCAGCGAGTTTTCTTTTCGTTGAATAATGGCAACTATTACATTGGCCAAAACAATTGCGCTCGACACAATAAGTGCTGACCACAACACTGCAGCAACTATCGATGCAATGAAAAGTCTGCGGCTACCACCCCGTTGGAGCAGTAGCCGCAGATTGGTCGATTTCACTTATGAAGCGTATGGCTTACTACATCTAATACGCCATGTTCTGGATTAGAGATTTGAGATGAGCTCACACGCTTGCGGAATACCCAGTATGTCCACCCTTGGTAAATGAGTACAAGTGGTGTCATAACGACAGCGACATATGTCATCACTTTCAGTGTGTACTCGGTGCTGGATGCATTAGTAATTGTGAGATCAAATTGAGCTCCCAATGAACTTGGCATCACGCGTGGGTACAAGGCAAAGAAGAGGGTTGAAACAAATGTGGCAATTGTTGCCGCAGAGAAGATGAAAGCCCATCCTTCGCGACGCTTTAGATTTGCAAACATTCCTGCAACCCACAATAGCGCTACAGCTACTGACAGAACCAAGACAGTTGAATCAATTTCAGGAAGCATCAGATTGGTCCAGACCAAGAAGCTAACAGCAGCGACCGCTGCGATTAAGCCCAACACTTTAGCCAGCTGGTGAGCCTTGTCGCGGATTGATCCCGTGGTCTTCAAAGATAGGAATACAGCACCGTGAGTTAGGAATACAGTCAAAGTCACGACCCCACCGAGCAGTGCGTATGGATTTAGGAGGTTGAAGAATCCACCTACATACTCAAGTGAGCCGCTCTCTGCTTTTTCAATTGGTACTCCGCGAACAATGTTTGCGAATGCAACTCCCCATAACAATGCTGGGATTGTGCTGCTAACAAGGATTGCGATATCCCAACGTTGTCTCCATTGTGCTTTTCCGTACTTGCTGCGGTACTCAAAAGAAACGCCGCGAACAATGAGTGAGACAAGAATTAAAAACAGTGGGAGATAAAAACCGCTAAACAAGGTTGCATACCATTCAGGGAATGCTGCAAATGTTGCTCCGCCTGCAACTAGTAACCACACCTCGTTACCGTCCCAGACAGGTCCCAGAGTTGTAAGAACTGCGCGGCGATCAGCCTCATTCTTGGATACAAAGCGAAGAAGCATGCCGACACCAAAGTCGAAGCCTTCAAGGATGAAGTATCCAACCCACAGAACCGCAATTAACAAAAACCATGTTGTTTGAAATGTCATTTCCATACCCCTTTCTTAGTAGGCCATCACTAGCTGTTTGTCATCAGAACCACCGAGCTTAGGATCCTCATAATCGAGTTCTTCTGCAGGGCCATTCTTAATAACCTTTAAAGTCAATCCAACTTCAATGAAAGCAAGAACTCCGTACAACACAGTGAAGACGATCATTGTGAACAAAACAGCACCTGCAGATACAACTGCGCTAACGCCATCTGCAGTTTTGATTAATCCGAAAACCGCCCATGGTTGACGAGCTGTCTCGGTAAAGATCCAGCCAAATGAGTTTGCAAGAAGTGGAAGGAATGGCAGCGAAATCATCGCTGGCGCAAACCATTTACCTGATGGTGTTCCACCCTTTCGCATCTGCCATAAGGCAAGGAGGGCAAATAGTGCGCCAATTGTTCCAAAGCCAATCATTAGGCGGAATGACCAGTATGCAAGAGGAACATTTGGTGTGTAATCCCCTGGGCCAAACTGCTCGTCATACTTAGCCTCTAGATCATTTACGCCTTCTACAACACCGTCAAAGTTGCCTGTTGACATGAAGGAAAGCATTGATGGAACACCAATCTGGAAAACAGATTTTGAACCATCTAAAGTTCCAATAGTAAGTAGCGAGAACGGTGCATTGTTCTGAGAATTGTAGAGAGCCTCAGCTGCAGCCATCTTCATAGGTTGCTGTTCTGTCATTACGCGAGCAGTTAAATCGCCAGAGACTCCGACAAGAATAAAGCTGATCAACATTGTGATCGCACCCATCTTGAAAGTGCTTCTAGCCATCTCGGCATCGCGCTTCTTAATAATTAGATAAGCAGAAATTCCAGCAATGAAAGCACCTGCTGTAAATGCTGCAGATGGAATTGTGTGGAAGAAGGTTGCGAGCGCAGTCTTTTGTGTAAGCACCGCCTTAATATCTACAAGTTCAGCACGACCCTTTTCAGCATTGAGAACATAGCCAACTGGATGTTGCATCCAAGAGTTAGCGGCCAAAATAAAGTACGCAGATAACAAGGTTCCAGTTGCTGCCAACCAAATACTTGCTAGGTGAAGCTTCTTTGGAAGTCGATCCCATCCGAAGATCCAAAGACCTAGGAATGTGCTTTCTAGAAAGAATGCGAGCAAACCTTCCATAGCAAGAGGTGCTCCAAAGATGTCTCCTACAAATCGACTATAGGAAGACCAGTTCATTCCAAATTGGAACTCTTGCACGATGCCTGTAACCACACCGATTGCAAAGTTAATCAGGAACAACTTTCCGAAAAATTTTGTCGCGCGTAGGTACTTCAACTTGCCTGTTCGATACCAAGCTGTCTGAAGACCTGCGACAAGGAAGGCCATACCGATTGTGATCGGAACGAATAGGAAGTGATACACAGTTGTGATGGCGAACTGCCATCTGGCTAAATCTAAAGAGTTCATAGAACCCGTTCTCCGCTTCTGAACCGCTCTACCGGCTCAACGCCAATCCTGCGCTCATTTCAATTTGCCCGCCTGAAAAATCCTCGGGCTACCCCTCATGTTGCCTAACTCACGCCCACGCTCACCCCACGCTCAACGGTGATTGGCTTCTGCCCCTGCTTACGGGGTACCCTTACGCCCTGTTCCCATTGGAACGAGATCAATAGAAGAGTTAAAAGGAGTACCGCTGTGGCATCAACATGCGATATCTGTGGCAAAGGGCCCAGCTTCGGAAACAATGTTTCTCACTCACAGGTGAAGACCCGCCGTCGTTGGAATCCAAACATCCAGCGCGTTCGCACCCTTGTTGGTGGAACTGCAAAGCGTCAAAACGTGTGCACTTCATGCCTCAAGGCTGGAAAAGTAACTCGTTAATTAATTCTCAGCTTTAATTGAAATGGCGCCAGGTATCTGGCGCTTTTTTCATTTCAAGGCCGACTACCCCAGATCCCTCAACGACGGTACCCACGCAGAAACCATCTAAATTCTTACCTGTCGCTAAAAAGACATGGTCCTCGCCGCCGGCAAGAATCCATTGCCACACGTCGACAGAATTTCTCTCAGCCAACTCATTCAATGAGGAAAACTCTGGATGCTGTGCGAATAAATCCTTATCAAAGGAAAAGCAAACCCCTGATGCCTGTGCCATTTGTTCCGCCTGAATTACAAGGGCATCGCTAATGTCGCACAAAGAATGCGCCTTCGAGTTTGAAAATTGCACCGCCGAAACATAATCAACGGTAGGAGCACAAAACTCAGAGACTGCGTGCACCGTTAAATCATCATCTGAGTCCTTATCGATCACATGTAATCCGGCAGCTGACCAACCTGGAAGCGATGAAATGTAAATCGAATCACCGGCCTGTGCATCTGAGCGAGTGATTGCACGATCTGTTTCACCAATCGCGGTGATTGCAATACTTTTACATGGACCTTTAGCAAGATCTCCGCCAACGACATACGCACCACAACTTGATGCTTCATGGGCAATACCTTCGGCAAGCTCTTCGATCCATTCCATACTTTCATCGCCAGTTAATGTCACCGCTACTACCAGATACCGCGGTGAGCCGCCCATTGCATAAATATCTGCCAAATTTGCGGCCGTGACCTTGCGACCAATTTCAAAGGCGCTACTCCAGGTTGTCGAAAAATGCGTACCTTCAACAGCAACATCTGTTGTGATCACTGTTTTTTCAGAAGTGTTTACAACCGCGCCATCATCGCCAATTCCGATTTCAACTCCACGATGAGAAGCACCAAAGATGCGCTGAAGTGCGGCGATTACCCCCGCCTCATCGAAGTTCATGCTCGTAGCCTAATCGACTAGTGAGTAAGGGTTGTTCTGCGGTAGCGTTTGGCCCTCGACCAGAAAGGACATCACATGTCAGTACAGGCTTTCATCTTGATCCAGACAGAAGTTGGCAAGGCAACTGGAGTAGCAGATGCTGTTGCAAAGATTCCTGGAGTTACTCTTTCAGAGGGTGTAACTGGTCCTTACGATGTCATCATGCGCGCAGAGTCTGCGAGCATGGAGGAGTTCGGTCGCTTAGTGCTTTCAAAGGTTCAAGCAGTACCTGGAATTACACGCACTCTAACCTGCCCTGTAACTCACCTCAGCTAATTGCTTAGCGCTGAATCAATAAGCGCTGAAATCAAATCTGTATAAGTAACCCCTGTGGCCTGCCACAACTTTGGGTACACGCTTGTGCCGGTAAATCCTGGCATTGTGTTGATCTCATTAATGATGATTTCGCCTTCATTGGTATAAAAGAAATCGCATCGAGCTAAACCGGCACACCCGATCGCATCAAACGCCTTCATTGCCGCAATTTGAATTGCCTGTGCATCCTCATCGGAAATAGCAGCTGGGATCTTTACCGTTGTTGCATCATCTAGATATTTCGCTTCAAAATCATAAAACTCAAATTGTGGGTTAACTACAATTTCACCAACGATTGATGCGTAACTGGTTCCCTCTCGCTCAAGAACCGCACATTCGATTTCGCGACCATTGATCGCATTTTCAATCAATACCTTGTCATCATACAAAAATGCATCATCTATTGCGGCGGCTAGATTTTCAGCAGCTTTAACTTTGTGAGTGCCTCGGCTTGAGCCACCACTAGACGGCTTTACAAATACGGGATATTCGAGTGACTCTGGGTTTGGCTTTTGATCATCTTTTTCTAGGACCAACCCTGAAGCGACTTTCATTCCAGCATCTGAAAATAATTCCTTTGCACGCGCTTTATCCATCGCATCGGCAGAAGCCTTAACTCCGCTGCCTACGTAAGGAATCTTGGCATCTTCTAAGAGTTGCTGGATCTCGCCATCTTCACCAAATTCACCATGTAAAACCGGAAAGACGCAATCAATGGCTCTAAAGGTGCCATTAATTGTTAATCCGCCTTCTGCTAATTCAACTTGAGTTCCATTATCTTCAATGGTGGGCATCACCTTATTGATGATTGCCAACGGGTATTTATTGTCTAGTGCGATCCATTTACCGGCCTTGGTAATACCGATCAATACTGGATCAAACAACTTTTTATCTAAACCGCCGAGGACTCCCCCTGCGGAGACACATGAAACTTCGTGCTCGCTGCTTGGTCCTCCGCAAATAATTGCAATAGTTAATTTACTCATCTAATAAAGTTTTCAGCCTTTGTGGTGATCTCCATGAGGCGATCCAATGCCTGCGAAGGCGTAAGTGCACCAGATACAACATCGGCAACTGCTTCAATAACAGGTACTTCAACACCAACGCGGTGAGCGATCTCAAGTACAGCATTTGATGAAGCCACGCCTTCAACAGTTTTTGCGACCTGAGTCCGAGCAACCTCCATCGATCCGCTCTTACCAAGTACTTCGCCAAATGTACGGTTTCGTGACAATGATGAACCGCAGCTTGCAACGAGATCTCCCATACCAGCCAAACCTGCTGCACTAAGCGGGTCGGCTTTATGCGCTGCACACAGGCGAGCAACCTCGTTAAGGCCTCGAGTAATCAACATTGCTTGTGTATTTTCTCCGAAACCCATTCCAATTGAAATTCCAACCGCCAGAGCAATAACACTCTTAATAGCACCTGCTAGTTCGCACCCAAGAACATCTACAGATGTGTAGACGCGATAGTACGGAGTAGCAAAAAGTTGCTGCACCTTTTCAGATAAAGCCATAGTTGGTGCGGCAGCAACAGCTCCCGCAGGCTGGCGAAGGATTAATTCATTAGCCAAATTAGGCCCCGTAATGATCGCAACATTTTCAGTTTCCATGACCTCATGAATGATTTCAGTCATTCGAGACATAGTGCTTACTTCAATGCCCTTTAAGGTGCTGATGTAGATAGCGTTTGGCTGAACATAGGGCTTCCAGGCATTTAGATTCTCACGCAAAGTCTGCGCGGGAATGGCTAGAACATAGATGTTTGAGTAATCAAAGGCCTCTTTAAGATCTGTAGTCGCTCTCAGCCCGACCGGCAAAACACTGTCGTCGAGGTATTTCGAATTAGTGTGTTTACTGTTGATTTCATCAACTACATCTTGATTGCGTCCCCACATCAAAACATGATTTCCAGCATCGCACAAAACCTGCGACATCGTGGATCCCCACTGTCCTGCGCCGAGTACTACTACTTTGCTCACTTCTTCTTCTTTGCTTTCTTAAAGTTACCGGTTCGAGGAAGGGTTGAATTATGTGGATCAAATATTTCAACAGGACGCTTTTCTCCACGAAGTTCCTCAAGAAGATTTGTGAGTTCGCGCATCACAAATGCGGTTGCCTCGCGCAGCGCATCGGGATCACTCTCTTTTCCATACCAGGGCGACAAATCCAAAGGCTTTCCAGCTAAAACTTTTATTGGAGTTCTTGGGAAGAACTTAATTTTCTTTTCATATGTAGGCATAACAATTTGCGAACCCCACTGGGCAACTGGAACTACAGGGGTCTGCGTGATGATCGCCAGTCGAGCCAATCCGGTTTTTGCCACCATCGGCCATCCCTCGGGATCTCGCGTCAGAGTTCCTTCTGGATATACCCCAAGACAATGCCCAGCATTTAAAAGTTTGATGGCATGCTCTAAAGCCTTCGCAGCATCTTTGCTTTCGCGCATCACCGGAATTTGACCTGCAGCGAGCAGAATCTTTCCAATAACTGGAACCTTAAAGACCCCTTCTTTTCCTATGAAGCGAGGGGCTCTTCCATTACGAAAGAGAAAATGTGCAAAAAATAAAACATCTAGGTAAGAAATATGGTTGCTTGCAATAATTACTTTTCCGGACTTAGGGATGTTCTCTCCCCCGCGCCATTGCTTCTTTCCAAT
>JACCDQ010626370.1_pt1 | contig 14030 bp, 13 predicted proteins | sample 7446031 | NCBI WGS metagenome assembly JACCDQ01 (sample SAMN15323442, study PRJNA562643) | freshwater metagenome | isolation source: river surface water | place: USA:Blue River Watershed | collected 2017-08-17 | reverse complement strand
TTGCCGAATACAAGGGCAAAACGGTAAGTGAATCGGTGTTGATGGTGCAAGGGATGTACTGCGCGGCCTGTGCGGACACCGTGGAGTCGGCCCTGCAGGGGGTGGCTGGGGTTCTATCGGCCCAGGTGCACGCCGCGACGCGCCGCTTGAGCCTGCGCTGGGATCCGGCACTGACCCGCATGTCCGATCTGGCCCGTGCCGTGGGGGCAACGGGCTACCGGCTTCTCCCGATGCAACAGGCCTTGAGTTTGAACACCCGGCTGGCCGAGACCCGCAAAGCCCTGTGGCGTTTGTTCGTGGCGGGCTTTTGCATGATGCAGGTCATGATGTATGCGTGGCCCGCGTATGTGGCCGCTCCTGGTGAAATCCCCCCGGACATTGAGCAATTGTTGCGCTGGGCCAGTTGGATGTTGAGCTTGCCAGTGGTGTTTTTTGCCAGTGGCCCTTTTTTTGACGCCGCGTGGCGCGATCTCAAACGCGGCCGTGTGGGCATGGATACACCGGTATCGATCGGTATCTTGGTGACTTTTTTGGTCAGCACCGCTGCCACTTTTGATCCTGCAGGTCCCTGGGGAGGCGAGGTGTGGTTCGATTCGCTCACCATGTTTGTGTTTTTCTTGCTGGGTGGTCGCTACCTGGAGTTCAAAGCCCGCGACCGCACTGCGGGTGCGCTCGACGCGCTGATGAACCGTTTGCCCGAGCGTTGCGAGCGCCAAACACCCCAGGGGGACTTCCAGGCGGTGTCGCTCAAACGCCTGGTTGTGGGTGATGTGGTGCGGCTGCAGGCGGGGCAGGCATTTCCGGGGGATGGTGTGCTTTTGAGCGACAGCGCAACCGTCGATGAAGCCCTGTTGACTGGGGAGTCCCGCCCAGTGACGCACCGGTTGCATGCAAACCTGGTGGCCGGCAGCTACAACCTGGGCGGTCCGGTGGTGATGCGTCTGGAGCAATTGGGTGCGAACACCCGCTTTGCCCAAATTGTGAAACTGATGGAGCAGGCCTCCACTGAAAAACCGCGCTTGGCCGTGTTGGCTGACCGAGTGGCTGCCCCATTTTTGGTGCTGGTGTTGATTGCGGCAGCCCTGGCCAGCGCTTATTGGGGGTTGCAGGATCCACACAAAGCTTTGGCTGTGGGCGTGGCGGTGCTGATTGTGACTTGTCCGTGCGCCCTGTCCTTGGCCACCCCTGCAGCCATGCTCAGTGCGGCCGGTGCTCTGGCCCGGCGTGGTGTGCTGGTGCGGCGGTTGCAGGCATTCGAGGCGCTGGCCGAAGTGGATGCGGTGGTGTTCGACAAAACCGGAACCCTCACGCACGATCGCATGACGTTGCGCCGCTCCAAGCTGCGCCCGGGTACTGACGAATCCACGGTGTTGTCTCTTGCAGCTGCTTTGGCCTCCCAGTCATTGCATCCTGTTTCCCAGGCGATTGCACGGGCATTGGGTCAGGCAGAAGCGGGTGCACAAACCTCGGGTGAGGTGAAGGAAACGCCTGGTCAGGGCCTGCAATGGATTGCAACGGATGGCGGGGTATGGCGACTGGGCAACGCCCAGTGGTGTGGATTGACACCCGATACCCTGGTGCCCGAGTCACTGCTGGAGGATGCCCCAGGGGCCTATTTGAGCGATGACCGGGGATGGTTGGCCACTTTCTGGCTGGACGAAGGCATTCGGTCTGATGCTGCGCAAACAATGGCCAGTTTAAAAGACCTCGGGCTGGATGTACGCCTGCTTTCGGGGGATCAGCGGGCAGCAGCCCAGCGCGTGGCCCAGGCAGTGGGTATAGAAAGAATCGAAGCCCAAGCCACACCGGAGCGCAAACTTCGTTTCATCACTGAATGGCAGCAGGCCGGGCAGCGCCTTGCCATGGTCGGCGACGGTTTGAACGATGGCCCTGTGTTGGCCAAGGCGCACGCCTCATTCGCGTTGGCCCATGGGGCTCCTTTGGCACAGGCCCAGTCCGACTTTGTGGTGCAAAGCGGCGAACTGGCCGACGTGGTGTTTGCCGTGCGCTTGGCCCGTCAAACCCTGCGGGTGGTGCGTCAGAACCTCCTGTGGGCTGCGCTCTACAACGCAGTTTCCATACCGCTGGCTTTGGTGGGCTGGATGCCTCCCTGGCTCGCTGGGTTGGGAATGGCCTGCAGCTCCTTGCTGGTCATACTCAACGCATTGCGCTTGACCCGTTCTTCGCCAGAAATCCCTTACCCAACACACGTTGTCGCCCCAACAGCCACTTGATCATCGCCATGGACATTCTGTACCTCCTGATTCCCTTGTCTCTGGTTTTGGTGCTGGGCATCATGGGCCTGTTCTGGTGGGCATTGCAGTCGGGGCAGTTTGACAACATAGAGCGAGAAGGCGAGAGGATTCTTCGCGGCGATTGACATAAGTCAAGTCGACTTATACGGGTTTCCCCCACACTCCATCGTGGTGACATTTACGAGGAGTGTTTGTATGTCCGTGACAGCCGCAGACCCATCCAGGGTCTACAACGACAGAATCGTCCGGCAGTTTTCCATCATGGCCGTGATTTGGGGCGTGGTGGGAATGCTGGTGGGCGTGATCATTGCCGCGCAATTGACGTGGCCCGAGCTCAATCTGGGCATTTCCTGGCTCAGCTATGGGCGTTTGCGTCCGCTGCACACCAATGCGGTGATTTTTGCCTTCGGGGGTTGTGGGCTGTTCGCCGCCAGCTATTACGTGGTGCAGCGCACCTGCCACACACGGTTGATCTCGGACAAACTGGCCGCCTTCACCTTTTGGGGCTGGCAACTCGTGATCTTGCTGGCTGCGGTGTCCTTGCCTCTGGGCTACACCTCTGGCAAGGAATACGCCGAACTGGAATGGCCCATCGACATCCTCATCACCCTGGTGTGGGTGGCGTACGCGGTGGTTTTCTTCGGTACCGTGGGCATCCGCAAGGTGCGCCACATTTACGTGGCCAACTGGTTCTTCGGCGCGTTCATCATCGCTGTGGCCATGCTGCACCTGGTCAACAGCGCCGCATTGCCTGTGGATTTCTTCAAATCCTATTCGGCCTATGCGGGCGTGCAAGATGCCATGGTGCAGTGGTGGTACGGCCACAATGCGGTGGGCTTTTTCCTGACCGCAGGTTTCCTGGGCATGATGTATTACTTCATCCCCAAGCAGGCCGAACGGCCGGTGTACTCCTACCGCCTGTCCATCGTCCACTTCTGGGCGCTGGTGTTCACCTACATGTGGGCGGGTCCGCACCACCTGCACTACACCGCCTTGCCCGACTGGACGCAATCCGTCGGCATGGTGTTCTCCCTCATCTTGCTGGCACCCAGCTGGGGCGGCATGATCAACGGCATCATGACCCTCTCGGGCGCTTGGCACAAACTGCGTGACGACCCCATCTTGCGCTTCCTGATCGTGTCGCTGTCGTTCTACGGCATGTCCACCTTTGAAGGCCCGATGATGTCCATCAAAACCGTGAACGCCTTGAGCCACTACACCGACTGGACCGTGGGTCACGTGCACTCCGGTGCTTTGGGTTGGGTCGGTTTGGTCACCATGGGCACGCTGTACTACCTGATTCCGCGTTTGTTCGGTCAGAAAAAAATGTACTCGGTGCCCGCCATTGAGCTGCACTTCTGGGTGGCCACCATCGGCATCGTTCTGTACATCGCCGCCATGTGGATTGCCGGTGTGATGCAGGGCCTGATGTGGCGTGCTGTGAACCCCGACGGCTCGCTCACCTACACCTTCGTCGAATCTGTGAAAGCCACCTTCCCCTTCTACGTCATTCGCCTGATGGGTGGTTTGCTGTACCTGGGTGGTATGTGTGTGATGTTGTGGAACGTGATCATGACCGCACGTCAGGGCTTGAAGCAGGGCGCCTTGCCGCAGGTGGTCATTCCCGCACCCGCACACGCTTGAGCCCCAAGGAGTAACAAAAAATGGCTGATAACCAAAAAACTGAAGGTTTCACCCACGAGCGGATCGAAACCAACAACTTCCTCATGATCGTGCTGATCGTGTTGGTGTTGGCGGTGGGTGGGCTGGTCGAAATCGTGCCCCTGTTCTTTCAGAAGTCCACCACCCAACCAGTGGAAGGGCTCAAACCCTACACCGCGCTGCAGGTGGCCGGGCGTGACGTGTATGTGCGTGAAGGCTGTTACAACTGCCACTCGCAGATGATTCGCCCGTTCCAGGCCGAAACGCTGCGCTACGGGCACTACTCGCTGGCAGGTGAATTTGTCTACGACCGGCCCTTCCAATGGGGTTCCAAGCGCACAGGCCCCGATCTGGCCCGTGTGGGGGGCCGTTATTCCGACGAATGGCACCGCATCCACCTGATCAACCCCCGCGATTTGGTGCCCGAGTCCAACATGCCCGCCTACCCCTGGCTGGAAAAAAACACCGTGGCTGCAGCGGGTATTCCTGCCCGCATGACGGTGCTGCGCAAGCTGGGCGCTCCTTACACCGATGAGGAAATCGCCAAGGCGGCAGAGGATGTCAAAGGCAAAACCGAACTGGAAGCCGTGATCTCTTACCTGCAGGTGCTGGGCGCCGCTGTCAAGTAAAGGAGGCCGCTGTGGATGTGAATGACTTACGCAGTGTGGTGACCGTTCTCAGCTTTGTGCTCTTTCTGGGCATTGTGGGCTGGGCTTGGTCCAAGCGCAATCAGGCGTCGTTCGACGAGGCAGCCCGGCTGCCCTTCAACGACGAGTGAAGCACCGACAAAGAAAAGAGAACCATCATGAGTGATTTTGTGAGCGATTTCTGGTCGTGGTACGTGGGTGGCCTCACACTGGTCAGTATTCTGGCCTGTGCGTTGCTGCTGTGGGTGTCCAGCAAAACCAAGGTGAAAGCCGCCGCCGACAACACCACCGGCCACGTGTGGGACGGCGATTTGCGCGAAATGAACAACCCCTTGCCACGTTGGTGGGTGTATTTGTTCATCATCACCGTTATTTTTGCCTTGATCTACGGTGCGCTGTACCCGATGTTCGGTACCTTCAAGGGGCAATACGGGTGGTCTTCGCAGGGCCAGCACGCATCGGAAGTGAAGAAAGTTGAAGACGCCATTGCCCCAATCTATGCCAAGTACAACGGCATGACGCCCGAGCAACTGGCAGGTGATGCCTCCGCCATGGCAATCGGTGAGCGCTTGTTCATGAACAACTGCGCACAGTGCCATGGGTCCGACGCGCGCGGCAGCAAGGGCTTTCCCAACCTGACAGACAACGATTGGTTGTGGGGCGGCGACGCCGCAGTGATCAAAACCACACTGACCGAAGGCCGTCAGGGCATGATGCCCCCCATGGCAGCGGCGGTGGGTTCGTCTGAAGACGTGCGCAACGTGGCCCAATATGTGTTGAGCCTGTCGGGCAGTCCGCACGATCCTGTGCAGGCCACCTTGGGCAAAAGCAAGTTCGTGGCGTGTGCGGCCTGTCACGGCATGGATGGCAAGGGAAACAACGCCATGGGCGCCCCCAACCTGACCGATGGCGTGTGGCTGCACGGTTGGGGAGCCGACGCGATCATCAAGATGATCAACGAAGGCAAGACCAACGTCATGCCTGCACAGAAGCACAAGTTGACCGAATCGCAGATTCATGTGCTGTCTGCCTATGTTTGGGGCAAGTCGCACCAGGCAGCCAAATAAGCCCAAGGCCCAACCACAGGAGTTTGTGTGACCGGATCGAACGAGCGAGGCTCCGTCGTGGCTGCGGCGGACGCTGACGAAGTAGAGATTTCCCTCTACGCCGCGCGGCAAAAGATATATCCGCGTTCTGTCAGCGGCGTGTTCGTCAAGTGGCGCTGGGCGCTGGTCTGGATCACGCAAATCGTTTTTTATGGGCTACCCTGGCTCGAATGGAACGCCCGTCAGGGGGTTCTGTTCGATCTGGAAGCCCGGCGGTTTTATATCTTCGGGTTGGTGCTTTACCCGCAAGACTTCATTTACCTGACCGGATTGCTGGTCATTGCAGCGCTGGCGCTGTTTTTGTTCACCGCGATTGCCGGCCGGTTGTGGTGTGGGTACGCCTGCCCGCAAACGGTATACACCGAAATTTTTCTTTGGATCGAAAAGAAGATCGAAGGTGACCGTTCTGCCCGCATGCGTCTGGATCAGTCCACTTTGTCCATGCAGAAATTTGGCAAAAAGTGGCTGAAGCACGCTTTGTGGGTGCTGTTCTCTTTGTGGACCGGTTTGACCTTCGTCGGTTACTTCACGCCCATTCGAGAATTGACCACTGCGGTGTCGGCCCTTGACTTGGGGCCGTGGCAAAGTTTTTGGGTGTTTTTTTACGGGTTTGCCACCTATGGCAACGCGGGCTTCATGCGTGAGCAAGTCTGCAAATACATGTGCCCTTACGCGCGCTTTCAGAGTGCGATGTTCGACAAAGACACCATGATCGTCACCTACGACGAATCGCGTGGCGAACCCCGTGGCTCCCGTAAAAAAAGTGCCGATCCCAAAACGCTGGGTTTGGGCTCGTGTGTGGACTGCACCTTGTGTGTGCAAGTTTGCCCTACGGGCATCGACATTCGACAAGGCTTGCAGTACGAGTGCATCGGCTGCGCCGCCTGCATTGACGTGTGTGACGACGTGATGGACAAGATGGGCTACCCCAGGGGTCTCATCAAATATTCCACCCAGAACGGCATGGTCAACGGTTGGGGGCGTGCAGAACTGATCAAGCGCGGCTTGCGCCCTCGCGTTCTGGTCTACTTTGCCATTTTGGGTTTCATTTGTGTGGCTCTGGGCGTCAGCCTGTTCTTGCGCACGCCCCTCAAAGTAGACGTGATACGTGACCGAGGTGCCTTGGCCCGCATGGTCGAGCAAGGATACGTTGAAAACGTGTACCGCTTGCAGTTGATGAACGCCACCGAGTCAGACCAGATTTACGTCATAGGCGTCGATGGTTTGCCCGGTATCCGTGTGGCGTCGGAGCCCGAGATGGCTGTGGCCTCTACGCAATCTCGCGCTGTGGCCGTGCGTGTTCAGGTGCCGCCGGGTGCGGCGCAGCCCGGTTCGCACACCATCCATTTTCTTATCCGCTCAAATGGCGGCGCTGCGGTGCAGGTCAAGGAAAAATCTGTTTTCTTGGTGCCTCGTTGATTTTTAAAGGTCATTGCCATGTCTACCGTACTTTTATCCGACCCTCGTCCCTGGTTCCGTGAGCCCTTGGTGTGGATGATCATCGGTGGCCCTTTGTTGGTGGTGGTGGCATCCATCGTCACGGTTGCGTTGGCTCTGAAGTACCCGGATGCAGTGATTCAAAAACCAGCCACCCCTGCGGTGTCTGAGCAAATGCTCAAAAACCTGAGCCCGGAAGAGCGTGCGGCGGTGTTGTCCAGTCTGGAGCCCGCCCAGAAAGCACGCAACCACGCGGCTTCTCCCGTGCTACCTGACGGCAAATAAGACACAAACCGGAGACAAACATGCTTGCTCAACGACTGATGTGGATTGCGTGGCCCGCCTTTTTGGTGGCCGCAGTGCTGGAGATGCTGGTGTTCGCAGTGGTGGATCCCGATCAGCTGCACTGGATCGGCGGAACCGATCTCGATATTCCACGTCAGGCGGTCTACACGGTCGGATTTTTTGTTTTTTGGGTGGCGGCGATGGTGTCCAGCGGCTTGACCACGTTGTTGTCCATGTCGCCGTTTGAGGTGAACCGTTGCCCAGTTCCTCCGTCTGAGCGTCCACTCGACTGTGCGCGTAGCACACAATGCAACACCGGTTGCAAGAGCGGACCTTGCTGCTGACTGTTCAGGGCGGGCTCAGCGGCCGCATTCTGCCGACGGCGGATTGACAATCCGCTCAAGCCCGGATGTGTCTTTGATGTGAACGTAACGCTGCTTGACGTCGATGATGCCTTCGTCCATGAACTTGGAAAAAGTCCGGCTCACCGTCTCCAGCTTCATGCCCAGGTAGCTGCCGATCTCTTCGCGCGTCATGCGCAAAATGAGCTCGGACTGAGAGAAGCCCCGCGCGTGCAAGCGTTGCACCAAATTCAGCAAAAAAGCCGCCAAACGCTCTTCGGCCCGCATACTGCCAAGCAACAGCATCACACCGTGGTCGCGCACAATTTCGCGGCTCATGATTTTGTGCACATGGTGTTGCAAGGTACTGAACTCTCGGGACAGCTGCTCCAGCATATCAAAGGGGAGCACGCACACCTCGGCGTCCTCCAATGCCACGGCGTCGCACGAGTGGTGGTCATTCACAATGCCATCCATGCCGATGATTTCACCTGTCATTTGAAAACCGGTCACTTGATCACGACCATCGGCCGTGGTCACGCAGGTTTTAAAGAAGCCGGAACGCACGGCGTACAGCGACGTGAACTTCTCGCCGTTGGTGAACAGGGACGCGCCCCGCTTGACCCGCCTGCGACTGCTGATCACGGTGTCGAGCTTGTCCATTTCGTTCGAGCTCAACCCCATGGGCAAGCACAACTCGCGCAGGTTGCAGCTTGAGCAAGCGACTTTGATGCTTTGAATGTCCATCTGAAAACAAAAAATTGTTGGGTTGAGCTTAACCGATCATGCGGCAAAGCGCATGGATCTGTTTTATGCCCCCGGGGGTTTCTAAAGAATTCACTTGCAACACTTCGGTTTTCTCGAAGATTGTCTGCGCCGGTTCCTGCTGTGTTTTCGGTGGCACACTGGGTATCGTCACGAATTCACCTTTGCACACCCCCAAACCAAAACACTGCTTTTATGGAATTCCTGTTCGACCCCAATATCTGGATTGCTTTTGCCATGCTGACCGCCCTGGAGATCGTCTTGGGCGTGGACAACATTATTTTCATTTCCATCCTGGTGGGGCGTTTGCCTGCCGACGTGCGCGACAAAGCGCGTCGTCTGGGGCTGGGTTTTGCCATGGTGTCGCGGTTGTTGTTGCTGGCGTCATTGACCTGGGTGATGGGTCTGAAGGAGGAGTTGTTCCAGGTGTTGGGCCAGAGCATCAGCGGTCGTGACCTGGTGCTGTTGGGCGGGGGGTTGTTCCTGCTGTACAAGGCATCGCACGAAATTTTCCTGGAGGTCGAAGCCAAAGACGAGGGCGGTCCTGGCTCGTCTGACGCCGGTGCAGTCAAGGAAGGCGGTGCGCGGTTGTTTTGGAGCATCATTGCCCAGATCGCTGTGATTGACATTGTGTTTTCCCTGGATTCAGTGATCACGGCCGTGGGCATGGTTGACCAACTGGGGGTGATGGTTGCTGCAGTGATCGCAGCGGTCGCAGTCATGCTGTTCGCCGCCAAGCCGATCGGGGAATTTGTGGATCGGCACCCATCGGTCAAGGTGTTGGCCCTGGCATTCCTGGTGATGGTGGGCATGGCGCTGACCGGCGAGGCTTTCGAGATGCATGTGCCCAAAGGTTACATCTATGCTGCCATGGCATTTTCTCTGGCCGTTGAGGCGCTCAACATCCGCGCCCGCAACAAGCGCTTGGCCAAACGCTCGGTTTAAGCAGGCAGCAATGCCCGTTTATTGACTCAGATCAAGGGGCTTTTTTCACGGCTGGGGCACAGTAGCGTCCAGTTTTGGAGAAGTCCCGTGAGCCATGTGATCGACGAACAATTGCTGCAGCGCTTCGACGTGCCCGGTCCCCGATACACGTCGTACCCCACGGCAGACCGTTTTGTGGAAGCGTTTGGCGAAGTCGATTACATCCAGGCACTTGAACAGCGCCGTGTGGGGTCCATGGCGCTGCCTTTGTCGGTTTACGTGCACATACCTTTTTGCGAGTCACTTTGTTATTACTGTGCTTGCAACAAGGTCATCACCAAGCACCACAGCAAGGCGGCAGAATACCTGCGCTACTTGTCCCGCGAATTGGAGCTTCAAGTCGAGCATTTTGGTCGCGGCCACAATGTCTCCCAGTTGCATCTGGGCGGTGGTACCCCCACGTTCTTGAGCGATGCCGAGCTGGAAGACCTGATCAACATGGTCCGCCGACACTTCAATTTGGTGCCCGGCGGAGAGTATTCGGTCGAGGTGGACCCACGCACTGTGACCGCTCAGCGCTTGGAGCATTTGTGGCGACTGGGGTTCAACCGTTTGAGTTTTGGCGTACAGGACTTTGACGCAGCAGTGCAAAAGGCCGTTCACCGGGTTCAGCCGGCAGAGCAGGTTTTTGATTTGGTACAGGCGGCCCGCAGCATTGGTTTCGAGTCGGTCAACGTGGATTTGATTTATGGGCTGCCCTTGCAAACCCCCGAGTCATTTGCCCGCACGCTGGAACAAGTCAAGCAACTGCGGCCCGAGCGCATCGCCCTGTACGCCTATGCCCATTTACCTGCTCGCTTCAAGCCACAACGCCGGATTTTGACGGCCGAGTTGCCCAGTGCCGCCGAAAAATTGTCCATGCTTGCCGCGTCGCTCGATGCTTTCAGCAGCGCCGGTTATGTGTATGTGGGGATGGACCATTTTGCCCTGCCAGATGACCCCTTGGCTGTGGCCAAGCGCCAAGGGCGTTTGCACCGCAATTTCCAAGGCTACAGCACGCAACCCGATTGCGACTTGATTTCGTTGGGGGTTTCGGCGATTGGTCGCGTTGGGGCCACCTACAGCCAAAACGCCAAAACCCTTGAAGAGTATTACGACGCGCTGGACCAAGGGCGTTTGCCCATTGTTCGCGGTTTGGCCTTGAACCGCGACGATCTGGTGCGGCGGTCGGTCATCATGGCCATCATGTGCCAAGGGGCGGTCGATTTTGAATCGGTGGGCTTGGCCCACCTGGTGGATTTCAAGGCCTATTTCTCCCGTGAATTGGTCGCTCTGGAGGGGCTGCAGGCCTCCGGTTTGGTCGAGATTTCCGAGTCAGGCATTGAGGTCACGTCGGCCGGTTGGTACTTTGTGCGGGCGATTGCCATGGTGTTCGACAACTACCTGCAAAAAGACCAGAACCGCGCCCGGTTTTCCAAGATCATCTGAACCGGCAGGCCGCCGCCTGCTACATTGACACATGAACAGTTCAATGGTCTTGTCGGCCTTGGTCATGGGCTTGGTGGGCGGCCCCCACTGCGTGGCCATGTGTGGTGCTGCATGTGCCGGCATCGCCCGCGCGGCCGAACCCCATGGAACCTGGGCTTTGTGGAAATTTCAGGTCAGCCGCTTGGTGGGTTACAGCCTGATGGGGGCTTTGGCGGGTGGCACGGTGCAGGGCTTGGGCTGGATGGGGGCGCAAACTGCGGTATTGCGGCCGGTTTGGACCATGGTGCACGTGGCCGCTTTGCTGCTGGGGTTTTGGCTGGTTGGGGCCGCACGCCAGCCTGCGTTTTTGGATGGTTGGGGTCAAACCATTTGGCGCCGGTTCCGTCCTCTGATGGTGTCCATGGGGCAAAAAGCCCCTGTGGTGTTGGGCGTGGGGTGGGCTTTGATGCCCTGTGGTTTGCTTTATTCCGCACTTTTGGTGGCATCTTTGTCCGCAAACGCAGTTCAGGGGGGCGCGGTCATGGCGGCTTTCGCTGTGGGGTCTACGGTGTCCTTGGTGGCCGCTCCATGGTTGTTGTTGCAACTCAAAAATGCACGTTCGGGCGGCTGGGGCATACGCCTGGCAGGGGGCGCGTTGGCGGTTACTTCGGGCTGGGCTTTGTGGATGGGCATGACACAACCCACCGGCTTGTGGTGCGCTTAAATTTTCGATGGCACTGAGCGTGGCCAAGTAGCCACCAGCAGTCCCAACAAGGCCAAACCAAAGGCAATCACCTGGGTGCCACCCAATCGCTCTCCCATGAAGATCACGCCCACTGCCGTGGTGCTGATGGGCAGCATCACGGTAAAAACGCCCGCTTGGCTGGCGTTCACGGTTCGTTGGCCGTACATCCACAACCACACGGTCCAGACGCTGGCAGCCAGTGCGTAAAAAAGAAACAGCAACCAGATATCGGCCGAGACGCTTCTGAAGTCAAAAGTCCAGGCCGCCCAGATGCCCAGCGGCGTCATCAACGTCAAACCCCACAAATTGATGATGGCTGCAATGCGTTTTGGGCCCACGTTCTGGGTCAGTTTTTTCCCGATGACCACATAGGCGGCTTCGCAAACCACGGCAGCAAACACCAGCAGGTTGCCAGTCCAATGAGCAGGAACCCCAAGCAGTGTGGCGGAATGCCCTTCCTCACTGGAAAAGCCAACGGAGGGCGTTTTGGCCCAGGCGAACAACCCGATGCCCACAGCCGCCAAGCCAATCGAACACCAGTCGCGTTGTACCAAACGTTCCTTTAGAAACAGTGCACCCAGCAATGCCACCACCGCCGGTAGGGCTGCGGTGATCACTCCAGCGGAGGTGGCCGTGGTCAGCGACATGCCCCACAGCATGCACAAGGTGAACAGAAAATTGCCCAGGAACGATTCCAAGAACAACCACTTTTTCGTGCTGCGCGACAACGGCGCTTCATTCGCCGGTTTGCCCAGCCAGCGCCACATGGCCGCAGCGCCCATGCCAAAGCGCAACCAGGCCAAGACAAACACGGGCAGGGCAGCAACCAGGGGTTTGGACAACGCCACATAGCTGCCCACCAATGTCATGCTCAGGGCCAAGCTGCCGTACGCCGCCCAGATAGGAGGTGCATTTTGGGAGTGGGGTACAGACATCAGTGCACTGCGCGTGGAAATGGTGCAGCTATTTTGACCGATCGAGGCAAGCGTGGTTTTGCAATGTAAAAGACTATTTTCATAAAGTGAAATATCAAAAGGAATTCACCCGTTGAAATTTCTGTATTTTGAATTTGTATTTCGTGATGCAAAAATAACTTTGTAAGCTATTGATTTTTATGAATAAAAATTTTGTCTTATATAAGACATAAGATCTGTTTCAACTCTTATATAAGACTTAAACTGGACCCATCGGCACCGGTTTTGCTTCACAAATCTGGCGTCACGTTTCAAAGTCGTCAACCCTTAGGAGTGTTTCATGCCCCAATCTCTGACCCAACAACTGAGCCGCCAGCAGCAGATCGAAGCGCTGGAAAAAGACTGGGCCCACAACCCACGCTGGAAGGGTGTGAAGCGTGGTTACACCGCTGCTGACGTGGTGCGCCTGCGTGGCAGTCTGCAGCCCGAGTACACCTATGCCCAGCGCGGCGCAGAAAAGCTGTGGGAGAAGGTCAACGGCGGTGCCAAGAAGGGCTACGTCAACGCTTTCGGCGCCATCAGTGCTGGCCAAGCCATGCAGCAAGCCAAGGCTGGCCTGGAGGCCGTGTACCTGTCGGGCTGGCAAGTGGCTGCCGATGGCAACACCAGCGAAACCATGTACCCCGACCAGTCGCTGTACGCTTACGACTCGGTGCCCACCATGGTGCGCCGCATCAACAACACCTTCAAACGCGCCGACGAAATCCAGTGGGGGCGTGGCATCGAGCCGGGCTCGCCCGAGTTCATCGACTACTTCCTGCCCATCGTGGCCGACGCGGAAGCCGGTTTCGGCGGTGTGTTGAACGCCTTCGAACTGATGAAGAACATGATCACTGCCGGTGCTGCTGGCGTGCACTTTGAAGACCAGCTGGCTGCTGTGAAGAAGTGCGGGCACATGGGTGGCAAGGTGTTGGTGCCCACCCAGGAAGCCATCGAGAAGCTGATTGCAGCGCGTTTCGCTGCCGACACCATGGGCGTGTCCACCATCATTTTGGCCCGCACCGATGCCGAAGCCGCCAACCTGATCACCAGCAACCACGATGCCAATGACCAGCCTTTCCTGACCGGCGAACGCACGCAAGAAGGCTTCTACCGTGTCAAGAACGGTCTGGAGCAGGCCATCAGCCGGGGCGTCGCCTACGCGCCCTACGCCGACCTGGTGTGGTGCGAGACCGGCGTGCCCGACATCGGCTTCGCCCGCGAGTTCGCGCAGGCCGTGCACGCCGCCTGCCCGGGCAAGCTGCTGAGCTACAACTGCTCGCCGTCCTTCAACTGGAAGAAGAACCTCGACGACAAGCAGATCGCCGCCTTCCAGGAAGACCTGTCGGCGCTGGGCTACAAGTACCAGTTCATCACGCTGGCCGGCATCCACATCAACTGGTTCAACACCTTCCAGTTCGCCCACGCCTACGCCCGCGGCGA
>JACCDQ011694537.1_pt1 | contig 14032 bp, 10 predicted proteins | sample 7446031 | NCBI WGS metagenome assembly JACCDQ01 (sample SAMN15323442, study PRJNA562643) | freshwater metagenome | isolation source: river surface water | place: USA:Blue River Watershed | collected 2017-08-17 | reverse complement strand
ATGGTCCACGTCCAGGCCTTCGATGCCGATGCTCGTCGACACGACGGGCACGCCCATCGCCATCGCCTCGAACGCCTTGATGCGCGTGCCGCCCCCCACTCTCAGCGGGATGACGAAGGCCTGGGCATCACGGGCATGGTCGCGCACGTCATCCACGAACCCTGTGAAGCTGATGCCCGGCACCTGGCGCTGCACCAGCGACGGAGGCGGGTTCTTGCCCACCACGCGTAGCTGCGCATGCGGCACCTGGGCGCGCACGCGCGGCCAGACTTCATCGATGTAGAAGCGGATGCCATCGACATTGGCCTCCCAGTCCATCGAGCCGGTGAACACGACGACCGGTGTGCCCTCGGCGGGCGCCTGCCAGCTGAAGAAGTCGAGGTCCACGCCGGTGGGGATGGCGCGTGCCGTCGTCAGGCCGTCGGCCGCGAACTGCTTCGCATCGCGCTCGGACACGGCCACCACGCGCGTGAAAGTCGCCAGCGCCTCGCGCTCGAAGCGACGCATCTTGCCGGCCTGCGAGCCCCACAGCCAACGCAGCGGGGCGCTGGCCGCGGTCCTGGCGTGGCGCTCGAAGATCTCCGCCTCGACGTTGTGCGTGAAGCAGACCGTCGCCCCCTTGAGCCCGGCCGGGCGCAGCACGGCGGCATGGACGAAGTCGAAGACGACGACGTCGAAAGACGATGCCGCCAGCAGCTGCTCGACAGCAGCCATGGCCGCCGGCGTGCGATCGGCGGCGACGTTGATGGGCAGCGGCGACAGCAGATCCGGGGCCCGCTGCCAGCGCGCCTTCGGCGGACTGGGCTGCCAGCCGACGAAGCGCTCGCACTGCCGGCCCAGCTCGCCCTGCCATTCGTGCTGCTGCTGCGGCGTGGCGGGCGACAGCAGGGTGATGTCGAACTGCCCGCTTTCCTTCAGCCCGCGCAGGATGTTGCCCGTACGGATCTTGCCGCCGGCATCGGCGGGGAACAGGAAGACCGGCGAGATGAACGCGACCTTCAGGCGACGAGGCGCTCCGCTCACCAGCAGATGCCCTCGTACTGCGCGAAGCCGCCCGCCAACGACGCCTGGCGCAGGTCGGCATAACCGTTCAGGTCGACGACGCGCGCACCCTTGGCCAGCGCGATGATGCGCTGGCGCGTCTCGGCATCCGCATGGCCCACCACGACGATCTCGGCCCGCGCCAGCGCCGCGTCGGGCGTCTCGTGCAGCAGCTTGTCGAGGTGGGGAATCTCGCGGTCGATGTATTCCTTGTTCTTGCCCAGCAGCCGCGCGATCTTGACGAACTTGTCGTAGATGGCGAGATCGAAGCCCTTGCCGAGCAACTTCTCGGCGAGCACCACCAGCGGCGAATCGCGCAAGTCGTCGGTGCCGGGCTTGAAGGCGAGGCCAAACAGCGCCACCGGCTTGCGGCCGGCGGACGCGATGAGCTCATAGGCGCGGCCGATGTGGGCGTCGTTGCTGTCCAGCAGCGAGCCCAGCACGGGGATGTCGACACCGCGTTCGCGCGCGATGGTCAGGAAGCCCTTGACCTCCTTGGGCAGGCAGGAGCCACCGAACGCAAAACCCGGGCGCAGGTAAGCCTTGGAGATGTTGAGCTGGGTGTCGCGGCAGAACAGCTCCAGCACGTCGCGCGAGTCCAGGCCCGTTTCCTTCAGCACGGCGCCGGCTTCGTTGGCGAAGACGATCTTCAGCGCGTGGAACACGTTGCACAGGTATTTGACCGACTCCGCCACACCCACGTCGGCCGCAACGAAGCTGCCCGGCACGCCGGCGTAGAGCTGGCGCATCACCTCCACGCCCGCGTCATCGAGGCTGCCGACGATGGTCTGCGGCGGGTTGTGGAAGTCGGCGACCGACGAACCCTCGCGCAGGAACTCGGGGTTGAACACCAGCGACAGCCGGTCGCCGATCTTGCGGCCGGCGGCCTGCTCCAGCAGCGGCGCGATGCGCGCGCGCGTCGTGCCCGGTGCCACCGTGCTGCGGATGACCAGCGTGTGGTGACCCGCCTTCCTGGCAATCTCGGCGCCGATCTGGCGCACGACGGCGTCCAGCGCGGTCAGGTCGGGCATGTAGTTGGGCAACGACGGCGTGGCCACCGAGATCAGCGACACCTCGGTGCCGAGGACGGCCGCCGCGACATCGTTGGTGGCCGTCAGCTTGCCGGCTTTCACCGCGGCGGAAATCAGCTCCTCGATGCCTTCCTCGACAACGGGCGACTGGCCGGACGCGATCAGCTCGACCTTGAGCGCGTTGATGTCCACGCCCACGACGTCATGGCCCAGCTCGGGCAGGCAGGCGCACGACACCGCGCCCACATAGCCCAGACCGAATACCGAAACCTTCATCTTGTTGTTCCTCTTTAGGCCGCCGCGCGCGCGGTGGTGGTGCCCAGGCCCGCGTTGCGCAGGAAGGCGTCGAACATCAGCAGCACCCACAGCGGCTGGGCATGGTCCATGGCGCCACGTTCGTGCTGGTCCAGCAGGCGGGCGATGGGGGCCGGGTTGAACCAGCCCGTCTGCGCCAGCGCACCGTGCTGCAGCGCCTGGCGCGTCTTCTCGCGCAGAGGGCCGCGCAGCCAGCGCGCCAGCGGCACGGCAAAGCCCATCTTGGGCCGGTAGAGCACGTCGTGCGGCAGCATGGGCTCCAGCGCCTTTTTGAACACGTACTTGCCCTCCTGGCCGCGCAACTTCAGGTCCGACGGCAGCGACGCCACCCACTCGACGAGCGGGTGGTCCATCAGCGGCTCGCGCACCTCCAGGCTGTGAGCCATGCTGGCGCGGTCCACCTTGGTGTTGATGTCGCCCGGCAGGTAGGTGTGGATGTCCAGGTACTGGATCAGCGCCAGCGGGTCGTCGGTGTTGGCGCGGCGCGCGTGATCGTGGAACACCTCGCTGGCATGCCAACCCTGCAGGTCGCGCTTGAAGGCGTCGCTGAACAGCTCCTGGCGCAGCGGGTCGCGCACCAGGCCCATGGTGTTGAAGTAGGCATCAACCGAATTGCGCGCGATGGCCTGGAACGTGGTCTTGGCGCGGAACACACGCGGCGCCCAGTCGGCCTTCGGATACAGCTTGGCCAGTGGGCCGAACACGCCCTTGCGCAGCGCCAGCGGGAAGGCGCTGCGCATGCGCTCCTCCATCATGTGCATCTTGTAGCGGCGGTAGCCGCCCAGGCTCTCGTCGCCGCCATCGCCGCTCAGCGCCACGGTCACATGCTTGCGCGCCAGCTCGCAGACGCGGTAGGTGGGGATGGCCGACGAGTCGGCAAAGGGCTCGTCGTAGAGATGGGCCAGTTGGTCGACGAGGCCGAAGTCGTCGCTGCTGACCACCTCGACGCGATGGTGGGTGCGGTAGCGGTCGGCCACCATCTGCGCGAACTCGGTCTCGTTGAACTTGGGGTCGTCGAAGCCGATGGAGCAGGTGTTGACGGGCTGGCCGTCCAATTGCGCCATCGCGGCGACCACGGCGCTGGAATCGACGCCCCCCGACAGGAAGGCGCCCAGCGGCACCTCGGCCTTCAGCCGCAGCTTGACCGATTCGGCAAGGCGGCGGCGCAACTCCTCGGCGGCTTCTTCCTCGCTGATCTTCGCGTCCAGCGTGAACTTGACGTCCCAGTAGCGCTGCGGCTCACCCAGCGGCTGGCCGCGCTTGACGAGCAGGCGGTGGCCCGGCGCGAGCTTCTTCGCGTGGCGGTAGATGGTCCAGGGGTCGGGCACATAGCCGAGCGCGAAATACGCCTCGACAGCGCGCGGGTCGATGTCCTGGCGCAGGCCGCCATGGGCCATCAGGCTCTTCAACTCGGAGCCGAACAGCAGCCAGCCGTCCTCGGTCATCGCGTAATGCAGCGGCTTCACGCCCAGGCGGTCGCGCGCCATGAACAGGCAGTCGCGGCGGCGGTCGTGGATCATGAACGCGAACATGCCGCGCAGGTGGTGCACGCAGTCCTCGCCCCAGTGCTCCCAGGCGCGCACGATGGCTTCGGAATCGCTCTTGGTGCGGAACACATAGCCGTGGCCGCGCAGCTCGTCCATCAGCTCGAGGTAGTTGTAGACCTCGCCGTTGAAGACGAGCGCCACCGACTTGTCATCATTGAAGATGGGCTGCTGGCCGGTGGCGATGTCGATGACGGACAGGCGGCGATGGCCGAACCCCACGCCGGGCTCGATGTGCAGATCACCTTCGTCCGGGCCGCGGTGGTGCTGCGACTCGTTCATCCGGTGCAGGCGCTCGCGCTCGGGCAGGCGCTGGCCGCGGGTGTCAAACAGACCGGTGATGCCGCACATGGGAAGGACCTGGTTCAGCCAATCGATGGAAGGCGCTCCAGCCCGCCCGGCCGGAGCAAAAGCGGATTCTTACCGAGCTTGGTGCCGCTACCTCGCCTTGGCGCCTGCAGTGGTGACGCGACCGACGGGTTATCCCCCCGACCGGGGGATGCCTTGACCTCGGCGCACGGGACGGCCGCGCCAAGGTGAGCCCCGATACTTCGGCGCCCCCTTCCGCCCTCCCCGCCTTGATCGCCCAGCTGTTCTCTTTCCTGACCGTCGGCGCGCTCTCCACGCTGCTGCAGTACCTGCTGACGGCGGGCTTCGTGCTGGCGGCGGGGCTGCCGCTGGTGCCGGCGTCGACCGCGGGCTTCCTGGCGAGCGCCGCCTTCAACTACTGGGCCAACGCCCGGCTGACGTTCGCGCGCCAGGGCCAGCACGTGACGCACCGCGCCCAGCAACTGCGCTTCGCCGCCATGGTGGCGGTGGGCTGCGCGCTGAATGCCGGGCTGCTGCACGCCGCAGTCGCGCTGGGGCTGCACCCGGTGCTGGCCCAGATCGTCGCCACCGGCGGCGTGCTGGCCAGCAACTTCACGCTCAGCCGCCTCTGGGTATTCCGCAGACCTTGACCGCCGCCCCGCCATGGAACTGATCGATCCCGCCCGATTCCCCCGCGCCAGCTGGGACAGTGACCGGCCGCCGGTCGTGAACCTCGTGCTGCCCTGCTACAACGAGGAAGCCGTGCTGCGCGAGACGGCCCGCCGCCTGGGCGCACTGCTCGCGTCGCTGAAGGCCCAAGGGCTGATCGCCCCCGCCAGTGCCGCCTACTACGTCGACGACGGCAGCCGCGACGGCACCTGGGCGCTCATCGAGACGCTGGCCCGGGAAGGCAGCGACGCCTGCGGCATCAAGCTCAGCCGCAACCGCGGCCACCAGAACGCGCTGCTGTGCGGTCTCATGTCCATCGGCGGCGACGCGTTGATCAGCTTGGACGCGGACCTGCAGGACGACCTCTCCATCATCCCGGCCATGATCCAGGCCTTTCGCGGCGGCGACGAACTGGTCTATGCCGTGCGCGGCCGCCGCGACACGGACAGCTTCTTCAAGCGCCTCACGGCCGAGGGCTATTACAAGGTGCTGGCGGCCATGGGCGTGGAGGTGGTGTTCAACCATGCCGACTACCGCCTCATGGGCCGGCGCCCGCTGGAGGCCTTGCGCAGCTACGGCGAAACCCACCTCTTCCTGCGCGGCATGATCCCGCAGCTGGGCTATCGCAGCAGCATCGTCTCGTTCGACCGCGCCGAGCGCTTCGCCGGTGAATCCAAGTACCCGCTGTCCAAGATGCTGAGCCTGGCCTGGCGCGGCGTCACCTCGTTCTCGGCGGCGCCGCTGCGCGCCATCACCGGCCTGGGCGCCTTCGTGTCGCTCATCAGCGTGGCACTGGGCCTGTGGGCGTTGTTCATCCGGCTGTTCACCGACGTGGCCCTGCCCGGCTGGGCGTCCACCGTGATCCCGATGTATCTGCTGGGCGGCATCCAGCTGCTGAGCCTGGGCGTCATCGGCGAGTACCTGGCCAAGGTGTATGAGGCCAGCAAGCAGCGGCCGCGCTTTCATGTGGAAGCGATCACCGGCCAGTGGGGGCAGCCATGAGCACCGCCACGCCACACGCCCGGCCGGCCCACCTGGCCGCCGTCGCCCTGCTCGTGGCGCTGGCCTACGCCTGGCTGTGCTCGGCGCTCAAGGTCGACGACGTCGACCGCTACTGGCATGAGCTCGGCACCAACCGCTTCTTCTGGGACCTCGGCCACCTGTGGATGCAGCCGCTGGCCCTGCTGGTGTACCGCGCCAGCGGCGGTGTGCTGGGTGTGAACCACACGCTGGAGGCGATCAACGTCGCCAGCGTCGCGGTGGGCTGCGCGGTCTTCTTTGCGACGCTGCGCGAAGCCGGCCACAGCGCGCTGAAAAGTGCGGCGGCCGTCGTCTTCGTGGCGGCCAGCTTCAACCTGATGACGCTGGGCCCGACGGCCCACATCAAGCTGATGGTGTTCCCGCCCCTCGCGCTGGCGCTGCACCACGCGATGCGCTGGGAGCGCGCCGAAAGCGCAGGCGCGCCTGCGCTGCGCGACATGGTGGCCAGCGCCGCTTGGTCGGGCCTGGCCGTGAACCTGCTGGTCAGCGTGCTGCCGCAGACGCTGCTGCTGGCGCTTTTCATGCTGATCCGCAGCGCCCGCCGCCACGGTGTCGCCCAGGGCGTGCGCCGCACGCTGCCCTATGCCGTCACGTTGGCGGTGGTCGGCTTCACGCTGCTGCTGGCCGCCTATGCCACGGCCCGCCAGACCGGCACGACGCAGGCGCCGGACCTGCTCAGCTTCGCCGTGGGCGGCCTGAAGGAAAAGCAGGCGCTGCAGACCTGGGTCGCCTCCTGGAAGGAGATGCCGCTGCGGTTCGCCTTCAGCCTCATCAACAACTTCGCCTTCCTTCCATCCCTCGGCACCCTGGGCCGCGCGTGGATGTGGGGCTGGCTGCCCGACGTGAAACCGGTGCTGCCGTCGCTGCTGGGCCAGGCCGCGCTGGCGGCACTGGTGGGCGGCCTGCTGCTGGCCACCGCCGTCGTGGGCGCGCAGCAGGCGCTGCGCCGCGCGGCCCCCGGGCTGCTGTCGCCCTGGGCCTTCGTGCTCGGTGCCGCCGCGTTCTCGTACTACTACAACCTCAACGACCCCGAGCACTGGTTCCAGTTCACGATGCCGGTCGCACTGCTGGCGCTGCAACTGCGCCGCCGCTGGCTGGATGTGTGGCTGCTGGGTCTCGTGATGCCAGTGCTGCTGGCGGTCAACCTGCTCGGCTACGGCATTCCCAAGGCCCGCTTCGCACTGGCCGAGCGAGAGCAGGCGCTGCAGGCCGCGCTCGGGCCGCAGGGCCTGTACGTGGGCTTCGCCGCCTATCCGGGCGAGCCGGACAGCAGCCTGTTCAACACGGCCGGCATCGAGCACTTCAACATCGACCTCGTGCAGGCGAACGACACGCCCGGCGACACCCAGGCCTTGCTGGCGCGGCTGGACGCACGGGTCGACGCCGCGCTGGCACGGGGCGGCCGCGTGCTGGTGTTCCGTGCGCTCGATGACGAGGACTGGCGCGGGCCCGTGATGCAGGTCGCCCAGTCCGGCCTGCCCCGCGCGAAGCTGCGCAGCCACCTCGCTGCCCGCTACGCCATCAGCGGCCCGGTGGACGCCGGCGGCTTCCCGGCTTACGAACTACGTGCGCGCTGACGCGTAAAGCTCGCCGTAGGCGGCGATCATGCCGCCCAGGCTGAACTGGGCCCGCACGCGGGCTAGCGACGCGGCGGCCAGCCGTTCGCGCAGTGCCCGGTCGCTCACCAGTCGCGCGAGCGCAGCCGCCAGCGCCTCCGCGTTTTGCGACGGCACCAGCAGGCCCTGGGCCTCGGGGTCGATCAGCTCCGGGTTGCCGCCCACGTCGGTCGCCACCGGCGCACAGCCGCAGGCCATGGCCTCGAGCAATGTGTTGCTGATGCCTTCGGCCTGCGACGGCAGCGCAAAGACGTCGAACTGCGGCAGCAGCTGCGCCACGTCGCTGCGGTCACCGGGCAGCCAGGCCTGATCCGCCGCGCCGGCCTCGGCCAGACGGCGTTGCGCCGCCTCCAGGAGCGGGCCGCCGCCCAGCATGACGAGACGAAGCCGCGGCCAGTGACCCGGGCACAGCTCGCGCAGGCGCAGGAAGGCGTCGACGAGGTTGAGCGGGTCCTTGACGGCCTGCATGCGGCCCACGGCGCCGATGACCAGATGCTCGCCGCGCCGGTAGGGCCAGGCCTGCGGCACCGCGGCAGTCGGTGAAAAACGCTGCGTGTCGACACCATTGCAGATGCGCTGCACGCGCGCCGAGTCGAAGCCCACCGGCCCCGTCAGGTAATGCTCGATGGCCTTGGACAGCGCGACGAAGCGATGCGTGCGGGCCCCATAAAGACGCCGCAGCCGCTGGTTGGCGACGCTGACACCACCCAGGTCGTTGGTGTCCCAGCCGTGCTCGCTGTGCACGCGCAGCGGCACACGCGCCGCCCAGGCCGGCCACTGGAACTCCATCGCCCCGAGGTTGCGCGTATGCACGACGGCCGGGCGCAGCTCGCGCAGCAGGCGGTAGACGCGCGGGTAGAGCCAGAAGCCCTGCCCTGGCGGCTTGTTCAGCGCGATGAACTGGGTTCCTGGTGCCTTCACGCGCTCCTTGAACGCGGTGATCTCCGTCACCGCCACCACGGCATGCCGAAAGGCCGGCAGGTGGTTGATGACGTTGACGACCCCGTTCTCCAGCCCGCCCGTGTCGAAGCGGTGCAGCAGGTGGACGACGAGCGGGCGAGGATCCTGGCTCACGACTTCAGGGCAGCCGCCGGGCTGCGCGCAGTGGCGGATTTAGGGGCCAGCGACAGCGGCCGCTCGATGAGCAGGAACAGCATCAGGCAGGGCGGCAGCGTGGCCAGCCAGGCCGGCAACAGCAAGGCCAAGGCAAGTCCATCGTGGCCCGGCGATATGAAGCGCTGCGCCACGCTGAAGAAGGCCTGCAGCGCCAGGCCGTGGAGCAGGTAATAGGAATAGCTGACATTGCCCATCCAGCGCAATGGCGTCCAGGCCAGGCATCGCGCCAGTGCGTTGCCCGACCGCTGGAAGACCGCCAGGCACAGGCAGAAGAAGCCCGCGTAGATCAGCCCGACACGCAGCGCCTGCAGCGCCGGGCCCGGCATCGGCACCAAGGGCACGGCCAGCGCCAGCAGCCCGGCAGCGAGACCCACGACGGCAGGGCAGCCCGGCGAGTTCTCACCGCTCAGCCATTCGTGCAGCAACATGCCCGCGAGGAACATCGTCATCCGCACCGGCCCGCCCCAGATGGCAAACCCCGCCAGCGCCAGCATCGTCATCAGCATGATGAAGCCCAGGCGCCATCGGCGGCTGCGCTGGCGCAGGCCGGTCAGCGCGATCACCAGTGGAACCAGCAGGTAGAAACAGAACTCGTAGCTCAGCGACCAGGCCACGGCGATCAGGGGCTTGATGGGCGTCAGGCCGGGCAGCAGCAACAGGTTCCACAGCACGTAGAGCGTCGCCGCGCCGGGCTCACGCGGCAAGTTCTCCGTCCGCCCCAGGCCGATGGACAGCACCAGGTACAACGCGAACACCGCCAGGAAGGCCGGGTAGATGCGCCGCACCCGCCGCCACAGATAGTCAAGAAACGGCCGCTCAGCCGCGATCAGCCCGCCATAGATCAGGAAGCCGCTGAGCACGAAGAACAGATCGACCCCGACGTTGCCGATGGCGTGCACGGCGTCCAGGATCACGCTCGCCGGGCCATGTGCAGGCACCCAGGGCGATACCAGCGTGGCGTAGTGCACCAGGAACACCAGCAGCACCGCGACGCCGCGCAGCCCCTCCATCGGCCGCAGCGTCGCGGCGCCCATTTCACGCCCCAGCTCCAGCCGCGCTTCAAACCAGCGGCGCAGCGGCGACACCGTGGGCTCGTTCAGAGCCGCCACACCAGGAAGCCCGCGTCCCGCAGCGCGCCCGCATCAAAGGCGGCCTTCACATCGATGAAAGCCCCGCCCTTGACCAGCTTCTTGCCGATGTCCTCGACGGACAGCGCCGCGTACTCGCGGTGCGACACCGCCGCCACGACGGCGTCGGCGCGCGGCAGTTCGTCGAAGGGCATCAGGCGCACGCCGTACTCGTGCATGGCTTCGTCGGCTTCGGCTTGCGCATCGGTGACGAACACCTCGACGCCATAGGTCTTCAACTCGTTGATGATGTCGATGACCTTGGAGTTGCGCAGGTCGCCGCAGTTCTCCTTGAAGGTCAAGCCGAGCACGTTGACGCGCGCGCCCTTGATGTGGCTGCCGCTGGCGATCATCTGCTTGATGGTCTGCTCGGCGATGAACTTGCCCATGCCGTCGTTGATGCGACGGCCCGCCAGGATGACCTGCGGGTGGTAGCCCAGCATGTCGGCCTTGTGCGTGAGGTAGTACGGGTCCACGCCGATGCAGTGACCGCCCACCAGGCCCGGCTTGAACTTGAGGAAGTTCCACTTCGTGGCGGCGGCTTCCAGCACCTCGGAGGTGTCGATGCCCAGCTTGTCGAAGATGATGGCCAACTCGTTCATCAGCGCGATGTTGAGGTCGCGCTGCGTGTTCTCGATGACCTTGGCGGCCTCGGCGGCCTTGATGCTGGAAGCGCGGTGCACGCCAGGGACGATGATCTTCTCGTAGACCTGGGCGACCTTGTCGAGCGTCTCGGGCGTGTCGCCGGAGACGATCTTCAGGATCTTGGTCAGCGTGTGTTCTTTGTCGCCCGGGTTGATGCGCTCGGGGCTGTAGCCGACGAAGAAGTCCTGCTTCCACTTCAGGCCCGACTCGCGCTCGAGAACCGGGATGCACACCTCCTCGGTCGCGCCCGGGTACACGGTGCTCTCATAGACGACGATGGCGCCCTTCTTCATGTGGCGGCCCACGCTCGTGCTGGAGCCGATCAGCGGGCGGAAGTCGGGGATGTGGGCCTCGTCCACCGGCGTGGGCACGGCGACGATGATGACGTCGGCCTCGGCCAGCATGCTGGGGTCGTCGGTGTAGACGGCCAGCGTGGCGGCCTGCACCTCCTCGTCGCTCAGCTCACGGCTGGGGTCGGTGCCGCGCTGGCAGGCCTCGACCTTGTGCGTCGCGATGTCGAAACCGATGGTGCGGATCTGCTTGCCGAACTCCACCACCAGGGGCAGGCCCACGTAGCCGAGGCCGATGACTGCGAGCGTGTTCATGGGTCGCTTCTCGTTGCTGTGATTCTTGGGAGGCGCGTGATTGTCACTGCTGACGTGCCGCATCGCGATCCCGGACCCCACGCAAAGCGGTGTCCAGCGCGCCCCAATGCGTGCGCAGAAAGTCCTTGAGCAGCGCGTCTTCGGCGCCCGCCGCGGCCTTGTCGACGTAGACCAGCACGACGGCCGCATCGTCGCCACGCCCCAGCATCCGCTGCAGCGCGCCGTACAGCTTGGCCTGCCAGTCGCTGACGAAGGGGCGGCCGTTGATCCAGTAGGTTTGCCAGACGCGCAGCCGCGGCGCTCGGCTGCCGTCGCCACTGACCTGGGCCAGCGCCTGCCCGCGCAATTCACCGGTCCGCCAAGGCATCGCGCCGGCAGGCAGGTCCAGCACGGCCCCGCCCGACGCCGTCTGCGACCAGTCCTTCTCGGCTTCTCCGTCGACGAACCGGTTCACCGACGTGACCAGTTGGCGACCGTACTTCTGGTCGCGGTAATACCCCACGTAGACCCCGACAGCCGGCCCGCCAGCGTCCGGCTCGTAGCGGCCATGCAGCACCGCCGCCGGCCCCTGGAAGAACGGGTGCCAGCTCGTCATCGGCTCGTTGCGCCATGTCCAGGCGGCCAGGGCCGGCGCCGTCACCGCCGGCTCGCCGCGGATGACGGCGTGCTCGGCCTGCGAACGCAGCATCCATGGCGCCGCCAGCAACAGGGCGGCGCCCAGCAATGCAAGCCCCCAGCGGCGCGGCGCGGACTGGTCCGTCGTGGCGGCAGCCGGTGCCGGTTCGGCCGGCGCGTCAGGCTCGGACCAGCGTGCCCCCACCATGAACATGACCAGCATGATGATGCCGAAGAACACCCAGCCGTAGATGATGTGATCGGCACCCACGGCCAGCTTGTTGCCCGACAGGTGCCCGAGCATGACGATCATGTAGGCGCGCAACCAGTTGGCCACCAGCGGCGTGACGATGGCGACACCCACGAAGGCCCAGCGCCGGCGGTAGGACCGGTAGTTCAGGTACGCGAACAGCGTGCCGACCATGACCGAAGCCATCAGGTAGCGAATGCCGCTGCAGGCCTGCACCACCGACCACGACCCCGTCGGGATGACGAACTCGGTGCCCTCGCGGAACACCGGGATGCCCGTGGCCCGCAGCGCCATCACGGTGAAATCTGCCGTGCGATCGACGAGCCAGGGCGTCAGGAAGTCGCCGAAGGGCACCGCGAAGAACAGGAAGCCGAGCGGAAAGGCGATGCGACGGGCCACGTCGGTGCCCAGCAGCGCCGGGACCATCAGCACCACCATGCCGACGAAGGCGAACTGCGTGGCGGCATTGGCCACCGCCAGGTCACCCAGCAGCCAGAGCAAGCCGACCGGCACGATGAGCCACAGCCAGCGCGGTGCCGGCCGCGGCGTCAGCAAGGCCAGTTCGGCGCGCAGCCGCCACACCATCCAGGCCGACAGCGGCGGCACGACCCAGGCGTGGGCGAAGGTCTCGGAGCGGTTCCAGATCAAGACCATGGAAGCGCCGGTGTCCGCGTAGATCGCAGCCAGCAGCGCCCAGGCCGCGAGCAGCGCCAGCAGGGGCAGGCGCCACTGAGGTGGCGGGGTCAGCATGCCGTCGCCTCCAGGTGTCGATCCAGGCTCGCCAGATGGGCCTGCCAGCTGTAGGCCCCGAGCACGAAATCTCGCGCCGATCGGCCCGCCGCATCAGCCGCGTCGCGATGCGCGAGCAGCGTCGACAACTGCGCCACATAGCCGGCCGCGTCGTCGGCTGCCACGAGGCCTGGCTGGTCGACGTTCGTGATCGCCCGCACACAGCTGCCGGCCGCCACGACGGGCCGGGCCATCGCCATGGCCTCCAGCACCTTGTTCTGCAGGCCACGCGCCAGCCGCAGCGGCGCAACGACCGCCGCCGCATGCTGCAGATAGGGGCGCACATCGGGCACGGTGCCGGTCACGTGAACGGCATCACTGGCGAGCGCCCGCACGGCCGCCGTCGGGCTGCGGCCGACGATGTGAAAGCGCAGCGCCGGGAAGCGCTCGCGCAGGGCCGGCAGCATGTCCTGAACAAACCAGCTGACCGCATCGACGTTGGGCCAGTAGTCCATCGCGCCCGTGAAGACCAGCGGCAACTCGCCGTGTGCGAAAGGACCGGCGCGCTGCGGCTGCGGCGCAAAGAAGTCGGCGTCGACACCATTACCCAGCGCCGCCAGCCGCAGCGGCACGCCCGGACTGAGGTCGCGGAACAGCGCCACCTCGTTGTCCGTCACGAAGAAGCTGCACTGCGCCGCGCGGGCCACGCGCTGCTCGTAGGCCAGCAGCTTGCCGAACTCGCGCCGGTACAGCCAGGACATGGGCCAGGCATGCTCGGGCGCATAGTCGCGCCATTTGGCGGAGTCCACATCGACGAAATCCACCAGCGTCCTCACGCCGGCCAGGCCACGCGTGTACTGGGCCATCACGCTGCTGAAGACGATGACGGCGTCGAAACCCACGCGCGCGGCCGAGGCATCCACCCAGGCCTGCAGGCCCGCATCGCGGTAGTACGGCAGGCTCAGCGGCTCGCCGGTGAGCAGGCCGCGCAGGCTCAGCAACTTGGCAGTGCGCGGGTTCAGCCGGGCCACATGCAGGCCGGCACACAGCTCGCGCACGCGCGGCAGATGCTGCTCGTCGTCCGGGTCGTCGATGAAGCTGCCCAAGTGAACCTCGTGCCGTGCCGCCAGATGCCTGAGCAGGTGGTAGGACCGCACCTTGTCGCCCTTGTTGGGCGGGTAAGGCAGGCGGTGGACGAGGTAGAGGATCTTCACGCGATCCTCAACCCAGGTTCTTCACGATGAAGGGACCGAGCCAGTTCGCCACGCCGATGGGCAGCTTGCGCCAGGCCTTGATCATGAGCTGGTACTTGGGGTTGTTCGGGTTGTTCTGGGGCACCGCATCACGCTTGAACAAGCGGTACTCGTAGGACAGCGGCT
>JACCDQ010218137.1_pt1 | contig 14032 bp, 13 predicted proteins | sample 7446031 | NCBI WGS metagenome assembly JACCDQ01 (sample SAMN15323442, study PRJNA562643) | freshwater metagenome | isolation source: river surface water | place: USA:Blue River Watershed | collected 2017-08-17 | reverse complement strand
GGCCGCGAGGGCTCGCATTTCGGCATCGACGACTATGTCGAGATCAAGTATCTGTGCCTGGGCGACATCCTGCGCTGAAGCAGCGTGCGCCGGTGCATCGCACCGCAGCCGATCAAGCCGGACGGCGACGGGCCGGATAGCGCCGGTTTCTGCGGTAAGATGATGGCCGATGCGGGTGTAGTTCAATGGCAGAACGGCAGCTTCCCAAGCTTCATACGAGGGTTCGATTCCCTTCACCCGCTCCATCGCTTTTAAGTTCTTGATTTGAAAGAACTTTTTCGAAAGCCGTGGAGATCCAACCCACAGCTTTGACCCACAAGTGCGCGAAAAACAGGCTTCGGAGCCTGCGCACAGTGCTGCCGCTCCTTCGACCGACAGCACTTCACAGCTTGGCTCATGCCTTCACCGTGTCGCCGTCACCTTGGACAGGTGTCGTGGGTAATCCGGATCCAGACCACGAGCGCGGGCCAAAGACTCCGCCATCAGGTAGAAACTCTGGATCGCGGCAATCGGGTCCAGATCGACGTGCGCCGTGGTGGTCAATGTCACATCGCGCTGCGGGATGTCTGCAGGAGCAGCCAAGATGACCTGCGCGCCGCGCTCACGCATCTCAGTGGCCAGGTCAATCAGATTTTGCTGTGCCGGTCCACGCAGTGCGAACACCAACATGGGATAGTCGGCCTCCACCAGTGCCATGGGACCGTGCTTGACTTCCGCACCGCTGAAAGCTTCTGCTTGGATGGCGCAAGTCTCCTTGAATTTGAGCGCTGCCTCCTGTGCAATAGCCAATCCCGGCCCCCGCCCAATAACCATCAGCTTGTCAGCGTTGATCAACATTTCTACCGCGCGACTCCAGTCATGGCCGCACGCCGCCTCCAGCGCTGCGGGCAAAGACTGCAGGCCAGCCAGCAAATCGCGCTGATTGCCCCAGTTGGCGGCCAACCGGGCCCCGGCAGACATGGCGCAAATAAAGCTCTTGGTCGCCGCCACGCTTCTTTCAGAAGCGGCATGCAACGGCAAGCTCCAGTCGACTGCATCTGCCAGCGGTGAGGTGACATCGTTGACCAATGCTACGGTGGTTGCACCAGCCTGCCGAAAGGTCTGCATAGACTCGATCAGATCAGGGCTCCGACCCGACTGGGAGATTGAGACGGCCAGCACATTCTGGTTCGCCATCGGAGCGTTGTACAACGTGAGCAAGGACATGGGCAACGACGTCACCAACTGCCCCGTGCGTGACATGACAAGGTAAGCGAAATACGCTGCAGCATGGTCTGAGCTCCCACGTGCGATGGTCACGGTTCCCTGTGGCGGACGTTTGTGCAGTTCAGCACCCAGCGCAACGTACTGGCGCTCGTCGTTCGCCAGTTGCCGTTCGACACAATGGGAAGCGGACAGCGCTTCTTCAAGCATCAAGGTACTCATGTTGGTTTCCTTCATCGGTTGTCATGAAAAACACAGTGCCAAGCCACCATCCATGGCATCGCCCTGTGCCGCCACCACACGGGTGGCTATCGCGGGCGACAGGCGACCCACGAGGCGCTGGGCAATGCTGCCCGCCAGGACCAATGGCAAGGTGTTGGTAGCGTCAAGGGATGCGACAAGTTGCTCCAGGCTATGCACCGCGTGCTGCAAAATCTGCGCTGCATGCGGATCGTCTGCCTCGTGATCGAACACCTTCTGTGCGAGGCTGGCGTACTCGAACTGATGTGCACGGCAGCACCAGGCCAACATTGCGTCTGGCGTTCCTCCCACCGTTGCGTAGACGTCGCGAGTCAGCGGACTGTGCTGGGTGCGCCCATCGACAGCACGTTGGGTAAGTGAAACGGCCAACCGTCCCAAATCTGAACCACTGCCTTCGTCGCCTGACGGGAAACCCCATCCTCCCGACGTGCGATGGCTTCCATCGGGCAGTGCCGCCAGTCCGACGGCGCCTGTGCCAAGAATGACCAAGACGCCTGGTTGCCCGTGGTGCGCACCGCTCAGCGCAGTGTCGGCGTCTGAGGCCAGTTCCAGCCGGGCATAACCAGGATCGGTCAGCAGGAACTCCCGTCGCCATTCGCCATTGTTGGCCCCAGCCAACCCCAACCCGAGGGTGATGTTGGCAGGTTGCAGGGCCGGCCAATCCGGCTGCAATCGACCTCGCGTAGCTTGGTCAATGGCCAGCCAGATGTTCTGCCAGGCCTGGGGGATTCCCTGCATCAAACCTGACGCACCCGCCTTGCCTTCGCCCACCAGCTTGCCGCTGCGATGCAAGACCCTGGCACGCGTGTTGGTACCTCCACCGTCGACACCGATGGCGTAGTGAATGTGCGCCGGAAGCGCGGAGAAGTTCCAGGGCGTGCTCATTTTGCGTGCGCGCTTCGCATGTTTCCGGGCTGGCGACGCTGACAGGCTTGCCCGTTCGATTGGAACAGGTACAGAGATGCGGGCTGTGCCCGGACAACCACGTTGTCGCCCAGCATGACGGCCGCATTGCCATCACCACGAACAATCAGTTCTTCGCCGCTCTCTGATGTGAGATAGAGCAGGTTGGACTCGCCCAAGTGTTCCACCAAGGTGATCTCGGCCTTGATGACGGTGTCATCGGGCGCGGTGGCCGCGTCGGCACTCAGAATCTCGCAGTGCTCAGGGCGCAGCCCCACCTCCACCGACTCACCAACCTGCAACATGGAGCCGTCCACCATCGCAAGTACCTGGCGACCGTTGTTCAGGCGCACCCGTACCCCATCAGTGGACACTGCCAGTACGGTGGCAGGCAGCAGGTTGATGGTCGGCGAGCCGATAAAGGTCGCCACGAAGCGATTGGTCGGTTGCTGGTACAGGCTCAATGGCGTGCCAGCTTGTTGCACAACGCCTTCGTTCATCACGACGATCTTGTCACCCAGTGTCATGGCCTCAACCTGATCGTGGGTGACGTAGACCATGGTGGCACCGAGTTCCTTGTGCAAGCGGGCCAGTTCGATACGAGTTTTGGCACGCAGCGCCGCGTCCAGGTTGGACAGTGGTTCGTCGAACAGGAACAAGCGAGGTTCACGCACGATCGCACGGCCAATCGCCACCCGTTGCCGTTGGCCACCCGACAGCTCACGGGGGAGACGCTCCAGCAAGTGATCGATGTGCAGGGCCTTGGCGGCGTCACGCACCTTGGTATCTATATCGGAGGCGTTGGTCCCCACTATCTTGAGACCGAAAGCCATGTTCTTGTACACGGTCATGTGCGGGTACAAGGCGTAGCTCTGGAAGACCATGGCAATACCCCGATCGGCAGGCGGCAGGTCGTTGACCAGATCCTCTCCGATGTGCAATTCGCCACTGCTGATATCTTCAAGACCGCACAGCACGCGCAGCAAGGTCGATTTGCCACAGCCGCTGGGCCCCACAAGGACGACCAGTTCGCCGTGATCGATGTCCAGATTGATGTTGCGCAGTACAGGCGTGTTGCGACCGTATTGCTTGGTGATGTTTTTCAAGGAAACGCTTGCCATGATGGACCTCTCTACTTCACAGCTCCGGCAGTGATGCCGCGAATCAGTTGACGGGAGAACAGGGCATACAAAACGACCACGGGAACAATCGCGAGTGACAGCGAGGCGAGCACCGCATTCCAGTCGGTGGCGTACTGCCCCACAAATTGCTGGACGCCCAGAGTGATGGTTTGGGTTTGCTCCGAAGGAGCCAAGATGAGCGGGAACCACAAGTCATTCCAGATCGGAACCATGGTGAAAACTGCGACCGTGGCCATGGCGGGGCGGATCAACGGCAGGATCACCTGGAAGAAGATGCGGAATTCATCCACACCGTCGCAGCGGGCGGCATCCTTGAGTTCGACCGGCACTTGGCCCATGAACTCTGAGAGGATCATGATGGCCAGCGGCAGACCCTGTGCGATGTACACCAGCACCAATGCCGTGAGCGTGTTCACCAGGTTGAGTTCGACCATGATTTGCAGGATCGAAACCGAGCCCAGCCGTATGGGAACCATGATGCCGAAGGCAAAGAAGAACTTCAGCCAATGGTTACCCCTGAAACGGTACTCGGACAGAGCCCATGCTGCCATCGCGCCGAACAGCAGCACGAAAAAGAGCGTAGCGACGGTGACGATGAAGCTGTTGCCGAAATAGGCCAGGACATCGGAACGCCCCAGGACCTTGGTGTAGCCGATGAGCGAGAAGGTCTCAATCGTGGGCCAGGACAGGGGGTCGTCGAAGATGGCGTCTCGGCTCTTGAACGAGTTCATGAGCACCAGCAGGATGGGCAGCAGTGCCAGCAGCAGATAGCCGATCAGCGTCAGGTGTACGAACACACGGCTGGGGGCGAAAGGCAGCGCTTTTGAGGAGGTAGATGCCATATGCAGCCTCACAGAGCAAAGCGTTGCAACTTGCGCTGCACCGCGAAGAAGTACAAGCCGACAGCCACGAGAATGACCAGGAACATCAGTGTTGCGACGGCGGCACCCATGGTCGGACTTGCGACCTGAGACTGGTAACCAAAGAAGGTGCGATAGAACAGTGTTCCCAGAATGTCAGTGCTGAAGTTCGGCCCGGCAGAAGCACCCTTGACGGTGTAAATCAGGTCGAATGCATTGAAGTTCGCGACGAACGTGAGGATCGTGACCAGCCCCAATGTGGGTAGGATGAGTGGCAGGCGGATTTGCCAGAAGATGCGCCATGGGCCAGCACCTTCAACCACAGCCGCCTCGATGATGTCGTCAGGAATGGCGATCAGGGCCGCATAGATCAGCATCATGGGAATGCCCACGTACTGCCACACGGACATGAGTGACACCGTGATCAACGCGGTTTCTTCCAGACCGAGCCAGGGTGCAAACCAGTCCTGCAGGCCAAACAACGTGAGGAAGCGCTCGGAGACACCCCACAACGGCGAAAGGATGAGTTGCCAGACAAAGCCAACAATCACCACCGACAGCAACGTTGGCAGAAAGAATACGGTACGATACGCGGATGCAAAGCGCACATCACGCAAGGACAGCAATGCAGCCAGGAACAGTCCGACCGGGTTTTGCACCAGCATGTGGACACCGAAGAACTTCAGGTTGTTCCACATGGCATTCCAGAAGGCTTCCGACCAATTGGGGTCGTCCAGAATGGTGAGGTAGTTGGCAAGCCCTGCGTAAGTACGAACACCGTAATCGTCGGTGCTGAAAAGCCCCAGACGCAGGGTGTCCAGCAGTGGCAATGCACTGAAGGTGGCATAGATCAGCAGCGCAGGCGTCAGGAACACCAGCACCCGCCAAGAGAAGCCTTGTTTCATGGTAGACCCTGTTGATCAGAACAAGCGGGAGGGAGATGGCACCCGGCGATGCACAGGAACCACCACAAGCTGTGGCCCCCTGTGCAAGCCGGGTGTGGCTTACTTAGCCGGCGTGTACCACTTGGCAAACCCGTCCTGGATTTGCGCAGCGGCGTCCTTGGCCGACATCTTCTGGTTGATCACCTGCGAACTTACGTTCCAGAGTTCGTTTTCCATGCTGGGCGTGCCACGGCTCATGATCTGGGCATTGAGGCGGATAGTGCTCTTGCACTGGTAACGCCAGCTGATCATTTCCTTGGCCACCGGGTTCTTCACGTTGATGGCATGCTTGGACAGCGAGAAGAAGCCTGTCACCTTGTTGGTGTAGAGATCGGCAAACTCCTTGCTGGCGAGCCAGTTCAGGAACACCTGAGCATCGGCCTTGTTCTTGCTCTTGCTGTTGACACCCATGGCGATGTCGGTGTGGTCAGAGATGTAGCAGGTGTCGCCTGCATTTTTGACAGGCGGCTTGAACGCGCCGAAGTCCACCTTGCTGTTCTGCTCAAAGTAGGCGATATCCCACGAACCTGCCGGATAGATGGCTGCGCGGCCCGCACCGAACAAGTTTTGCGAGTCACCATAGGTTTGCGCCTGGTAACCGCGAGGCAGGTAGTTGGCCCACTTGGACATGACGTCCCAGGTGCTGACGAACTCGGGATCGGTGAACTTCTTGGTGCCAGCGATGAGCGCCTTGCGGCCTTCCTCACCTTTCCAGTGGTTGGGGCCAATGCCGGTGAACACGATCTGGTTGGTTTCCCACTGATCGGCGGTGCCCAGTGCAATCGGGGCAACCTTGCCGGCAGCCTTGATCTTGTCCAGGGCAGCGAAAAACTCTGCTTCGGTGGCAGGAGGGGTCAAACCCAGGTCAGCAAAGATCTTCTTGTTGTAGAAGAACCCGTGGATGACAGATGCCATCGGCACGCAGTAGGTATCCTTGCCATCGTCCGACTGCCATGCCACTTTGGCGGAATCGGGAAAGTTCTTGAGTACCGCGTTGCCGTTGAGCTTGTCCAGGTGACCTTTCTTGTACAGGTCAAGAGAGACATCAAAAGGGCGACAGGTGATCAGGTCGCCTGCGGTGCCTGCGCTCAAACGGGCATTGAGGGCGGAGTTGTATTCGGGCGGCGATGTGGGAGCGAATTTGACTGTGATGCCTGGGTTCGCTTTGTTGAAAGCTGGAATCAGCACATCTTCCCAAAGTGCCTTGTCGTCCACACGCCAGCTTTCGATAGTAACCGTGCCAGCGTTGGCCATTTGAGTACACAGAATTGCCGCAGCAACGGCGGCCAGACGAATGGGGTGTCGCATGATATCTCCTGATCATTGGTTGAATGGAGCTGACCTTCACACGTGTTCGTGGTGATCGATCAGTGGAGCGGATGCTATGCCTTGACCCCTGTAATTTCAAACGCCGCTTGAATTTCGACAGACGCTTTCTAAGGCATTGATTTTATTGAATAATTTATCCACGAAGATGCTTTCTTGTTTACGCTTTATTACGTCATATTGAAGACTACTAAGTTAAACCTAAGAAATTTCCCGATCCATGTTGCTGTTCTGGCCTGCCATCGGTTCTAATCCTGCCCAGTGCGGCAGGTGCCGCGTCATGAGGACGAGGGATTCGAATGGGCAAGCGACTCGACACCCGGCTGAGCGAGCAAGACCGGCTGGAACTGGAGCAGGTGGTCAGGAAGTCACCGGACTGGCGTGCGCGCGAGCGTGCCAAGACCTTGCTGCTGCTGAGCCAACCCCTGCTCAGTCGCGAGGTGGCCAAGCTGCAGAACCTGCACATCGAGACCGTGCGCGTGACCTGGCAGCGCTGGGTCAAGGAAGGCCTGGATTCACTGTCCGACAAGCCGCGCAGCGGTGCGCCGAACAAGCTCGACGAGGCGGCCGTCGAGCGCCTGGTGCAGTGGGCCAAGGAGAAGCCCTCGACGGCGGTCGAACTGCTGCGGCGCCACACCGAAGCCCAGGGTACCCCCGTGAATCCGGACACGCTCATCCGAGCCCTCAAGGCCAAGGGCCTGGTGTGGAAACGCACCCGCCACTGAACCGCCCCGGGTTCCGAGGAGGCTCCCACCTTTGAGAAGATGGAGCCATGAAGAAGTCAGTGAATTTTTCCCCCGAAGTGCGCGAACGTGCCGTGCGCATGGTGTCGGAGCATCAAGGCGAGCACGAGTCGCAGGTCTACGGGCCGACAAGGTCTGGCAGCAGCTCAAGCGCGAAGGCCGCTACAGCGAGCGACTGGCCCAGGCCGGCATCGAGCACTCGGTCGGCAGCAAGGGCCAGGCCATGTCGGCCTGACTCACAACCCCGGGCCTCCGCAAAACCCGGGGCGGCTCAAGTTATAACTCGATGAACTTTTACTGGATAACTTAGGGGAACAACCGGATAGACAAAAGACAGCAAGCAACAAAACATTACAAAACGACAGAATATGAAAGCCATCGTCCGTCTCACAACGTCGTTCTTGCTCTTGATCGGGCAGTGTTTGGTGTGGCCTCTTGCCTATGCACAACCGTTGGACGTGCTGCATTGGTGGACTGCTGCCAGCGAGCGAAAGGCTGCTGACCAACTTGCGGCACAACTCGCGCAGACCGGCGTCATCTGGAAGGACGCTGCCATTCCTGGCGGAGGCGGCATGGCCGCTGTCAAGGTGCTCAAGAGCCGCGTGCTCATGGGCGACCCGCCTGACGTGACACAATTGATAGGCACCACGCTGACCGATTGGGCAGACATTGGACTGGTCTTGCCGCTCAATGCCGTGGCACAACGTCAGCACTGGTCACAAGTGCTGTTCCCCACGGTGCTCAACCTTGTCACTTACAAAGGCAATGTGATTGCCGCGCCACTGGGCATCCACCGCATCAACACCCTGCTGTACAACCGCAAGGTCTTTGCAAAACTTGAACTGAATCCTCCGAGCAACTGGGAAGAATTCGAAATCGTGGCCCACAAGTTGCAGGGTCAAGGCATACGACCATTGGCCTGGAGCGATGAGGCCTGGCAGCTGGCCACCGTGTTCGAGTCCGTGCTGCTCAGCGAGGCTGGCGCCTCGTTGTACCGCGAACTCATCGTGCAACGGCGCAGCAGCGCGTGGGCCAACATCAAGGTTGAACGTGCACTGGGACGCTTGCGCTGGTTGCGTAGTCTGGCAACCAGTACACCTCAGGAAAGGACTTGGACTGTCAGCGCCCGAGAGCTCATGGACGGCGGTGCGGCGATGATGATCATGGGCGACTGGGCAAAGGGAGAACTCATGGCCTGGGGCGCTACGGTTGGCAAGGATTTTGGTTGTACAGTGGTACCCGGCACCCAACTAACGCACCTTTACAGCATCGATACGTTGGCCATGTTGCATAACCCACATGGCCGCGAGTTTGCGCAAGAAAAGCTGGCGGAAGTGGTGACGGGCATTCCGGCACAGCTGGCATACAACCGGTACAAGGGAGCCGTACCGGTGCGTTGGGACATCGACCCATCCAATCTGGACCGTTGTGCGCGTGACTCATGGGAAGCGTTTGCCTCTGCCCGCATTGCACGGGTCCCCAGCCTCGCACACCGTATGGCAGCAGATGAAAACATCAAGGACGCGGTGGCGCAGGTTTTGTGGCGCTACCTCACCGACCCGAACATGGGGCCACAGGAAGCGCAACGCCGCCTGTCGTCTTTCATCTCGGACAAGAGTGGCGAACACTGACCTCCAAGGATATTTATGGTCCGCTCCCTACTGGTCGTTGACGATGACCAAAAAACGCGCAACCTGCTCAAGACTTACCTGGAAAAACACCAGTACGAGGTCCGCGTGGCTGAGGATGGCGCCACCTTCATGACTGAGTTCGAGCGCTTCAAGGACGAACTGAGCCTGGTCATTCTCGACGTGATGCTGCCCGACACAGATGGTTTCACTTTGTGTCAGGCGGTGCGCAAGCTATCCCAGGTGCCCATCATCATGCTAACGGCCAGTGCCGATGACACCGACCGGATTGTGGGCTTGGAATTGGGGGCCGACGACTACATAGCAAAGCCCTACAACCCGCGTGAGTTGCTTGCCCGCATCAAGGCCATTCACCGCCGCATGCAGGTCGGTTCGTCTGCGACGGTGGTGCGCTACCTCCGGTTTTCCGGCTTCACCCTGGACCTGACCGAGCGCGTGCTGAACAATACACAAGGCGAGCCCGTGGTCATGACCAGCATGGATTTCAACCTGCTGCGCTTTCTGGCCGAACATGCCGGTGAGACGCTGGACCGAGCCCGCCTGATGGAGCAGACCCGAGGGCGTGACCTGGGACCTCTCGACCGTTCGCTGGATGTGCAGATCAGCCGCCTGCGCCAGCGACTGGGAGACGATGGCAAACAGCCCGCCATCATCAAGACCGTCCGCGGCAGCGGCTATGTTTTTTCGGCGGAAGTGACGCAACATGGCGACGCCTGAATGCCGTTCCTGGATTCGCCGCGCCCTGCCCGACAGCCTGCTCGGGCGAATCGTTGTGGTGATGGCGCTGGGAGTGATCAGTGCGCAACTGATTGGAACGCTGCTATGGGCCCGGCAGTTACGTGAAAGCGCCCGAAACGATGCCATCGCTGCAGGGCGAGCCATCGTCCTCAACGCGGCGGGGTCTATTCGGTTTTTTCGGGATCTTCCACCACAATTTCGTCCCATCCTGATCGAGCAAATGCGCACCATGGGCGGGACGCGCTTTTTCATCTTCGTCAACAATGCCCAGGTGCCGGTCACTCCCATTGCTGGCAACGCGTTGATGGACGAGGTCGTGAATGTGGTGCAGCAGGGCCTTGCGAGCAACTTGATGACAATGCATCCGCCAGCGGTCGCATTTGCCTGGCCAGAAACGCTGCAGGTTTCTGATGACGGCCGCCATGTGCTCGACTTGCCGGAATCATGGGTCGAAGCAACGCTGCTGCTGCGACCACACCCGGCACCGGTCTTGGTTATCCAGTCCGAATTCGAGCCAGGACGCTGGCTGTTGCTGGCGGCACCCATGCCAGACCCATATTTCTTTGAAAACGCCAACCCGCTGACCTGGGACCGTGTGGCACTCCAGGTTGTCACTTTGATAACCGTTCTGGTGCTCAGCGTCCTGCTGGTGCGTGGTCTCATCCGACCACTCAAACGCATTGCATCGGCGGCCAATGCGTTTGGCAGTGACAGCGCAGCTGAGTCGGTACCTGAAACGGGCACCGTGGAATTGCGACGTACTGCGCGAGCCTTTAACAATATGCAGGCTCGAATCCAGGGCTACTTGGTGGACAGGGAACGCCTGTTCATGGGCATATCGCACGGTTTGAAGACGCCCATCATGCGACTCAAGTTGCGTACGGAGTTGCTGGAAGACGACGACCTGCGTGCAGAGTTCCATGAAGATCTGGATGACTTGGATGTGATGGTGAAATCAGCGCTGCAAAGCCTGAAGGACACCGACATTCACGAAAACCGCATCGCGGTGCGCTTGGACGTGTTGCTGGATCGCCTGGCCAAGCGGCCGATACACCCCGACGCCAGCATCGAATGCACGTTGGAATCAGTGAGTGTTCAAGGCAAGCCACTGGCACTGGAACGTGCGTTTGGCAACCTGCTGGACAACGCCGTGCTATACGGAGAAAGGGTGAAGGTGCGACTCTCTCGACAGGACGAGTTTGCAGTGATGGAGGTACGCGACTTTGGCCCCGGCATACCCCAGTCGAGCATCTCGGCTGCCTTCCAGCCTCATGTGCGGCTGAGTCACGGCCAGAAAAAGAACAGAGCTGGAACGGGGTTGGGTTTGGGGATTGCGCGCAACATTGTGCTGGCCCACGGCGGGGAAATCCGTTTGCACAACCACCCCGTGGGTGGGTTGGTGGTCACGGTGCTGTTGCCGACCACCCTGGCAGACAACAGTTGATCACACCTGACGTCAGGACAGTGCCCGCCCTTCCAGATACACGCCCTGCAATTTCAGATCGCGATCCATCACGACCACATCGCCCCATGCACCGGGAATCAAACGCCCTCGGTCAGACAGACCCAGGTGATCTGCGGCGTAGGTTGACACCCGTTCGGAGGCCTCTGGCAGGTTGAGCCCAATTGTGTCAACAAGGTTGCGCAATGCCTGGTCCATGGTCAATACCGATCCCGCCAGCGTGCCATCGGGCAGGCGCACACCACCCATGCACTTGGTGACTGTGTGGCGACCAAGCTTGTAGTCACCATCTGGCATGCCGGCAGCGGCGGTGGAATCGGTGACGCAATAGACCTTGGGGATAGCCCGCAGGGCGCAACGTATGGCGCCGGGGTGCACGTGCAGCATGTCGGGAATCACCTCGGCAAACTCGGCATGCGCAAGCGCGGCGCCCACCATGCCTGGGGTGCGATGGTGCAATGCCGACATGGCGTTAAACAGGTGAGTGAAACCGGTGGCACCGCAACGCAGGGCTGCAACACCCTGCTCGTAGCTGCCAGAGGTATGGCCCAACTGCACCTTGAACCCTTCGATGACCAGTTGGGCAATCATGTCTTGGTTGCCATCGACCTCGGGGGCCAGTGTGATCATGCGGATGGGCGCCATGGCATGCAGCCTGTGGATTTCCTCCAGACTGGCTGGCCGCGCGAAGGGGGGTTGTGCCCCCAGGCGGGCTTCGCTAATGTATGGCCCCTCCAGATGCACGCCCAGTACCCGTGCTGCGTCGGGAGCTGGTTGCTTGCACAGCGGTGCCAGCGCGGCAAATGCCGCATCCAGGTCTGATTGGGGTGCGGTCATCGTCGTGGCCAGCAACGACGTGGTGCCGTGCCTCGCGTGCTGCCGAGCGACCTCTAGGGCAGCATCACCGCCTTCCATGATGTCTCGCCCCGCGCCGCCATGGACATGCAGGTCCACGAACCCCGGCAGGACAATCGGGGCGCTGCTTTCACGTACGGCAGCGGCAGCAATCGGTGTGCCTTGTATGTCTGCAACGCGACCGGACTCGTCCAGCAACAGGCTGCCTTGCACAAAACCCTGGGGCGTAAGGATATGGCCTTGCAATGTGGTCATGAAATTGCTCCTAATTCAGACACGAAGTCGTAGTAGTCGTCGCGGCAATAGGTTTGTGTGTATTCCACGGTCCTGCCGTTGTGGTCGAACGATGTGCGGGTAACCCACAGCAGTGCTGTACCGGGCGGTATGCCCAGATGGACGGCCATGACGTCGGTGGCATTCGCCGCACGGATGTGCTGCCTAGCCCGCACTGGCATGTGCCCTGCGGCGGCAAGCTGGCTGTACAGCGACTCCCCAACCTGCTCCGGCAGTGGCAGCACGGCTTCGGGCAGGGCGCTGGTTTCGTATGCCATGGGGACTCCGTCAGCCAGACGCAGGCGTTTCAGACAGGCGACGCGCTCATCGGGTGCCAACCCCAAGGCCTGTGCTTCTTCGCTGGACGCGACGGCGATGCACTGCTCTAACCAGTAATTGGAAGGCGCAAACCCGCGCTGTCTCAGTTCGTGCGAGAAACTGGCAAGTGCCGAGGGGGACTGAACCAGCCGAGGTGCGATGAAGTTGCCGGAACCGTGCCGACGCAGCACCAGACCGCGCTCGACCAAAACGTCGATGGCCTTGCGGGCGGTGACCCTTGAAACCTGGCGGGTTTCGACCAGCGCCCGCTCGGACGGCAAGGCCTGGCGCGGGGGATAAACGCCCGCACGAATGTCTGCCTCCAGCGCGTGTGCCAGTTGGAGGTACAGAGGTGTGGGGTTGTCGGTGGAGGCCAATGTGCAACGCGGCTATTGGTGAATGTGGTTGAGAATAGTACCACTTAAATACCACTTTGCAAAACGCGATGCGAGACCATCTCTGCGACTCGGTAAAAGATCGCAGTTCAGCGCCTGCACGCAGCCTTCGATCCAGTCAGCCATGGTCTCGCGCGGCGTCGCGCAGGCGAAGGTGTAGCTCGACGCCCCCAGCGCGGCCACGAAGAAAAAGCTGGGCAGGCTACCCGCAACGGGGGAGGGAAATGCGCAACACCGTCGCAGTGGCATGGGACACCGTGCCGGTATCGTGGCCGGAACCAGCGGTCACGATGGACCGGAATACCCAGTCTCGCTCCAGTGCTGGCGCGCACTGCTGCGCCCGTCATCACCCCGGCCAGCCGCCGCGCTGCGCCCATCACCTCGTCGACCCTCACCGCCGCATCGAAGTCGTCGGTGGGGACCTCCATCCCATTGCTTACGATGCGTTTTCAGGCTTGAGTGATCAATCGAGAGTCAGGTTCTGTGTCTTGACCACTTGCCTGTACATGGCGAATTCGGCCTTGATTTGCTCCGCAAACTGCTCAGGGGTATTGCCCATAATCACGGAGCCGGTATCCTCTATGCTCTTCTGCACTACAGGATTTGCCAGAATCTTTTTTACAGCGGCATTGATCGTGTCAACGACCTCTTTGGGTGTTCCTTTGGGGGCAACAATGCCGTAATAGGCCATGCGATTGACGGACTCCAGTCCGACTTCCTTGAAGGTAGGAACATTAGGAAGCGCTGCTATGCGCTTTGGAGCAGCCACAACAATCGGGATCAATTTTCCGGCCTTGATAAAGGGCAGCGAAGAAGGCAAGTTGTCCAGATTCATGCTGACTTGACCAGCCAGGACATCGTTCAATGCAGGACCAGCGCCACGGTAGGGTATGTGAGCGATCTGAACACCCGTCGATGCTTTATACATCTCCATCAGCATGTGGGTGATGCTCCCTGTGC
>JACCDQ010976558.1_pt1 | contig 14033 bp, 14 predicted proteins | sample 7446031 | NCBI WGS metagenome assembly JACCDQ01 (sample SAMN15323442, study PRJNA562643) | freshwater metagenome | isolation source: river surface water | place: USA:Blue River Watershed | collected 2017-08-17 | reverse complement strand
TAGAGGGCGGGTAGCTGCTGGGTGCCGACCACCTCGCCCACCTTCAGGAAGACGACCCCCCCGCCCGCTCCCCCGCCCCCGCCCGATCCGGCATTGCCGCCGGGGGGCGTATAGGTCGCGTTGCCGCCGTCGCCGCCGTCTGCGAGGATCTGCGCCGAGGCGCCGAACGTCGCCTGCCGCGCGTAGACCGCCGCGATCCCCGCGCCCCCGCCGCCCCCGCCGCTCTGGAGGGTGCCGGTGCCGCTGCCCACGCTGTTTCCGCCTGCCGCGCCGCCCCCGCCGCCGCCGAGGTAGAGCCGGGTGGTGCCGCTGTCGGCCCGCCCGATCTGCATCAGCATCTGGAGCTCGCCGTGGTAGTGCTCCGCCAGCACCGACGACGAGGCCAGCACCGCCGTACCGCCCGCCCGCGTCGTCGCCGCGTACACGCCCTTGCCGCCGTTGCCGCCCTGCCCGCCGCAGCAGATGGCCGAATTTGTAAAGGTGTTGGCGCCCCCCGGCACGTTGCTCGCGGTGCCGGTCGCCCCCGTATCGCCGCCGCTGTAGACGTTGCCGGTAGCCAGCCCCGGCGCGAGGGCAGGGCTGGCCCCCGTCCCAGCGGTCATCCCCGACGCATCCCCGCCGCTCACGTCGATCGTCCCGTTCAGCGTGAGCAGGTTTAGGACGCGCACCGGAGATCCGGCGGGCTTGAGGGTGATCCCGGCGTCGATCGTGAGGCTGCCGCAGTTCAGCACCACCGTCGCGTCGACCGTGTAGGTGCTGCCCGCCAGCGTGACGATGCCGGGGTAGGTGTTCACGCCGTCGAGGTCGAGGTCGCCGAGCGCGCCGGTGCCGTACTCGCTGACGGCAGCGACCGCCGCGCCGCCAGAGGATCCCGTGAGGCGGGGGTCGGCGCTCGTGACGTAGGGGTTGGTGCCGTCCGGTGTACCAGACGAACCAGCCAGCGCCGCCTTCTGGTCGGTCGTCGGCAGGTTGGCATGCGCGTAGGCCGCCTCGTGTGCGGTGCGCTGCCCCGCCACCGTCGCCGCAGCCACGCCGTCGACCGTGGCGACGCGCCACTGACCAGCGGAGACGGTGAGATCGCCCAGGCCGACCGAGGTCCAGGTGTTGGCCGCGCTGACGTAGGGCAGTCCGATCGCCCCGTCCGCCGCCGCCAGCGAGGTCAGCCCGGCGTCGTAGCCCATGACGCCGCCGACCGCGCCGATCTGGTAGTAGGCCGCCACGCCGCCGCTGTCGAAGCCTGCGAGGCGGCTCGCCGTGCCGGTGTGGCCGCTGCTGGTCCAGCCCAGGGCGGGCAGGTCATCGTGGGCGCTGACGCCCCCGCCCCCACTGGCGAGCGCGAAGACCTGCCCCGCCTCATCGACGAGCCGGAGCTGGCGGATCGTCGCGTCATAGTAGAGGTCGATCTCCCCAGGGCGCGAAGGGCCCGCCCGCCCCGATCTCCGCCGGAGCCGCAGCCGCTCGACGCCACTCACGGGAACACCTCGCCCGACTGCGGGTAGACCAGCACCACCAGGCTCACCCGGTTCGCGCCCCAGTCGGGGCTGACCTGCACCACGATCCCAGGCAGCAGGCCGCCGGGTGGGGGGGCGATCCGCCCGCCGTACCACGTCAGATCCAGCTCGACCTGATCACCGGGCGCGAGCTGCGCCATCCGCATGCCGCCGCAGGTCAGCGCGTACCGCTCTGGGATCCGCTGGTGCGCCTCGGCGACACGGTCGACGATGCTGGCGAGCCACTGAGCCTCATCGCCGCTTGCCCCATAGTCGAAGGCGAGGTCGGCAAGGTCGTAGGTCTGCCGGTAGATGGCCGGGAGCGTGGCTGGATCCTCGCCGCCTGCGCTCGCGTCGGTGGTCGGGCCGTAGGCGGTGACGTTGTAGACCTCCGCCTCGGCGTCTTCGTCCCAGGCTTCGACGGCGCCGGTGCCGTGCTCCACGTCGAGGTCAGTGATCACCAGCACCGTCTGACCGGCGCGGCTGGTGAGCATCCCCGTGGGCCGCCCCGACCGGAGCGCCCCCCGGACGGTGATCTGCCCTTGCCTCGTCGTGAGGTAGAACCCGCCCCGCGCCAGGATGCCCGAGAGCCACGACCAGGGGTCGGTGATCTCGGCGTCGCTCATCACCTCCCAATTCATCGTCGCCAGGGTGGCGATCCGGTAGAGGTCGGCGTCGTCGTGGTCGGTCCAGGCATCGGGCAGCCCGAGTCCCCAGTCAGCGGGCAAGCTGTCATAGTCGCCGTTGCCGCCGCTGCCCGTCGAGTGGAGGATCTTGCGGGCGATGTCGATCGGGTGATCGGCCACCATCAGCAGCGAGGCGACGACATCCCCTGCCGAGGCTGCGGCGCGCACGGTGCCGTGCTGGTCGGTGCCGGGGTCGCTGAGGTTGAAGGTGTTGCCGCCGGAGGTTGACGACCAGCGGAGGATGAACGGGTCATCGCCCGAGGACGGCGTGACGAGTACTGCGCCCGATCCACCCGTCTCCTGCCCAAAATTGGCGGTGCTGGTGACGCCGAGGGTGGTGTCACCGGGGGTGTAGTCGGTGGCGACGGTGGTCGTGGTCGCCGAGTAGAACAGCGCGAGTTGCCCCGGCGAGAGCGTCGGCCGACAGCGCAGCGCCGAGAGCAGATCCCGGATGATCAGCGTCCCTCGCCGCCCAGGCTGGTTTACAAATTGCTGCACTTGCCCATAGCCCAGAACCTCCCTCGCCCACCGGCTGCCCGTCCAGGCATGGACGTACAGCACCACGAACGTCCCCCGCGTCACCGCACTGAGCAGGTCATTCGCCTGCCCAACAATATCGACCTCCATCTGACCGAGCGTCGAGGACCAGCTACCGGCTGTCAGCGTCGAGCCGACCACGCGCACGCCGCGATCCCCGATCTGGCAGGTCGCCACCGACCCCTCGCCGTAGCTGGTGATGCGCCAGCCATTGACGCCAGGGCTGCTGCCCGCCTGCGTCACCTCCAGTTCGTAGCGGAGCCGGAGCGGGGTCGCTCGGTCGCTGATGGCGGCGATGAAGTCGGATGACCAGGCCATCAGCGGATCCTGGGTCGCTGGGTTGCCAGCGAGGCCGCGCCGCCTGCGCCCATCTCGCGCAGCAGGCTCTCCAGGGTGGGCCGGGCATTGCGGGCGCGGCCTGCCGTGCCGTCGGCGAGGGCGGTAATTTTGCCGTTATTGCCCGCCGCCGGTGCGTCGACGTAGTGGATCTGTGGTTCCACCTCCAGGGTCAGGGAGACATCGGCCCACAGCCCGCGCTCGTTGGTGATCGGGGGCGTGCTGAGCGCGTCGGCGGGCATCCGCAGGGCGGGCCAGCAGCGATACCAGCGCAGCAGGGGGGACGTGTCGGTGAAGTCGAAGGCGAGCGTCTCGCCGTCGAGGGCGAGGGTGCGCGTCGCGGACGCCCAGCTCGACACAGGCCGGATCTCCGCCTGCCCGAAGATGGGGTGGCTCTCGATGGCGACCTGATCGCCGCTGGCGAGGACGGCGAGGGGCGCCCAGGCTGACAGGAGGTTGGCGGAGGTGAACAGGCTCGACGCGCCCCGCCCCCACACCCGCACCCCTACCCCTTGCGAGGCAACCCACGTCTTAGCGTGGTCGGCGCTGAAGCCGACGTAGCCGCCCATCTGGAGGTGCGCGATCACCGCCTGGAGCGTCCGGTAGTCCTCGCGCCCGGCTGCCGTGAGCAGGCTGATCCGCTCCCAGGTCAGCCGGACGCGCCGCCGCGTCCCGTAGAACGCCCCCCACGCCCCCTGATCACCGGCGTACACGTCGAGGCGCTGCGGCTGGTCGAGCTGGTCGAGCCGAGAGAGCGCGCGGTTGAGGCTCGCCTCTTCGAGAGACCCGCCGGTCTGCGGGTAGTAGTAGAAGCGCGGCAGTCCCATCAGCGCCTCACGCCGCGTCGGTCGAGGTCGCGGAACTTCCGGGCCGTGGCCTCGATGTCCTCGGTGATGACGCCGTTGAAGTTGAAGATGTTGCTCTGCCCGATGCGCCCGTTGTCGCGCCCGTCGAAGATGTCGCGAATGGCGCGGCCCGTCCTCGCGGGCAGGCCGTCTGCCTGGAGCAGCCCCGTGCGGTCGTCGTTCTTGAAGACGTTGAGCGCATCGAGCAGCCCCTCTAAAAACGCCTTGCCCACGTCTACCCAGAACTGCGGATCGAGCAGCACGCCGAGCGCCGCGAGGAGCAGCTCAGGCAACAGGGTGAACGTGGTGCGGAACAGGCCGATCAGCAGCTCATCGAGGCTACTGACCGCCGCCTCGATGAGCGCCGGGATGCTGTCGGCGAGGCCGCTTACAATATCCGGCAGGCTGGCGACCACGCCCGCAACCGCCTCCGCCGCACCCTCGATCAGCCCCGGCACCAGATCCGAGAGCAGGCTGTCGACGAAGCCCGCGATCTCCGTCCCGAGGGCGGGCAGGCCCCGTGTCGCGTCGGCCAGCAGCCGCTCTACCTCTCCGATCACCCCGCCGCCGCCCTCTTGGCCGAACGTCGCTACGGTCTGCAACCCGGCGACGACGGCGGCGCTGATGCCCGTGGGATCGACGCGCACCAGCCCGCTGAGGCTGCTCGCCGCCCCGATCGCCGTCTGCGCCGTCGTCGCGCCCGCTGATGGGCCGGTCGCCTCGGTAGGCGTGGGCAGCCCCGTCATCGCCGCGCCGAGGGCCTCCTGAGCAGCGGCGGCTTGCTCGGTGGTCAAGCCGAACCGTTCCATCCCCGCCGCCAGCTCGGCGAGCAGCAGCGTGAAGTCCTGCGCCTCCCTCGCCTGCCCGAGCTTGGAATAGAACTCGGTCAGGAATTGGATCTGGGGAGAGGAGCGCGCCCCAAAGATCTGGTCACCCTCCGCCGCCAGCTCCGCCAGCAGCGCCTCGCGCCGCTTGGCCTCTGCATCCGCCGCCGCCTTCGTCGCCGCCTCCGCCTCGCGCAGCGCCGACGCTCGCGCCCGCTCCGCCTCCGCTCCCCGCCGCGCTGCCTCCGCCTGGGCCGCCTTCGCCTCCTTGTCGAGCGCCTCCTTGACGATCAGCCCTTCGAGGACGGTTGCAGACTCCTCGGTCTGCGCCTTGAGGGCGTTGATGGCGAGGCGGGTCTGTCCGACCTGGGAGGCATACTGGCGCTGCTGGACGATCGCCGCCGCCCGCTGCTCGGCGGTCGCCTGCTCGCTCTTGGCGACCGTCTCCGCCTGCCGCAGCCCGTCCAATTGGATCCTAAGCCGCTCGCGCAGCACGTCCAATTCTGCCCGAGCCCCATCCCTCACCGACTGCCCCGCCCGCGCCGCAGCCGCCTCATAGGCCGTCGTGGCGCCGGTGAGCAGCTCGATCTGCTCGGTGGCGGCAGCGAAGGCGGCGGCGCTCGTCTCTTGGGCGGCGGCGAGCGCATCGACCGTCCCCGCGAGCTGTGCGGCGGCGCTGTCGGCGGCGACGTAGGCGGCTGCGGCCTCGTAGGTCAGGCTGGTCTGGTCGGTCATGGCGTTGCCGACCACCGCGTAGGCCGTGGCGAGGACAGCCGCGCCCGCCGCCGCCGCGCCGACCACCCCGGCGAGCAGCCCGAGCGACCCGCTCATCCCCTCGGCAGCAGCGGCTCCCACCTCGCCCACGTCGGCGAAGTCAGCGATCCCACGCGCCAGCTCGCCGAGTCCCGGCACCAGCAGATCCAGCCCGCCCGCGAGCCTGCCCGCCGCGCCCCCGACGCTCCCGAACGCATCCCCCGCCCTGGAAAATTTACCACTCGCATCGACCGCCTCGTCGCCCGCCCGATCGAGCGAGGCGGCAGCGTCTTTGGCGCTCGCCGAGACGTTTCCCAGCGGGGCCGATGCGGCGTCGCGGACACGCAGGATGGCCTCGGCGACTGCCATCAGGCCCCCCCGAGGTCATAGACCGCCATCGGCTTCACGCGCCGGAGCTGCTCCGCCTGGTGCTGATCCCAGGCGTCGAGGCACACCAGACACTCGCCGAATTCCTCCGGCGAGAGGCCCAACAGCTCAGAGGGCAGCCTACCCCACATCCGGCCCATCCGAGCGAGCAGCAGCGGCAGGCGGCTGTCCGCGAAATCGGGCCAGTCTCGACTGCGCCGCCTCCCCGCCGAAGCTCATGGTGCGGATGATGCCGGAGAGGGTGCGGATCGCGCCGGGGGGCAGGTCGGAGGTGTGGAGCCGGTTGGCGACGAGGTCGCGCTCCGCCTCCTTGACGGTGACGGTGATCGGCTCCCAGGCTCCGTCTACCCCCTCGCGGGCGTGAGTGACGGCGGCGCAGACGCACGCGCAGGCATGCGCCCACGCTTGGGCCTGGAGGTGGGGATCGGCGGCCCGCTGGCGCAGTTCGCGCCCGTAGCTGGCGAGGATCTCCTGACGCTCCGCCGCCGGCGCCTCCTCGGCAGCGGCGAGCGTGAGCCTGTCGGCCTCGCTCGGCGGGATGACGGCGGCGAGGAGCGCGACATGGGCGCTGAGGAGATCGCCCGCCACCAGAGGCCGGACGCGCCACCAGAGACCGGAGCCTGCGGGGGCCTCGACCTCCAGGGTAGCGCGGGCGGCGATGCGGCTGGCGATGCCCATCTCAGCCCCCCTCGACCGTCGACACGCCGTTGGTGAGGACGATCCCGAGGCCGTGCTTGGTGCCGTCACCGAAGCCACGCCACTTCATCCGCTGCGTGATGTACCCCGGCCCGCTGATCGGGTCGTCGTACTCCATGATCACGCCGTTGTGCAGGGTGACCGCGAGCGAGCGGGTGCCGTCCGAGAACGTCACCGTCACATCGCCCTGCGTCCCGGCGAGGTGGGCGGCGTAGGGTGCGTCGGAGCGGGCGACCATCTCGCACTCCAGCTCAACCGCCTGCATCGCCGAGCGGTTGACCTCGGTGGCGGTCAGACTGCCAAGCTCGCGGATGGCTTCGAGGTTGTTGTTGATGGACAGCCGGAAGCTGCGGATCGCGTAGGTCGCCGAGTTGAAGCCCAGAGACCCAGCGTGGTTGTGCTTGATGTAGTAGGGCGTGGTCAGCGCCGGGGGGCTGTCCGATCCGCGAGCGCCGTAGCTCATCCCGATCAGGGTCGCCCGCCCCTGCATGACCTGACCGACCTGACACGACAACTCCAACGAGGCGATCTTGTTCCCGTAGAACTCCTGATCGCCCAGGCCCCCCACGCCGCGCTCGACGGCGACAGACAGCCCCACGGGCAGCGCCCCGGCGAGGGTGAGGGTGTGCGTGTACGGGCCAGCCCCCGCGTCCGCGTTCGCCCCCATCGCGTGCTTCAGCAGCAGCCCGAGCGCCCCCCCCTGGTAGCAGGCGGGGAAGGCGATCTCGCCCCCCACGTCCTTGCTCACGTCAAACTGATCCATCACGTTCGCCACGCTGCCGGCGCTGCCGTAGAGGTGGTCGACGACATCCCGCGTCACCTTGCCCTGGAGGGTCGTCGAGTTGATCCGCGCTGAGATCGTGCGCGCCTCCTCGGTTCCCGCCGTCGTCTCCTCGCCGAAGGAGACCCGCGCCTGCATCCCCAGTTGTGCCGCCATCCCAGCCTCCTAAGCGTCTTGAACGTCTTGAACGACGAGCAGGCAGCGCGCATCGAGCGTCCGGCCTGTCTGCCCTGTCGGGTAGGTCGTGCGGGCGAGGACCGACACCGTGTAGTCGGTGCCGCTGGTGCCGCCCTGCACCAGCACCTGCACATACCGCCCGTCGATCACGCGCACGCTCGCGGCGCTGACCATGCCCGCCTGCGTCACCCCCGCCTCGGTGACGGCGTAGGTGATGTCGGACAGCTCTTCGAATTGCGGCTGCGCGTCGTCGCCTCCGCCGCCGAGGAGCGTCTGGAGCGCCTCGCCAAAATCAAAGGTGAGCCAGATCACCTCATCGGCCGCCTTGCTCCGGCTCTCGCGGGGAGTGGTGTCGGCAGGGCGCTGCGGCGCCCAGCGGATCGGCGGGGGCGAGGCCAGCGGCGCACCCATGTAGAGGGTCGCGCTCTTGCTCGCCGAGTAGACGAACGAGCCAGCGGCAGAGGCCGCGCCCGACATCCCGTAGTAGAGGAACAGCTGGCGCACCCCGGCGACGCTGGCGGCGATGTTGTCGATCTGGACCGTGCCGGTGCGGTTGGTCTTGCTGAAGCCGGAGAGCTGGTAGGTCAGCAGCGTGTAGCCGTCGCTGTCGGTGACCCGCAGCTCGTTGCCGCTGGCGTCGATGGCCGACCAGAACTCAGCGAGCTGCGGCGGCAGGGTAAATGCCCCATCCGCCGCCGCCGCGCCTGCCGTCGAGTCGAGGCTAACCGAGCGTCGCGCGGTAGGGATGGTAGTGCCAGCGCGGTACCAAGCCATCCCTACACCCCCACGCTAACAAAAGAGAATTGGGCTTCCATCACCATCACCATCAGCCCCGTCCCCTGCGCGGCCTCGGGCGACTGCGCCAGCCCGACCAGCGGAGCATTGGGCATCTCGATGCCGACAATGTCCGGCAGCGCCCGGATCGCCGCCCTCACGCTGAACCCCAGGTCGAGGATCGCGTTCTCTCGGTCGGCGGGGGTGCTGCTGGTGGCCGGGGCAAAGACATAGAGATCGAGCAGCAGCGTCGTCTCGTAGCTGGTCAGGTCGGGTCCGTAGGCGTCCTGTGCGCTCCGCACCGCGACCCAGACACAGGGCGGCGTCGGCCCTTCGCCGAGGGTAACGGGGCGACCGACGATCACCCGCTCGGCGCTGAGGCCGGTCACGCTGGCGAGGGCGGTCACGACGGCGTCGCGGATCGCGATCTCGGGCGCGCTCATCGGCCCCCCTCGATGGCGGCGCGCACCAGCCGATCCAGCCCCGTCTGGAGCTGCGGCTCAACCGCCCGCAGCGCCGGGGCGAGGTAGGGGCGGGCGGGGATCGTGACCTGCCGCGTCAGGACGTACCAGACCTGCCCATCGGGGGCGATAAGCACCCCGCCCTTTGCGGTGGGGGCGAACCTGAGCGCCGACTGCGCCTTCGTAAAGCGCCCGCCTGCCCCGCGCTTGGGAGGCAGCCTCGGCACGCCCGCACCGGTCAGCGCCGGGCCTACCGGGATCTTCAGGAATTGGCCCTTCTTGGGCCGGATGGTGCCGCCCTCTTCGTGGATCTTGGCGTAGGGGACGGCTCCGCCCTCGGTTCCCGCCCTGAGGACAATGGCAAAATTACCAGCGGACTCCTCGACCCTGCCGTTGATGGAGGCGCGCAGGCGACCGCTCCGGACGTTGAGTGCGGTGGTCGCGTTGACCTTCGCTTTGGCCTCGGCGTCGAGGGCGGTTGCGGTCAGCAGGCGCCGCAGCTCGGCGGGCAGCTCGCGGGCGATGCGGTCGAGGTTGGCAGCGAGGTCGGAGGGGTTCATCCGATCACCGCAGCAGGAAGGATGTGGGCGTCGAGCAGCTCGCGCGCCTCGACAGGCAGCGCCGAGGGCGTGACCAGCCCGATCGAGCCGCCTGCGATGCTCTGGCTGGTCTTGCCCTGCGTCTGCCTGCCGTCGTACATATGCCGCACCGTCAGCTTGGCGGCCTGCTTCAGCCAGGATGGGGCGGTCGCGTAGCCTGCCGTGCAGGCCACCTTGATCGCCCCCGGCGTCGTTGACCAGGCGCCGTGTGCCGACGTTGACTTGAGGCGCACCAGCCCCCGCTGCCCCTCGACAACGGCATAGCCCGCCGAGGCGACGAGGGTGGCGGCCTCAAAATCCAGGTCGGGATCGTCGTAGATCGAGGCCACCGCCGTCAGCGGCCACACCGGAACGACCAGATCCCGCCCCCCCGGCCCGTCGAGGTAGAGGGTGTAGCTCGCGCTCTCGGCGGTGACCTCGCCCGAGAGCGCCACAGGGTAGCCCAGGTAGCGGGCGATGGCCGCCCCCGCCGCGCTGATCAGCGTCCCGAGCAGCGCGTCCTCTGCCGTCCCGGTCAACCCAGGCAGCAGCTCGCGCGCCTCAGCAGCGGTGATCAGCGCCACGGATCAGCCCCGCCGCGCCTGGAGCACAGCGAGCGCCTCGGTCAGCGACAGGAGCCGCGCCACCAGCATCGCCACGTCCAGCTCGGCGTCGAGCGCGCCCGCCGCCACGGCCTCCGACAGCCGCGCCGCCGCGCCCTTCTTGGTGTCCAGCAGCAGCGCCTTGACCGCCTCAGAGAGCGGGGGGATCTCGCCCCCGTTCGCCCCCTTCGTCGCCTGGACGAGCTGCCCGAGGTCACCGGTGCGGAGCGCCCGCGCGATCTGCGTCCGCTGCTCCGTGCTGAGCGGGGCGGCGGGGGCCACGGGCGTCCCCTTGACCACCTCGACGCCCGCGCCGAAGTCGCGCACCGCCAGCCCGGCGATCTCCGCCGGAACCTCGGTCGGGGTCTCAGAGAGCTTGTGGCCCTTGAGGTTCATGCTGCTCACGCCGAGCTTGGCCGGGATGAGCCGGATGGTGCATACCTGCATGGTCAGCTCCGGAGCCGCTTGAGGCGGATGAGGGCGGTGACGTCGGCCGCCACGCCCGTCCCCGCCTTCGTGGCGCGCAGGGAGAGGGGGGCGCTGCTGCTGATGACCTTGTCGGCGCCGGTGGCGGTGATCGCCATCGCCTCCTGCGTCCCCTGGGTCAGATCCGTGGCGGCGGTGGTGCGGGCGGCGGTGACCGCCGTGCTGGCGCCCTTGTACCAGCGCAGGGACTGGTAGTTGGTGCCGTCCGCCGTGCTGGTGACGTTCGGGATGATCGTGAGCTCTTGGATCTCCCAATTCTCAGAGGCATCGACGGGCAGGCAGACCCGCGCGTCTGCGTTGGCCGCGACCTGGAGGGAGAGAGCGAAGAGGAGGGTATCCATAGGTACTCCGTGGGGAGGGAGGGACGATCAGAGGTTGACGACTACGGCACAGGGCTTCTCGCCGCTGATGACCTCGGCGGTGAGGATGCCGCGCCGCACCATCCCCACGTATTGAGCACCCCGCTCGGGGTAGAGCGCGTCGAAGTCGCCGCCCGCGCCCGCGTCCATCTCGTAGTAGGCGTACCGGCTGAGGTTGGCGTAGACGAGGCTGCCCGTGGTGCCGAGGCCGGTGTAGAGGCCGGTCGAGGCCAAGTCGTTGTTGAGCATCTGGCTCACGACGACGGGCTTGCCGCCGATCGCGCCGAGCTGCCCGGTGAGGATCGTGGCCTGCGGGCCGAACACGTCCATCGTCAGGAATTGGGAGAGGGGCAGCAGGCTCTTGTAGAGGGTGGCGAGGCCGGTCATCACCACCGCGTCAGCGGCGAGCGCGCCCATCAGCGCGAGGGCGCCGAAGTGGTCGGTGATGTCGAAGGTGCCGCCGCCCGCGTAGTTGTTGGAGTCGTCGAAGGCGCGGGCGCGGAAGCCGATCCAGAACTTGGCCGGGCTGTCGCTGCCGTCGAGATCGCCCGCCGTGTACATGCCGCCCAGCGTCCAGGTCGACACCGTGTCCTGGTGCGTGCCTGCGGTGTCGCCATGCAACATGGCGATCTCCAGGGTGTCCGCGTAGCCGTCGGAGAGCCACTGGTTGACCATGCCCATCGGGTCGTCGATCGTGGTCGCGCTGTCGACGATCCACTGGGGATCGAGCAGCGCCGAGATCGCCATGTCGACCACGCTCACGGTGCGGTCGGAGGTGGTGAACCCCGACTGGCTGTAGCGGGCGGGGTCGGAGGCCGTCGAGCCGCGCCGACGACCGAGGGCGCGCCCGGTGATGATGGGGGCCTTGAACGAGGGGGCGGGGGCGCGGCGCATCGGCACCATGCCCGCGATCCGGCGTTGCAGATCGGTGCTGCGGATGACGTTGGCGGTGGTCGGCACCCCGATCAGCTCGCCGCCGCTGCCGGCCGCGCCGCTGATGACGCGCTGGGCGAGGTCGCGGTCAGCGAACATCTTGCGGCAGAACTCGCCGACGCGGCCAGGGAGGCCCTGGAGGGCCTTGACGAAGCCCCGGAAGGCGCGCGTGGTGAGGTAGTCCTCGTTCGGGCTGACGTGCATGCGCTTGGCGCGCCGGAAGGCGAGGGCGTAGGCGCTGTACGCCTGCCGCACCGCCTCATGCTCGCGGGTGATCGATGGGCTGTCGAGGAGGCCGGGGTCGTTCACCGGCACGGTCATCTGGCCGACGATCACCGTCCGCTCGACCGTCTTGAAGCGGACCGTGCCGTCCTCGCGCAGGAAGAAGCGATCCAGCTCCGCCGCGCCGCCGAGGGGGTCGGCCACCATCCGCGCCCCGGCCTGGTGCTCGCCGAGCAGCTTCTGCATCTCGGGCAGGGTGCGGCTGAGGCGCTCGTTGAGGCGGGCCTGATCGCCCGCCGCCTCCAGGATCGCGTTGCGGTGGGCGTTGAGCGTCCGGGCGATCGTCTCAGCCGAGACGTTGCCGTCCACCGGCTTTGAGTTCTGGAGCTGCTCCAGGACAGAGTTTTCAGCGGCCATTTTAGGCGTTCTCCTTAGCGGGGAAGATGTCAGACAGGGAGCGCCCCCCTGGGGCAGGGGCGGGGGGAGGCGGAGCGGAGGGGGAGATCCCGAGGCGGGTGAGGGCGGCGCGCACGCCCCGGTCGATCTGCGCGTCGAGCCAGCCGCGCACACGGGGCAGGCTGGCAAGGCTGGCGAGCATCAGGTCGAGGTCGCGCCCGTCGAGCTGCGCGCCACTGGCCGCCCGCGCGAGCGCCGCCGCGCCCTGCCCGTGGAGGCGCTCGATGGCAGCGGCGCCGGGATCGGCGGGGGTAGAGACGAGGCTCGTCTCGACGAGGATGTTGGGGCGCTCGGCGCTGCCCATGACGTAGCCCTCGCCCGCCTGCCCGCAGTCGCCCTCGATCGGCTCGCGGTAGTGGGGGTCGTTGGGGGGCAGGTCGCCCCGGCGGATCATCTCGCCGGGGATCCAGCCGACGCTGACCGACTTGAGGTAGCCCCGCTTGATCTGCCCGAGCCGCAGCACGCCCTCGGGCAGCTCGGGATCGAGGTCACAGCGCCCCGTCAGCACCGTCTGACCGTCGATCTCTTCCAGCCGAACATCGCGCCACTGACCGAGCAGGGCGCCCTGGTCGTGTCCCCACAACACCGGCACCCCGACCCCGTTGGCACGGGAGAGATCCCAGAACATGCGGAGGATGCACCCGTCCGACGCCTCGCCCCCGGTAGCGAGGATGAACTTGGGCCGGGTATCGGCGGGGGGGGCGGGGGGCGCATCACCGGCAGCGTCAGCCGGAGCGGGCGCGGGCGGATCGGCGCGCAGTAGGCGACCGACGAGGGGAGCAGGGCGGCCCGACAGCGCGCGGGCGATGAGATGCTGGCGGGCGAGCAGGGACATACTCTGCCGGTACAGGACGCCCCCGCGCGCCGCAACGGGGGAAATTTCCATCGAACCGCAGACTACCCACGCACAACGGGCAGGATCGCGCACCGGCAGTTGATGTCCTCGCCCGGCTCTCCGCTCAGCCCAGGCCCACGGGTCAGCGGGCCGCCGGGGATGCGCCAGCGTCCGTCTACCTCGACGGTCTGCCCATCGAGGGCGCGGTGGCTCTCGCGCACAGAGCTGTCCCGCGCGGTGATCCATTGCTGCTCGATGGTGATCCCGACCGTCTGCGCGGCGCGGTAGCGGGCGGTGGTGCCAGCCGTCTCGCTGCGGACGGTCTCTGTCCGGGCGATGCGGAGCGCGCGATCGGGGGCGAACGCCTGATCGTCCATCAGGTCGCCCTGGATCTCGTTGGGGGTGCGACCGGCGTCCATCCCCGCCTTTACAATATCCAGCACGCGCTGACGGGAGTAGTCCGCGCAGGCCTCGGCGCTCGCCTCCAGGTCGCGCAGGTCAGAGGCGACCGGGTCGGGGGTCGGCACGTCGCCCGCCCTCGGGATGCCCGCCAGCGCAGCAGCAGCGGCCCGGCTCCAGGCGGCGAGCCAGTCGGGCGCGAGGCCCTGCGTCCAGCGGGCGGCCCACTCCGCCAGCGGCCCGAGCAGCGCGGCGAGGTCGAGGGCGGCGTAGGCGCGCCCCATCGGGCGCCCCCCGCGCTGCGCCTCTTCGAGCGCGGGGATCAGCACCCGCAGGTACGCCTGGAGCTCGTCCTCCTGCGTCGTGCGGGCGGCGCGCTCCGGGGCCTGTTCGGAGGGGGGGCGGGCGGCCCCGGG
>JACCDQ010183312.1_pt1 | contig 14036 bp, 10 predicted proteins | sample 7446031 | NCBI WGS metagenome assembly JACCDQ01 (sample SAMN15323442, study PRJNA562643) | freshwater metagenome | isolation source: river surface water | place: USA:Blue River Watershed | collected 2017-08-17 | reverse complement strand
GGCCGTGCTGCTCTGGGGTCGCCTGACCCAGGGCTGGCGCGGCCGGTTCGCGATCCGCATGCTCTACGCCGCGGCCACCCTGCTGCTGCTGGGCTATGTCGGCTCGCACTTCGTCCTTGAAGTCATACTGTCACGCGCATGAAATTCCTGCTGGTACTGATGGTCGTCCTGGCCGGAGTCTGGATCTGGCGCAACCGGCGGGCCGCAGAGCGACCGCCAGCGCCCAGGCCGTCCCCAGCGCGACGCCCACCCGCCCAGCCCAGCGCCATGGTCGCCTGCCGCCACTGCGGCCTGCACCTGCCGGCCAGCGACGCCCTGGCCGGCCCAGACGGGCCTTACTGCAGCGCCGCGCATCTGCGCCTCGGACCAGCCCGGCCCACCAGCCGCGCCCGCGATGCCGGCTGAAGCCCAAGCCCAAGCCCAGCCCGCCGGCTGGCGCGACGGCTGGCTCGAAAGCGCGCTGGCAGTCCCCTCGCCCAACTACGGACCACGCCCGAACGGCGCCCTGATCGACCTGCTGGTCGTGCACTCGATCAGCCTGCCGCCGGGCCAGTACGGCGGGCCCGAGATCGAGCAGCTGTTCGGCAACCGGTTGGACTGGGACGCGCACCCCTACTTCGCGGGCCTGCGCGGACTCGAAGTCTCGAGCCATTTCCTGATCCGGCGCGACGGCACGCTGCTGCAGTTCGTCTCCTGCGACGACCGGGCCTGGCACGCCGGGCGCTCCTGCTGGCGCGGACGCGAGAACTGCAATGACGACTCGATCGGCATCGAGCTCGAAGGCCTCGAGGGCGAGCCATTCGAGCCGGTCCAGTACCGCACCCTGGCCGATCTCTGCCAGGCGCTGGCCTTGCGCTACGCGATCGCCCATGTGGCCGGCCACGAGCATATCGCCCCCGGCCGCAAGCTCGATCCCGGGCCGGGCTTCGACTGGGCCCAGCTGCGCCAGGCGACCCGCTGGCCGGCGGACCGCTTCCCCTTGGCGACCGTGGCGGGTAGAAATCCAGTCATTTCCGGTGCCGATCCGGGCAAAACCGTAGCGCCAGGGCCTGACAGCACTGCCGCAATGCAATAAAGTGCCCGCTTCACGGCATGCAGGGCTTGCATTTCGCTGCGACACTTTCATAATATAAAAGTCAGAGTTTATGTCTGTGGGATTTCCCTATGCCGTGCCAAGCCAGCCAGGCTGCGCCGGGTAAGTTGCCCACATTCCACGCCTTGGTTTCACTATCCCCCGAAGCCATTGTGCTGACTCGCTGAGCCGGAATCGTCCGGACTCACGCGCAACGTGCAAGTTGTTTCAGGAGAAGATGCAAGATGGCGACTGCGAAGAAGGCCGCTGCGGCCAAGAAGGTTGCGGCGCAGCCAGCGTCAGAGCAAGTCGAAGCGGCAACGCCGCTGAGCACAGCCCCGGCTGTGCCGGCCAAGAAGGTCATCGCCCGCAAGGTCGCGGCCAAGAAGACCGCAGCAAAGAAAGCGGCTGGGAAAAAGGCCGTCCCGGTCAAGGCCATGCCACCGGCCGAGCCCTCGGCCAGGACCCGCATTGCGCCAACAGCGGCCTGGCCCTTCCCGACCGGCAACCGACCCTGAATGAAAAAAGCCTGACCGGAAATCTCCCTGTCAGGCTTGCTCGACCGTCCTTCAGACCGGTCGGTATCAGTCGGCGGCGCGCGCCGTCATCAGGATCCAGCCCTCCTCGCTGTCGGTCACTTCGAGCGCCAGCCAGGGTGCGTAAGCCGCCTTGAGCTCGTCGGCCTGGTTTTCCAGGATGCCCGCCAGCACCAGATCACCGCCAGCCTGGAGATGGGCGCAGAGCAAGGGCGCCAGCATCTTGAGCGGCGTCGCCAGGATGTTGGCCAGCACGAGCTTGAACACCCCCGTTGCCGCATCCGGCAGACCGGTCAGCAAGGACACATGGTTGTTGGCGGCATTGATCTGGGTCGATTCGACCGCAGCCGGATCGATGTCGACTGCCACGATCTCGGTCGCGCCATGCTTGGCCGCACCGATCGCCAGGATGCCGGAACCGCAGCCATAGTCGAGCACCCGCTGCGTCGACAGGTCGCGCTGAGCGATCCAGCGCAGGCACATGCGCGTGGTCGGATGGGTGCCGGTGCCGAAGGCCAGGCCCGGATCGAGCCGGATCACCTGCTCGGCGGCCGCCGGCGGCTCATGCCAGCTCGGCACGATCCAGAAGGTCGGCGTGATCTCGACCGGCGCGAACTGCGACTGCGTCAGCCGCACCCAGTCCTGGTCGGCGACCGGGCGCACTCCGACGCTCTCGCAACCCTCGAAGAAGTCCTGCGGCGCCAGCAGTTCGACCGCCTCGCGCGCCTGCGCTTCCTGCTCGAACAGGGCGACCACGCGCGAGCGCTGCCAGCCGGCCTTGGGTGCCGGCATGCCGGGCTCGCCGAACAGGGCCTGCTCGGCCGGAGTCTGGGCGTCGGCGTCCTCGACCGACACGCTCAGGGCGTCGAGCGCCTCGAGCGCATCGCTGAGCGCCTCGATGCGCCATTCAGGCGCCATCAATACGAGTTCGAACATCGGCTTAGCGCTTGCGCTGCTCGAGCCAGTGCTCGAGGTAGTGGATGTTGGTGCCGCCGGCTTCGAAGCTGGCGTCCACCATCAGGTCGCGGTGCAGCGGGATATTGGTCTTGATACCCTCGATCGCGACCTCGGACAGCGCCGTGCGCATGCGCGCCAGTGCCTGCTCGCGGGTGTCGCCATGCACGATGATCTTGCCGATCATCGAATCGTAGTTCGGCGGCACCAGGTAGTTGGCGTAGACATGCGAGTCGACCCGCACGCCCGGCCCACCCGGCATATGCCAGGTCGTGACCCGGCCCGGCGAAGGGGTGAACTTGTACGGGTCTTCGGCGTTGATGCGGCACTCGATCGCGTGACCACGCAGGTCGATCTGACGCTGGGTGAACGGCAGCTTCTCGCCCGCGGCAACCAGGATCTGGGTGCGCACGATGTCGATGCCCGAGATCGCCTCGGTCACTGGATGCTCGACCTGGACCCGGGTGTTCATCTCGATGAAGTAGAACTCGCCGTTCTCGTACAGGAACTCGAAGGTGCCGGCGCCACGGTAGCCGATCTTCTTGCAGGCGGCGGCACAACGCTCGCCGATCTTGTCGATCAGGCGACGTGCAATGCCAGGCGCCGGCGCTTCCTCGATCACCTTCTGGTGCCGGCGCTGCATCGAGCAGTCGCGCTCGCCGAGGTAGACCGCATTGCGGTGCTGGTCGGCCAGCACCTGGATCTCGATGTGGCGCGGGTTCTGGAGGAACTTCTCCATGTAGACGGCCGGGTTGTTGAACGCGGCACCGGCTTCCGACTTGGTGGTCTGGACCGCGTGCAGCAGCGCCGCCTCGGTGTGCACCACGCGCATGCCACGCCCACCGCCACCGCCGGCGGCCTTGATGATGACCGGATAACCGATTACCTTGGCGATGCGCTTGATCTCGGCCGGATCGTCGGGCAGCTCACCCTCCGAGCCCGGCACGCAAGGCACGCCGGCCTTGATCATGGCCTGTTTGGCCGCGACCTTGTCACCCATGATGCGGATCGACTCAGGGGTCGGGCCGATGAAGGTGAAGCCGCTTTGCTCGACCCGCTCGGCAAAGTCGGCGTTCTCGGACAGGAAGCCATAACCCGGGTGAATGGCCTCGGCGTCGGTGACCTCGGCCGCCGAGATGATGGCTGGCATGCTGAGGTAGCTCTGTGCCGAGGCGGCCGGGCCGATGCAGACGGCCTCGTCGGCCAGCTTGACGTACTTGGCTTCGCGGTCGGCCTCGGAGTAGACCACCACCGACTTGATGCCCATCTCGCGGCAAGCGCGCTGCACGCGCAGGGCGATCTCGCCGCGGTTGGCGATCAGGATTTTCTTGAACATGGGCCGCCCCTTATTCGACGACGAACAAGGGCTGACCGTATTCGACAGCGTGGCCGTTCTCGACCAGGATCTGGGTCACGACACCGGTTTTGTCGGCCTCGATCTCATTCATGATCTTCATGGCTTCGACGATGCAGATCGGCTCGCCTTCCTTGATCTGGTGGCCGATCTCGACGAAAGCCTTGGCGCCCGGACTGGCCGAGCGGTAGAAGGTACCGACCATCGGGGACTTGACCACATGGCCCTTGGCCGCCTCGGGCTCGGCGACAACCACCGGAGCCGGCACAGCGACTACGGGCGCGGCCATGACAGGTGCCGGAGCGGCGGCCACCATAGTCGGGACGCCAATAGGCGCGCTCTTGACGATTCGGACCTTGCCTTCGGCCTCGGTGATCTCCAGTTCCGAGACATTGGATTCCGACACCAGGTCGATCAGGGTCTTGAGTTTGCGCAGATCCATAATTCCTCCAAGAGGTGCATCTAAAATGCACCGAAGTATCCACAACGACGTGAAATTTGGCCCGAATATACACGATATGGTGCAAGTTTGGCGTATCTAACTTGTGCTAGGGTGGATGATTTCTGCACTCAAATGCCAGAAATAACCGAAAAAAATCCTCAAAACGCCACCGCATCCAGGCCGTCACAAGTGCCTACGGCGCACGGTTTTAAAGGTCCTGGAACGGTCCGCGGCAAAGCCTGCTCTTGATTGCACTCAGCCGGGCCATGGAGGGTTAAACTGCCTGATACCCCCTCTACTGGAGCGGGTCAGGCAGACCAATAATCAAGACGGGGGGTGTCATGGCCACAGCAGTACGCAAGGTCAATGAGTATGTCTTCGAGTGGGAAGGCAAGGACCGCGGTGGCAAAGCCGTGCGCGGCGAGACCCGTGCTGCCAGCGACAACCTGGTCATGACGGCGCTGCGGCGCCAGGGCATAGTTCCGCTCAAGGTCAGGAAGCGCCGGATGTCGGGTGGCCGCTCTATCCGCCCCAAGGACATCTCGATCTTCACGCGTCAGCTCGCGACCATGATGAAGGCGGGCGTGCCGCTGCTGCAGGCCTTCGACATCGTCGGACGCGGCAACCCGAATCCCAGCGTGACCCGCCTGCTCAACGAGGTCCGCAACGAAGTCGAGACGGGCACCTCGCTAAGCGCCGCCTTCCGCAAGCACCCGCTCCATTTCAGCAGCCTTTACTGCAACTTGATCGAAGCCGGCGAGACCGCTGGCATCTTGGAGCGCATCCTCGACCGGCTCGCGATCTACCTCGAGAAGTCCGAGGCACTCAAGAGCAAAATCCGGTCGGCCTTGATGTACCCGGCGGCCGTGATCACGGTCGCGTTCATCGTCGTCACGGTCATCATGATCTTCGTGATCCCGGCCTTCAAGGAGGTGTTCTCGTCCTTCGGTGCCGACCTGCCGACCCCGACGCTGATCGTGATCGCCCTGAGCGAATTCTTCGTCGCCTGGTGGTGGCTGATCTTCGGCGCCCTGGGGGCTGGAGTCTACTTCCTCAGGCAAGCCTGGCGCCGCAATGAAACCGTGCAGCGACTGATCGACCGCTTGCTGCTCAAGCTGCCGATCTTCGGCACCTTGATCGAGAAATCGGTGGTGGCCCGCTGGACCCGCACGCTCTCGACCATGTTCGCGGCCGGCGTGCCGCTGGTGGAGGCGCTCGACTCGGTCGGTGGTGCATCGGGCCACTCGGTCTATGCCGATGCCACAGTCAGGATCCAGCAGGAGGTCTCGACCGGCACCAGCCTGACCCAGGCCATGACCAACAGCCGGATCTTCCCCTCGATGGTGCTGCAGATGTGCGCGATCGGCGAGGAATCGGGCTCGATCGACCATATGCTGGGCAAGGCGGCCGACTTCTACGAGCAGGAGGTCGATGACATGGTGGCGGGTCTGTCGAGCCTGATGGAGCCCATCATCATCGTGCTGCTGGGCTCGGTCATTGGCGGCATCGTGGTGGCCATGTACCTGCCGATCTTCAAGCTCGGACAGGTGGTCTGAACCAGCAGACTCGATCAGGCGACCCACATGCCCCGGCCAGCGGCCGCTGGCCGGGCTCAGATATTGTGCAGGCGGGCCAGATACTGGCGCTTGGCCTCGAGCTCACTGTCGGAGTCGATGAAACGCTGCGCGATGGCGTGGAACTCCTCGTGGATGGCCAGGAAGGCGTCAACCATGTCGGGATCAAAATGGTGGCCACGTCCGGCACTGATGATGGCCAGCGCCTGTTCGTGCGGCATGCCTTCCTTGTAGACCCGGCGGCTGATCAACGCGTCGTAGACATCAGCCAGCGCCATCAGCCGGGCCGACAGGGGGATGGCTTCGCCCTTGAGTCCCTCGGGATAGCCGGAACCATCCCATTTCTCCTGGTGGCTGTAGGCGATCTCCTTGGCCAGCTTGAGGAACTCGACCGGCATGCCGAGTTGGCGCTCGGCGGCGTGGATAGCGTCGCGTCCGAGCGTCGTGTGCGTCTTCATCAGCTCGAACTCTTCGGGCGTGAGCTTGTCGGGCTTGAGCAGGATGCGATCCGGGATGCCGACCTTGCCGATGTCGTGCAGCGGGGCTGACTTGAACAGCATCAGGATATAGCGGTCGTCAAGCAGTGCGGCCAGACGTGGCTGCTCGCGCAACTTGAGCGCCAGCGCCTTGACATAGTGCTGGGTACGGCGAATATGGTTGCCGGTGTCGGAGTCACGCGTTTCGGCCAGCGAAGCCATCGCCAGGATGGTCACATCCTGGATCGCGATCACCTCGGCGGTGCGCTTGCCGACCTCATGCTCGAGGTAGGCGGCCTTGTCGCGCAGGAAGTCGGCACTGGCCTTGAGCACCAGATGGTTGCGGACCCGGGCCATCACGATTGGCGGGCTGATCGGCTTGGTGATGTAGTCGACGGCCCCCAGGTCCAGGCCCATTTTCTCATCCTCGATGCCGCTCTTGGCGGTCAGGAAGATCACCGGGATGTCACGCGTGGCAGGGTCGGCCTTGAGCCGGCGGCAGACTTCGTAGCCGTCCATGCCAGGCATCATGATGTCGAGCAGGATCAGGTCGGGCGGTGGGGAGGCCTGTGCGATGCGCAGCGCCTTTTCGCCGTCGATCGCGGCCTTGACCTTGTATTCGTCACGCAGCAGGCCTGTCATCAACGAGAGGTTGGCCGGGGTGTCGTCGACCACCAGGATGGTGGCCGGCTCAGGGTGATTGGTGTCGATGTCCATCGGCATGCTCTGGAAAGGATAAATCATTCAATGCCGGGTGCCTGGCTGGCAGGCACAGTGCCCGGCTTGTCGGAGCCAGCGTAATTCAAGTCACCTCGCACGTCGACCGGCATCTGGCCCGTTTTGGCCTGCTCGCGCGCCTCGGCCAGCAGACGTTCGAGACGGCGCTCGGCCAGCAGGACCTCGAGATTGGTCGCCAGCACCGGCAGCAGGCCTTCAAGCATGGCTTCGATCCGGTCGCCGTCCGGATCCATCGAGGCCAGCTCGAGCACGCCGATCAACACCTCGTTGCGCATGATAGGCAGCAACAGCAGCGCACGCGGCAGCGCCTGTCCGAGACCGGACTCCAGGCCCCAGAAACCCGCCGGCACCTCGGAAAAAGTCAGGCTGCGCCGCTCGCGCGCGCATTGGCCCAGCAGCCCGTCGCCGATCGCCACGCGCTCGGGCGCTGACGCAGTCGCGTAGCTGCCCGCCAGGCGCAGTTCCGGCTCGCCAGCCGGGTTGGGCTCGACGCAGTACAGGCAGCCTTGATGCACGGGCAGGAAACAACCGATCTCGGCAAACAGGACCTGGGTCAAGGCGGGTAGCTCACGGGCGTGCTGCAACTGCAGCGACAGCTCGGACTGGCGCTGCTTGAATTGTGCCAGCAGCATGAGTTCGCGCGAGGCCGTCTCGCTGCGGGCCAACGTCACGCGGCTGGTCAACTGGTTGTGCGCCGCGCGCAACAACAACAGCAAGAGGGTCAGGACAAGCAAGCCGGAAGTGACGCCAACCAGGGCCTGCCCGAGCGCCGCCCCCTGATGCGACGGCGCGGCCAGCAGCACCAGCTGCCAACGTCCGGCGGCATCGGGCCACTGCAAGCTGGCACGCACCCGCAAGTGACGCAGGCCCAGCAGCTCGACCGCGTCCTGTGCCGGATCGAAGGGCAGCCGTGGCGGCCTGGCGCCGGCAGCGAAGACCGGTCCGAACTGCGTGACCAGGCCCGGCAGCTGGTCCGCGGCAATCTCGCGCGCCAAGCTGAAATTCCAGTCGTCGTCGCTGCTGGCATAGACCAGACCCTGGGGCGATAGCAGCAAGGCATGTTCGCCAAGCCGGCGCAAGCTGGTGTCGAGGCCCTCGGCCGAAAGCTTGATCGCGAGCACACCGACCACCAGGCCGCCGCGCTGGGCCTGGGCATAGATCGGGACGGCCAGCAGGAAACTGCGCCGGGGCAGCAGCTCGCCCTCGGTCATTGGGTAGACATTCTCCTGGCCAGCAAAGGCCAGCTGCCAGTAAGGCGTGTCCTGTCGTTGCAGCCCGGTGACACCGGGATGACCGGGGACCTGCGCCACCACGCGGCCACCGGCATCCATGACCAGGATGCTCTCGGCATCGAGCGCCTGGCGCACCGGCTCCAGGCGTTCGAGCAGCTGTGGTGCGTCGGACGCCAGCCGGCCCTGGACCAGTGCCTTCAACGCCGGTTCGTTGATTCCGAGCATGGCCGCCGCGCCCATCGCCCGACCACGCAGGACCTCCTCGGACAGCTGTACCGCATAACGCTGCGCCAGGGTCCCGAGCAGGTGACTCAGTTCAGCCTCGTCCGAGCGCTGATACAGGCTGGCCGTCAGCACACCAACCAGCAGGGACAGGCCAACGGCGAGCACCCGATAGACCGGGGCGTAAAGCAGCAGTCCCTGCAACAGGTCGAGCTTGAACCGGTTCATCCATCCACCCCGCTGACGCGCGCGGCCTCGCGCAAGACTTGCAGCGCCTGCTCGTAATCAAAACCGCGCAGTGCAGTGTCCACTTCGCTCCAGCGCGGGCCGAGCAGGAAGCGAAACCGTGCAGCGTCCTGATCCCAGGCCTGCTCGGCGGCGGAGTCGGAGTCCACCAGCAAACGATCGATCCGCTGCAGCGCGGCACGCAGCGCCTGCACATCGGGCTCGACCGCTGCGGCATCTGCCCTCTGTTCCGCGCTTTCCTGGCTGACTGCCTGCCAGGAGGCGAGTGCCGCCACCAGCGGCTCGAGCTGTGCCGAACAGGCCTGCAACAGGGGCTCGAGCGCAACCAGCGGCGCATGCTCGTGCAACGCCTGCTCGAGCGCGGCAACCCGCTCCTGCAAAGGGGTCGCGCCGATGCTGCCAGCCGTGCTTTTGAGCGTGTGCGCGGTGCGCTCGGCAGTGGCCGCATCGCCGGCATCGAGCGCGGCCCTCACCTGGCCGATCGCATCGCGCTCCAATGTCACGAACTTCTGCAACAGGCGACGATAGAGCTCGGTCTTGCCAGCGGTTCGGGCCAGGCCCAACCCGGTATCGAGGCCGGCAATGTCAACAGGCAAGGAAAAGTCGATCCCCTGGTCGGAACTCGGTGCCGGCTTGGCGGCAGCAGCCACCCCGGTCAAGGCGTCGATCTGGCGGGCCGCGCGCGCCGGGATCCAGCGCAGCAAGGAGCGCCAGAGCTGGTTGGGCTCGATCGGCTTGGCCACATAGTCATTCATGCCAGCCTCCAGGCAGCGCTCGCGGTCGCCCTGCATCGCATTGGCCGTCATCGCGATGATGGGCAGTCGGGCAAACTGTGGCAGCTTGCGGATCTCGAGCGTCGCACCCAGTCCATCGAGTACCGGCATCTGCATGTCCATCAGCACCGCGTCGTAATAGCCCGGGCCATGTTGCAGCAGCTTGTCGAGTGCCAGGCGGCCGTTGTCGGCCACCTCGACCACCAGGCCGGCATCGCCGAGCAGTTCGACTGCCACCTCCTGGTTGAGCTCGTTGTCCTCCACCAACAGCAGCCGGGCGCCGGCGATGGCCGCCAGATCGGGCTCGACACCGACCGCTTCGCCCAGCGTGACTGGCGATGCTGGCTGTTCGCCCAGCGCATGCATGACGGCATCGAACAGCTGGGAGGGATTGACCGGCTTGGTCAGCACGCTGTCGAACCCGGTCACCTCGGCGGCGGCGGCAACCTCGTCGCGACCGTAGGCCGTGATCATGACCAGACGCGGCGGCGGCTGCAAGCCCAGGGCCAGGATGAGACGTCCGGCTTCGAGTCCACCGATGCCAGGCATCTGCCAATCGGTGAAGACAACGCAGAAAGGCTGCTCCTCGGCAGCGGCAAAACGCACCGCCTCCACACCGGCCTCGCCGCTGGCCACGGCAGTGACACGAAAACTCATCGCGACCAGCATCTCGGTCAGGGCGGTGCGGGAATACTCGTTGTCCTCGATCACCAACACTCGGCAGCCGCGCAAATCGAGACGCGGCAGGCGGGCTTGCGGCTGCTGCGCCCCCTTGCCCAGGCGCGCGGTAAACCAGAAGGTCGAGCCCAGGCCAGGCTTGGACTCGACCCCAACTTCCCCGCCCATGAGCTGGGCCAGGCTCTTGGAGATCGCCAGTCCGAGTCCGGTGCCACCGTAGCGGCGCGAGGTCGATCGGTCGGCCTGGCTGAAGCTCTGGAACAGGCGGGCACGCTGCTCCTCGTTCAAGCCGATACCGGTGTCCTGGACCGCAAAATGCAGCAGGACATTCTGCTCGCCCACCTCACGCTGTGACACCTTGACCCGGATCTCGCCATGCTCGGTGAACTTGACCGCATTGTTGCAATAATTGACCAGTATCTGGCCCAAGCGTAGCGGGTCGCCAACCAGGGCCTGGGTCAGGCCGGGCTCGAGCTCGAAGATCAACTCCAGACCCTTGCTGGCGGCCTTCTCGCCGACCAGGTTGGCGACATTCTCGAGCACGGCGTCAAGTTCGAAGTCAGTGGATTCGATCGTGAGCTTGCCAGCCTCGATCTTTGAGAAGTCCAGGATGTCGTTGATGATGCCAAGCAGGTGCTGGCTCGAGCGCTGGATCTTGCCAAGATAATCCTGCTGGCGCGGACTCAGTCCCGACTTGTGCAGCAGATGGGCCATGCCGATGATCGCGTTCATCGGGGTGCGGATCTCGTGGCTCATATTGGCCAGGAAGCTGCTCTTGGTGCGCGCGGCGTCCTCGGCCAGCTCGCGTGCCCGGCGCATTTCGTCAGCGACATGGCGCTCCTCGGAAATGTCGTCCAGCGTCCAGACCACACCCTGAGACAGGTCGTTGAGATCAATCGCATGGCCATTGAGCCGAACCCAGATCTGGCTGCCGTCCTGGCGCAGCATCGCCGCGTCGAGCCGCACGGGTTCGCCGCGCCCGATTGGCTCGCGGCTGTGCTCGATGCGCTCGCGGCTGTCGGCGTCGGCGAACCAGTGCGACATGTTGCGACCCACCAGCTCCGAGCAGGACCGTCCCAGCAGCCAGCCCAGATGCTGGTTGCATTTGACGACCTGCTGGCGGCGCAGCACGACGATGCCGCTGGTGACCGACTCGAAGATCGCGTTCTGTTCGTCCAGGATAGCGGAGATCGAGCGACGCTGGGTTTCGATCTCCGCCTTCTGGCGCGCGAGCTCCTGCGCCTGCTCCTGCGTGGCCTCGAGCAAGCGCTGGGTCCTGACATTGCGCTCCAGGATCTCGAGCCCCATCGCAAGCATCGGCAGCAGGCCCTCGAGCAAACCCTCCTCGCGCGGCCCGAACAGGCGCAGTGCGGCCAGCTCGATCACCGCCAGCACCTTGCCCCCGCTCAGCACGGGCAGCGCGAGGATGGCCTCGGGTGGCACATCGCCCAAGCTGCTCGCAATCCGGACATAGTCGGCCGGCGGGCGGGTGATCTGGATCGGTGCCTTCTCGAGCGCGCACTGGCCGACCAGGCTTTCACCGAGATCGAAGCGCTGCGCCAGCCCCTTGCGTTCGGAATGGGCGTACTGCGCGATCAGGCGCAGCTGGTGATGCTCGGCGTCAAGCACATAGAAAACGCCGTGACCGACCTGCAACAGCGGACAGACCTCGGACAGGAAGCGCTGCGCCAGTTCACTGAAGCTGTTGCAGGCCTGCAGCAAAGTCGCGATGCGGGCCTGGTGCGACTTGGCCCATTGCTCCTGTGCCACCTGCTCGCGCGTGGCGCTATAAAGGGCGAGTGAACGCGCGAGTTCGCCGACCTCGCTCTGCTCCTGCATGCAATCCAGCGGCTCGAAGGCCAGTCCCGCCTTCATCGCCAGCACCTGCTCGTTCATCGCCGACAGCGGCAGCAGCACGCGTCGGCTGTAGTAGTAACCCAGCATGGCCATCACGGCCAGCGTGCTGAGCAGGGTCAGTCCTAGGCTGGCGTGCCAGGCCAGACGCAGCTGACGCTCGGCCAGATGCCGCTCATCGGCCATGCGCTGCTCGACCTGTCGACGCAGGCGCTGCACCGGCTCGTGAATGCCGTCGAGCGCTTCCTCGTAGAAGGCGCCGAAGACCAGTCCGAGCGCCTGCTCGGTCCGGCCTGACTTGCGCTCGTCCATCGCCAGCGTCTCGATCTGCACCAGGGCGTCGGAACGGGACTTGGCCAACTCGATCAGCGCGATATCCTCCTTGGGCAGGCGCAGACCTTCCAGCGCCGCCTGCGCCTGCTCGAAGCGGCGCGTGACCTGGACTTCCTGCCAGTACGCGCGTTCGTAGACCGGATCTGCGGTCACGATGAAGGCCCGGACCTGGTTGGTCAGATGGCGGTCCGCCTCCAGGAAGCGCTCAGTCTGCCGGCTGGCCACGGCCTGACGCTCCTGCACCACCTGCTGGCGCTGCGAGAGGTGGTCAAGCAGCAGCAGCGCCCCGGCATTGAGCAGCGCGAGCATGAGGTAGAGTGCGATCGCGTTGGCATTGATACGGCGCAGCTTCATGCCGCCCTCCCGCCGGGACCCGGATCAGTCTGGCGCACCGCCTCGGCAACCCGGGTCTGCTTGAGCAGCGTCTCGCTGCGCTCGGCCCGCTGCAGGATATCGAGGCACATCGCAAAGACCGGCGTGATCTCCTGGATCAACAGACCTGCGGCTTCTCCGAGCGGCTGCAGGCTGGCGAGTTCGAGCACGCCGAACAGGCGGCCCAGATGCTCGATGGGATGAATCAGCAGCTCGGCCGGCTCGGCATCGCCCAGGCCCGAACTGATCAGCAGATAACCGGGACCCGGATTAGCCAGGGTGATCGAGCGGCGGGAGCGCGCGACCTCGAGCAGTAGCGGCGCGAGCTCGGGCTGGCGCACCAGGACCTGGGCCTCATCGGCGCCGTCGGCGCCATAGCGCGCCACCGCATTCAAGGACTGACTGCCTTCGTCCCAGTAGCAGCACAGCCCCTGGTGAACCGGCAGACTGCGCGCGAGACCGGACAGCAGTTGTCGGGCCAGCTCAGCCGGACTCTGGGCCTGTTGCAGATGGGACGACAGTTCGACCAGGCAGGCACGCCGCCTGGACTCGGCATCGGCATGGCGCAGGCTGGCCTCGGCCGCGCTCAACGCAGCGAGCACCTCGCGACCGACCGTCAGGCGCAGCAGCAAGCACAGCAGGCTGAAGAACAGCACCATGGCAGCGCTGCACAGCAGCAGCCACCCAGCGCTGCCGGGCGGCAACAGATCCATGGCTTCGACAACAGACCCAGCCGCAGCGGCCAGCAACAGCAGCGACAGGTTCAACAGCGCCAAGCGCCAACCCAACCGGCTCAGCGAGCGACGCAACTCATGCAGCCGGAGCGCCCCGCCCACCACCGGCAAGGGCCGTGTTGATGCGGCCGCAGCTCGGGCATCTTCCATCACAAGCCAGCCTCCATCATCCATACCCATGTGCCGCGATCGGCTGCGTTACGATCGGAAATCGTCGCGACAATCCGGCCATGCCGCAGCGTGAATCCGGCCAGCAGTCGTGCCAAACTATGCTAGAGATGTTAACCCAAAGGTAAGCTCATTGTTAGACCTCCTGCTCGGAATCTGGAACTGGTGGCTGGCCGGCCTGCTTGGCCTGCTGGTGGGCAGCTTCCTCAATGTGGTGATTCACCGACTGCCGCTGATGCTCGAGCAGCGCTGGGCGCGCGAGTGCGCCGAACTGGCCG
>JACCDQ011485143.1_pt1 | contig 14039 bp, 15 predicted proteins | sample 7446031 | NCBI WGS metagenome assembly JACCDQ01 (sample SAMN15323442, study PRJNA562643) | freshwater metagenome | isolation source: river surface water | place: USA:Blue River Watershed | collected 2017-08-17 | reverse complement strand
TCAGGACGTGCAGCTGCGCCTGCGCGAGGACGTGGTGAGCGAGCCCAACAACCGCGAGGCCAACCAGCAAAGCGCCCCCGCCGTCGAGCGGGGCCTGTTCCTGGTGCCCAAAGTGATCGAGTGAGGCCCGGCGGGAGACCTGACATGACCCAACTGCATGACATGACCGTGGCCGAACTGGTCGCCGGCCTGAAAGCCAAAACTTTTTCTGCCCTTGAGGTCGCGCAGCACTTTGTGGCGCGCGCCCAAAGTGACCAGACCGGCAGCTTCCTGGCCCTGAACCCCGAGGCCACGCTGGCGCAAGCCAAAGCGGCTGACGCGCGCATCGCCGCTGGCACGGCCGGCGCCCTCGAAGGCGTGCCGCTCGGTCACAAGGACATCTTTGTCACCAAGGACTTCCCGACCACGGCGGGCTCCAAGATGCTCGAAGGCTACCGTTCGCCGTTTGACGCGACCTTGGTGTGCCGCCTGGCCGATGCCGGCATGGTCACCGTGGGCAAGCTCAGCTGCGACGAGTTTGCGATGGGCTCGGGCAACGAAAACTGTGCCTATGGTCCGGTGAAAAACCCGTGGGACACCACCCGCGTGCCGGGCGGCTCGTCCGGCGGCAGCGCGGCCGCGATTGCGGCGCGCATCGTGCCGGCCGCGACCGGCACCGACACCGGGGGCCCGGTCCGCCAGCCTGCCAGCTTCTGCGGCATCACCGGCATCAAGCCGACCTATGGCCGCGCCAGCCGCTACGGCATGATCGCCTACGCCTCCAGCCTCGACCAAGGCGGCCCGATGGCCCGCACCGCCGAAGACTGCGCGCTCTTGCTGTCTGCCATGTGCGGCCCTGATGCCGACCGTGACTCGACCTCGTTGGATGTGCCAGCAGAAGACTTCACGAAGTCGCTGAACGCCGACCTGAGCGGCCTGCGCATCGGCATTCCGAAAGAGTTCTTTGGCGAAGGCCTGGCCGCCGATGTGCGCACCGCCGTCGATGGCGCCTTGGCTGAGCTCACCAAACTGGGCGCCACGCTTGTGCCCATCAGCCTGCCGCGCACCGAGCTGTCGATTCCGGTGTACTACATCATTGCCCCGGCCGAAGCCAGCTCCAACCTGAGCCGCTTTGACGGCGTGAAGTTCGGCCACCGCGCCAAGGACTACACCGACCTGGAGAGCATGTACAAGAAGTCGCGCGCCGAAGGCTTTGGCAGTGAGGTCAAGCGCCGCATCATGACCGGCACCTATGTGCTGAGCCACGGCTACTACGACGCCTATTACCTGCAGGCGCAAAAAATCCGCCGCATGATCGCCGACGATTTCCAGAACGCCTTCCAGCAGTGCGACGTGATCGCCGGCCCGGTGGCGCCCAAGGTGGCCTGGAAGCTCGGCGAAAACGCCAACGACCCGGTGGCCGATTACCTGGCCGACATCTTCACCCTGCCCGCCTCGCTGGCCGGACTGCCCGGCATGAGCGTGCCCGCGGGCTTTGGCGCGCACGGCATGCCGGTGGGCCTGCAGCTGATCGGCAACTACTTCAAGGAAGCGCAGCTGCTGAACGTGGCGCACCGCCTGCAGCAAGCGACCGATTTCCACCTTCGCAAGCCGGAGGGCATTTGACATGACTGCCAAACTTGTTCAAGGCTACGAGGTTGTCATCGGCTTCGAAACCCACGCCCAACTTTCAACGAACAGCAAGATCTTCAGCCGCGCCAGCGTGGCCTTTGGCGCCGAGCCGAACACGCAAGCCTGCGCCCTGGACATGGCCCTGCCCGGCACCTTGCCGGTGATGAACAAGGGTGCGGTCGAGCGCGCCATCGAGTTCGGTCTGGCCGTCAATGCGCATGTGGCCGAGCGCAGCATTTTTGCTCGTAAAAACTACTTCTACCCCGACCTGCCCAAGGGCTACCAGATCAGCCAGTTCGAGATCCCGGTGGTGCAGGGCGGTGAGGTGTCTTTCTACCTCGAAGAGGGCAAAGAAACCGTGCGCAAAACGGTTCGGCTTGAGCGTGCCCACCTTGAAGAAGACGCGGGCAAATCGCTGCACGAAGACTTCATTGGCCAAAGCGGCATCGACCTCAACCGAGCCGGCACGCCACTGCTGGAAATCGTGACCCAGCCCGACATCCGCAGCAGCGAAGAGGCTGTGGCCTACGCCAAAGAGCTGCACAAGATCGTCACCTGGATCGGCATTTGCGACGGCAACATGCAGGAAGGCTCTTTCCGCTGCGACGCCAACGTCTCGGTGCGCAAGCCGGGCCAACCGCTGGGCACGCGCCGTGAAATCAAGAACCTGAACTCCTTCAAGTTCATGCAGCAGGCCATCGACTACGAAGTGCGCTGGCAGATCGAGCAAATCGAAGACGGCCACAAGATCCAGCAGGCCACGGTGCTGTTCAATCCAGACACCGGCGAGACGCGCGCCATGCGCACCAAGGAAGACTCGGCCGATTACCGCTACTTTCCCGACCCGGACCTGCCGCCGCTCGTCATTGACCGGGATTGGGTTGAGCGCGTCAAGAGTGAGATGACCGAGCTGCCGCGCGTGATGGCCGAGCGTTTCGTCAAGGACTACGCCCTGCCCGAATACGACGCCACCACGCTCACCCAGAGCAAGGCCATGGCCGCCTACTTCGAGGCCGCTGCCAAGGCTTGCGGTCAGCCCAAGCTTGCCAGCAACTGGATCATGGGTGAGGTGTCACGTCGTTTGAACGCCGCCGACATCGGCATCGAGCAAGCGCCCGTCAGCGCCGCGCAACTGGCGGCCCTGATCGGCCGCATCAGCGACAACACCATCAGCAACAGTGCGGCGCGCCAGGTGTTCGAGGCCCTGTGGTCTGAGGGCGGTGAGGTGGACGTGGTCATTGAGGCCAAGGGCCTCAAGCAGATGAATGACACCGGCGAGCTGGAAAAGATCATCGACGACGTGCTGGCCGCCAACCCCAAGAACGTCGAAGAGTTCAAGGCCGGCAACGCCAAGGCCCTGAATGGTTTGGTGGGCCCGATCATGAAGGCCAGCAAGGGCAAGGCCAACCCGGCGCAGGTCAATGAATTGCTGAAGAAGAAACTCGGTTGATCGTCACTAGGAGACCCCCATGTCCATCACTTTGCACTTTGCCTCTGTGCCCGTGTTCGTCAAGTTCCTGGGCAACCTGCGCCACCTCTTGAGCAAGGCCCAGGCCGATGTGGCCGCACGTGGCTACGACGAACAGGCGCTCGTGCAGTACCGCCTGGCGCCCGACATGCTGCCCTTCAAGACGCAGATCTGCATCGCCTGCGACGCGGCCAAGCTGTGTGCGGCGCGCATCGGCGGTTTGGAAGCCCCCAAGTACGAGAACACCGAGAACACGTTGGCCGAGCTGATCACCCGCATCGACAACACCGTGGCCTGGTTGCAGACGGTGCCTGCATCAGCCATCGATGGGCAAGAGGCCAAGGAAATCACGTTCCCGGTGGGCAAGACGGGTACGCGCACGATGACGGCCGAGGATTACCTCAAGACCTGGGCGCTGCCCAATGTGTTCTTCCACATCACCACGGCCTACGCCATCCTGCGCCACAACGGCGTGGCGCTGGGCAAGGCCGACTACCTGGCTGGCGCGGCGGCCTGAAGACTCAGACCCCGTACTGGTCGCGGTAGGCCTGCACTTTGGGCAGGTGGACGCCCAGCTCGCTGCCGCCCTGTGCGGCCAGGTAGGCCAGCAGGTCTTGCAGCTGGGCAATCGCGCAGACCTGCAAACCCAGGGTGTTGCGCACGTACTGCACGGCGCTGTGCGGCACGTCCTTGGTGGAGCCGTCGGGCTGCTTTTCAGTGGCCATTTCCTGGCGGTCCAGTGCGATTGCCACGGCGTGGGCGGTGGCACCTGCGGTCTGGATCAACGCGATCGATTCGCGGGCGGCAGTGCCTGCGCTCATCACGTCGTCCACGATCAGCACGCGGCCCTTGAGTGGCGCGCCCACCAGGGTGCCGCCTTCGCCGTGGTCCTTGGCTTCCTTGCGGTTGTAGGCAAAGGGCACGTTCTTGCCCAACCGTGCCAGCTCCACCGACACGGCCGCACCCAAAGGAATGCCTTTGTAGGCCGGGCCGAAGATCATGTCGAACTCGATGCCGCTGGCCACCAGGGCCTTTGCATAGAATTGCGCCAGCCGTCCGAGCTTGGCGCCGTCGTCGAACAGACCAGCGTTGAAAAAGTAAGGGCTCATGCGCCCGGCCTTGGTTTTGAACTCGCCAAAGCGCAGCACGCCCGATTCGATGGCAAATTGCACAAATTCCTGCGCCAGGGCGGCAGTGTCGCTTGCGGCGTTTTTCATGGGGACATCCTTGTTCAAACTCACCAGCCTCAACCTCAATGGCATCCGTTCGGCCACGACCAAAGGCGTCGAAGCCTGGCTGGCGCAACATGCCCCAGATTGTATTTGTGTGCAGGAAGTCAAAGCCCAGGCGGCCGATGTGGCGGGCAAGTTCGAAGAGTTGGCGGGCCTGAAAGGGCATTTTCAGTTTGCTGAGAAAAAAGGCTATTCAGGCGTGGGGGTGTACAGCCGCCACGAGCCCAGCGATGTGGTGATTGGCTTTGACGGTGGCGAGTTCGACGCCGAAGGCCGCTATGTGGAAACGCGTTTTGACACGCCCTCGCGCAAGTTGTCCATCGTGAGTGTGTATTTCCCGAGTGGCTCGTCAGGCCCTGAGCGGCAGGAGGCCAAGTTCCGCTTTCTGGACAAGATGTACCCGCACCTGATGGCCCTCAAGGCCGAGCGCGACTTCATCGTTTGCAGCGATGTGAACATTGCGCACCAGGAAGCCGACCTCAAGAACTGGAAGGGCAACCTCAAAAACAGCGGTTTCCTGCCCGAAGAGCGCGCCTGGATGACCAAGCTGACCACCGAAGGTGGCATTGTCGATGTGTACCGCCGCCTGCAACCCGACACCACCGACGCTTGCTACACCTGGTGGAGCAATCGCGGCCAAGCCTACGCCAAGAACGTGGGCTGGCGTCTGGATTACCACTTGGCCACGTCCGCTGTGGCCGAGAAGGCGCGCAGCGAAGCGATTTACAAGGGCGAAAAGTTTTCCGACCATGCGCCCATCACGATCGAATACGACATGAAGCTCTGACCATGCTCAAGTACCTCACCATCCCTGTCACCGCTTTCCAGCAAAACTGTTCGCTCGTCTGGGACGACCAGACCCTGCAAGCCGCCGTCATCGACCCGGGTGGCGATCTGGATGTGCTGCTCGAGGCCATCGAGAAGCTGGGGCTCAAGCTTGAACAGGTCTGGGTCACGCACGGGCACCTGGACCATTGCAGCGGTGCGGCCGATCTGGCCGAGCAGTTGGGCCTGCCCATCGTCGGCCCGCACCGCGGTGACCAGTTCTGGATCGACGGGTTGCCGATGGCTGCCATGAATTACGGTTTTCCACCGGCCCGGCCTTTCACGCCCACGCGCTGGCTCGAAGATGGGGACACCGTCACGCTCGGGGGGCACACACTGAACGTGCGCCACTGCCCGGGGCACACGCCTGGCCATGTGGTGTTCCATTCGCCCGAGATCCAGCGGGCCTTTGTGGGCGATGTGTTGTTTGCCGGCAGCATTGGCCGCACCGATTTTCCGCAGGGCAACCACGAAGACCTGATCCGCAGCATCCGTGAGCGCCTCTGGCCCATGGGCAATGACACGGTGTTCATCCCAGGGCATGGCCCGGAGAGCACGTTCGGTCGCGAGCGGCGCAGCAACCCTTACGTGCGCGACATGTGATCAGCCCTTGCTGGCCTGCTCGTACAGGTGTTGCACTTTGGGCAGATTGGCTTCGAGTTCCTGAATGCGGTTGGCGCCGCTGGGGTGGGTGGACATGAACTCCGGCCCTTTGCCTGCGCTGGCGGCCTGCATCTTTTTCCACAATTCCACGCTGGCTTCCGGCCGGTAGCCGCCACGTGCCGCGATTTCCAGACCCACGAGGTCGGCCTCGGTTTCGTCGTCGCGGCTGTACTTGAGGGACAGCAGCTGTGTGCCCAAATCGGCGGCCACATTGCCCAGCTGGCCCAGGCCCAAGAGTTGCGAAGCCACCGACAGGCCAATGCTGGTCACCTGGCTTTTGGCCAGGCGTTCGCGGGCATGCTCGCGCAAGGCGTGTGCCATCTCGTGGCCCATGATCATGGCGATCTGGTCGTCGTCGAGTTGCAGCTGGTCAATGATGCCGGTGTAGAAAGCGATCTTGCCGCCCGGCATGCACCAGGCGTTGAGCTGTTTGCTGCCGATCAGGTTGACTTGCCACTTCCAGTCGCGCGAGCGCGGGTTCCACTGTGCCGTGTGCGGAATGAGTTTTTTGGCGATGGTGTGCAGGCGCACCAGTTGCGGGTGGCCTTCGGGCGCCAGCGCGTTTTTGGCTTTGGCGTCGGCCAGCACTTGGCTGTATTGCTGGCGTGCGGAGCTTTCCAGGGTTTCGGCGGGCACCAGCTTGCGCACGCCAGAGGCGCCACCCACATCCACCTGGGCCAGCGCGGGGGCGGCTGCTGCAGCACCCGCAGCAAGCAGAAAGCCGCGCCGTGCCTGCCAGCGGTGGGGCGCAGGGGCAGCGTTGTCGGAGGTCTTGAAATCACAAAGCCAGCACATGGCGCGCATGATAAGCCCAAGGCATTCACTTTTCATGCGCCGATAATCAGGCCATGTCCGAGATTGCTCCTTCGCCATCCCCGTTGCGCAAAACCTGGCGCGAAGCGCTGGCGCTGTACGCGCAACCGGCCAGTCTGCGCATGTTGGCGTTGGGCTTCTCGGCCGGACTGCCTTTGCTGTTGGTGCTGGGCACATTGAGCTTTCGCCTGCGCGAGGCCGGCATCGACCGCAGCACGATCGGCTACCTCAGCTGGGTGGGCTTGGCCTATGGCTTCAAGTGGGTGTGGGCGCCGCTGGTGGACCGCATGCCTTTGCCTTGGCTCACGCGCTGGCTGGGGCGCCGACGCAGCTGGCTGTTGCTGTCGCAGTGCGTGATCGCCTTGGGCTTGGTCGGCATGGCATTCAACGATCCCGCGCAGTGGCTCGCACCGCTGGTCGCATGTGCTTTGACCGTGGCCTTTGCCTCGGCCACGCAAGACATTGCGCTGGATGCCTACCGCATCGAATCGGCCACGGTGGATGCGCAAGCGGCGCTGGCGGCCAGCTACCAGACGGGCTACCGCTTGGCCATGATCTGGGCCGGGGCCGGCGTGCTGTGGATCGCCGCGCGCGCGCAGGGCGCAGACGCCGCGGGCTACGATGCGGCCGCCTGGCGCGTGGCCTACCTGGTCATGGCGGCCAGCGTGCTACCGGGCGTGCTGACGGTGCTGGCCTCACCCGAACCTGTTGCTCGACCTTTGACACCGGCCCGATCCTTGGCGGAGTGGCTGCAGGGCGCGCTGGTCGAACCCTTTGCCGACTTCTGGCTGCGTTACCGCTGGCAGGCCGTGCTGGTGCTGGCGCTGATCGCGGTTTACCGCATCAGCGATGTGGTCATGGGCATCATGGCCAATCCGTTTTACGTGGACATGGGTTACACCAAAGACGAGGTGGCGGCCGTGACCAAGATCTACGGTGTGGTCATGACCTTGGTCGGGGCTTTTGTGGGCGGTGTGCTGTCCTCGCGGCTGGGGGTGATGCGGGTGTTGATGCTGGGTGCGGTGCTTAGCGCGGCGAGCAACCTGCTGTTTGCCTGGCTGCATGGTGTGGGGCACGACGTGACGGCGTTGATCCTGGTGGTGTCGGCCGACAACCTGGCCAGCGGCATCGCTTCGGCGGCGTTCATCGCTTACCTGTCATCGCTCACCAACATCAGCTATTCGGCCACACAGTACGCGCTGCTCAGCTCCATGATGCTGTTGCTGCCCAAGTTCATTGCGGGTTTTTCGGGTGACTTTGTCAACGTGCACGGCTATGCCGCGTTCTTCCAGGCCACCGCCTGGCTGGGCGCGCCAGTGTTGGCGCTGGTCTGGCTGGCGGGGCGGGTGGTGCCTCGGGCTTGACCTGGGCACGTTTACCGAACTTTACCGGCCCGACATGGGGGCATGGCTTGAACGGGGGATGATCCGAACATGACAAGCTTGTTGATGATCGAAGACGATGCCCGTCTGGCGGGGATGGTGTCGGACTACCTGAGCGCCTCGGGCTACCAGGTTGGCCTTGCCATTGACGCCACCTCCGGGCTGGAGCGTCTGCAGCACGCCCTGCCCGAGTTGGTCATCCTGGACCTGATGCTGCCCGACATGGATGGCCTGCAGGTGTGCCAGCGCATCCGCGGCTTGCCCGGTGCAGCGGGGCAGGTGCCCGTCCTCATGCTCACTGCCAAGGGCGATCCGATGGACCGCATCATTGGCCTGGAAATGGGGGCAGACGATTACCTGCCCAAGCCCTTTGAGCCGCGTGAGCTGCTGGCGCGTATCCGCGCCATCCTTCGCCGCAAGGGCAATGGCAGCGCCATGGCGTCATCGCAGGCCATGCAGTTCGGCTCCCTTGAAATTGACCGCGATGCCCGCCGCGTGAGTGTGCGCGGCGAAGCCCGCGAGCTGACCTCTTACCAGTTCGATTTGCTGGTGGCCCTGGCCGAACGTGCTGGCCGGGTCCTCACGCGGGACCAGATCATGGAGACCGTGCGTGGCCGCGAGCTGGAAGCCTTTGACCGTTCGATCGATGTCCACATGGGGCGCATCCGCGCGGCCATCGAAGACGATGCCAAAGCCCCCAAACGCATCTTGACCGTGCGCGGAGTGGGCTATGTGTTTGCGCGACAGCAGGATTGAGCCATGAGCGGCTGGTCACGCCATCTGTACCTGCGCATCTGGCTGGCCGTGGTGCTGGGCGTGGCCGTGCTCATGGTGTTGGTCGGTTGGGCTTGGCATGTCTCGGTGGAACACAACGCTGCCAACCCACCCATGCGCGAATGGGTGGTTCGCAACGCGCAAGGCGATGTGCTGGCCAGCACCAATGCCCGCCCACAGCCGGGCACGCCGCTGGCGCTTCAGGTGCCGATGAACGGCCACCCTCCGGTGCAGTTGTTTCTGGAACGCCGTCTGGAGCGCCCGGACGGCGGCATGGTCCACCTGGGGGGGCGGCCGCCGCACCCCCGTGACCTTTCACCCTGGTGGGCGCGACCGCCTTATGGTTTTGTCGGCATGCTGGCTTTGATGGGCGTGGCCGCGGCCCTGGCGCTGTACCCCGTGGTGCGCCGTTTGACCAAACGGCTCGAAGGCTTGCAGCAAGGCGTGCAGCACTGGGGCGATGGGGATCTGTCGGTCCGCATGCCGGAGTCGGGTGACGACGAAGTGGCCGACCTGTCGCGCCGCTTCAACGCAGCCGCTGAGCGCATCCAGCGCCTCATGTCGGCGCAGAAATCCCTGCTGGCCAACGCTTCCCATGAGCTGCGCTCGCCGCTGGCCCGCATCCGCATGGGTCTGGAGCTGATGGACACCCCGGGCGCCAACGAGGCCATGCGCGACCGCACGCGACACGAAATCCTGCGCAACATGGGCGAACTCGATCAGCTGATCGACGAAATCCTGCTGGCCAGCCGCCTGGATGCACGCGAAGCCGATATGGGCACTGTGGAGAGTGTGGACTTGGTGGGCTTGTGTGCGGAAGAGTGTGCCCGTGTGGGTGCCCTACTGGATGTGCCCAATGGCATGGCCAGCCTGGAAGTGCAAGGCGTGGCCAAACTGCTGCGCCGCATGGTGCGCAACCTGCTCGAAAACGCCATGCGCTATGGCGCAGCGGCTGGGCATGAAGACGATGTGGTGCTCAGCCTGTCTCGCGAAAACGGTTCGCCCATTCTGAGGGTGTGTGACCGCGGTCCGGGCGTTCCCCTCGAATACCGGGACCGAATTTTTGAACCCTTCTTCCGCTTACCGGGTGCCAGCGAGCGTGCGGGTGGTGTGGGGCTGGGGCTGGCCCTGGTCAAATCGATCGCCGAGCGCCATGGCTGGCGTGTGGCCTGTGAGGCCGGGCCTGCGGGCGGGGCGTGTTTTGTGGTGCGTGCATAGCCCGGCGACGCCAAGCCCCAAAGAAAAAGGCGAGCCTCCCGGCTCGCCTTGGTGCTTCTGAAGTGGGTGTTCAATGCCCGTGGCTGACCACTTCACCCGCTTTGAGTTTGTACACCGTGCCGCAGTATGGGCAGCGGGCTTCACCCGTCTTGGCCACGTCCAGGTAGACCTTGGGGTGGGTGTTCCAGAGCTTCATGTCGGCCTTGGGGCTGGGACAGAACACGCCGCCTTGGGGGTTCAGGTCTTTGGCCAGCAGTTCAACGGTGGCGTTGCTCATGGGGTGCTCCTCAGACCTTGGTCAGCCAGTGGGCGTACTTGGGGTTGCGGCCGTTGACGATGTCAAAGAACGCGCTTTGGATCTTCTCGGTGATCGGGCCACGGCTGCCAATGCCGATCTGCACGCGGTCGAGTTCACGGATCGGGGTCACTTCGGCGGCGGTGCCGGTGAAGAAGGCTTCGTCGGCGATGTAGACCTCGTCGCGGGTGATGCGCTTTTGCACGATTTCCAGGCCCAGGTCTTTGGCGATGTGGAAGACGGTGTTGCGGGTGATGCCGTTGAGGGCGCCGGCCGACAGGTCGGGGGTGTAGATCACGCCATCTTTGATGACGAAGATGTTTTCGCCAGCGCCTTCGGAGACAAAGCCGGAGCTGTCGAGCAGCAGGGCTTCGTCGTAGCCGTCATCGGTCGCTTCCATATTGGCCAGGATGGAGTTGCTGTAGTTGCTGACGGCCTTAGCCTGCGTCATCGTGATGTTGACGTGGTGGCGGGTGTAGCTCGAGGTCTTGACGCGGATGCCGCGCTTGAGACCTTCTTCACCCAAATAGGCGCCCCAGGCCCAGGCGGCGACCATGGCATGGATGGTGTTGCCCTTGGGCGAGACGCCCAACTTCTTGTCGCCGATCCAGATCAGCGGACGCAGGTAGCAGCTTTCGAGTTTGTTCTCGCGCACCACAGCCTTCTGTGCTTCGTTGATTTGCTCTTTGGTGAAGGGCAGGTTCATGCGCAGAATCTTGGCGCTGTTGAACAGGCGGTCGGTGTGCTCCTGCAGGCGGAAGATGGCGGTGCCGTTGGCGGTGTTGTAGGCACGCACGCCCTCGAAAGCACCGCAGCCGTAGTGCAGCGTGTGGGTCAGCACATGGATCTTGGCATCGCGCCAATCCACCATCTGGCCGTCCATCCAGATCTTGCCGTCACGGTCGGACATCGAGGGGATCACTTGAGTCATGGAAATTCCTTCACTTGCCTGGGAAGCACTCCGCATGGGAGTAAAACGTTCATTTTACGCCGGGTGCAGGGGTCTCGGTGGCAGGGCGTTCTAGCGTCCAAGCCTGCAGTTGGCCGCCCGCAAAGGTGCAGGCCACGGTCGATTGGCCGGCATCGGTCCAATGAAAAATCTCAGGCTGTTCGTCTTTCGGGGTCTGCAAGGCGCCCAGCGACTTGGTCATGGCGATCACGTGCATGAGCGTCATGCCCTTTTTGAGTTTGGCATTCAGCATCACGGCGCTGGCCACATGGCCAACGGGGCGGTTGGCGGCTTTTTTCAGGATGGTCATGAGCCGCGTGAAGTGCAGCAGGATCCACATGACCACGCCGCCCGCCGCCAATGCAATGCCGGCCCAGCCAAACTGGCGCCAGGCGCCGATGGTGAAAACGATGACGGCCAGTGGGCCAATGATTTTGGTGAAACTCATGGGGTCGAGATTGTGCCTGTCACTCCAAGCCCCGCACCACCTGCATGGCCTCTTCGATGCGCTCGACGCCATGGATGGTCAGACCCGCATAGGCCTTGTCGCCTTTTTTGGGCAGGTTGGCCTTGGGCACCACCGCCACGGTGAAGCCCAATTTGGCCGCTTCTTTCAGGCGCTCTTGCCCGCGCGGGGCTGGACGCACCTCACCGGCCAGGCCGACTTCGCCAAAGGCGATGAAGCCCTTGGGCAGGGGCTTGCCGCGCAGGCTGCTGGTGATCGCCAGCATCACCGACAGGTCGGCCGCCGGTTCGCGGATGTGCACGCCGCCCACCGCGTTGACGAACACGTCCTGGTCCATGCAGGCCACACCCGCGTGGCGGTGCAGCACCGCCAGCAGCATGGCCAGGCGGTCGCGTTCCAGGCCCACACTCAGACGGCGCGGGCTGGGGCCACCCGAGTCCACCAGGGCCTGAATTTCCACCAGCATCGGCCGCGTGCCTTCGAGCGTGACCATCACACAGCTGCCAGGCACCGGTTCGCTGTGCTGGCTCAAGAAGATGGCGCTCGGGTTGGTCACGCCCTTGAGGCCTTTTTCGGTCATGGCGAAGACGCCGATTTCGTTGACCGCGCCAAAGCGGTTTTTGATGGCACGGATCAGGCGAAAGCTTGAATGCGTGTCGCCCTCAAAGTACAGGACGGTGTCCACCATGTGTTCGAGCACGCGCGGACCAGCCAGTGCGCCTTCTTTCGTCACATGGCCCACCAGCACGATGGCCGTGCCACTGGCTTTGGCCGCACGCGTCAGGTGCGCCGCGCACTCGCGCACCTGGGCCACCGAGCCGGGGGCGCTGGTCAGTTGGTCCGAATAGACCGTCTGGATCGAGTCGATGATGGCCACTTTGGGCGAGCGCGCCTGCAGCGTGGCCAGGATTTTTTCGAGCTGGATCTCGGCCAGCACCGGCACCTGCGAGCCGGCCAGGCCCAGGCGGCGCGAGCGCAGGGCGACCTGTGCACCACTTTCTTCGCCCGTCACGTACAGGGTTTCCAAACCGGCGCGCTCCAGCGCGTCCACCGCCTGCAGCAGCAGGGTGGATTTGCCGATGCCCGGGTCGCCGCCGATCAACACCACCCCCCCTTCGACGATGCCGCCGCCCAGTACACGGTCCAGCTCTTCCTGGCCGGTCGGGTGGCGTTGCACATCGGTTGCTTCGATCTGCGACAGCGGCATGACTTCAGACGCCGGGGCCAGGCCTTGGGCCATGGCGCTGCCGAAGCGGTTCTTGCCGCCTGCCGGCTCGGCGACCGACTCCACCAGGCTGTTCCAGGCGCCGCAGCTGGGGCATTTGCCCAGCCAACGCGGCGTGGTGCCGCCGCATTCGTTGCAGGTGTAGAGGGTTTTGTCCTTGGCCATGGGCCCGATTGTGCCCCGTGATCTGGGGCGCTTACACTTGCAGCATGGAACTCAAAATCGTCGTCTATTCCAAGTCGGCCTGCCCGCAATGCGAGTCGGCCAAGATGTTGCTCAAGACCCGTTCGCTCGCTTTTGAGGAAATCAAGATCGACGACGAGGCCGAACGCATGGCGTTTTATGAAAAATGCGGCCCCTCGGTGCGCCAAATGCCGCAGATTTTCATCAACGACCAGCGCGTTGGCGGGTTGTCTGGCCTGCAAGCCGCGCTGGCCCAGCTCGGCAACTGAGCCTCAGGCAAAGCCCCGCGCCAAGGCGGCGGTGATCTCGGCAGCTGGCAGGGTCTGGCAGCCACTGGCGTTCTGGCCAGACCACAAGGGGGTGCAGTCGGTGCGCCCCAGCGCTTCAAAGTGCGCCCGCAGCGGCGCCACCGCAGCAGTGGCCAGCGGGAAGGCGGGCGCGGCCGGATTCAAGGACCCCAATTCCCGCATCAAGCGGTTCACAATGCCTCGCGCCGGGCGGCCGCTGAACAAGGTGGTCAGTTCGGTGTGGTGTGCGACTTCGTCCATCAGCGCAGCTCGGTGCAGCGCGTTGGTGCTGGCCTCGGGGCAGCACAGGTAGGCGGTGCCCACTTGCACGCCTGCAGCGCCCAGTGCCATGGCCGCGCGCACCCCTGCCGCATCGGCGATGCCGCCGGCAGCGATGACGGGTACTTGGATGGCTTGGACCACTTGCGGCAGCAATGCGAAGGTGCCCAGCTGGGTGCCTAACTCAGACGTGAGGAACATGCCGCGGTGACCGCCGGCTTCCAGCCCTTGTGCAATCACCGCGTCCACGCCATGTGCTTCCAACCAGAGCGCTTCTTCCACCGTGGTGGCTGAAGACAGCACCCGACTGCCCCAGCTTTTCACGCGCGCAAGCAGGTCGGGTGCGGGCAGGCCAAAGTGGAAGCTGAC
>JACCDQ011816380.1_pt1 | contig 14040 bp, 8 predicted proteins | sample 7446031 | NCBI WGS metagenome assembly JACCDQ01 (sample SAMN15323442, study PRJNA562643) | freshwater metagenome | isolation source: river surface water | place: USA:Blue River Watershed | collected 2017-08-17 | reverse complement strand
TGTTTGCCTCACGCATTGAAATAAGACGAATTTCAGTTTCGGTTTCTGTGTGGATAATAACCACAACTTTAAGTCCTAATAATCCTAGCGTTACCCAACGCTGTTCGCCATAATTTTGACGATTATCTTCAAAAGTGAAAGTTGGCCCAGCAAATACGTTTTCCGCATTACAAAAATCCAGACCGTGCTTTTTAAGGTTACTTTGTCGCTTAGGTTCGTGCCAAGTAAATCTCATACATAGACATTATACAAAGAATTTGAGCGATCACAGTATGAATTAAGACTTTAGGGGCGATCGCAGTGATAAATTCAGAATTTAGGGATAATCGCAGTATGAGTTTAAGTTTGAGGCGTGATCGCCGTTTCCTATGCTGTTTGAAAGTGCGATCGCTTTTTGCGTTAAAATTTAATTAACAGTAAATTCTATTTTTCAACTGATTATGACGGAACTACTTCAACAGGCGATCGCCGAAATCGAACAACTTTCTCCCCATCAACAGGATTCAATCGCTTCTCGGTTATTAACAGAAGTGCAAGATGAACAGCAATGGGAAACCAGCTTTAATAACACAACTAATGGTCAGTGGGAGCAAATGGCCGATATGGTGCGCCAAGAAATTAGTAAGAATAAAACCATTCCTCTGAGTCAAATTTTTCTCTCTTAGTAATGAAATCAAGCGTTACGCAATCTTTTCGTAAGCAACTAGAACAATTGCCAATCTCCGTTCAAGAACAAGCAGCTAAGGCTTACAAACTTTGGCAAAAAGACCCCTACCATAATAGTATTCAATTCAAGAGAGTGAGTCCTCGACAACCGATTTATTCGGTGCGTGTTAGTCTCAACTATCGTGCATTAGGTTTTTGGGAATCTGATCACATTTATTGGTATTGGATAGGTACTCATAATGAATATGACGAATTACTCAAAAGATTGTAGAATTGCGGTTTCCTTATTTGTGATTGAAAAGGGCGATCACGGTTTCGTTATTTATAATTGAAAAAGTGCGATAATTGTCTTGTTATTTATAATTGAAAAAGGACGATCACGGTTTTATTTATGACCAAGTTACCTAAAAGGACTAAATCTCAGAGGGTTGGTGTAAGTGCAGCCGATCTGCTGAGTTCTGTGTTTGCCGAATTTTGCAACATTATCCCTGTTCCTCAAGATAGAGATCTTGGCATTGACTTCATTTGTGAAATCATGCAGGGAGAACACCCAACTGGAAAGTTATTCAACATTCAATGTAAAGGGAAAGAAGAAGCTAAAGAAGAAGCTAAAGCAGAAGGAAACTCAATCACACTTTCCATCAAAGTAACAACTCTCAATTATTGGCTTCTTCAGCCAAATCCAACCTTTTTAATTATTGTTGATTGTCAAAGTAGCGTGTTTTACTGGTCTTATCCACAAGATTTTTTAGGCTCACTTAGTAAGAACTGGCAAAAACAGCAAACAGTTTCAATTCCAGTTCCCATTCAAAACCGTTTTGAGCAAGATGTAAATGCCTTACCGATACAGCTAGTCTCAATAGTTAATTCACAGTCATCTGCTGCTCCTAAGAATGGTGATTACCTTGGAACATTGACACTTGCTGATGCTGTAAATAAGGCTATCGATTACGGATTGTCTGTACTGAGCGCACCTTTTCATCGCCCTTTTCAGTATATTGGAATGACTGTAGCGGATGCAGCAAGAGCAGTCAAGAGTAAACCCAATGAAATAGGTAATATTATCATCGACTCTGAGCAAGCTAATATGTTTTTGGAAGCAGAAGGCAATTTTATTAGCTATGTAGATGTTGAACTAAAAAAGACTGCACCTTGGAGCCAGAGCGACCCATTCGATTCTGTGGCAATTTTGGGGGTATTTAGTATTAACCCATCTGAGTTAGAATTAGCTCGTAAACAGACTCATTTCCATACCTATTACGATCACAAGAGAAAGTTAAAGATTGGTGTTTCTTGTCAGTATGAAGGCGCACCTCTATCTGTAGGATTTAGCAGCAAGTATTACAGAGCGTGAAGTACTGTCTTTGTTTTATTGTTTGTAATTGAAAAGGGCGATCGCCGAACTTCAAGACCTATACAGCGAATCATCAGCAAAGAACTTCATCCCAAAATGGTAACGATTTGTTAAGCTAAGTGAAGATTTTTATCCTTTGCGTTGCCCATGCCTAATCTTCAATTGACTGCCCCTGCGATCGCGCCCTCTGCAACCCTGGCTCCTACTGACACCTTTGTTAATCGTCATATTGGCCCCAATCCTGCCGAAGTCAAAAAAATGCTGAGTTTTCTGGGCTTTAGTGACTTAGAGAGTTTGATTGAGCAGACAGTCCCTCCTGCCATTCGGTTACAAACCGCCCTGAAATTGCCCCCCGCTCAGAGTGAATACGCGGCGATCGCCCAGTTGAAGTCCATTGCCTCCAAAAATCAGATTTATCGGTCTTATATTGGCATGGGGTACAATGACACCATTACGCCCCCCGTCATTCAACGCAACATCTTAGAAAATCCAGGTTGGTACACCGCCTATACCCCCTATCAAGCGGAAATTGCCCAGGGTCGCCTCGAAGCCCTGTTAAATTTCCAGACCATGATTATTGAATTAACAGGTTTAGAAATTGCCAATGCCTCGCTATTAGATGAAGGTACGGCGGCGGCGGAAGCCATGGCCATGAGTTATGGGGTTTCTAAAAATAAAGCCAATGCCTTTTTTGTTGACCATAGTTGTCATCCCCAAACCATTGAAGTTGTTAAAACTCGTGCCATTCCTTTAGGTATTGAACTGATTATTGGGGATCACCAAAATTTTGATTTTAGTACGCCGATCTTTGGAGCTTTATTACAATATCCTGCTACCGATGGCATCATTTACGATTACCGCAATTTTATTGAAAAAGTTCACGCTCAAAAAGCCTTAGTCACTCTAGCCGCCGATCCCCTTAGTTTGGCTTTGTTAACTTCTCCTGGAGAATTAGGAGCAGATATTGCGATCGGTTCTACCCAACGGTTTGGCGTTCCCCTGGGTTATGGTGGCCCCCACGCTGCCTATTTTGCGACAAAAGAAGTCTATAAACGCCAAATGCCTGGTCGAATTGTGGGCGTTTCTAAGGATAGCCAAGGTAAACCCGCGTTACGTTTAGCTTTACAAACCCGCGAACAACATATTCGCCGAGAAAAGGCCACCAGCAATATCTGTACTGCTCAGGTTTTATTAGCAGTCATTGCTTCGATGTACGGGGTTTATCACGGAGCCGAAGGGATTAAAAATATTGCTCTACGCATTCATCAATTAACGGTTTTATTAGCGGCAGGATTAAAGCGTTTGAATTATGCTTTAGGCAATGATCCTGTCTTTGATACGTTGCGAGTGGGAGTCGGTGATCATAGTGCGATCGCTATTGTTAAAGCAGCCACAGCCCGCAAGATTAATTTACGGCTATTAGATCAGGGTTCTGTTGGTATTAGTTTAGATGAAACCACTACCATTCAGGATTTAATTGATCTCTGGCAAATTTTCGCAGCCAAAGAAGATTTACCTTTTACCGTTGAAGAATTATTACAAACCGTTAACTTTGATTTTCCAGACTATTTAACTCGTCAAACTCCCTATCTAACCGATCCTGTTTTCAATAAATATCATTCTGAGCATGAATTATTGCGCTATCTCCACCAATTAGAAAGTAAAGATTTAGCCTTAAATACTTCTATGATTCCCCTCGGTTCCTGTACCATGAAGCTGAATGCAACGGCGGAAATGATGCCAGTGACCTGGCCCGAATTTGGGAAATTACATCCCTTTGCTCCCGTTGATCAAGCGGAAGGTTATCAAATTCTGTTTGAACAATTGGAAACTTGGTTAGGAGAAATCACCGGATTTGATGGGGTTTCTTTACAACCGAATGCAGGTTCTCAAGGGGAATATGCAGGTTTACAGGTAATTCGTAGCTATCATTTAAGTCGGGGAGATTCTGACCGTAATATTTGTTTAATTCCAGAGTCGGCTCATGGTACCAATCCCGCCAGTGCAGTCATGTGTGGCATGAAAGTTATCCCTGTAAAATGTGATGGGGATGGCAATATTGATGTCGCTGATTTGACAGCAAAAGCAGAAAAATATGCGGCTAATTTAGCGGCTTTAATGGTGACGTATCCTTCAACTCACGGGGTATTTGAAGAGGGAATTACAGAGATTTGTGACATCATTCATCGTCATGGCGGTCAAGTTTATATGGACGGAGCCAATATGAACGCTCAGGTGGGTTTATGTCGCCCTGCGGATTTTGGGGCGGATGTTTGTCATTTGAATTTGCATAAGACTTTCTGTATTCCTCACGGTGGCGGTGGGCCAGGCATGGGGCCAATTGGGGTTAAATCTCATTTGCTTCCTTTTTTACCGAGTGTTAATTTATCTGATTTGATTCCCTCTTCAAAAGGTGATTTGATCCCCCCTAACCCCCCTTCAAAAGGGGGGAACCAGCAGAACCAGAGCGAGTCTATTGGCATGATTTCGGCGGCTCCCTATGGTAGTGCGAGTATTCTGGTAATTTCTTGGATGTATATCGCCATGATGGGGTCGGAAGGGTTAACGGACGCGACGAAGATTGCCATTCTGAATGCTAACTATATGGCCCGTCGTTTGGAAGCGTACTATCCGATTCTGTTTAAGGGCAGTAATGGCTTGGTTGCCCATGAGTGCGTGATTGATTTGCATCCTCTCAAAAAAGCGGCGGCGATCGAGGTGGATGATGTGGCTAAACGGTTGATGGATTTTGGTTTTCACGCGCCTACGGTTTCCTGGCCTGTGCCTGGAACGATGATGGTGGAACCGACGGAAAGCGAATCCCTCGAAGAGTTAGATCGGTTCTGTGATGCCATGATTGCCATTTATAAAGAGTCCGAGGCGATCGCCCAGGGTGAACTCGATCCATTGAATAATCCGTTAAAAAATGCGCCCCATACGGCGGAAAGTTTACTCTGTGGCGAGTGGAATCGTCCCTATTCCCGTGAGCAAGCGGCCTATCCCGCGCCCTGGACAAAGGTTCATAAATTCTGGCCGGTGGTGGGACGAATTGATAATGCCTACGGCGATCGCCATTTGGTCTGTTCTTGCGAGGGCATGGAAGCTTATAAAGAGGATTAATTGGGGTTAGTTGAAACGGCGATCGCTTTTTATCATCGCGTAAGGAGCGATCGCTATGTTTTATCCCACATTTCATACATAGGGTCTGCTGAATAAATGTAGAATCCTTACTGGATAATGCTTTCAGCAATTTTGAAAACGATAAAATAGAAGAATATGACATTTAGAGGATTAAAATCCACATACTTCAGTTTAAAAAGTGGGGGAAAATTGGAAGCGGCTCTCCGAATGTCACCATTTTCGCGTCCTGTGGCATCTAGGTTCGTTTTGTGGACTTTTTCATCTGTGAAGCCTTTTTCCCAGACCTAGAGAGCCTAATCTACCAAGGTTTCAAGTGTGATAACTTATCTTTGCCAGCGAAATCGCCATGTCGGGATTAGCAACAACGTCTTCGAGCAGAGTTTGATAATCAGTTAAAAACTCAGCCATACGCTCTTTTTTAAAGAGTTGCGATTGATATTTAAGCTGTATGATGTAGTGAGTTTTGGGTTCAGATTGATCTGCCACAGGCAATAGTCTTGCACGAATTACAAAAGACAGATCAAAAAAGTTGACCACCAGCGATGAAGCGTAGCCTGATTCTTCATGGGCGTGTCTTTCCGATTTGATCTCATAGAGTTCAAAAGGCTGTTCCCAGGTAATCATATTGATTTGAATCCGAGAAAGAGGATGAGAAAAAAAGTCTCGATGGGGATGGGCTTCGTGGGCTAACTGTTCAAAAGGGACATATTGATATTTATAGGCATCTGAGGTTATGCGACGCACTTTTTGTAATAACTCTCGAAAGGTTGTCGGTTGTTCTCCTAATTCAATTTGCAATAATAAGTAATTAGTGAAGTTTCCAACTACGCTGTTAAAACTAGCCGATGGTCGAACCGTATTTGGTGTAACAACGGCTAACTGTGGATTACCACTATAGCGATATAACAACAGATAAAAGCAACTAAGATAACCCATAAATAAGGTAGTATGCTCTTTTTGAGTTAACTGTTTGAAGCCATCACTCAAAAGCAGGGGCAAAATTTGACGAATCTGCTCAGTTTTGAAGGTACGAGCCGTTGGAGTCGGATAATCTTGCGATAGGACTGGGGTATCGGTGATATTCGCTAAACGAGGCAACCAATAAGCGCGATGTTGTTCTAATAAAGTGGTGGGGAGATGACGTTGCCAGTAGGCATAATCAATATATTGAGTTGACAAAGGGGGAAGGGATGGTTCTTTGCCCAACACAAGATCACGATACAAGATACTCAATTCATTAAGTAGTAAACGTTTAGCCCGACCATCCACCATGATATGATGAAAGACGATTAATACAAGATGTTCATCGGTTGCTATTTGTAGTAAAGCGACTTTTACTGGTGGTTCTTGGGCAAGATCAAAGGGTTGATAGAGAAACCTAACGATATAATTTCCAATTGCTTGTTGATCTGATAACTGCTCAACATGAAAATCAATTGACATCTGTGGTTCGATAGATTGAAACAATTGACCATCTTTCCACAAAAGTCGGGTGCGCAGTGCGTCATGCCGTTGGACTAAGTAAGCAAAACTCTGTTGTAATGCCTCTACATTGAGTGATCCTGTCAACCGATAAACAGAGGGCAAATGATAAGGTAATGTAGCTGTACCCGACTCAAGCCATTTCATCAACCTTTCTTGGGCATAAGTTGCTGGAGCAGAGGTTACTGAAGTTGTTACATAGTTGCTGGCATGGGTAATGATGCTGGTTTGTAATCCATCAATATGAGTCGCTAAACTCTCAATGGTAGGATAATCAAATAGTGTTGTCGGTAATAGGTGGGTGTCAGATAATTTTGCTAGTTTAACGACAATATAGGTCGCCATGAGAGAGTCTCCCCCCAATTCAAAGAAATTATCTGTAATACCCACTTTTTCTTGCAATACATCTTCCCATAAACTGACTAATAAAGATTCTGTTTCTGTTTGCGGCGGTACATATTCCCGCTTAGAAAAGTCGGGTTTGGGTAGGGAGTGGCGGTCTATTTTTCCATTCACGGTCAATGGAAAAGCCTCTAGTTGAACAAATATATTTAATTTTACCCTATTTACTAAGCGTTCATTAACATAAACTTGCAAAAGCGATAAATTTAGTCCCTCTTGACCGACAATATAGGTCACTAAATACTGTTTCTCTCCCTCTTCAATCAATTTTACGGCGGCTTCTTTAACGAGTGGGTATTCTAACAAAATTCCCTCAAGTTCATCTAATTCAATGCGAAAACCGCGCACATTGACTTGATTATCTCGTCTTCCTAAAATTTCAACATCTCCATTGGGCAAATATCGGCCCATATCACCCGTTTTGTAAATGCGATCGCCTGGATTTCCCGTGTAAGGATTAGTAATAAAACGCTGCTGAGTTAAAACGGGATTATCTAAGTAACCTTGGCAAAGATAAGGAGTACGGACAGCTATTTCCCCTTTTTCACCGATTTTAACCAATTGGTTATTGTCATCTAATAATAAAATTTGTACATCATCTATACCTTGTCCAATGGGCGCGATCACGCAGTGCCGCTTCGCGATCGCAGATGTCATTTTATCGGAGGACACTCGGTAATAACTCATCGCTTGAGGTGTTTCTGTTGTCCCATAGAAATTGACACAACTCAAATTAACTGCCAATTTTTGCAACTGACTGACTAGGGAATTGGGCAATTTGTCCCCACCGAAAAAGAGATAGCGCAAATCAGGCAGAGGCTTATTGGTAATAGTGAGAAGTTGTCCTCTGGGGGGTGTGAGATGGGCAACGGATATTTTATTGACTCCCATCCATTCCCCCAAATCTAAACTAATTGAGGATTCATCCGACGAGGGTGGCACATACAAGGTTGCTCCTAAAGACAAGGGTGTGAAAAGATCGCGTAACAAAATATCATGGGCAATACTGGCTAAATTGCTGAAACGATCCTCTTCGTTCAACCCAAATGTGCGAATTTGCCACTCAATGAAATGGGTGACGGGGCTATGAGTCCCCACAACGCCATTAGGGATTCCTGTAGAACCAGATGTAAACACGATATAAGCTAATTGTTCAGGCGTTATCATCCGATTTGGATTAGTAACTGAATACTGACCCAGAATTTCTTCTAGTTGGTAGAGGTTTTGGGATAAATGAAGTTGTACTTTTGGCGCAATCTCTTGTAAAGCTTCAGGCAATTCCCCAGCTACTTCCAAACAGATCAACGCTTTGGGATCACTTAATTGACAATATCTCAATAGCCGTGTCACAGGATAGTCTTTATTTAAAACCATAAAAGCAGCCCCCGCTTTGAGGATTCCCAGCAAAGCAACTACCAAAAATGGTGAAAATGCCGCATAAATAGCCACCAATTTTCCCTCTAATTGATGATCCAGAAGATAGTGGGCAATCTGATTACTTAATTCGTTTAATTGTTGATAGCTGAAGGTAATATCTTGACCAACAAGGGCTAACTTTTTGGGTACTCTTTTTACTTGTTGCTCAAAAGATTCATGTATCGCACCAAACCAGCGAAAAGGCAGAGGTTGTGACGGATTTGGTAAATAATTTGGGTATTGGGACTTATTATCTTCCGCTTTTGTTGTCGAAACAACGGTTTTTTGATGAGAGAAGTAGTGAGTTTGCTCAAAATTGACTTGGTAAATTTGATGTTGAGCCAGGGTTTCATCGTCAATCTCAACTCCTATGCCCGCACCAGTTGGCACAGCTACGGTTGAATCTTGTTTGTTTCGCACAAATGTGCCATCTTTAAGCCATGAATTGCCCAGACTATAAACGTTAATATCGTTTGCTAGAGTAAAATTAGCTTTGGCGGCTAAATGTAGGTTTACCACACGCCCAATCGGTGTTTCAAACATTCCTCCACACCACATTTGCCAACCCGCCGCCTGCATCATGTCGTGAATTTGCAGTGCGTGACGAAATCCTCCGACTCGACCGACTTTCATATTAACAATGCGCCCGGACTGTAAAGCGATCGCTCGCCTTGCTTGTTCAACAGAATAAAGACTTTCATCTAAACAAATCGGCGTATTAATGATCTCCTGTAACCTAGCATGATCAATAATATCGTCGTGGGCTAAGGGCTGTTCGATCATCAGCAAATTAAATAAATCTAACTCCTGAAATAATGGAGTATCTGCCAGGGTATAAGCACTATTAGCGTCAACCATTAATTGAATATCTGGATAATGCTCTCGAATGGCTCGCACAAGTTTTACGTCTGACCCAGGCTTGATCTTAATTTTGATGCGTTTGTATCCGTCATCCAATCTTGTGGCGACTTTATCCAATAGGGTTGTTATATCTTTTTGGATACCAATACTACAACCGATTTCAACTTTGGTTTTTACACCACCAATGATCTGGGAAAGAGAAACATCCTGGGATTTAGCCAACAAATCCCATAAAGCATTTTCAAGAGCCGCTTTGGCCATGAAATGCCCACGAATTGAGCTAAAATCTGGCAAATCATCAACAGTGTCAAGATCATGTTGCATTGTAATGGGAATTAAAAAATCCTCCAAGATATGCCTTGCGGTTTTCACCGTTTCATAAGAATATGAGGGATGTTCAGAGGCGACACATTCCCCCCAACCGACTAAACCTTGAGTATGAACAGAGATTAAAATACAATTTTTGTGGGTATTTACGCCATAACTGGTTTTGAATAAAGTGGGCAACTTTTGTTTGATTTGATAGAGTCGGATCTGTTCAATCTTCATACCTGTCGTTTGGACTATAACACAAGATTAATTTTAGACTAAATTACAGTTTTAATCTAGTCTTTCTTTTCCAATTTTCCTTAATTTCCAGTTGGCTTTCGGTAGTAGTTTGTTGGCTCTCCTATGTCATCGGTTTCACTATTGATAATGATAGCCCCACAAAAATTAAAATTGCCTGCATTTTTACTTATTCTATTCTTTAGGTTTCCTTTGAATTAGTTGCCAATATATTAACAAGGGCAAGTCTAGTTCCGTATGAGTTTGTGGCTACGAGAGAATAAGACAAGGGCTACGACAGTTTGATCCATTCTGCTTGGATGGAAACTAGCTCAGACTCTACTAGTGTGTACACAGTAGCCCAAATTGGGGGGTCGGGGGCAAAAAAGGCTAGTTTAGAAAGAGATCTATAGCAAACTTTCTAAAGTCTCACTTCCCAAACCTTTACGCACAATTTGGGGGCTTTTCTCAGTAAAATCAACAATCGTGGAAACTTCATAACCAGCATCTTGATCATCATCAATGATCACGTCCACAATCTTATCAAATAGGTCAAATAATACGGCTTTTTCTAATTGGGCAAATTCATCCTGATCCGGTAAATGGGCAGAGGTAGAAATAATCGGATTGCCTAATTGTTCCAAAATGGCTTGGCAAATCGGGGAGTCGGGAACCCGAATACCGGTGGTTTTCCGTTTAGGATTCAGAACTAATTTAGGAACCTGTTTCGTCGCCGGCAGTAAAAAAGTGTAGGGGCCAGGAATTAACCGTCGCATTAACCGATAGGCTTGATCTTCGACGATCGCATATTCAGAAATATTGGAAAGGGAAGAACAGAGAAACGTTAAGGGTTTATCATTAGAAAGTTGTTTTAATTGTCTTACCCGTGCTACCGCCGCCTTGTCATTGAGATCACAGCCGATCGCATAGACGGTATCGGTGGGGTAGAGCATGATCGCCCCCCGTTGCAATGCGTCGCAGATGGTACTCACCGTGCGAGTTTGGGGGGTTTCGGGGTGGAGAGAATAAAGGGTTGCCATAGTATGCCTAGCATAGCTTATTTTGACTGTCCGACCGGGATCGCCGGGGATATGTGTCTCGGAGCCTTGGTGTCTGCGGGAGTTCCCTTAACCTATCTCTCGGAGGAGTTGGCTAAATTAGGGTTAGCCAAGGAATATGATTTGCGGTCGGAGTTGGTACAGCGTCAGGGCCAACAGGCAACCAAAGTCCACGTTCAATTATTATCAGACAGTACGCCTACGGATCGCCATCACGAGCATCATCATCACGCGCCCCATCGTCATTTACCGGATATTCAGGCATTAATTCAACCGGCGGCGATTCCCTCACGGGCCAAAGACTGGAGTTTGGCGATTTTTCAACAGTTGGCGATCGCGGAAGGGGCTGTCCATGGTATTGCGCCGCAACAAGTCCATTTCCATGAGGTAGGGGCAACGGATGCCATTGTGGATATTGTCGGAACCTGTTTAGGGTTGGATTATTTGGGCATTGAGCGAATTTTTTGTTCGCCGTTACCAACGGGGGGCGGGACGGTCTGGGCCGAACATGGCCGCTTACCGGTACCGGTGCCGGCGGTGGTTAAACTCTGGGAATCTCGCCAAGTGCCGATCTATAGCAATGGGATTGACCGCGAATTAGTGACCCCGACCGGGGCGGCGATCGCGGTAACTTTAGCCGAATCCTTTGGGCAAGCACCGGGGATGGTGTTACAGAAAATGGGGTTAGGGGCGGGCAGTCAAGAGTTATCTACGCCGAATATTTTGCGGTTATGGTTAGGGGATTTAACGGCAACATCGGCAAGTGAGTGTCAGCAATTGGGAACCCAGGAAACGATTATGGTATTAGAAACCCATTGTGATGATTTGAATCCCCAGGCGATCGGTTATTTATTTGAGCAGTTATTGACAGTGGGGGCCCTAGATGTCTTCACAACGGCGATCGGCATGAAAAAGTCGCGTCCGGGCATTTTATTAACGGTTTTATGTTATCCGTCCCATCTGCAACCATGTCAACAAATTTTGTTTCAAGAAACAACAACCCTGGGGATTCGCATTTCGCAACAAGCCCGCACCGTTTTAGCCCGCCAATTTCATCGGGTAACAACCCCCTATGGTGAGGTTTCGATTAAGTGTGCCTATGATTCCCAGGGCAATTTGGTTAATCTCCATCCTGAATTTGAGGATTGTGCAACCCTAGCCCGTCAATCCCATCAGCCCTGGCAAGTCATTTATCAAGCGGCGATCGCGGCCACATTACACCAACCAAAATTCTTTCAGGAATCATGACTGAATTGGCCGTTCGTTCTTGTCTTGATTTCGATATATTAAATAATGTTATTCCGATTGAAAATCCTAAAAAACGTCTTCTCAAAATGCGCTCAATTAGCAATGCTTTTGAAGCAATTAATTAGTCGCTTGAATATCTTCTATTTTTAAAAAATAATTGGAGAGAAAGAGAATGCCTCGAATTTTTGATAACATGAATCAATCGTTACTGCCAGAGCTTAAAAAAACTTTGGTGGGTGCGAATCGGGCTGATTTTTGTGTGGGTTATATTAATTTGCGGGGCTGGAAAACTCTAGAGCAGGAAATAGAACAATTTGTCGGCGGAGAAGATTTTTGTTGTCGTTTATTAGTCGGAATGCAAAAATCCCCAAAGGAGGAGATTCAAACTTTATTTAGTTTGAGTCAACATTCCCAGGAAATGTACCGAGAAAAATCCATTGAACTCAAACAAAAATATGTTCAAGAGTTTTGTCACCAGCTAACAATGGGAGTACCGAATAATCAAGATGAAAAAACGTTAAGAAGGCTAAGTCAGCAGTTAAAATCAGGAAAAGTTATCGTTAAACTTTTTTTACGTCATACGCTTCATGCCAAATTATATCTCATTTATCGTCCTGACTTAGTTCCGATTATTGGCTTTTTAGGGAGTAGTAACTTGACATTTTCGGGATTATCAAAGCAGGGAGAACTCAATATTGATGTAGTTGAACACGATGCAACTCAAAAGTTAGAAGAATGGTTTGAAGAGCGATGGACAGATAATTTTTGCTTGGATATTTCTCAAGAATTAGCAAAGGTGATTGATGATAGTTGGGCGGGCGATCGCCTGATTCCTCCCTATCATATCTATTTAAAAATGGCCTATCATCTTTCCCAGGAAGCCTTAGCAGGCTTGTCTGAATATGGATTACCCCGTGAATTTGGCGATCGCCTTTTTAAGTTTCAAGAAATAGCAGTTAGAATTGCGGCGCGTTATGTCAATAAACAAGGAGGCGTTTTAATTGGGGATGTGGTGGGCTTAGGGAAAACCTTAATTGGAACCGCTTTAGCCCGAATTTTACAGGATGATTCTTTTTTAGAAACCCTGATTATTTGCCCTAAAAACTTAGTTTCCATGTGGGAAGATTATGTTGCTGAATATCGGTTAATTGCAAAAGTAATTCCTTTAAGCATGGTGACACAGATTTTGCCGAATCTAAGATGCTATCGAGTGGTCTTAATTGATGAAAGCCATAACTTGCGTAATCGTAATGGTAAAAAATATCAAGCGATTCAAAACTATATTAAAATTAATAGAAGTAAGTGTATTTTACTCAGTGCCACACCCTACAATAAAAATTATCTAGATCTGTCGGCCCAACTGGCTTTATTTATTCCAGAAGATACATTTTTAAAAATTAGACCAGAACAATTAATTAGAGAAATAGGAGAAGATCAGTTTAGAAGTCGCCATCAAGTTAATACTCATTCTCTTAAAGCCTTTGAAATGAGTGAATATGCCGATGACTGGCGGGATTTAATGAAATTATTTATGCTACGTCGTACCCGTAGTTTTATTAAAAATACCTACGCAGAAACCGATGAAAAAGGGCGCAAATATCTATTACTGAGTAATGGAGACAAATCCTATTTCCCCACACGGATTGTCAAAACAGCCCGTTTTGGTACTGGAATCCCTGAAAATGATCCCTATGCGTCCCTCTATTCCGATCGCGTCGTTACGATTATTAATGCGCTACACTTACCCCGTTATGGTTTAGGGAATTATCCCTTAGATTTCCCAACCGAAGTTCCCAATGAAAAAGAGCAGAAAATTTTAGATAATTTAGCTAAAGCGGGTCGTCGTTTAATGGGTTTTTGTCGAAC
>JACCDQ011724033.1_pt1 | contig 14040 bp, 15 predicted proteins | sample 7446031 | NCBI WGS metagenome assembly JACCDQ01 (sample SAMN15323442, study PRJNA562643) | freshwater metagenome | isolation source: river surface water | place: USA:Blue River Watershed | collected 2017-08-17 | reverse complement strand
GGTGGGGATTGCGAGCGTCGAGGAGATTGACGGACTCAACATCCTGTGGGCGACGATGCTGGCGATGGAGCGCGCGGTCGATGCGCTGGGCGTGACGCCGGGCCATGTGCTGGTCGACGGCAACCGGCTGCCGCGCTGGGACCGGTCGTCGCGTTTCGTGATCGGGGGCGATGCGAAATGCCTGTCGATCGCGGCGGCGTCGATCGTCGCCAAGCAGGAGCGCGACCGGATGATGCGCGACCTGGACGCGCTTCACCCCGGCTATGGCTGGGCGCGCAACATGGGTTATGGCACCGCCGATCATCGCGCCGCGCTCGAGGCATTGGGGCCGACACCGCACCATCGGAGAAGTTTTTCACCGGTCGCGCAGCTTCTTCTTGGCTTGTGAGTCTTTCGAGTCACACCACTAGGGATGGAGTCTGGGGCCCGGCTTGGACTCAAGATCAAGTGGTGGCGAATCGTTACGCGCAAAGATCGAGTCGAATCTCAGCATATCCTCTCAAGTCTTTGTGCTTGACCGCAGAGTCCCGCTGACTCAGGGATGGCGGTTCTGGACTTTTGACGGGGTGGTTATGGGCGTTCTCGAACGGATCGACACGCGTCGCGGCGCCAAGGCCAAGGCGGCGCCCGACCTCAAGCTGCTGCCGCTCGACACGATCCTGCAGATGGATTGCGTCGAAGCGATGAGGGGCCTGCCCGACAAGTCGGTTGACATGATCTTCGCCGACCCGCCCTACAATATGCAGCTTGGCGGCGACCTGTTCCGTCCCGAGGGCGGCCGCGTCGACGCGGTCGACGACGACTGGGACAAGTTCGATACTTTTGCTGCCTATGACGCCTTCACCAAGGCGTGGCTGCGCGAGGCGCGCCGCGTGCTGAAAGACAATGGCACGATGTGGGTGATCGGCAGCTATCACAACATCTTCCGCGTCGGCGCCGCGCTGCAGGACGAGGGTTTCTGGATCCTCAACGACATCGTCTGGCGCAAGGCCAACCCGATGCCCAACTTCAAGGGCACGCGCTTCACCAATGCCCACGAGACGATGATCTGGGTCTCGAAGGGTGAAAAGGCGCGCTACACCTTCAATTATCGCGCGATGAAGGCGCTCAACGACGATGTGCAGATGCGCTCGGACTGGGTGCTGCCGATCTGCTCGGGCGGCGAGCGTCTGAAGGACGATGACGGCCACAAGGCGCATCCGACCCAGAAGCCCGAGGCCTTGCTCTATCGCGTGCTGCTGGCCTGCACCGAGCCGGGCGACATCGTGCTCGACCCCTTTTTCGGCACCGGCACCACGGGGGCGGTTGCGCGGCGCCTGCGGCGTCGCTGGATCGGGATCGAGCGCGAGAGCAAATATGTGAAGGTCGCCCGTGCGCGCATCAATTCGACGCTGCCGCTCGACGAGAGCGCGATGACCACCATGCCCGAGCGCAAGAGCCAGCCGCGCGTCGCCTTTGGCACGCTGGTCGAGTTGGGGATGATCGCGCCGGGCACGGTGTTGACCGACGCCAAGCATCGCTGGGCGGCCGAGGTGCAGGCTGACGGTTCGCTCCGCACCGCAGATGGGCAGAGCGGTTCGATCCACAAGCTGGGCGCGCTGTTGCAGGGGGCGCCGTCGTGCAACGGCTGGACCTTCTGGCATGTACTCGAGGCGAGCGGTCTCGTCGCGATCGACAGCTTCCGCCAGCGTCATCTCGCTGCGGGCGGAGCCTGAGGCGGCGCGCCGATGGGCCGCCGCGTCCTTCTTCGGCCAACGGCTTTCGTCGACGCGCCTTTCGGGTTCGATGACGATGCAACGCTGCGTCTGGCCGGCGGCCTGTGCTGGTTTTCAGCTGTCGAGCTGATCGAGGTCGAGGGCGTGCGCCGGGTCGCAAGCCGGCATGTGCCGGTTGGCCGGATCAATGCAGAGATTGACGGGCTGGGGGGCGAGCGTGCCGATATGGCGCGTGTAGCGCTTGCACGTCTTGAGGCCAGCCGTCCGGCCCTGCAGCTCGGACCGCGCACGATCCGTCTCGACCAGCCGCAGGTCATGGCGATCCTCAACATGACCCCGGACAGCTTCTCGGATGGTGGGGTGCGCTACGGGGATAGCGCACAGGCTGTCTCGGACGGGGTTTCCATGACCGGGCAGGGGGCAGCGCTGGTCGATGTCGGAGGGGAATCGACGCGTCCCGGTGCGCGCGCCGTATGGGAAGGCGACGAACTCGAGCGCGTGATCCCGACGATCGAGCGGCTGGCGCGCGCGGGGGTGGCCGTGTCGGTCGACACGCGCAAGGCGTCGGTGATGCGGGCCGCGCTGGCGGCGGGGGCCGCGATCGTCAACGACGTGTCGGCGCTGACCCATGACGAGGCTGCGCTGGCGGTCGTGGCCGAGGCCGGGTGCCCGGTCGTGCTGATGCACCATCGTGGCGATCCGCAGACGATGCAGGACGATCCGCGCTATGACGACGTCCTGGTCGAGGTTTACGCATGGCTGGACGCACGTATCGCCGCTTGTGAGGCCGCGGGGATTGATCGGTCACATATCATCGTCGATCCCGGCATCGGTTTCGGCAAGGCGCTGGCGCATAATCTTGCCCTGATCAACGGCCTGTCGCTGTTTCACGGACTTGGCTGTCCGGTCATGCTGGGGGCAAGCCGCAAGCGGATGATCGGAGCGCTCGACAATGAGGCGCCAGCCGATCAGCGACTGGGCGGAACACTCGCCCTGACGGTGGCAGGCGCGATGCAGGGCGTGCAGATCTTTCGGGTTCATGATGTCGCCGAGAATGTGCAGGCGCTGCGGGTATGGCGCGGCCTGCGTGACGCCGCGCTGGCGCCCCTGGTCTAGTCAGAATCCGGCTTACGCGACGTCGCTGATGCCCAGCTCGACCAGCTTGCGGTACAGCGTCGAGCGGCCAATGCCGAGGCGGCGCGCGGCCTCGCTCATGCGGCCGTGATAATGGCCGATGGCAAGGCGGATGATGTCAGCCTCGATTGCCTCGAGTGGGCGCAGATGCCCGTCTCCTGCAAAGAGGCGAACAAGGTTTCCCGACGGGATGGTGACCGGACGAGGGGTGGCGTCGCGGGCTGCCGGCCTGCTGTAATGCGTCGGTTGCGGCAGCTGGTCGGGGGCGATCCTCTTCTGACCTTCGGGGCAGGCAAGGGCGGCCCGGAGCAGGGTTGACTGAAGCTGGCGGACATTGCCCGGCCAGTGTTGCGCGGTCAGCAGCGACAAGGCCTCCTCGTGGATGTCCAGTGTCGCGATCCCGACGATGTGGGCGAGACGATCAAGCATGTTCCGGGCCAAGGGCGCGATGTCATCGCGGCGATCGCGCAGCGGCGGCAGGATTGGCGACACCATCGCAAGGCGACAGTAGAGATCTTCGCGGAACAGCCCTTGCGCCACATGGTCGGCAAGATCGACGTCCGTTGCCGCGATCAGCCGGGTTTCAACGGCAAAGCCATGCGGCTCTCCGGCAGGCCGGACGATCCCGTTCTCGAGAAAGTCGAGCAGGCGGTGCTGGGTGTCGGGGGACAGGGTTTCGATCTCGTCGAGAAGCACGGTGCCGCTATCGGCTTGGGCGAGGCTGCCCGCTTGTGCGGTGAAGGCCCCCGGAAAAGCGCCGGCAACATGGCCGAACAGGGCGGACTCGCAAAGGCCGGGGCCAAGGTCGCGACAACTGACCTTGACGAAGGGGGCGCCGGCGCGCTGGCCCGCGAGGTGGATCGCGCGGGCGAGACTGTCCTTGCCCACGCCGCGTTCGCCGCGGATCAGGATCGGCAGACGGCCCCGCGAGGCCTTGGCCGCGATCGCGATTGCCCGACGGACATCCGAGGCTGCCCCGACCAGTTCGTCGAAACTGAGATTGTCGACGATCTTTTCTCCGAGCGTCAGCGGCCGCTGGGCAGCGGAAGAGAGCTGATTGGCCGCCTCGACAAAGCGTATGGGGGATGCGCCGCGGTCGAGCAGGTCGTGCGCACCATGGCCTATGCCTTCGAGCGCTTCGGCCATCCGGTCCTTTTCGGCAAGGAGAAGGAGGGGCAGTCGGGCAAAGTCACGACGAAGTCTGCGGACGGCATCGGGCTGGCGCAGCCCGGCCACCTGTCCCACGATCAGCAGGGCGACGGGATGTCCCCAACTGTTGTTCAGATAGCTCATCGCCTGATCGAGATCGGGCACATGGGCGAGATCCCACCCGGCCCGGGCCAGTGGCATCGCGACCCGTCGGAGCGCCGATGGCTGCGAGTCGATCAGAAGGGCAATTTGACCGGATTCACGAGACATTTCAGTTCCACCGACTGTCTTTCGTTCCCCGGTTTAGCGGATAAGCGTAAAGTCGGTCTTAATTCTAGTCATAGGTTGATGGCCCTCGGGACGAGGATTAGAGCATCGTGTGACATAACAACGGCACCAGAGGATTTATGGCGACCAAAGGCAAAAGCAGCAGCAATCTCGCGGCGCATGAGGCGAGCTATAACGGCTTCATCACGTTGCTCGGCTATGGCGTCATGGCCAGCGTGGCCGTGGCGGCGCTCGTTCTCTTCCTGATCTCGCGCTGATCCCATGACGGTCAAGATCGCAGTTCTCAAGGAGAACGCCGCAGGCGAGAAGCGCGTTGCGGCAACCCCCGAGACGGTGAAGAAGTTCATCGGTCTCGGTGCCGAGGTCACGGTCGAGGCCGGTGCGGGCGCGTTCGCATCGGTGTCGGACCAGGCCTATGCCGATGCAGGCGCCAAGGTCGCCGACCGCAAGGCCGCGCTCAAGGATGCCGACATCCTGCTCGGCGTGCAGGGCCCCGAGCCCGCGTCGATCAAGGGCGCCAAGGCCAGTGCATGGCTGGTCGCGGGTCTCAACCCGTTCGGCGAGCGCAAGCGCGTGGACGATTATGCCGGTCTCGGTGTCGAGGCGCTGGCGATGGAGTTCATGCCGCGCATCACCCGTGCCCAGTCGATGGACATCCTCTCGTCGCAGTCGAACCTGTCGGGTTACAAGGCCGTTCTTGATGCCGCGGCCGAATATGGCCGTGCCTTCCCGATGATGATGACCGCCGCCGGCACCGTGTCGGCCGCGCGTGTCTTCATCATGGGCGTCGGCGTTGCCGGCCTTCAGGCGATCGCCACGGCCCGCCGCCTCGGCGCGCAGGTCTCGGCGACCGATGTGCGCTCGGCGACCAAGGAACAGATCATGTCGCTCGGCGCCAAGCCGATCTTCGTCGAGAATGTCGCGGGGATCGAGGGCGAGGGTTCGGGCGGCTATGCCACCGAGATGTCGCCCGAATATCAGAAGGCGCAGGCCGAACTGGTGTCGAGCCACATCGCCAAGCAGGACATCGTGATCACCACGGCGCTGATCCCGGGGCGCGCCGCGCCCCGCCTGATCAGCGACGTGCAGATCGCCTCGATGCGCCCCGGCAGCGTGATCATCGATCTCGCGGTCGAACAGGGCGGCAACGTCGAGGGCGCCGTCGCCGGCGAGATCGTCGAGAAGCATGGCGTCAAGATCGTCGGGCACCGCAACGTTCCCAGCCGTCTTGCCGCCGATGCCTCGGCGCTCTTCTCGCGCAACCTCTTCAACTTCCTGTCTGCCTTCTGGGACAAGGAGGCCGGCCGCCCCGTGCTGCCGGACGAGGACGAGATCACCGCCGCCATCCGCCTGACCAAGGACGGTAAGGTCGTTAACGAGCGCCTGCTGGGCTGAAATTCGCGCCCCCGGTCTTCAGGGCCGGGGCCGCAGGAGAAATGACATGGACTTCATCTCCATATTGTCGATTTTCGTGCTGGCGGTGTTCGTCGGCTATTATGTCGTCTGGTCGGTGACCCCGGCCCTGCACACGCCGCTGATGGCCGTTACCAACGCCATCTCGTCGGTTATCATCGTCGGCGCGCTGATCGCCTCGGCGGCGGGCGGATCGCCCGTTTCCAAGTGGCTCGGCCTCGTCGCCGTCGCCTTTGCGAGCGTCAACATCTTCGGTGGCTTCGCCGTCACCGAGCGCATGCTCGCCATGTACAAGAAAAAAGAAAAGAAGGGCTGAGGGCTAGATCATGAACGCACACGCACCTTCAAGCTCGTGGGACGCCCTGGCCTATCTGGTCGCCGGCGTCTGCTTCATCCTCGCGCTGCGCGGCCTTTCGAGCCCCGAAAGCTCGCGCAAGGGCAATCGCTACGGCATGATCGGCATGCTGATCGCGTGCGTGACCACGCTGGTCACCCACAAGATCGCCAGCGCGACCGAGATCGTCGGCGCGATCGCGATCGGCGGCGGCCTCGGCTTCATCATCGCGCGCCGCATTGCCATGACCGCGATGCCGCAGCTCGTCGCGGCCTTCCACTCGCTGGTCGGCCTTGCCGCCGTGCTGGTGGCGGCGGCGGCCTATCTCAACCCCGAAGCCTTCGGCATCGTTGACGCCGTGACCGGCCAGATCAAGGCGATCAGCCGGATCGAAATGGGCCTTGGCATCGCGATCGGCGCTATCACCTTCAGTGGTTCGGTGATCGCCTTCCTCAAGCTCAACGGCAACATGTCGGGCAAGCCGATCATCCTGCCGCTGCGCCACCTGATCAATCTCGGCACGCTCGCGGGCATCATCGGGCTGGTCGGCTATTTCGTGACCGACCAGAGCGCGTGGGTCTTCTGGACCGTTACCGCATTGTCGTTCCTGATCGGTTTCCTGCTGATCATCCCGATTGGCGGCGCCGACATGCCGGTCGTCGTCTCGATGCTCAACAGCTATTCGGGCTGGGCCGCTGCTGCGATGGGCTTCACGCTGCACAACAGTGCGATGATCATCACCGGCGCGCTGGTGGGCTCGTCGGGTGCAATCCTCAGCTACATCATGTGCAAGGCGATGAACCGCAGCTTCATCTCGGTGATCGCGGGCGGCTTCGGCGCCGCGGCCGAGGCCTCGGGTGGCGGCGAAAAGGTCGATCGTCCGTGGAAGCGCGGTTCGGCTGACGACGCTGCCTTCCTGATGAAGCAGGCCGAGCAGGTCATCATCGTCCCGGGTTACGGCATGGCCGTCGCCCAGGCGCAGCACGCGCTGCGCGAGATGGGCGACATGCTGAAGGCTGAAGGCGTGCGCGTGAAATACGCCATCCACCCGGTCGCGGGCCGTATGCCCGGCCACATGAACGTGCTGCTGGCCGAGGCCAACGTCCCCTATGACGAGGTGTTCGAGCTCGAGGACATCAACAGCGAGTTTGCGCAGACCGACGTGGCGTTCGTCATCGGCGCCAACGACGTCACCAACCCGGCCGCCAAGACCGACAAGTCGTCGCCGATCTACGGCATGCCCGTGCTCGACGTCGAAAAGGCCAAGACGGTGCTGTTCGTGAAGCGCTCGATGGGTGGTGTCGGCTATGCCGGCGTCGACAACGACGTCTTCTACATGGACAACACGATGATGCTTCTGGCGGATGCCAAGAAGATGGTCGAGGACATCGTCAAGGCGCTGGGCCACTAAGACCACACGCGCTTCGGCAAAAAGAAAGGGCGCTGCCGGGTCATCCGGCAGCGCCCTTTTCATTGTCCGCCATGTGGCGGCGGGCGTCAGCCCTTGGCGGCGGGCTTGCGGCCGCGCTTGGCAGGCGCCGCGGCGCCCTTCTTGCGGCCGAGGCCGATCTGGTGCGCGAGGGTGCGGCGCTGCTCGGCATAGTTGGGCGCGACCATCGGATAGTCGGCGGGCAGCTTCCACTTGGCGCGATAGTCGGCCGGGGTCATGTTGTAGTGCGTCATGAGGTGACGCTTGAGCATCTTGAGCTTTTTCCCGTCCTCGAGGCAGACGATATAGTCGGGCTTGATCGAGGCGCGGATCGATACGGCCGGCTGCAGCTCGGGCTCTTCGATGGCTTCCGGGGCCGAAAGGCCGCACAGCGACTTGTAGACGTTGGCGATCATCGTGGGCAGTTCGGCCGGAGCGACAGTGTTGTTCGAGACATGCGCTGCAACGATGTCGGCGGTCAGCGCAAGAAGCGTTTCATTATTCTGGTCGGTCATTGTCATTTCCTTCGGGGTCCCGTGGGACCAAATGTATTTGGTCAAGGTTATTGACGTGTAAACTTACGGCCATGCAAAACGTTTCAGGAAAAATTGTCCTGCATGGCAAAGTGCGCGACGACATGTATGATTCTTCGCGATAAATCAATGAATATGCCGGATGACACAGGGCTCGCGGAATTTAATGATGTCATTTATGAAATGTTTGATCTGAAAATTGCAGAAATTCTGAGATTTTGAACCGGATCAACTTTCAATTCATCCGAATTTCTGTTTCACTTACCCGGTGCAGCTATTTTCAGATGATGCGTCGCGAAAGCCGACCTGGTCGCGGCGGTACAGGTCGGGAAGAATTCTGATTTTTCCGCCTTCTTCGGGTTCTGCCGTAAAATAGGCGATGTAGACCGGAAGCGGTTGGGCGAGGGGGGCATTGGCCGTCTTGCCCGCCGCGATCGTCGCGTCGATGCGCGAGCGAGGCCAGTCGCCCCGATCGGCGAGCAGGGTTTCCGCGAGACCGAGCGCGCCATCGACGCGGACGCAGCCATGGCTGAAGGCGCGGATATTCTGCGTGAAGAGCGCGCGGCTCGGGGAATCGTGGAGATAGACGCTGAAGTCGTTGGGCATGACGAGCTTCATCTGGCCGAGAGCGTTTTGCGGCCCCGGACGCTGGCGATAGCGGCCATTTTCGTAGACATAGCCCTTGCGCCGGGCCTCGGCCGGATGGTCACGGACAAGGGCGGCGACGCTCTCCTGCGCAATGCTGTCGGGGATTTCCCACCACGGATTGAAGATGATCCCGGTCACGCGCGTTGCGAAGACCGGGGTCGGGGTGCTCGTCTTGCCCACCACGACGGCCCAGTGCTGGACGGCGCGGCCCTTGTCCCACAGCGTCAATTCGAAGGTGGCGGTATTGACCAGCAGATAGCGGGCTCCAAGCTCGCGGGGCATCCAGCGCCAGCGCTCCATGTTGAGCGCGAGGGTGGCGCGGCGTGCCGGGTCGGTCTCGTCGACATAGGCGCGCTGGAGCAGGCCGTACCAAGGGTGGGCCGGGCGCATGCCGGCGAGATATTGATCGAGTCGGTCGGCCGCGAGCGCAGCCGCGAGCCGCGCCTCGGGATCGACCGGATCGGGGTCGTCGACAATGTGCCACGCCGTGCGCTGGGCCGTGGTGCTGCTGCCGAAGCGCAGACGCCGGGCAAGGTCGAGCGCGGACGCGGTGGCAACGCGGTCGATCCGGTCTGTGTCATGCGCCTCAAGCGCGGCGCGGACCGCAGAGGCCTGCGCATCCATTGCAGGCAAGGCTTCGTTCTGAGCGGAGTCGAGCCACTGGGCGAGCCGTTCGGCTTGCAGGGGCGCCCAATGAGCCGCCGTCAGTCGGCCGGGCAGCAAAAGGATGAAGAGCGCGGCGAGGGTGGGGATGAAAGGTCTGGGCATGGGTCCTGTCGGGCGCTGCGTCTTTCAGGTCGCATCGCGATTGATCCATGCTATCCTTGAAACGGAGCGGGGCAAGCCCCAATTCCCGGTTGGAGCGAGACCGAGGGCGATGATCGATACGCATATCAGCAGGCGAGGGATGATCGGCGGCGTATTGGCGGCGCTTGGCGGCCTTGCAGCTGCGCCCTTGTCTGCGCGCGTCGGCAAGCCAGTTGTCGATCCCGAGTTGATGCGCCGCGCCTTGGCTGCGCGCGAGCGGCATCGGACCAAGATCGCGGTGCAGGACGTCATGGGTATCGTCGACTTTGCCCGCGCGTCACGCGAGCCGCGCTTCCACCTTGTCGACATATTGGGTGGGGCGACCACGACGCTTCTGGTCGCGCATGGCCGCGGATCGGACCCGGCGCATAGCGGCTGGCTGCGCAACTTCTCGAATGAGCCGGGATCGGCTGCCTCGTCGGCTGGCGCCTATCTGACCGGCGATACCTATATCGGCAAGCATGGCCGCTCGCGGCGGCTCGAGGGACTCGATCCGACAAACAGCAATGCCGAGCCGCGCGCGGTGGTGATCCACGCCGCCTGGTATGTCGGTCCCGAGATGGTGCGCGATCACGGCAAGCTCGGTCGCAGCGAGGGCTGTCTCGCCGTGTCCGAGGGCGATCTTGAAATGGTTCTGGCGCGGCTGGGGCCCGGGCGGCTGATTTACGCCGACAAGATCTGATCTGTGGTGGGTCCGCCGGGACTCGAACCCGGGACCTCTCGATTAAAAGTCGCTTGCTCTACCAACTGAGCTACGGACCCTCACCACGCCCGCTTCCCTAGGTCGGGCGGCGGCGGCGGTCAACCGGCATGGGAAGGGGACGTGGCGACCGAAGCCGTGCGCGGAGCTGGCGCACGGTGCGCCCGCTTAAGGGATCGGGCCAGTCGGGCGCGATGCTGTGCAGCGGGTCGAGCACGAAATTGCGGGTGCGAAAGCCGGGATGGGGAACGCAGAGCCCGTCCTCGACCCAACTCCCTTCGGACCAGAGGATGATGTCGAGATCGAGGACGCGCGGTCCCCAGCGTCGCCCACGCCGGCGTCCGAAGGCGCGTTCGGTTGTTTTCAGAAGGTCGAGCAAGGCAGGCGGCTCGAGATCGGTCTCGGCCATGAAGGCGCTGTTGGCGAAGCCCCGGCCCGCGGGTCCGACCGCGGCGGTGGCAAGGATCGGCGCGCAAGCGAGGATGTCGAGCCCTTGCGCCGCCAGCGCGTCGATCGCGGCTGCCACCACCTTGGCGGGCGCGCCGTGGCGAACATGGCGGCGGTTTGACCCGATCGCGATGAGGTAGCTTGTCTTTTGCATTGGCGACCGCCTATCGCGGTGTGATGCAGACCGCCAGCCCCTTTGCCTCCGATTCCGCCCTTGAACCCGGACGCGACTGCGCGTTGTGCCCGCGCCTCGCCGCTTTCCGCGACGAGCAGCGAGCGGCGCACCCCGACTGGTTCAACGCCCCGGTGCCCTGTTTCGGGGCGGGCGATGCATGGCTGGCGATCGTCGGCCTCGCGCCGGGATTGCAGGGCGCCAACCGGACGGGGCGGCCTTTCACCGGCGATTTCGCGGGCGTGCTGCTTTACGAGACGCTGCTCAAATTCGGTCTGGCGCAGGGAAGCTATGCCGCCAAGGCCGACGATGGGCTGACGCTTGACGGGACGATCATCGTCAATGCCGTGCGCTGCGTGCCGCCGCAGAACAAGCCGACCCCCGAGGAAATCCGCATCTGCCGGCCCTTTCTCGAGACGCCGCTCGCGGCCTTGCCCAAGCTCAAGGTGGTGGTCGCGCTGGGCCAGATCGCGCACCAGTCGGCGATCAAGGCGCTGGGCGGGAAATTGCCCAAATATCGTTTCGGCCATCTTGCCGAGCATATGTTGCCGTCGGGCGTACGCGTGATCGATAGCTATCATTGCTCGCGCTACAACCAGAATACCGGCCGGTTGACGCGCGAGATGTTCGAGGCGGTGTTCGAGCGCGCGGTCGCGCTGCGCTGATCAGCTTTTCCGCAGCGCGTCCCTGATCTCGCGCAGCAGCAGCACGTCCTCGGACGGGCCGGACGCCTCCTCGGCTTTGGGCGGCGCGACACGGTTGGCGAGGCGGATCAGCTGGTAGATGGCGACGGCCAGGATCAGGAAGTTGACCACTGTCGTCGCGAACTGCCCATAGCCGAGCATGGGCACGCCTGCTGTCTTGAGCGCGGCGTAGGTCATCGGTCCTTTATAGTCTGCGGGCAGGTCGCCGAGCAGGATGTAATAAGCTGAGAAATCGATCCCGCCGGTCAGCTTGCCGAGCACGGGCATGATCAGGTCGCCGGTCAGCGACTGGACGATGGTGGTGAAAGCTGCGCCAATGATGACCGCGACCGCGAGATCAAGGACGTTGCCGCGTGCGATGAATTGCTTGAACCCGCTCATGGCCGAAAGCTCCTGCCGTTAAGCGGTCAGCCTATCACGCACCCTGCCGACGCGCCATGAAGGCGAGGCGTTCGAACAGCATGACATCCTGCTCGTTCTTGAGCAGCGCGCCGTGGAGCGGCGGGATCGCCTTGCGGATATCGCCGCTGCCGAGCACCTCGAGCGGCATGTCTTCGACCAACAGCAGCTTGAGCCAGTCGATCAGTTCGCTGGTCGAGGGCTTTTTCTTGAGGCCGGGAACCTCGCGCACCTCGTAGAAGAGGTCGAGCGCGCGGCTGACGAGGCTCTTCTGGATGCCGGGAAAGTGGACGTCGACGATCGCCTGCATCGTCTCGCGGTCGGGAAAGGCGATGTAGTGGAAGAAGCAGCGGCGCAGAAAGGCGTCGGGCAGCTCTTTCTCGTTGTTCGAGGTGATGACGACGACCGGGCGTTCCCTGGCGGCGACCGTTTCGCCGGTCTCGTAGACATGGAAGGCCATGCGGTCGAGTTCCTGCAGCAGGTCGTTGGGGAACTCGATGTCAGCCTTGTCGATCTCGTCGATCAGCAGCACGGGGAGACGGGGGCTGGTAAAGGCCTCCCACAGCTTGCCCTTGCGGATGTAGTTCGAGATGTCGTTGACGCGCGGGTCGCCGAGCTGGCCGTCGCGCAGACGGGCGACCGCGTCATATTCGTAGAGGCCCTGCTGCGCCTTGGTGGTCGACTTGACGTTCCATTCGATCAGCGGCGCGTCGAGCGCGGCGGCGATCTGCTGAGCCAGAACCGTCTTGCCGGTGCCGGGCTCGCCTTTCACCAAAAGCGGGCGGCGCAAGGCCACCGCGGCGTTGACCGCCACCTTGAGATCATCGGTCGCGACATAGTCGCCAGTTCCCTCGAAACGCATCTTGGCCCTTCATCCCTTGCCGTGTCCGACGTCGAATAGGGGAGGCAGCAGGCGAAGGGAATGGGCAGAAAGATCAAATGTCAGGACGGCTCGCCTCGCGCGCCTGCAGCAGGTCCCACAGCGCGTGATGCTGGAGCAGAAGCTGCCGCGCCCCGAATTCGATCGCACGGGACATCGTGCCTGTAGGATCAGCCTCGGCGATGACCGCCTTCGCGGCTTCGGATCCGGGCATCGGGCAGGGGGCAGGCTCGATCCCGAATCGTCGAGCGGCGACGTCGAGCAGGTCGCGCAGGACAGGCCAGTCGAGCATCAACCCGACGGCGGCGCCAAGCGTGCAGCCGATCCGGTCCGAGCGGGCGAGGGTGTCGATCGCGTGGCGCCGGGCAAGAAGCAGGGCCTCGCCTTCAGTCGCCCGCGGGGTGCCGGGTATCGGGCCAACAGCGATCAGAAGCCGGGTCATATAGGCGCGCTCCTGCGCCATCGCCGTGCGCGTCTGATTGATCCAGTCTTTGATTTCGGGGTGAAGGCCACGCTCGGCGAGCAGGTCGAGGAGCCCGGGCGCATGGCCGTGAATCTGGCTCAGATGGTGAGCGATGTCGGCAAGGCTGCGCCCAGCCCCCGGGCGCGCCGGGGCCAGATGGGAAATGACGAAGCGATGTCGCGCGCTGCCCTGCGCGTCCACCAGATCCGAAAGGGGGTCAGCCTTGCCCATTGTCTAGAGAATCCTGCCCGAACCGGAGGTTCCATCGCCTGCGGAATGGCGGGCGACATGGGGCAGGGTTAACCCGGCGGCCGTAAAGAGAAGGTTACGGGGTCGCCGGGCGAGGTCGGGAGGGCTGTCTTACTGGTCGAGGAAGCTGCGCATCTTGCGCGACCGCGACGGGTGCGTGAGCTTGCGCAGCGCCTTGGCCTCGATCTGGCGGATGCGTTCGCGGGTCACCGAGAACTGCTGGCCGACTTCCTCGAGCGTGTGGTCGGTGTTGATGCCGATGCCGAAGCGCATACGCAGCACACGCTCTTCGCGCGGGGTAAGGCTGGCAAGGACGCGGGTGACCGTTTCCTTGAGATTGGCTTGGATCGCGGCGTCGACCGGGATGATCGCGTTCTTGTCCTCGATGAAATCGCCGAGGTGCGAATCTTCCTCGTCGCCGATCGGGGTCTCGAGCGAGATCGGCTCCTTAGCGATCTTGAGAACCTTGCGCACCTTCTCCAGCGGCATGCCCAATTTTTCGGCCAGCTCCTCCGGCGTCGGCTCGCGGCCGATCTCGTTGAGCATCTGGCGCGAGGTGCGCACGATCTTGTTGAT
>JACCDQ011351814.1_pt1 | contig 14043 bp, 9 predicted proteins | sample 7446031 | NCBI WGS metagenome assembly JACCDQ01 (sample SAMN15323442, study PRJNA562643) | freshwater metagenome | isolation source: river surface water | place: USA:Blue River Watershed | collected 2017-08-17 | reverse complement strand
TGCCGCGCCCCGCCATGTACGAGGCCTATCACGCGATCGTGCCGGTGCAGCCGCGCGAGGACCAGGCTCAGACCTGGGACGTGGTCGGCCCGGTCTGCGAGAGCGGCGACTGGCTCGGACGCGACCGGCGGCTCGCGGTGGAAGCCGGCGACCTGCTGGCGGTCTGCTCGGCAGGCGCCTACTGCATGAGCATGTCGAGCAACTACAACAGTCGCGGCCGCGCGGCCGAGGTGCTGGTCGATGGCAATCAGGCACGACTGGTGCGTGCACGCGAATCGGTCGAAGACCAACTGCGACTCGAATTGCTATAAGGCAGGACTAGCCGCCAGATCCGGCCATGACTAGACTGCACGGTAGAGGTTACCGTGCAGAGCAACATCACTTTCGATCTGATCGGGCATGCCCAGAAGCGCCCGGATGCTCCGGCCCTGCTGCTGCCGCACAGGACGATAGGTTTTCGCGCGCTCGACCAGTCGGTCTGGCAATATGCCGCTGCGCTCCATGCCCTGGGTGTGAGGGCGGGTCAGGTCGTCGGCTTGAGCTTCGTCGAGGAGCTCGGCCTGGTGCTGGCACTGCTGGCGCTGGCCCGCATCGGGGCGACCGCCTATTCGATTCCCCGCAGCGCGACCGCCAGCCAGCGGCGGCAGATGGCCGAACAGGCGGCAACGGCCTGGCTCGCGAGCGACCAGCCCGAGCGCTTCGAATCTGGCGTCGCCAGCCTGCGGCTGCAGCGCCAGGCGATCGAGGCAGGCCCGCTCCGGATCGACAGCCGACTCCTGGTGCCTGCGCCGGATGCCCCCTGGCTGCTGATCACGGGTTCGGGTTCGACCGGCCGGCCCAAGCTGATTCCGATCAGTCATGCCCAAGGGCGCGCCAGATCGGAGCTGGGTGCCAGGGCGCTCGGGCTGACCGCATCGGACCGGGTCGCGGCACTGAGCCACTTCGACTTCTCGACCTCGAAATTCCGCCTGCATGAGGCCTTGTGGGCCGGAGCCGCCTGCGCGCTGGAACTGTGGCGCGATGCCCCTCAGGTAATGCAGCGCTGCGCCAGCGCCGGACTCACGGTGCTCTATGGCACCGTATTCCATGCTGAAAGGCTGATCGCCTCGCTGCCGGCGGGCAGCTGCCATGCGCTGCCGATGCTGCGGGCGTTCGAGCTCACCGCCTCGACGATCAGCGACGACCTGCGTCAGCGCTTCAGGCAGATGCTGACTCCGCAGCTCTACGTCCGCTACGGCATCAACGAGGCCGGACCGGTCGCGGTCGCGGGCCCGCCCGAGGTCTACCAGATCGCGGGCACGGTCGGCCGGCCGCCGGCCGGGGTCGAGATCGAGCTGGTCGACCGGCGCGGACAGCCACTGCCGCCCGCGACGGTCGGCCTGGTCCGGATCAGGACGCCGGCGCTGGTCGATGGCTACCTCGGCGACGAGGAGGCCTCGCGGACGAGCTTCCAGGACGGCTGGTTCCTGCCCGGTGACCTCGGCCTGCTGACCCGCGAGGGACAGCTGGTGTTTTACGGTCGGGCCGACCATATGCTGATCATGAACGGGATCAACATCTACCCGGCCGAGATCGAGCAGCTGATGGCCGCCCACCCGGCGGTCGCCGACGTGGCCGTGGTGCCGGTGCGGCACCGCGTGCACCAGGACATCCCGGTCTGCGCGCTGACCCTCAGGGCCGGCGCATCCGTCTCGGAACAGGCCCTGCTCGAGCATGCCGGCAGCCGGCTCGGCGCGCGCGCTCCCTACCGGGTGCTGGTTGTCGACGCGATCCCGCGCAACCAGGAAGGCAAGCTCGTGCGCGCGGAGCTGCTGCGCTTGATCGGCTCCAGGCTGCTGACACCTGACGCACGGGCCAGTCAGCCAACTCAAAAGCCCGTGCCGGGGCCGGATACCGGCCAGCGCCGGCAGCGGCTGCAACGCTTCGAGCAGAGCTTCACCCTGCCTGAAGCAGTCGATCTGCCAGCGCTGGACGGTTGGCTGGCCCGTATCCTGCCGACGCCGATCGAAGCCGTCGATCCGGCGGCCGGCTGGTCGCAGTCGCCACCGTCTGCGCAGCAGCAACCAGCCGGCCAATGGCTGTGGCGCGCCCTGCTGCTCGCACGCCAGCTGCTGCAGGCGAGCCGGATTCCGGTGTTCGACCCGCCGCAGATCGTCTCGCTCGACGGGCCCGCTGCCGAAGCGGGCCGCTGGCAGGCGCGGGTCGCGCTGGCCCTGGTGCATCAATTGCCCCTCGCGGTCTACAGCGAAGCCCTGACAGCGGCGCTCAGGCTCTGCGAGCTGGCCGCCAGCCAGGCGCTGACCGAAGCCAGCCTCGAAGGCCTCTACGACGAGGCCAATCGAGTGATCGACCGGCTGACCCGACTGATGCCGCCCGGCAAGTCCACCCTGCCGCTGCTGCAAGCCGCGCACGACCAGGGCATCCCCTTCCTCCATCTCGGCGGCGGCATCTTCCAGCTCGGCTGGGGCAGCAAGGCCCACCGGATCGACCGCAGCGCAACCGGGCTCGACTCGGCCATCGGCGCGCGACTGGCGCAAAGCAAGGCGCTGACCGCCAGGCTGCTGCAGGGGGCTGGGCTGCCGGCGCCCCGGCAGCAGGTCGTGACCGACGTGGCGAGCGCACTGGCGGCGGCAAGACGGCTGGGCTGGCCGGTGGTGATCAAGCCGCAGGACCTGGACCGGGGCGAAGGCGTGACGGTCGATGTCGCCGATGAAGCCATGCTCCAGACCGCTTTTGCCACGGCACAGGGTCTGTCGCGCGCCGGGCAGGTGACCGTCGAGCGACAGGTGGCCGGCTGCTGTCACCGCCTCTTCATCGCCAGGGGCCGGCTGCTGTATGCTGTCAAGCGCCTGCCGATGTCGGTCCTGGCCGATGGCCGGCATCGGATCGCCGAACTGGTGCAGGCCGAACTCGATGCGCAACGACGCCGCCCGCCCTGGCAACGCTCGAAAATCCAGCCGCTCGACGCGCTGGCGCTGGGCGCGCTTGCGGCAGCCGGCTACAGCGCAGACTCCGTGCCGCCCGCTGGCCAATGGATAGCCCTGCGCCGGATCGAGTCGACCGCCTGGGGCGGCGTCGACGAAGAGGTCAGCGCGATCGTCCACCCCGACAACCTCAGGATCGCACTCGAGGCCAGCCGGCTGTTCGGGCTCGATATCGCCGGCATCGACCTGATCACACCCGATATCGCTCGGCCCTGGTTCGAAAACGGCGCGATCATCAACGAGGTCAACCATGCGCCGCAACTCGGCGGCGGGGAGATCTCACGCCGCCAGATTCCGGCCCTGCTGGACTTGCTGCTGCAGGACCGGGGCCGGATACCGATCGAGGTCTTCGTCGGCGGCGAAGCCGCCTGGACGGCGGCCAGTCAGCGCTGGCAGGCCTTGCTGGCGGATGGTCTGCGGGCCTATCTGACCGGCCCCGAGCTGACGCTCGAGCCCTCGGGCGCCCCGCACCACATGGCGCTGACGGGCAGTTATCCGCGTGCGAGTGCGCTCGCACTGTCGGCCCGCGTCGACGCCATCGTCATGGCCGTGCCGCCGCGGGAATTCATCGCGGCCGAGCTCCCGTTCGAGGGGGTGGAACGCCTCGTCGGAACAGAGGCCCTGTTCGCCCGCGCACCCGGCCGATCTGGCAGCAAACACTGAATCAGACACTTTTTTGTCTTTTCGATTTAAACTGACAAAAAATGAAATACCTAGTCGCAAGACAAGGATATTACCCAATGAACACATGATTAGATATTGCTTCTATTGACATACCCGAACATGCTGCGATCCACAACCTCCGCGCCAAGAGACGGCTGGCTTGCCAGGCGGCAGGCCCGCATGAATGGCTTCACCCTGCTGGAGCTGATGGTGACGATCGCGATCGTGGCGATTCTCGGCGCGCTTGCCGCGCCCTCGTTTCAAGCCATGATCCAGGCCAACCGGAGCCGGACCGTGAGCAGCGAATTGATGGCCACGCTGAATCTGGCCCGGTCCGAGGCCGCGCGCCGCGGTCAACCCGTCAGCGTATGCCGCAGCAGCGATGGCAGCAGCTGCTCTTCCACGGGAACGGGCTGGGACAGCGGATGGATCGCCTTTGTCAACGAAGATGCTGCCAGCGAGGGCGCGACGGTCACGCGCGATGACGGCGAGTTGCTGCTGCAGGCCAGACAGGATCTGCCGACCGGGGTCACCGTGCGGCCGAACGGCAACTTCACCAACGGGATCACGTTCCTGCGCACAGGCCTGGTCTGGGGACTCGGCACCGGCACTTTCGCGATTTGCGTCAACGGAGAGCTGAAGAAATCCCAGGCCATCCTGGTGATCGCGACCCGATCGGTGCTGGCGACCGACAGCAACGGCGACGGCATTCCCGAAAAAGGCGACGGAAGCAATCTCCAGAGCTGCGAGAGCCCATGACTTTCCACCCATACCCCGCCCGAGGCAGCTCCCTGCTGGAAGTCCTGGTCACGATCGTGATCATGACGGTCGGACTGCTGGGCCTGGCCAAGCTGCAGGTCAGCAACCTGCGCAACAACCAGAACGCCCTCTATCGCACCGAGGCCACCTTCCTGGCCAACGACATCCTCGACAGCATGCGCGTGCTGAACAACCTGAGCCATGACAATTTGGCGCGCGACAAGGGAATGCATTACGTGGTGGTCACGGGCAGTAGCGCCGCAGCCGGCCCCAGCACAGTGGCGATAGCCGACGTCAGCGATTGGAAGGCCAGAATCGCACAGGCCCTGCCGGACGGCGATGGTTCGATCGCCGTCGACGGTCGCATCGCCACCATCCGGATCGAGTGGAACGACCGCCGCCCCGGCGCACCGGACAGTGCCGACAGTTGCAGCAGCGACAAGACCGCTCGGCCGGCCTGCTTCGAAACCCAGGGGGGGGTATGAAATCGCTTCACCATGCGCGCGGACTGACCCTGGTCGAGCTGCTGGTCAGCATCAGCATCGGACTGGTCGTCGTCGGTGCCCTGGTGGCACTCTACCTGAGCACGGTCCAGAGCTACCGCCAGCTCGAGGCGCTGGGGCAACTGCAGTCGAATGCGCGCTACCTGTTCGAGCTCATGGGCTACGACATCCGGATGGCGGGCAACATGACTTGCCATGCGCCCGGCCAGACCAGGCCGACCAACTTCGTCGACAACTACAGCCATTACAGCAACTGGTGGAGCAACACCGACCGACCGTTGTTCGGGCAGGACGAAACGGGAGACAGCAACACAGTGGGAGATGCCAATTTCCCCCAGACCGCACCGGGCGGCTACGGGCCCAACGCACTCCGGGGTGACACCCTGATCGTGCTGCGCGCCAGCGCCGACGATACAACGCCTGGAGTCGTTTCCAGTTACAACACCGGCTCCAGCAACCCGATCCTCTTGAGCACCGGCAGTTTCAATGCCGGCAGCCTGCTGCTGCTGACCGACTGCAAGACGACGGCCTCGCTGTTCCAGATGAGCGGCAATACGGGAGGCATTCAGCACAGCACGGCACTGGCCACTGGTTCCAGCCAGGACATGACCGGCGCCAAGCTCTTGCCGCTCTCTGCCAACGCCTATTACCTGCGCAACAGTGGTCGCAAGTACCACCGCAGCAACAGCTTCATCCCCTCCCTCTACCGCCAGACCCTGAGCACCAGCGGCGGCTCCGTCGCGACGGAAGCCCAGGAACTGGTCAGTGGCGTCACGGACCTGCAGATCCTCTACGGCGTGGACACCAGTACGCCGCGCGACGGTGTCGTCGACAGCTACATGACGGCAACGGCATTCAACGCCGCGGCTTATTCCTGGGAATGGACGAACGACTTGACGGACCTGACAAAACGCGGCGTGCTCGCCGTGCGGGTGACCGTGACACTCGAATCCCAGGATGACAACGTGAGCAGCGAGAGCCGCAGCTTCACGCTCGACAACGGGGCCGTCATCACCGACCGGCGACTGCGTCGCAGCTACACGATGACCTTCGGCCTGCGCCAGCGACTGTCATGAACACCAACAGCCACCGTCCCGGATCGGCCCGCGGCACCCGCCAGCGCGGCATCGTGCTGATCACCGGCATGCTGCTGCTGGTGCTGATCACGCTGGTCGTGCTGGCGGCCTCGCGCAGCGGGCGCCTGCAAGCCGTCATGAGCAGCAACACGCGCGACCGCGATCTGGCCTTCCAGGCTGCCGAAGCCGCGCTGCTCAATGCCGAGCAACGCTTGAGCGACTTCCATATCGACTATTTCCGCAACCATGTCGCGCTCCCCGGCCTGCTCGATCACAGCGCGGCAAGCACGGAGCTGCAGGTGGCAGCTTCAACGGCCGATTACTGGGTCAACCCCAGCTACACCTTGAGTGACGGCACGCCGGGCTATCGCTGGTTCGACGCCAACGGCGACATCGACAGCAGCAAGTCGATCGCAGTCAGCCAGACGGTTTCGGCTGTGGACCTGCAGCCACGGTTCGTCATCGAAGCCCTGAGTAACGGCAACGAGTGCGGCACACAGACACATTACCGCTACCGCATCACCGCACTCGCCGTTGGCGCCTCAACCGGGTCGCGCAAGCAGGCCGATACCCGGGTGATCCTGCAAAGCGAATACAAGCTGTGCCTGACAGACAACTGAAGCCAGCCACCCCCAATGACATGCCCAGAGGGAGTTCCAAGATGAAGCGCATTCGCCTGCCACTGGCCTTGGCCAGCTTGCTGCTGCTGTCCGGCCCGGCAGGCAGCTTCGACATCTCGAACATCCCGCTGTTCCTGACGAGCCAGGTCGATCCCAACCTGATCCTGACGCTCGACGACTCCGGCAGCATGAAGCGGGCCTATGTGCCCGAGATTTGCGGTGATGACAGCGACTGCGCCGCACTCGACAACCGCTGGAGCAAATCCGCAGACGGCAACGGGCTCTACTACAACCCCAAGGTGCTCTATTCAGCGCCGGTGGGGGCGGATAGAAAGACGCTCAGTACCGGATTCAATGCCGCCTGGCGCAACGGCTATTACCGGGCGGGACCTGTTTTCGACATCAAAGTGGACCTGTCAAGCCACTACCGGCCGACGGCCGGGCTCGATATGGCGGGCTTGTCGTCGTGCGCCGCTGGCGGCGGCGGGGATGGCCGCAACGAATGCTATATGGGGCATTTCACTGGTCAATACAGCGAACGAGAGACCAGTGGCCCGCTGCTGGGCAGCAAAAGCAGCGAAAACTTCCATTATCTCGATATCGCCAATTTCATCAACGTGGACGGCAGTGCCGCGGGAATTGACCCAGGCAGCAATCTGATCAGCGTGACTATCGACGGCGTCTTGTTCAGCGGCGACGGCACCTTCGACCGGGACAGTTGCAACCCCAGCGTCCAGCCCGTGGACGGGCGCTACAGAAGCAGGCTCATCGACAGCAACACCCTGCGTCTGTGCTTCAATGAGAACAACGCCTATGACGGCAAGACCGTGGTCGTTCGCCTCAAGGAATCGGTGCAACGCGAGATCGGAGAGCCCACCAGCGCCTCCGGTGGCGTGCCCGCCTATTACTATGTCTTCGACGCCAGCCGGTCCGGCTGCCTCGATCCGGTGGCGCAAAAGAAGAACAACAGCTGCTACCGCTTCGTGCAGGTCGGCGCCACGTCCGGCCTCAATGGCAGCGACGAGCGGCAGAATTTCGCCAACTGGTATTCCTTCTACCGCACCCGCAACCTCGCCACGCAAGGCAGCACCTCGCTGGCCTTCGCCGAGCTGAGCCCCAGGATTCGCGTGGCCTGGCAGGCGCTCAACACCTGCCATGACGAGGTCGACGACAAGCTGGTCACCGCCAGCTGCTGGGGCTGGCAAGGCAAGGGAACCCTGTTCGGCAGCAACGCGATCCAGGAGTTCGGCGACAGCACGAGCACGCACCGCCAGAACTTCTACGACTGGCTGTTCAGACTGCCCACGTCCGGCGATACGCCGCTGCGCCAGGCCATGAGTCGAGCCGGCCGCTATTTCAGCGACACCACGACGCTCAACAGTCCCTATGCCAACAGCCCCGGGGTTGCCGGCTCGGGCCAGTTCAGCTGCCGGCGCAATTACCACGCCCTGATGACTGACGGCATCTGGAACGACGACAAGGACTTCAACGACACCGATGACAACAACGACCAGACGCTGCCAGACGGCACCAGCTACCAGCCCAACGAAGCCTACGCACAGGTCTACGCCGACAACACCCAGCACACCCTGGCCGACATGGCGTTCTACTACTGGATCACCGATCTGGCCCAGTTGAGCAACAAGCTCATGCCCCTGGTGACAGAAGAGGATGGCAATGGCGACGGGGTGCTGGATACGCCCGAAATGATCTACTGGAACCCGAAGAACGACCCGGCCAACTGGCAACATATGGTGAACTTCACGGTCGGCCTCGGCCTGACCGATTTCCTCGGCGCCGTCGGGCTGAACTGGAACGGCGACATGTATGGCGGCAGCTACTCGGACTTGCGATCGGGCACGCTGGAATGGCCGCCCGCCACCAGGTGGATGGGCGTCAGCAACAACGCGGACTACGGCAAGAGCGCACACGACCTCTGGCATGCGGCCATCAACAGTCGCGGCCGTTTCTTCAGTGCCGAGTCGCCCGATACGCTGAGGGATTCCTTCGAAAAGCTGCTGTCACTGATCGAGGCGGCAACACCGACCACCGCGGCACTGGCGACCGACTCCACCCGGACCAGCGGCGACTCGGGCCAGGGCGCGCGCGTCTTCCAGGCACGCCTCGACACGAGGTACTGGAACGGGCATCTGTATGCACTCAACGTCAACTCGGCCAGTGGCAGCGTGAGCGGGCCGGTCTGGGACGCTGCCACCATGCTGCCAGCATACAACGCGCGTTCGATTTACATCCGCAATAGCGGCGGCGGTGCCAGTTTTGCCTGGGGCAATCTGACGGACAGCCAGAAGAGCGACCTGAACCAGTCGGACAGCCTCGGCAGCCTGCGCCTGAACTGGCTGCGCGGCGACCACAGCCTGGAACAGCGCTATAGCGGCGGACTGTTCCGCAACCGGATCGCCTTCGAGCGCAACTATGATGGCACGGCCAGGCAGGAGCGGAGCGAATGGGTGCTCGGTGACATCGTGGCCTCGGACCCACTCTACCTGGGCAGCGACAATCAGAGCTACGACCAGATGGCTGCAGGCAGCAGCGGCAGGGACAGCTACGCGAGCTATCTCAGCCGCAAGAGAGCCCGGCCAGCGATGATCTATGTCGGCGCCAATGACGGCATGCTGCACGCGTTCCGGGCCAGCGACGGCGTCGAGCAATTCGCCGTGATTCCGAACGCCATCTTTCCCAGCCTGCACCAGCTGACCCAGCCGGAATACAGCCACCGCTACTTTGTCGATGGCTCGCCCGGCACAGGCGATGCCTACCTCGCCAACAGCCTGTCGGACAGCTCGGGCTGGAACAGCGTGGTCGTCTCCGGCTTGCGCGGCGGCGGCAAGGCCGTGTTCGCGGTCGATGCCACCAACCCGACCAGCGATTTGCCCGCCAGGTTCATGTGGGAATACAACGGCCAAGGCAGCAACACCAACGGCCAGGCCGTCGACTCGCGCGACGACATGGGATTTACCTACAGCCAGCCGCAGGTGGTTCGGCTCAATGACGGCAACTGGGCCGCGGTGTTCGGCAACGGCTACAACAGCAGGAACGGCGGGGTCCAGCTCTATATCGTGAGGCTATCCGACGGGGCATTGATCAGGGAAATCACGGCCCTGGCCACCGACAGCGACAACGGCCTGTCGACCCCGACACTGGTCGACACCGATGGCGACCGCATCGTCGATACCGCCTATGCGGGCGACCTGAAAGGGAACCTGTGGAAATTCGACCTGAAGTCGGCCGCGTCTGCGAACTGGAGCGCATCCAAGCTGTTCACGGCCGAAGACAGCAGCAACCAGCCGCAGCCGATCACGGTCCAGCCCACTGCCGTCAAGGCGGACGGCGGCTACTGGATCTTCCTGGGCACCGGCCGGCTGCTCGCGTCCGAGGACATCGGGGCGGCCGCCATGTCAGCCAGGCAGAGTTTCTATGGGCTGTGGGACAACGGCCTGCCAATCAGCGGCCGCAATGCCCTGGTGGCCCAGACCGTCACGAACAGCACGAGCCAGAATGGCATGAGCTTGCGGGTCACTTCGGACAATGCCGTCGATCTCACCAGCCGGCGTGGCTGGTATATGGACCTGCCCGACAGCGGCGAACGGGTGATCGCAGAGGCCACGACGGTGATCGACAACGTCAATTCGAGCGACAACCGCATCATCTTCACGACCGCCCTCCCATCTGCCGATCCCTGCAATGCGCAGGGATCGAGCTGGCTGATGGAACTGTCGTTCGCGGGGCGACGCCCGATCAAACCCGTCTTCGACTTGAACCAGGACTACCAGTTCAAGACCGGCGACGATACCGTGCTCGACGGCATCATCCCGACTGGCATGGGCTCGACGGTCGGCATCATGGAGTCGGTGACCTGGCTGGACAAGGATGCACTGGTCGGGTTCAAGCTGGCTCCGGGGACGCGGGGCAAGATACAGACCATCACCAACCGCGGACGCGGTGCGGCCGGCAGACCCCAGCGTGTCAACTGGCAGCAGTTGATGTAACGAGACCAGGGAATGAGCTTGTCTACACCTCAGCGACCGATGCACGCCTCGTGCGGCTTCAGCTTGATCGAGCTCATGATCACGATCGCTATCGTAGGCATACTGGCATCTATCGCCATGCCATCCTATGTCAGCCATCTGGCGCGGGGCAAGCGGGCCGAGGCCAAGCAGGCCTTGCAGGAGAATGCCCTGTTCCTCGAGACCCACTACACGACGCGCGGCTTCTATTCGACGGCCAAGGGCAACGGCACCGCCCCCGCCCTGCCGGTCACCCAGGTGCCGAGGTCGGGCAGCGCGAACTACACCCTGAGCGCCAGCGTCACGAACACGGGCTACCGCCTGACGGCCACGGCAGTGAACTCGATGGCCAGCGACGACTGCGGCAATTTCACGCTCGATCAGACCGGCACCCAGGGCGTGAGCGGATCGCTCGGCGTGGCCGCTTGCTGGAACCGCTGACGGCGGCGTCTGATCGCAGCACTTTCAGTAGAAGCGTTGCAAGTCCATGCCGGTGTAGAGCTGCGCCACCTGCGCGGCATAACCGTTGAAGGGCAAGGTCGGACGACGCTTGGCGAACAGGCCGCCGGGATCGCCGAGACGCCGCTCGCTGGCCTGGCTCCAGCGCGGGTGGGCCACCTCGGGGTTGACGTTGGAGTAGAAGCCATACTCGCGCGGCGCTGCCAGGTTCCATGAGGTCCGAGGCTGCTGCTCGACGAGCCGGATCCTGACCAGGGACTTGGCGCTCTTGAAACCGTATTTCCATGGCACGACCAGGCGCAGCGGGGCGCCGTTCTGGTTCGGCAGGATCTCGCCATAGAGGCCGAACGCCAGCAACGTCAGCGGGTGCATGGCTTCGTCGAGCCGCAGGCCCTCGGCATAGGGCCAGTCCAGCACGCCGGAGCGCAGTTCGGGCATGGTCGAAGGATCGGCTTGACTGACGAATTCGACATATTTGGCGCTGCCGAGCGGCTGGACCTGCTTGAGCAGTTCGGCCAATGGGTAGCCGACCCAGGGAATGACCATCGACCAGCCCTCGACGCAGCGCAGGCGGTAGCTGCGCTCCTCCATGCCAGAGAGCTTGAGCAGGTCGTCGATGGCAAAGGTGCGCGGCTTGCCGACCAGGCCTTCGACCTGCACGGTCCAGGGCCGGGTCTTGAGTCGGTGCGCCTGGCGGGCCGGATCGGTCTTGTCGGTGCCGAACTCGTAGAAGTTGTTGTAGCCGGTGACGTCGGCGTAGGGAGTGGGCGCCTCCAGGGTGTTTGCGCCCGGCAAGCTCGAGCGGGCGCCGGGCAAGGCAGCCAGCTTGCCGGCCTGACTGGCCGAGGCCCAGGGCGCCAGCGATGCGCTGCCGGCCAGGGCAGCCAGTCGCAGCAGCTGGCGCCGTTGCTGCCAGACCGCATGAGGCGTGATCTCGCTCGCGGCGGGCGGCAGGAAGTCCGTAGCTTGGGAACGAATCAGCATGGTGATGGCACTTTCACGACAGCAGGAATGACGTTCGGACAAGGTAACAGAAACAAGGAAACCCGGACCGCCCCTGGGTCGGGACTGTCCGGGTTTCGCGCTCAGGCACCGATCAGAGGGTACCGTAGCTGTGCAGGCCGCTCAGGAACATGTTGACGCCCAGGAAGGCGAAAGTGGTGATGACCAGACCGGTCAGCGCCCACCAGGCCGCGACCGTGCCGCGCAAGCCCTTCATCAGGCGCATGTGCAGCCAGGCCGCGTAGTTGAGCCAGACGATCAGGGCCCAGGTTTCCTTGGGGTCCCAGCTCCAGTAGCCGCCCCAGGCCTCGGCCGCCCAGAGCGCGCCGAGCACGGTCGCGATCGTGAAGAAGGCGAAACCGACCGCGATCGACTTGTACATCACGTCATCGAGCACCTCGAGCGTGGGCAGACGCTCGGCGATGCGCTGACGCCTGAACAGGATGGTGCCGACGATCAAGGCCGAGATGCCGAAGTAGACGAACCAGTAGCCGCTGCCGGCCTCGGTCGCGCCACGGCGGAACACCAGCGGCTCGAAACACAGCACGATGCCCAGCAGCCACAGCGGCGCCAGCTTGAACCAGCGCGTTTCGCCCGCGCTGTGCTTGATGAGGTAGGCGAAGGCCAGCATGGCCGAGAGCGAGAAGGTGCCATAGCCGATGAAGTTGGCCGGCACATGCAGCTTCATCCACCAGCTCTGCAGCGCCGGGACCAGGGGCTGGATCTGGTGCGCCTCGCGCACCACGGTGTACCAGAGCAGGAAGCCGACCGCCGCGCTGACGACCAGCATCACGAAGGCGCCCATGCGACGAGTCTGGTACTGGTCCTCGTAGTAGAGGTAATAGACCGCCGTCAGCCAGGAGAACAGCACGAACACCTCGTACAGGTTGCTGACCGGGATATGACCGACATCGGCGCCGATCAGGTAGCTCTCGAACCAGCGCACCAGCGAGCCGACCAGCGCGAGCGTGATCGCGACCCAGGTCAGGCGCGAGCCCAGCTTCTCGAAACCGTCGCCATGGGTGCGCGACAGCAGGCCGGCCCAGTAGAAGGCGGTGGCCATGAAGAACAGCATGCTCATCCAGAGGATGGCGGACTGGCTCGAGAGGAAGTACTTGAGCAGGAAGGCCTGTTCGGCGCGCGCAAGCTCGGGGCCACTCCCCGCCTGGTAGAGCCAGATCGCGAGCAGCGACAGGGCGGCGACCGCCAGCGTCAGCTGGCGCACCGGACGCCAGAACCAGGCCAGCGCGACCAGGGCAGGCACCGCGCCGATCAGGATCGCCTGCTCGTAGACGTCCATGTGCGCGCTGTAAAGCGCGAAGGCGATGCCGGCCCCCGCAGCAACGAACAAGGCGAACAGCCAGTCCGACAGGCTTCTGCGGGCGAAGTAGCCAGGGGGCAGTTGCAGGGCAAGAGTCTGGGTGGCGGTGGTCATGCTTTCACCTCGATGGGGGTCTGCAACAGCAGGGTCTTGAGGGTCTCGAATTCGCGCTCGGTGTCCATCGTCTTGCGATTGCTCGAGAGCGCGAGCGTGGCGTGCAGGCCGCCCTCGGCGCGCGGCGCGAGCCAGACCCAGAGGCGACGCTCGCGCACATAGAGCATGGCGAACACGCCCAGGATCAGGAACAGGCAGCCGAGGTAGACCACGGTCTTTCCGGGCGCGCGCGCGACCTGGAACACGCTGGCCTGGACCTGGGTGAAGGCGTCGAGCGCCAGCGCCATCGGCACCGGATAGTAGAAGCTGTCGCTCAGCGCGACCAGGGACTGGGTCATGAAGGCCGCACCGCGTTCGTCGCGGGTCAGGGCCGGCAAGCCGGCACGCGCGCGTCCGATCTGGGCCAGCTCGAACAGGGTCCCGTTGAGGATGCGCAGCAGCATCTCGCTGGCGCGCTCGCGCTCGGCCTCGGGCACCTGGGCTTCGATGAACTGAGACAGCGCGGGCAGGCCGCCGG
>JACCDQ010365780.1_pt1 | contig 14051 bp, 8 predicted proteins | sample 7446031 | NCBI WGS metagenome assembly JACCDQ01 (sample SAMN15323442, study PRJNA562643) | freshwater metagenome | isolation source: river surface water | place: USA:Blue River Watershed | collected 2017-08-17 | reverse complement strand
GTTGATGCGCACTTCTCTTGTCGCACTTTGCACAAGTCTGTGGCCTGCCTATGATGGACAGCACAACAACGAGCAGGGAGAAGAAGGTGAACACCCGATTTGTATCCATGGCCATGGGCAGCCTGGGGCTGAGCCTGTGCTTGATCAGCGCTGCGCCTGCCACTTGGGCGGCTGACAACTTCACAGCCACCACCGGGGCCGAGAAGCCCGCCAAGGCCAAGAAGCCGAAACAGGCCAAAGCACCCAAACCACCGAGCGACAAAGGTTCGGGGGAAAACAAGGCCGAGCGCGACAAACGCCTTTGGCGTGAATGCAAAGGCAAACCCAACGCGGGGGCTTGCGAAGGCTACGCCACCTGAAGCGCCGCCTTGAAGTAGCTGGCCTGCAGAGGGTTTGTGCAAGCGGCCTGTGGCGATGGCGCGTACACCACGGCCCATCGCTTGCAGGCAAGCTCCTACAAAAACAGCCCATCGCTTGCAGGCAAGCTCCTGCAAAAACAGCCCATCGTTTGCAGGCAAGCTCTTGCAAAACCACCTGGCCCAAGGCTTTTGTGGGAGCCAGCATGCTGGCGATGGGCGCAAAGCTTGCCTAAGCGCCCCACCACTGGCGCAAACCGCTGGCCCGCACGCTGGGACGGGCGATGGCGGCCTGCAACAAACCCGCTTGCCCTTCAATCAGGGTGAACTGCTGGCGTGCGCGGGTGATGCCGGTGTAGACCAGCTCGCGCGACAGCACATCGACTGCGCCCGGCGGCAACACCAGGGCCGTGTGTTCAAACTCGGAGCCCTGGCTTTTGTGCACCGTCATCACGAACGCCGTCTCGGCATGGGCCAGACGCGACACACTGACCGAGCGCAGTTGTTGGCCATCCAGAAACCAGGCTTTGAGCACGCCCTGTGTGTTGGGCAAGACCACGCCCACATCGCCGTTGAACACGCCAAGTTGCGTGTCGTTGCGCGTGACCATGACCGGACGACCGGCAAACCATTCGCCTTGCGGCTTGAGCCAGCCTGCATCGGCCAGTGCCTTTTGCACGGCCGCATTGAGCGCGGTGGTACCCCAGTCACCTTGGTGCACCGCACACAAAATGCGAAAGCGGTCGAAACTTTGGAGGACTTCCACCACCGCTGCGGCATGCACGGCGGCGTCTTGTGTGTCGGGCAGCGCACGCATTGTTTGCAGATAGTCTGCATACGAAGCGCCAGGGGCTGCACCCACACGGCCTGCCCCGCTCCCCTGCACCCGGTGCCCCAGCGCCAGATCACAGACGACCTGGGTGTTGGCGGGCTGCAAGGCCAGCAAAGGCATGGCCGTCTCGAGCGCTGTGTGGCTGGCCCGCTCGGGATGGGTTGGCGCACGCATGCTCACCTGGCGGTCTGAGACGGCTTTGAAGCACGCCCAGGCAGCCTCGGCGTCGCCCGCATTCACCGCCAAAGCCAGCTGACCTATCGGGCCATCAAAGCGGCGGCTCTTGCGCAGCATCACGGTTTGCTGCGCCAGCGCTGACACCGCCTGTGTGGCCGAGGCGTGGAACCGGGGCGCCAAAGTCTGGCCCGCCACGCTCGCCGCGAAACGCAGGCTGTCGTGGTGATAGCCGCCTTGGGCCGCAGCGCGGCACACATCGCCCAGCACCGCACCGGCCTCGACCGAAGCCAGTTGGTCCTTGTCACCCAGCAGGACCAGTCGGGCATGGGGCGGCAAGGCCTGCAACAAGGCGTCCATCATTTCCAGGTGCACCATCGACGCCTCGTCAACGATGAGCACATCCACATCCAGCGGATTGGCCGCGTGGTGTCTGAACATCCGGGTATCGGGCCGTGCGCCCAGCAGCGAATGCAAGGTGCGGGCCGGGCCCATGCGCTGGATCAGGGTGTCCAGGTCCAGCGCACCGGCCACTGGCCGCTCTGCTGGATCGCCCGCTGGCTCGGCCGCTTGTGCTTTGAGCGCCTGGAGCGATCCGTCAATCGACTGCTTGAGCCTTGCCGCCGCCTTGCCCGTGGGCGCGACCAAGGCCACACGCAAGGGGCTGGGGCCTGCGTGCAGCGCCAGCAGCACCGCCAGCAAACGTGCAGCGGTGTAGGTTTTGCCGGTGCCGGGGCCGCCGGTGATCACCGCCAGTTGCGCGCGCAAAGCCACGGCGCAAGCGAGCTTTTGCCAATCGGTCTGGTCCTCGTCTGCATCGCCCTGCAAGGGCGTTTGTGCAAGCTGGGGCTGTTGCCCGAAAAACCGGTCCAGCCACTGCCGGGCCAAAACCTCGGGTACGGGCCAAACAGCTTGTGCACGCTGCAGCAACTGCTGGCCCACACGCTCTTCGTAAGCGCGGTAGCGGCGCAAATACAGCAAGGGTGCCGCGGCGGACCCGCCCAGCACCAGCGGTTGGCCCAGGTCAGGGGCATCGGCATGGCGCAAACACACCTGGGGCGCTGCCTGCAAGGCCGACACCCAGGCCGCCACATCGCCAGGCAAATGGGCCCACAGTGCCAACAAACCCTGCGGCGCTTGCACCTGATCGGCCGACCAGCCCAACAGACCCACCGGAGGCTGCGTCAGGGCTGCCAACGACAGACAGGTGTGGCCACGCCCTTCCATGTGCGCCAGCACGGCGGCCGCCACCAGCACGGCAGGGGGCGTCGCACGGTCCAGCCGGTGCAGCTGTGTGGCCAGCGCACTGTCCAGGCGGCGCAGCCAACCCAGCTCGGCCCAGGCGTGCAGCCATTGCAAGGTGTTGTCGGCGCTCAAGCCCTCTGCGGGCAGATCGTTCAGCCAGTCCATTTGGGCGGCCTGTGCCGACAAGGCGGCCCGGTGGGTTTGTCGCAGGCTCATGCGGCCTCCCCTGGGGCTGTGAGCACCTGTGTGTGGTGTCCCAGCATCGCGTCGAGTCCCTCCAGCAAGGCCACAGGGGCAGGCAAGGTGCAGCAGCCGCCCGATGGCCCGTCGATGCCGCGCAAAAACAAATACACCGCACCGCCCAAATGTTGTGCAGGCCGATAAGCCGCGCCCAAACGCGCACGCAGCAAACGGTGCAAAGCCAGCATGTAAAGCGCCGCCTGCACCTCGTAGCGGCTGTGGGCCATGGCCTGGTCCAAGGCTTCGGCCGTGTAAGCCGCATCGTCCACGCCCAGATGGTTGGACTTGTAATCGAGCACCCAGTAGCGCCCTTCGTGCTCAAACACCAAATCGGCAAAGCCCATCAACATGCCATGCAACTGCGCATCGGGCAGCTGAGGTCGACTCACGCCAGGCAGCAAATGCTGCTGGCACAGGGCATCGATTTCACGCGCATGCAAGCGGTCTGCAGGCAGCCAGAACTCCATCTCGGGCAACAGCTTGTGCAGTGCATTCAGCGGCACAGCCGGTCCGCGCAAAGGCTGCGCCACCACGCGCGCCAGCCAAGCCACCACGTCATCGGCCTGCGCCTTGAAGCCTGCACGCTCGCAACGTTTGGCCAGGCGCTCGGCGGTGGGTGTGCCGGCTTGCAAGGCAAAGCCGTCTGCGGCCAGCCACTCCAGCTGGTCGTGCAAAAAGTTGCCTGCGCTCGGGCCCCGGGTGAAGCTGTGCCAAGGCGCTGCCAAAGCCGATGACGGGCGAGACCAGGGCGCCTGCAGATCCAACGCCATGGGCACGGGGAAAAGCATGGCTGCAGCCTCATCCAGAGGTTCGTCATCGGCCGGACGTGGGATGGCCGTGTCCAGCGTGACCGACCAGGACGCCACAGGCGTGGGCTGTGACAAAGCCTGGGAAGACAAATCCCGCGTCAGCCGGGAAAAACTCGCGATGCCCCAGGACTTGTCGATGCGGGCGCTGCATGCCAGCGCCTCGCGCAGTGCAGGCGCTAACTCGCAGCGCTGCCAAGGTGTGAGGTTCACTTCGCGCGGCGCAAGCGTCAATCGCACGGACAAAGTCTCCCCGTTAGCATGGCTTTGCAAGGCCTGCAACTTGGGCCACCAGCCGGCTTCGTCGGGCTCGTCGCCACCGGCCAGCAAATGGCCGGCCGCACTGTCGTGGTTGACGCAGCTTTTGCCGTTGCCGCGCTTGACCGGACTCCAGCCCACCCACAGCGCATGACGCGCACGGGTCAGCGCCACGTACCACAGGCGAAGGTCTTCGCGCAGGCGATCACGGTCGGCCAGCTTCGCGTCGTCCTGGTCAAAGGCCAGCGTCCAGTGGCGCTCGCCACCCGCCCCACCGACCTGCATGACCGGTGTTTTGCCGGCCGTCACTTCGCGGTGACTGTGCGCAAAGGGCAGGCACACCACGGGGTACTCCAGACCCTTGCTGGCGTGGATGGTGATGACCTTGACCAGGTCTTCATCGCTTTCCAGGCGCACGGTTTTTTCTTCGCTCTCGCCGGCACTGCCGTCCAGCGCTTCGTCGATTTGCTGCACCAGCCAGCGGATCAGCGACTGCTCGCCATCGAGCTGGCTGGCGGCGGTTTGCAGCAGTTCGGCCAGGTGCAGCACATTGGTCAGCCGCCGCTCGCCGTCGACCTGACCGCGCCAGCGCCCGGCCAGCTGCAGCCTGTGCAGCGATTGGCGCAGCATGGCCAATACGCCCTGGGTTTGCCAGGTCTGGTGCAGCTCGCGCATTTGCTCGGCATGTTGGTCCAGCAAGTCGTCTTGCGTGGCCAGCGCGTGCAGCTCGGCCAGCGACAGCCCCACCGTGCGCGTGCCCAGCGCTGCACGCACGCGGCGCATGTCGCGTGGCTCGGCCACGCCGCGCAGCCACAAGCACAGGTCTTGCGCCTCGTCGCTGGCAAACACCGAGTCGCGATCCGACAAATACACCGAGGCCACACCACGGCAGCGCAACGCATCGCGCACGGCGGCGGCCTCCACGCCCGTGCGCACCAGAACGGCGATGTCCTGGGGCTTGAGCGGCTTGTCGCCCTTGTCCGGATCGGCAAAGCGGGCTTGTGGATCATTGAGCCAGGCCACGATCTGTTCGGCGCACAGGGCCGACAGGTGAGCCCTTGCATCGCGCATGCTGCGCAGCGTGGCATCGTGCACCAGCGTCATGGCCGGTACAGGGCCGCTGCTGGCGTGCAGCACTTCGGCTCGGCCGTGGGCCTTCACGCTTTGGAAAGGCAAGGGGTCTTCGTCGGCCGTGCGGTAGCCAAAGGCGTCTGCCGGAATTTCAAACCAGCGGTTGACCGCATCGACCATGGCCTGGGTCGAACGGTAATTGGTGCCCAGCACATGGTGACGGCCTGCGGTGGCGCGACGCGCGGCCAGGTAGCTGTGGATGTCCGCGCCCCGGAAACCGTAAATCGATTGCTTGGGGTCACCGATCAGCAGCAGCGCCGTGTCCGGCAGGTTCTCGGCTGTGCGGTAGATGCGGTCAAAGATGCGGAACTGCAGCGGTGAGGTGTCCTGGAACTCGTCGATGAGTGCCACGGGAAACTGCTCGCGCAGGCGCTGCGCCAGGCGCTCGCCCGCATCGGGGTGGGCCAGCGCGGCGTCCAGGCGCGTGAGCATGTCGGCAAAGCCGAACAGGCCGCTGCGGCGCTTGAGCTCGGCCATGCGTTGCAGCACATGGCTGCGGGCATGCAGCCGGGCCTGCTGCTGCGGGTCAGGCAAGGCCAGCAAGGCGGCTTGCAAATCAGCATAGGCTTGTGACTCGGGCGGCAAGTCCACGGGCGCTTCGCCGGGCTTGCGGCAGGCCAACAGGCCTTCGGGGGTGAAACGCGCCCAGCCGGTTTTCATGGCGCTTTGCAAAGCGTGTACATCGCCCGCGCCTTGCGCCCAGGCCTTGAGCACGGCCAGCCAGTCGGCGCATTTTTTGACACTCAGTTTTTGACCATTCCAGCCGTGTTTTTTGGGGGCCAGCTGCGCCTCGATCCAGCCGAGCAAGTTGTCGGCCTTCTCGCCCCAGCCTGTTTTGAGGGCTTGCAATTGCGCATCGCGCTCGGCCAAGGCGCCCGCGTGAACCTGCGCCAGCGTGCCCGGCGGGGCCTCGGGCAGGGGCACGGCCATCAGGGCGCGCATGTCGGCTTCGAGCGCGGCCACGTCGCGCCAGATGCCTTGCACCTGCGCCACCTGCTCGGCGGGCATGGGGTAGAGCTGCTGACGCCAATAGTCCTGCACGGCTTCCAGGCGCAGCGCGCCCTCGTCGCCGACCAGGTTTTCTTCAAACAGGTTGCCGCTGTCAAAGGCGTGCTCGCGCAGCATGCGCTGACACCAGGCGTCGATGGTGTAGACGGCCGCGTCGTCCATGGCCTGCGCGGCCAGCGCCAGCCGGTAAGCCGCCTGCTCGCGGGGCTGGCCTTCGGGGTAGTCGGCCATCAGGGTCAACAAAAACGCATCCTGCGTGCTCGCCAAGCCGCGAAACACCTGCGCCGCTTCGGTCAGGCGGGCGCGAATGCGGTCCGACAGCTCGCGGGTGGCGGCGCGGGTGAAGGTCATGACCAGCACGTCTGGCGGCAGCATGGGGCGCACGGGGGCGGTGTCTGCGCCGCCATGGCCCAGCACCAGGCGCACATAGAGCGCGGCAATCGTCCAGGTCTTGCCTGTGCCCGCACTGGCCTCGATCAGGTGGCTGCCCCGCAACGGGAAACTGGAAGCCTCCAGGTCGCGGGCGGCTGGACTCTTGGCGGACGAAGCTTGGGCAGGGTTCGCGCTGGCGTCTTCAGGGGTGTGGTCCGGTGTGTTGTTCAGGGCATTCATGACTGGCCCTCCTGTTCGGATTCTGCAGGGGCATCGGTCAAGGGCTCCACATGGATGCATGCAGCCCATTCGCGCAAGGGGGCATACACGACTTCGGCCAGGCGCTCAAAATCACCACTGGCCATCAGATCGCTCAGTGTCGGGTAGGTGCGGGCCAGCGCCGGGTCTTTGCTGCGCTCGGCGCGTTGGTGGCTGCTGCCCTCGTACAGGTCATGCAAGGCATTCAGGTTCTCGCTGTCCTTGAGCCACTGCAAGGCCAGGGCCGGCGGCAGGGGCAGCGGCCAGCGCATGCCTTCGGCCCAGGTGTCCAGCAGCACCTGCAGTTGGGCGCGGGCAGCCCCCTCCTCGGGCGGCGGCACACGCAGCACCGCGTTGGCGCCCACCACCACGCACAGCAGCGGCTGGCCCATGGCGGCAGCGGCCAGCGAGATCAGCCAGATGTCGATCAGTTTGTCTGGTACGGCCTTGGGCGTTTTGCTTTTCAGGTCGGCCAAGGCGTTGGCCCGCAGGCCCAGCAACAGGGCACCGCCCTCACCGGTCAGCACGCCACTCAAGGCGTCTTGCAGCTGAACATGCAGGTGCGACACATCGATCTGCACACGCGGCGCGGGATTCTGGAAAGCCGCACGCTCGTGCAAGGCCGCACCCAGCAAGGCCTGCAGTTGCGTGCTGAGCTGATGCGCTTCGAGTTGCCCCACCCCCCCCAGCGGCAAGGCCCCGGCCAGGCGCAGGCGGCGCACCACACGCCCGGCGTGTGCGGGCAAGGTCTCGGGGCTCAAATCGGTGGGCACATGCTGCAGCTGATGGTCCAGCAGCTGGTACAGGTCAAGCCCGCCCAGGCCAAACAATTCCTCGTCGCGCAAGACGCTGCGTTCATCCTCCAGGTGCACCTGCAGCCGCTCCCGAAAAAACGCCCCCACCGGCTGGCGTAAAAACCTGGCCAACTGCGCCAGCGTGATCACGGGCTTGCCCTGGGCGGATTCCAAAGGCGGCAGCTGACCTGTGATGGATGACTGCACCGGGCTGGCCAAGGTCGCAAGGCCTTCATCGCGAGCGCCCTCACCCGCATCACCCACCGCCAAGCTGGCCGATCCCATCTGCGCGACACGCCACTCCTTGGCGTAGGTTTGCAAGGCACTGCCCTCTTCAAAATACACACGGCTGAACGGCTGCAGCGGGTGCACCGTGGTCAGGCGAGCGGCACTGCCAGCACCCCACAGTGCGTCGATCTCATCGCGCAACTGCGACACCAGCACCGAAGGCGGCTGCTCGCTGTTGTTGCGCACGCTGCGCCCGCTCCAGCTCACATACAGGCTGCGGCGGGCCGACAGCAAAGCCTCCAGCATCAGCTGGCGGTCGTCGTCACGGCGCGAGCGGTCGCCGGGTCGGCCCATGCCGGGCAGGCCCAACAAATCAAAATCGGCACGCGGGCTGCGGCGCGGGTAGTCGCCATCGTTCATGCCCAGCAGGCACACCCTCTGGAACGGGATCGCCCGCATCGGCATGAGGGTGCAAAAGGTCACGCCCCCGGCCCGAAAACGCTGCTCCAGCTTGGGCATTTTGAGGGCCTCCAGCCAGGCCCCACGCGCCACGGCCAGCGGCACGGCTTCTGCAAAATCAGCCTGATCGGCGGCGCGGGTCCAGTCGCTCAAAGCCTGGTCCAGCGCCGACAGGGCGTTGCGCTCGGCATCGCCCTGTGCCTTGAACAGCGCCGCCAGCATGGCACGGCCGCGTTCGGCCCACTGCAAGGGCGTGGCCGGTGTGGCGCAGTCTTGCCACCAGTCCAGCAAGGCCTGCAGCAGGTGCGCCAATGCCCCCGCCAACTCGGCATCAAGCCCGCCCACCTCGGCATAGGGCTCGATGGCGGCATCGGACGGCATGGGATCGGCGCCACAGGCATAACCCATCAGCATGCGCTGCACACCAAACAGGGCCGCGTTGTCTTCGCCACAACTGGCCAGGCCCAAACCCGCACGGTGCGGGGCTGACAAACCCCAGCGGATGCCCGAGCCCGCCATCCAGCGGGTCAGCGTGGGCAACTGCTCCGGCTTCAGGCCAAAGCGGGCCGCCAGCGCGGGCACCTCCAGCAAGGCCACCCATTCGCTCATGCGGCCGCGCTGCTGCGGCAAGGCCAGCAGCCACTGCACCGCGTGGATCAGCGGGCTGGTAGCTTGAGCCCCCAGGTCGGCAATGTCAAACGGGATGAAACGGGCATCACTGCGCTTGTACTGGCCAAACACCGCGCGGATGGCCGGCGCCATGACCTCGATGTCGGGCACCATCACCACCACATCGCGCGGCGACACATCGGGCGACTCGTGAAACCAGTGCAACAACTGATCGTGCAGCACTTCCAGCTCGCGCACCGGGCTGTGCGCCACTGTGAAGACCACCGACCGGTCGTCTGGGTGCAGCGGCGCATCCACCGGGTCTTGCGCAGACTTGAGGTCGCGGATGCGGTTTTGCAGCTGCGTGAGCAATCGGCTGCCATCGGCCCCGGGCGCATCGTCAAACAGGTCCAGCCGCTGGCCCGGCATGCGTTCTTGCGCCGCCTGCAGGTCGTCAAAGGCATCGAGCTGGCGAAGAAAATCGCGCCCCTGTCGCCCCCAGGCCGCCAGCAAGGCCGGGGCGTGCAAATGCATTTGCTCAAAGGGCATGGTCGACAAGTTCTCTTTTTTGTAGGCGTGGCGCCTGCGCTCGGCCTGCAGCGCATCGCGCCCGTCCATGATGTCGCCCCAGTGGTACTGGCACGGGTTGGGCACGGCCAGCAACACCTGGCTGTGTGCCGACAGCGCCGCCAGCATCTCCAGCAACTGGCTGGGCATGTGGCTCATGCCAAACACCGAGACGCGACGCGCCACCGGGCTGGCCAAGGCCTCGCCCGACTGCAAACGGGCCAGCGCCCGCAGGTGCAAGGCCGGCCGGGTGGCCTGCTTTTCGCTGTCGGACAGCGTGGCCAGCACGCGCCGCCACAACTCGGCTTGCCACCGCTGGTCTTCGGGCAATTGGCCTGCGGCATCACCGGGCAACACGGGCTGTCCCGGCAGCTTGCGCAACACATGGCGCCCGGCAGCCCAGTCTTCAAGCCAGTCCGGGCGGTAAATCTGGTATTGGTCAAACAGGTCGGCCAGTCGGCTGGCCAACTGCAACAAGCGGTCGGGTTCGGGCTCGGCCTGGGTGCCACGCAAAAAACCGGCCACGGGTTGGAACACCGCATCGCCCACACAGGTGGGCAACAAAGCCATCAAGCGCCACGTCATGGGCAACTTGTCCAGCGGCGAATCGGGCGGCACATGGGCCGCGCCCAGCACCTGTCGGTACGTGCGCCACAAAAAACGCGATGGCAACTCCACCCGGGTGGCCGCGCACACCCCACCGCCCTGGCCGGCCAGCGCCATCTTGATCCACTCGGCCATGCCGTTGCTTTGCACCAGCACCACCTTTTGCTCCAGCGGGGCCAGGGGGTGGCGCGTCAGCCAGGCCGACAAGGTGTCGGCCAGCACTTCTGAGCGATGGCTGTGCAGGGCCAAAAAGCCCGGAGGAATGTGCGAGGGGGTCATGCGGTCAATGGCTGTGTGGACAGGTGTGTCAAGCTTGCTGGCCAGGTCAGGCTTTTGTGCTCAACACCCAAGGGCAAGAATAGCCGCAAATCAGTGCGTTCTGGCTCACGTCAAGCGACCGCTCTGCACCCTTGCTGCTGCTCATTTTTGAGGCATACACCGCCAAGCCAATCGGCATGCGCCTTCCGAGGGTTGTTCAAGCACTTATCCACAAGTTTGAACACGTGGTCTGGGGATACCCACCAACCTTGGGCGTTGGACCGCGAACGCCCAGCGCGCTGGCCGCTGCTGGCCCATTTGTTCAGACCTCAGCCCAGCCAGCCCATGCGCTGCAGTGTCCAGAACAAACCCAACACCACAATGGCCCAAGAGCCGCCCGCGACCACGACCCAGCGGTAAAAACGGGTGTGGCGCAGCACCCAGGCCAAGGGTAAAAACGCCGCCACGATGGCCACCTGCCCCAGCTCCACACCGAGATTGAAACCGCCCAATGCCGCCAGCAAGGCACTGGCAGGCAGACCCAAATCGAGCAGCACACTGGCAAAACCAAAGCCATGCACCAGACCGAACACCAAGGCCAGCCGCCAGCGCTGCAGGGCGCTGAAACCCAGCAGGTTGTTCAAAGCCGCCAGCACCACCGACAGGGCAATGGCCGGTTCGACCACATCAGCCGGGGGCGTGAGCAAGCCGGTGATGGTCAAACCCAGCGTGACGGAGTGCGCCACGGTGAACGCCGTGACCACTGCCAGGACATCCCGCACCACCGGCCGGGCCTTGGGAGCCGCTGACCACTGCGTCACCCGCTGGCGCGACGGCTGCAAAGGCGCCAGCACCAGCAGGCTGAGCAAGAAAACAATGTGGTCGATGCCGATCCAGATGTGCCAGACGCCTTCCAGGAGGTAACGGCCAAACGCCTGCAGCCGACCACTTTCGGCGCGACTGACTTGCACCTGCGGCCTGTCCGGGCTGAGCACAGCGCTGCTGGCGTGGCCAGCCAAGTCCACCTTGAGCAGGCCACGGTGCAAACTGTCCTGGGCAAACATCAGCTGGTAACGCAAAGCCAAACGGGTGTTGACCACATCCGATACACGGGACAGACCGGGGCAGCTCACCGCCCACTGCGCACTCAGGTAAGTGCCATCGGCGTGCTCACTGGCTTGCAAGTCCGCGGTGCCCAGCACACAGGTCTGGTCCGCTGCCGTCAGCGTCATGCCCTCGGCCAGCCAGGCATTCAACTCGGCACTGCGCGCCTGTGTCTCGCCCCAAGTCACCTGGCCGTCGCGGTTGGCGTCCAGATCAAAAATCAGGTCCACATCGCGCAGGTGGACGTCGGCACGCAAAATCAAGGCCGGGCCAGACGTGCTGAGTGTGAGGTAGCTGTTGCTGCTGGAATGGGCATGGACAGCATGGCCCAGCAGCAAGCTGAACACGCCCACCCCAAGCCGGGCAAGCCCGCGACGCAGCGCAGGCATCATGGGCCAACACATCATGGTCGCCCCCCTGTCCAGCTGGGGTGCGATTGCAGCCGCGCCAGCAGCGGTGTCAATTGGGGATCGGTGTAGCCGGTTTTTTCAGCCCAAAGCACCACCGGCTCGGCCGCCCGGGCCTGGCCCAGCGCCAGCGCGGCCTGCACAAACAACAACGCATCGGGCGGTTCTTTTTGCAGCTGCCAATTGGCGATCGACAAAGCCAGACCCGCCTTCAGGTCGCGGCCATAGGCGATTTGGTAGATGAGCTTGGGCCGCTCGATCAGCGACTCCTGGCGCTGCGCTTGCGATTGAAAGCGGGCTTCCAGCTGGCTGGCCCAACGCGTCTCGTCCGCGTCTTTCAGGCCCCGGCTGGCCAACAAGGCCTGCATCAGCAGCGCATCGGTCATGGGGCTGGACGCAGCCGTTGTAGCGCCCGATGCCGTGTTGGCCGTGGCGGTATTTTTCGCTTGGCGGTACTGGCCTTGCTGATTGAGCAGTTCGGCCAATGAAAGCCTGATCAGGTGCGACTGCGGGCTGGCTTTCAGGCGCCGGGACCACACGGCCAAGGCCTGCTCGGGCTGGCCCGCGACGCGGTGGGCTTCACCCAGGTGAAAGCTCAACCAGTCCTGCGAGGACGCATCCTGAAAATTCTCCGCACGGATGGCGCGGCTCAGCAGGTCCACTGCCGGCCAAGGCTGGCCCGTCCGATAGAGCAACACCGCGCGGTAGACCTGGGCTTCTTGCGCACCAAAACGCCGGGTCATCTCCTCGACAACTTGCCTGGCCGCGTCCATGTCGGCCAGCAGCAGGTGCAGCGCAAATCGCCAAGACCACAATTCGGTCCGCCCCGGCGCCAGCGCAATGGCCCGGTTGATGTCCTGCAAACCCGCCTCGAACTCGTGAAAACCTTGTTTGACCAAGCCGCGCAAAAAATACGCCTCGGCGGGCAAATCTTCCGCAGACCACCAGGGGATCAAGGCCGCCTTGGCCGAGCCGTACCATCGCAAATCGCCTTCGTTCAGGCCCAGTGTGAAAACGGCCCGGGCATACGCCAGTGAAGTCTCCAAATCCCGTGGCTGGGCTCGCCAGGCTTTGTCGATGGCACGCAGCGGCGCCAGGCGACCCGCGCCCGAGTGCACCGATGCGGACAAGACCACCGCAGCCTCTGCAGGCTTGAACCGCTCTTGGGCTGAAGCAGGCGTCCAGCCCGGGAGCAGCAAAAGCAGTGCCGCATGAAAAAACAGTCCGGCACAAGGCGGTCGTGAGCGCGCGGTGGCAGCGCCCGATTGGCGCTGACGGCTTTTGTCCATGTTCAACATGTGCCTTTGATGATGGATAGGATGGCGGGGTGCGTTGGGGTGCTCACCAACTCACAATTTTGGCCTTTTTTTTCAACCTCCCTCCTTGAAGGTGCTTCTATGAAATTCGTGATGACCGCTCTCGTTTCCGCTTTCATGCTGGTGTCCATGCCCGCCTTCGCCGGTTCGCATGGCGGCGGCAAAATGGACGACAAAAAAGTCGACTGCAGCAAAAAAGAAAATGAGACCAACCCGGCCTGCGTGAAAAAGTAATTACTTTTCACCACCACACTCCCCCCCTCTGCGGGGGAGTTTTTTGGGGGCGACGTGTTCATGCCAGCGAAAGCGCCTGCACCCAAGCGGCACCCACGCGGGCACACAGGCGCTCCAGCCAATGGGTGATAACCCCTAGACCAAGTCGGGGCTGAAGCCTTGCGGCGCATGGGTGAACGGGTTAAGGTCAAAAAAATACTCTGGAACCCATTGATGTACCTCCAACCGCCGGGCTTTTATTTCAACCCGTTGAAAGCACAGGCCCGTTTTTTGTTGACGTTGATGTCATCCTTCGGACAAGGCATGAACCCGTTCAAGATGAGCTCGAACCCGGCCGATTCATCGAACGATCAAGACGAATGCAAACGGTCTTTGACCGAGGTCATCGAGGCGCAGATCATTCCTCGCCTGGTGCAAGCACACCGCGTGGATCTGGCGGCTGAAGGCTATAACGCTCTGGCGGGACCCGTCATCTCGCCCAAACAAGTGGCCAGCTTTGTGGCCTTGAGCCAATCCGGTCAGGCCAGCGAAACCACCCCATTCATTGACCAGCTGCTGCATGACGGCGTGACCACCGACCGGATTTTTCTGGAGCTGATCGCACCCGCAGCCCGCCAGCTGGGCCTGATGTGGGAACAAGACCTGTGCGACTTCACCGAAGTGACCCGAGGCCTGATCTGCATGCACGAGGTCACGCACCGGCTGGGTTTTGAATACCAGAACGGTCCACAACTGAGCGGCGATGTGCAACGCATCATGCTGGCATCGGCACCAGGCTCGCAACACTTT
>JACCDQ011054633.1_pt1 | contig 14058 bp, 5 predicted proteins | sample 7446031 | NCBI WGS metagenome assembly JACCDQ01 (sample SAMN15323442, study PRJNA562643) | freshwater metagenome | isolation source: river surface water | place: USA:Blue River Watershed | collected 2017-08-17 | reverse complement strand
GTACGCCATGCCAGGGTGGTGCTTCACGGTGTCTGGATCCCAGTGGCTGATGATGACGTCACGCGCGTCGAAGTCGAGGTCTTCCCAGTCCTTCTCACCCTGCAGCCAAAGCACGAACTCCTTGGCCTGCTCCTTGGTGGCACCGAACTCCTTGCGGAACGCCAGCTCAAACGGGAAAGTTTCGAGCTCCTCAACGTTCTCCGAGATAGGAGCAGCCATCAGCTCCATGTTGTACTTGTTGCGCATCGTCCTGGCAATGAGCGCCTTCACGATCATCTCGGTTGTGGCTGAGCCCATTGCTCCCTTGCGCGCGTCAAAGATGGACTTTCCCCGGTTCTCCTGACGATAGATGTCGTCGGCCCAGTCTAGGATGTGGTTCCAGCCGTCGTCAGGAATCATCTGCGGCTGTGGTGCACCAATTTGACCCTGCTTGACTGCCCAACGAACCGCGCGCTGAGCCGCAGCCTTCGAGAGGTTCATCTCCTTGCGGAAGAACAGCTCGTAGCGCATCAGCTCGAGGTCGCTGTTCTCGTCCTCAAGGAACTGCTTGAAGGTCTTAGTAGTCATCGTAGCGGTCATCATGCCTCCGACGCGGCATCGGGTCAGAGCTATCTCGTGGGCGGTGCTTACCGTCTGGTTTGAAGTGCGTCTCAACTCCGCCGTCCTTCAGGTCGTGCAGCACCATCTCATTGACCCAAGACTCGGTTTCCCAGTCGGGTGCTTCACCCTTCGCAACGTCATAAGGGATGACGTCCGAGTAGTAGTCGTAGATCTTGTGCCAAACTGGACGTTCATCAAAGTTGCTGATTTCGCCGTCGATCCAGTCAGCCACCTCAACGCGTTCCTCTTTGGTGAGGTCGAATTGGCGCTGCAAGAAGAGCTCCATGTGGAGCCTCTCGAGGTCGTTTTCTGCAAGGAAGTGCTTGAATGTCTTCATAGTGTGATATTTATGGTGCCTGCCGTCGCATGTGCGCATCTCCATAAATAGGTGTACGGTCAACTGGAGACATTCCTGTGAAATTCCACGGTATTACGCTAGAACAAGGAAGTAAGGTTTCAAACCTGACTGTTGCCTCAGGTACCTCATTCCCAGCCCAGCCAGACGAAGGCGAGCTTTTCTTCCGAAGTGATTCGGATGTTCGGTTCAGCGGTCTGTACATGTACGCCGGCGGAAACTGGGATCGAATTGCGAGCACTGATTCGCTTACGGTGCCAAACGGGGCAACTCTACCGTCACTCGCAAATGAAGGCGATCTGTACTACCTCAACACTAATGATGGTAATGAAGGTCTGTACATCCGCAAAAACGGGGTTTGGACAGATGTGTCTTCGGGTACCAGCGCGTCGTTTACCATCACTGGCGATGTGACCGGCACAATCGACGGTGGAACGGATGTTTTGACGCTTGCCAATACCACTGTTACGGCAGGGTCATATGGTTCGAGCGGTGAAACGATAACTCTGACTGTTGACAGTAAAGGTCGCCTAACAGCAGTAAGCGCATTGACGGTAACTCCCGACTTCGCCGATATCACCGGCCTGCCAACCACGCTTGCTGGTTACGGGATCACTGATGCTCAGCCACTCGACACTGATCTGACAGCATTTGCTGCCCTGACTACGACTGGCCTGGTGACACGCACTGGGGCTGGTACGTTCGCAACGCGCTCAATTGCCGTTAGTGGCAACGGTCTGTCAGTTCAAGCAGGCACCGCCGATGGCGTTAGCGGCAATCCGACTATCGTCTCAAATGCCACCGATGCTAATACTGCCAGTACGCTCGTTTGGCGTGATGCCAGTGGCAACTTCTCTGCTGGCACCATTTCCGCCACAGCATTCAGCGGTGGCACCCTCACCGCCACGACTGGCACCTTCTCTGATACGGTCACCGTTAACACCACCGCATCGGGCAATGGCTATTTTTCCACAAGCTACGGCATTAACAATGCGATCGTTCAGCGCCGCGCAAATGGCACCTCGGGCTCGCCTACTGCTCTAGTCTTTGATGATGCAATTGCTGGATGGTATGTGAGAGGCCACAATGGCACTGACTTCACATCGACGTCGCAATCAGCGATGTTGATGTATGCTGCCGAAAACTGGACACCAACTGCGAATGGTACGTATCTTCGCTTTGACAATGCCAGAACTGGAACAACTACAAGGCAGCAGGCGCTTCGCATTGGTCCATTTGGTGAACTGGCATTCGGAAATACTGGAAGCGCATTTGGAACGGCAGGACAGGTACCAATCTCTGGTGGTACAGGTGCAGCGATTACGTGGTCATCGTCGCCAACGATTACCGGCACCAATATCACTGCATTGAATGCAGATCAGCTCACGACAGGAACACTGGCCGATGCGCGTGTGGCGCAGTCAAACGTAACGCAGCACCAGGCAGCGCTGACAATTGCTGAATCCCAGATCACAGACGGGACACTACTTGCTCGAGTCGCAGATACCGAAACGATTTCTGGTACTTGGACGTTCACAACTTCTCCGGTAGTTCCAACTCCGTCATCTGGTACGCAGGCTGTCAACAAGAACTACGTTGACAATGTGATCACAGGTTTGGATTTGAAACAGTCAGTAAGGGCTGCAACGACTGCTAACATCACGCTGTCTGGTACCCAGACGATTGACGACGTTTCAGTCATTGCTGGTGATCGCGTCCTCGTCAAGAACCAAACGACTGCCTCGCAGAATGGTATCTACGTTGTTGCAGCGGGTGGATGGGCGCGCGCATCGGATGCAGATAACTCACCTGCCGGTGAAGTTACCGCGGGGATGTACACCTTCGTTGAGGAGGGTGCCGCAAACGCAGATAGTGGTTGGGTACTTACCACCGACAATCCAATCGTACTCAACTCCACCTCGCTTACATTTACACAGTTTAACGGTCTTGGCCAGGTTACTGCTGGTAACGGCCTGACAAAGTCAGGCAACACCCTCAACATTGGCACAGCCTCAGCAACCCGTATCGTAGTAAATGCGGATGACATTGACCTGGCAACTGTGGGAACTGCAGGTACCTACTGCAACATCACAACCGATGCGTATGGTCGTGTAACTGCAGGCTCTAATACCATTACGAGTGCCACCATCGGCACCACCGTAATTAGCGCATGGAGCGTTACTAACACGGATATCGATGCCCTCATCAGCGGCTCTACATTCGGTAGCCTGTTGGAAAGCCAGGCAAATGGTCACTTCACTATCGGCCTTCGTTCCAACGATGCAAATGATGGCTTCCAGATCATCTCGAAGGGTTTGGCGACATCGTCAACTACCGACCCGTATAACAAGTTGGCATTCGAGGTCAAGCAGGACGGCACTACAACCATCAACGGCACGCTGACAATCAACGATATTGACAACCAGTTGGTTCTTCGCAGTACCGCTACGCAGTATCTCGTCATCGAAGACAATGGAACGTCGCAGTCACCGTATTTCACGTCATACAGTGATACCACGAATGCGAAATCCATGTTCTTCCGCGTTACCACGGATGATGCAAATACCACAGCATCCGCAGGAACGCTTGGATTTACTTACCTGATTTATGGTACGCAGGCAGCATCGCTGACTTCTGGCGGTCTTGATATCAGCAACTCGTTGGCAGTTGGCAGCGGTGCTTCGCTGAGCACCTCCTCAGCAATCTACGCTAGCCAAACATATAATGCGGATACTACACGCTACGGTTATCTAGGTCTATTCACCATTGATAACACGCTGCCAATAACGGCAGCACGCAGTCACATCGGTTCCCTGAACCGCATGACATCCAACCTGCAGAATGCCTCAGCATTCAGCGCCGCGACGCGCGGCGCGCAGAACGAAGCCATTGTTGGTACTACGGCAGGTGCGTCTACGACAGGCCTTGGTGAGATTACTGGCACCTATAACCTAGCCAACTTTTCAACGACAGACGCAACGTACAAGTACATGGAAAACATGTACGGCTCGTACAACTATGCTGCAGTTACAGGTACAGGCACCGCCAACGCGGTTCGAGGTGTCTACGGTCTGGCCGCAGTCAACGTCGCCGGAGGTTTGGCTAACACCGCACATGGTATCCAAACGCGTGTTCAAGCAGCCGCTGCCGGTGCAACAATCACTAACGGCTACCTGTTCTACGGTGACTTCTCTGTAACTGGAACTATCACCAACCGCTACGGTCTGTTCATTCCGACAACCTCTGCCTACAACTTTGTTGGCGGTGGTTTCCAAGTCGGCGGCACATCGCAGACAGCAGGCTCAACTGGTATTCCTGGTCTAGGAGTAGGCGTAGCACCAAGCGGTTCAGCCGGAACGATTGTTACGTCAAGCACCATTTCTGCAGGCACTCAGTTCCTGGCATCGGCATCAGATACTGTTTCAGCACCAGGTTATTCATGGACTGGTGATACCAACACCGGTCTGTACCACGCTGCCGCAGGTGTTGTGGCTGTCACCACTGGTGGCGTCGAGCGGCTGCGCGTAGATGCTTCTGGTAACGTTGGTGTTGGTGTCATTCCGGCATACAAGCAGTTTGAAGTGCTTGCGGGCACCTATGCGGCAAACCAAGCAGCAAATGGTATCGCCCTCCGTGCAAACGACGGCAGTGGGGCTGGATGGCTTGCAGGTCTCTTCTTGGAAAGTGATGGTCTTGGCGTACAAAGCGTTTCACTTTACACGCCAAGTTCGGTTACTGCAAATGCAAACACCGCGCAGAAGGCAATTCAGGTAACAAACACCGGTGCCAATGCTTGGCTTCGGTTCTATACCAGTTCTGAAACCGAGCGCCTGCGAATCGATTCGACAGGTGCGTGGGGCCTCGGTGGTGCAAACTACGGCACAGCGGGACAGGTGCTGACGTCAAACGGTTCAACAACTGCGCCAACTTGGTCAGGAATCACTGAAGCGCAGATTACCAATGGCACACTACTTGCCCGCGTAGGTGACAACGAAACGATCTCTGGGTCGTGGACATTCAGCGCCTCGCCAGTAGTACCTACTCCAACTCTTGGTACTCACGCCGCCAATAAGGACTACGTCGACAACGCCATTTCTGGCCTTGACATGAAGCAGTCTGTGCGAGCCGCAACGACTGCTAACATCACGCTGTCTGGTACCCAGACAATCGACGGCGTTTCACTCGTTGCCGGCAACCGTGTATTGGTAAAGAACCAAACGACTGCTTCTCAAAATGGCATCTATGTAGTTGCGGCGGGCGCTTGGTCTCGTTCAGCGGATGCAGATAACTCGCCTGCCGGTGAAGTTACCTCAGGAATGTACACCTTCGTTGAAGAAGGCACCGCAAACGCAGATAGCGGGTGGGTGCTTACCACCGATGGTACGATTACGCTCGGAACGACATCACTGACGTTCGTTCAGTTCAATGGATTGGGTCAGGTTGCCGCTGGTAATGGTCTGACAAAGACGGGCAACACCCTCAACATTGGCACCGCGAGCACTGGGCGTATCGTAATCAATGCAGATGACATTGACCTGGCAACCCTCACAGATGATGGCACGGGCTCGTTTGTCAAAATCACCAGGGACGCGTACGGTCGAGTTCAGGGCACTACTGCGGTAACCAGCGCAGATATCACGACGGTAATTGGCACAACCCAGTACGTTGCCAAAATCGGCGACTCGATGTCTGGCCCCCTTACTATTGACGTAGGTGGTGGAACAAATTCGTCGTCGTCTAATCTGAACGTCATAAATGGTTCCAACTACGGCGTTCTTGTAGTTCCACGCACCACGGCCGGAGCATGGAACCCCATGGTGCAAGCAGGTGATGCGGCAATTATTGCGCAATCGGCAGCAACTGCAGATGGTGCTGGCGGCATTTTCATTGGTACATGGTCTTCAACATCTGAAGGTATTCGCATTGCCTCAGATGGCAACGTTACGTCGGGTGGTAGCGCGATAACAATTTCACCGCCATCTGGAACTGGCGCGTCGCTCATTGTCACAGGCACCGCGGCACTTCCACAGGTTGTCCTCAATCAGTCGGTCTCAGGCTACGGTCCACGTGTATTTGTTAAGACTGGCAACGTCACTCGTTGGAGCGTTGGTGCCACCACGACGGCGGAGTCGGGGTCAAATGCTGGTACGAACTTCGCCATTGAGCGGTACAACGACGCTGGCGCCTTCCAAGACAGCCCAATCAGCATCAACCGCGCAACTGGCGTGGTATCGTCTAACAGCTTGGTCGTATCGGTAAACACGTCGTCAGAAGCCGTTCGCATCACGCAGGTGGGCACCGGCGACGCGCTGCTGGTTGAAGATGCTGCCAACCCGGACGGCACGCCATTTTCGGTAAAGGCAGATGGTAGGGTGCTGATTGGCGGTACCAACTCCGTCACCGCATCGACTGGTAACCAAGCTCGTCTTCAGCTTCACACTGACTCAACAGGCATCGGCGCTAGCGTCAGTCAGTATGGAAATGATACGCTTGGCGGCGCGGTCTATTTCACCAAGTCGCGCGGCACCACACCAGCAGCACCAGCAGTTGTCTCGACTGGCGACACGCTAGGTAGTCTGTTCTTTGAAGGATATGACGGCACCGCCTATGCTCGTGCTGCGGCAATCGCTGCACTGGCAGATGGGGCAATTGCCACAGGCTCTGTTCCAGGCAGGTTGGTATTTTCAACTACCGCAACTGCAGGCACTTCTCCTACTGAACGCGCGCGCATCAACCAGCGTGGTGCGGTTCTTGTAGGAACTACCACTGACAATGGCACGGATCTGCTGCAGGTAAATGGTTCAACCACGGCAACAGTCGTCAAATCGACAGTTGCAACTGGCACTGCCCCTCTTACGGTTGCATCCACCACCATGGTTAGCAACCTCAATGCCGATCTGCTTGACGGACAGCATGGCAGCTACTACCTCGATGCTGACAACCACACTAACACTCCGAGTTTTTGGGCTCGGTCATTCATGATGATGGGAGCCTAAAATGGCAGACACACTAAAAGTTCTCGGACAGGCAACGCTTGCTGCTACTACGCTAACTGATGTTTATACTGTTCCAGCCGCTCGCTCAGCAACAGTATCAACAATTCAGGTCTGCAACCGCGGCGCAACTGCAGGTACGTTTCGTCTGTCAGTAGCAATCGCTGGCGCAGCTGATACCCCGGCACAGTACATATACTATGACCAAGCACTGGATGCAAACTCGTCCTTTAGCATCACGGTCGGTATTACACTTGCAACTACTGACAAAATTCGTGCTTTTGCCAGCAGCGCGAATTTCTCAATTAACATCTTCGGCGTCGAGGTTCAATAATGGCTCAAGGTTCATCAAACCCAACGTTTGACCTTAAAAAGGTTGCCGGCACAGCAGTTTCGACGAATACTGGTAATGCCGATGCGGGAACACAGCGAATTGTTCTCGCGAGCAATCAGCCTGTGCTTCAGATCGGGGATAACGGCGGGTCCATTACCGTAGATGGCACTGTATCACTTTCTGCGGAAACTACGAAAGTTATTGGTACTGTCAACATCTCTTCGGGCCAATCGATCACGGTCACCCAATCAACAGGTACCAACCTTCGCACGGTCATTGATAGCGGTACTCTGACCAACCTGACGCAGTTTAATGGTCAAGCAATTGCGATGGGTACTGGCGTACGTTCAGCAGGTACGCTGCGAGTCACGGTTGCAACGGATGATGTCGTTCCAGTTTCGCAGAGCGGTACGTGGAACGTTAACCTCAATGCCGGTACCAACGCCATCGGTAAGCTCGCGGCCAATGACGGTGTTGACATTGGTGACGTCACCATCAACAATGCGTCTATTGCAGTTACTGGAACTTTCTGGCAAGCAACGCAGCCAATCTCCGCGGCTTCTTTGCCACTTCCCACAGGCGCTGCAACGTCTGCCAACCAAACAACCGAAATCACCGCGCTCCAGCTGCTCGATGACGTTGTTGTCGCAGATAATGCGGCTTTCACCGACGGCACGACCAAGGTGTCGATGGCTGGCTTCGTTTATGATGACACCGCAGGAACTGCGCTAACTGAGAATGATGCCGCTGCTGCACGCATTGACTCAAAGCGCGCGCAGGTTGCTGTCATTGAGGATGCCACCACGCGCGGCCGCTATGCGACGGTGACTGCTGCCAATGCGCTGAAGGTGGATGCTTCTGGTACTGTTGAGCTTGGGCCAACGTCACTCGCCGCACTTGAAAGCATCACTGTCACCATACCTGGAACTGTTGATCTTGGCACCGTTTCGCTGACAGCCCTTGAGACCATCACAGTAACGCAATCAACACCTGCGTCGCTGACCACGCTGTCGTATGGAACTGCTACAACGGCTAGCCCAACCTACACCGACGCAACAAATAATCCGCTTAGTCTGACGACTGCTGGTGAGCTGCGCGTTTCACTTACAACTGCGCTTCCTGCTGGTTCTAACACCATTGGTACAGTAAACGCAGTCCAGTCTGGCACGTGGACCGTGCAGCCCGGTAATACGGCTAACACCACCGCCTGGCTAACTCGGCCCGCCGAGTTCCTCGGCACAGCGACTGCACTTGGCGCGCTGAATGCAAATATTTCACAGGCTCTGCAAGGCAACGCGGGAATTGCTGCAACTATCACTGCATCATCTTCACCAGTCGGTGTCACCCTCACTCCGCAGGTTTCGTTTGATGGTGGTACGAACTGGGTAGCAGCACGATTTTTTGATCTAACTACAGAGACAATCGCGTCGACGCTAACTTCATTTACCGTTGGCGCATCGTACTCAATTATTGCTACCAACGGTGTAACACATGCCCGTGTCGTTGCTACTGCATGGACAAGCGGATCAGTCACTGTACGTCTGTCGGCCACTAACGCGCACGGCATTGTTAACCTCAAATCGACAGCAATAAATGACACCGCTGCTGGCACTTATCTCCAGGTAATTGGAGCCGTTGGTTCCACGTCAGCCCCAACTGCAGTCACCAGCGGAAACGCAGTTCGCCTATGGGCAACTACATCTGGCGCCCTGAACATCGCTGATGGGGGTGGTTCAATCACCGTAGATGGGACAGTTGCTGCAACTCAATCTGGCACGTGGTCAAATCGCGTCACTGATGGCACCAACACCGCCGCCGTCAAGGCGGCATCAACTGCAGCCGCAACAACTGATCCAGCTCTCGTTGTAGCGATCAGCCCGAACAACACAGTTGCTGCCACCCAGTCAGGCACGTGGTCAAATCGCGTCACCGACGGGACCAACACGGCTGCGGTCAAGGCGGCATCAACTGCAGCAGCAGCAACTGATCCAGCTCTTGTTGTAGCGATCAGCCCGAACAACACAGTTGCTGTTTCTGATGGAGGTAGTACACTCTCCATCGACGACAACGGTGGTTCAATCACCGTAGATGGGACAGTTGCTGCAACTCAATCTGGCACGTGGTCAAATCGCGTCACTGACGGCACCAACACCGCCGCCGTCAAGGCAGCGTCAACTGCAGCAGTTGCAGCTGATCCAGCTCTCGTTGTAGCAATTAGCCCGAACAACACCGTTGCTGTTTCTGATGGAGGTGGTTCAATCACCGTCGACGGAACAGTTGCTGCAACTCAATCCGGCACGTGGACAGTGCAGCCCGGCAATACGGCTAACACCACCGCCTGGCTCATTCGCCGTTCTGAAGCGCTGGGAACAGCCACTGCGCTGGCGGCGGTAAGTGCCACCGTCTCACAGGCGCTTCTTGGCAATAGCGGAGCTGCCGCTGTTATTACCGCGATTTCAGCTCCAACTGGCATCACTCTTGCGCCGCAGGTTTCGTTTGACGGTGGTACGAACTGGATAACTACCCAGTTTCTAAACACCACAAATGAAACGCTGACGTCAAGCTTGACTTCGTTTGCGGTGGGTGCGACGTACTCAATCGTTGTCTCTGACGGCGCAACACATGTCCGCGTTATCGCTACTACATGGACAAGTGGTTCCGTCACTGTGCGCTTGTCGACTTCCAATGCAAACGGGGTTGTAAACCTCAAGTCGACTGCGATAGTGGATGCTTCGCCTGGAAGCTATCTCCAGGTAACTGGAGCCATTGGTTCCACGTCTGCACCAACTGCTGTCACGAGCGGAAACGCAGTGCGCCTTTGGGCAACTACCGCCGGCGCGCTGAACATTGCTGACGGAGGTAGCACCATCTCCATCGATGACAACGGTGGTTCAATCACCGTCGATGGAACAGTTGCTGCCACCCAGTCAGGTGTTTGGTCAAATCGCATCACCGACGGCACCAACACCGCCGCCGTCAAGGCGGCAACAACTGCAGCTGTTGCCGCTGATCCAGCGCTTGTCGTAGCAGTTAGCCCGAACAACACCGTTTCTACGAACGTTTCGCAGGTTAACGGCGTAACTGCTCTCACCGGCAACGGCGTAACTGGTACTGGCTCGCTTCGCGTCACCATCGCTTCTGATAACACCGCGTTCTCAGTAAATGCTAACCAAGCAGGCACGTGGTCAAATCGCGTCACTGATGGCACCAACACCGCTGCTGTCAAGGCGGCGTCAACTGCGGCTGTTGCAGCTGATCCAGCACTTGTTGTAGCGATCAGCCCGAACAACACCCTCAATCTCGCGGCAGATGATGTTCACGACGCAGCGGCCGGCACAACTGCCGTGATGAATGGTGGATACGCGTATGGCGTCGCTGTTGCCGATAACACCCTTCCAGCAGTTAGCGCAAACGGTGATGCAGCGCGCCTGCTGATGAACAAGAATGGTGCGGTGATTGTTGCGCACCTGCCAGAGGCAACTCAGGCATATGCTCCCACTAATGCCACAACGACTGCCTACGCAGCCAGCTTGGTTGTCAAAGCAAGCGCTGGAACGCTGTACATGATCAACGGGTTTAACTCGAGCACATCTTCACAGTTCATCCACGTGTATGACGCGACTGCGCTTCCAGCAGATGGCACAGTGCCAAAGATCGTGTTCATTGTATCTGGATCATCTAACTTCTCACTTGATCTAGGCAACTATGGCCGATACTTTGCTTCTGGAATAGTGGTAGGCAACTCATCCACAGGGCCAACTAAGACAATTGGCAGCGCCAATTGCTGGTTTGACGTTCAGTACAAATAACTAGAGGACTAAAATGGGATTGCTCGTTACGCCATTCATCGAAACAATCGGGTATACATGGGTACCCGGTACCACCGCTGGCCCAACTTCAACAATTTCTAGAGCTGGTCAAGTTGACCTAGCAGTTGCGGCAATTCCGTCTGCTTCTGCCACAGCTTCAGGTGTTGTAACTACTGGCACTCAAACTTTTACAGGCCCAAAGCTCTTCAGCTCAGGTCTTGCGTTTGGCGCTGGCGCTCATCCCAACTATGAGGTAAACCTCGATTTCGGCTCTGATGTTGCAAATACTTGGCGCAAGATTGTTGATGCCACTCTATCAACTGCTCAATTCTCATCGCATGGATTCATCATCGACGTCGTCGACGCCAATGGCAACCATGCCGTGCCTAACAGCGTAAACATCGTAGAGGCAGAACGCTACTACGTAGCGATGGTTCGAACAGAATCCACTACGCTTGATACCCCAGACGCGTGCTATGTGACTGGGCCAGGTAACCGCATTCGCGCTATCAAGACAGCTGTTGGCTCTTATGAGATCCAGATTCAGAACGAAGCGCAGTTCAGGGAATACAAGGTTTCCATTTCGACGTACGCGAGCAATGGTAGCCACACCATCAACTACTACGCTGGCACGACGGCAGGAACTGCGATTGCAACATACGCTGCAACCGTAAGCACCGCAAAAAATTGGTTTCAAGAAGCAAAAATCGCGGCGACAACTGCGTCAACAACCACTACAACTGGCGCCCTGACAGTTGCGGGAGGTGCTGGTATCGCTGGTCAGCTGACTGTCGGCAATATCTCCGCTACGACAACAATTGTTGCAGGCAGCTCTATCACAGGTACTGAACTTGCAACCTCGACTAGCGGTGCTACTGGTACCACGCGACTTTTTATCAACTCACCAGCAGGTCAAACGGCGTCGCTTGGCCGCTTCATGGTCAACGGCACTGATGCCTTCTCAATTGCTGCGAACGGTGCGACGACAGTTAGTGGCGGTGCTCTCGGCGGAACTTCAGGCAACACCGTAGCACTGCAGTCGCTCAATGGCACCACAGGCAACGGCGCAGCGCTCGAAACAATCCTTATTCGTGACGCGACAGGTACGGACTGGACAACTGCAGGCACACGCATTCAGCAAAAAGTTGACTCTTCGTTTATGGCGTGGCAGCAGTTCAACGGTAACGGCAATCAGAACGGTATTGCCTGGGGTACCGGCGCATCGACTGGCGCGCGAACCGATATCGCTGAGCGCATGCGGTTGAACGCCAGTGGTGTGCTGTCGCTCAGCGCCAACATTGCGTCTACTTCGACAACTACCGGCACCGTTGTAATCACCGGAGGTCTTGGTGTTTCTGGGCAGATTACTGCCGGCGGGTCAATCATCGGTGCATCAATCATCGGTTCGCCAAACCTTGTTTCACGGGGTCTGGGCGCCGGACAAGAAGGTGGACAACTAGTTCTTGGCTATGGCAACAACCTGGCAACAACAATTACAGGTCAGGCCAACAACACCTGGAACGTTGACGTAGCGTCTGACCAATCATTCCGCATCTTCCGCCAGAACAATGCTGGAACGGCGCTTACTGCGCTAACGTTCACAGAAGCTACCGCCACCGCCACATTCGGCGGATCTGTCGGTATCGGTATGGCGCCAGCACTTGCATTGGATGTTCTCGGAAACATTCGCGGTACTGCATCGATTACCGTCAACTCACCCACAGGAAATGACTTCATCAATACCAGCAGCACGGGCAACCTTCGCATGGGCTGGAACACGTTCGGCGTCGGTATCGGCAATGCAGTCGTGGGTACTGAGGCGTCAGCCCCACTTTTACTTGCAACTGGCTCAACCGAGCGCATGCGTATCGCCACCACAGGGCAAGTGTCGTTCAACGCAAATATCGCTTCGTCCTCGACGACCTCTGGTACCCTGGCAGTCACCGGTGGTATCGGTTTAACGGGGGCGCTCTACGCCGGCAGCCACGTTGTTACGAGCGGAAATGCATACATCAACAATATCAGCCCGACGCTGTTCATGCAGGACACTGATAACACGTCAGCAATGCTGCATGTCAACAGTAACCTTATCTATTTCCTGCGCGGCAATGGTGTCAACTCAGCAGTTTGGGATTCTGGTCCGAACGGCCGTCACCCAATGATGTTGGATTTGGCGACTGGCGACGTAACTTTTTCGGGCGACGTTGTTGCCTTCTCAGATGCCCGATTGAAGAAAAACATTCAGGTTATCGACAACGCTCTCGAAAAGGTGCAATCACTGCGAGGTGTAACGTTTGAGCATCTTGAGCAAGGTCGAGGAACTGGTCTGATTGCACAGGAACTGCAAGCAGTTCTTCCAGAGGCAGTAAAAACGGCGAAGGACGGTAAGGGAGATGAGTATCTAACTGTCGCGTATGGAAATACCATCGGTCTCCTTGTTGAAGCCATCAAGGAGCTAAAAGCAGAAATCGACGCACTGAAGGCTGCCAAGCAATGACAACGCCATCTTCATCAATCTCTCTAGCCAACATTCAATCTGAATTTGGCGGAACAGCTTCCACATCCATCTCTGAGTACTACAGAGGTGGAGCCTCAGGGTATGTTCCAAGTGAAATGCCGACATCACCTGTTGATGGTACCGCAATCACCGCGTCTGGTGGTGGTGCAATTCGCCTTGGGATGTTTCGCGGCCTAGCTAAACTTGTGATTTCAAGCGACACCGCTAACTTGAACATCTTCACTGCAGTTGGCAGTCCTGCTTCCGCGGTAGGTGTTATCGTTGTGGTTAATTCCGGAATTTACGTTTATTCAAACTCCACAAGCACCCCAGCAATGACTACAGGAACCGGCTGGGCAGCAGGCTCCAAGATCGTCATTCTTAATAACGGGATCATTGCAGGCGCTGGTGGTGCTGGTGGAAACGGCGGTAGTGCTGCTGGTGGTGCTGGTGGTGCTGGTGGCACTGCC
>JACCDQ011532258.1_pt1 | contig 14061 bp, 8 predicted proteins | sample 7446031 | NCBI WGS metagenome assembly JACCDQ01 (sample SAMN15323442, study PRJNA562643) | freshwater metagenome | isolation source: river surface water | place: USA:Blue River Watershed | collected 2017-08-17 | reverse complement strand
GTTGATCTTTGCCCACGGGAATTAATTCAGCATCATATAATAAGATATCTGCAGCTTGTAATACTGGATATGTGAATAATCCGGCATTTACTTGTGCCATTTGGGCAGATTTATCTTTGAAGCTGTGTGCGTTAGCTAGCATTGGGAATGGGGTAATGCAGTTTAAGTACCACATTAACTCGGTATGATATGCGGCTAATTTAGATTGGCGATAGAAAAAGTTTTTTTCTGTGTCAAAACCAAAAGCTAGCCAAGCAGCGGCAATAGATAAGGTATTTGCTCTGATTTGTTCCCCGTCGCGAAGGCTAGTCAGTGTATGCAAATCAGCAATAAACAAGAAAGATTCATTGCCAGGTTTTTTAGAAAGTTCAATGGCTGGAAGAATTGCTCCTAAAATATTACCTAAATGTGGTTTACCTGAGGACTGAATCCCTGTTAAAATGCGCATATTGACAATTTTAATAAATTTCACAAAAATCATTAAATTCAATCAATTCTCCCAATTTATTTTGGGAAAGAATCGCTAATTTCGTTTCTATTTTAGTACTACTTTTTGATGTCTATCTCCCCTAGCCTTTTAGTTTTTTTATCGGAATTGAAGCAGCACAATACGCGTGAATGGTTCGCTGCGAATAAAGCTACATATGATGCTGAAAAGGCTAAATTTGATCAATATATTGAGAAATTAATTGATGAGTTTTCAGCCTTTGAAAATATGGATGGTGTCTTGAAAAAGCATTGTTCCTATCGCATATTTCGAGATGTCCGTTTTTCTAAAAATAAGGAACCTTATAAAACATGGTTTTCGGCTAGCTTCTCAGAAGGAGGTCGTAAATCAGGTTATATGGATTATTACTTACATTTCGAACCTGGTGGAAAGTCGTTTATAGGTGGAGGGATGTACAATCCGACTCCCGAGCAGTTGGCAGCCTATAGGCAAGAAGTGGATTATAACGGAGCGACGCTTCGCGGTATTGTTGAATCTGACTCATTTGTTAAGTTATTTGGTGAAGCTGAGGGTGATTTGTTGAAAAAGATTCCCAAAGGTTTTGACCCTGCACCTGCAGATGAAATTTATTTACGTCGTAAGCAGTTATTTTATTGGCATCATTTTTCGGATGAAGAAATTGTTTCTTCTGATTTTACCTCCAAGTTAATGTTGGCAGCTATGCAATTAAAGCCCTATTTGGACTTTTTGAATGCCACATTTTTTGATAAAGAACCTTATTTAAAAGCTTAAAATTTTATGCAGTTTTCGCATTTACACAATCACTCCCAATTTTCATTGCTAGATGGCGCATCGAAGATATCTTCGATGTTTAAGAAAGCAAAGGAAGATAATATGCCAGCTGTTGCCATAACAGATCATGGTAATATGTTTGGGGTGTTCCAATTTGTGGCGGAAGCAGGGAAGCAAGGTGTTAAACCGATTGTAGGGTGTGAATTTTATTTAGTAAAAGACCGTCATAAGCAGGCATTTACGAAAATTGATAAGGATAAGCGCTATCATCAATTATTTCTAGCTAAGAATCCGGAGGGATATCAAAATTTAGTCAAATTATGTTCGCTCGGTTTTATGGAAGGTATGTATTCCAAGTATCCGCGCATCGATAAAGAACTCGTATTAAAGTATCACAAAGGGTTAATTGCGACCACATGTTGTTTGGGTGCATCTGTGCCACAAGCAATCTTGCGTGATGGTGAGGAAGAAGCAGAAAAGGAATTCAAGTGGTGGCTTGACCTCTTTGGTGAAGATTATTATATCGAGGTTCAAAACCATTATATACCTGAACAACAGATAGTTAATGAGGTATTGTTAAAGTTTGCCAAGAAGTATAATGTCAAAGTTATAGCATCGAATGATTCCCATTATTTGGATCAAAAGGATGCCAATGCGCATGATATTTTATTATGTATCAACACGGGTGAAAAGCAAGCCACTCCTACTTACAAAGACATTGAAGGTGATTTTGACATGAAAGGAAAGCGTTTCGCTTTTTACAATAATCAATTTTATTTTAAGTCTACGGAGGAGATGACCAAATTGTGGTCGCATGTTCCAGAGGCAATTGATAATACAAACGAGATTGTTGGGAAAGTAGAAACGTTGAAGTTGACTAAGGATGTGATGTTGCCGAACTTCCAGATTCCTACTGAATTTCTTAATCAAGATGATTATTTGGAACACCTGACCATGGAGGGTGCGAAAAAGCGGTACGTTGACATTGATCAGGTTGTTGAAGAACGTATCCGATTTGAATTGTATACGATTAAGACGATGGGATTTGCGGGTTATTTCTTAATTGTGGCCGATTTTATTCAAGCAGGACGTGATTTAGGGGTATATGTGGGTCCGGGTCGTGGTTCCGCGGCAGGTTCTGTGGTCGCTTATTGTTTAGGTATTACCAATATTGACCCGATTAAATATAATCTACTATTTGAGCGTTTTTTAAATCCAGATCGTAAGTCATTACCCGATATTGATACGGACTTTGATGATGAAGGCCGACAAAAAGTGATTGATTATGTGGTAGACAAATACGGCAAAAATCAAGTAGCTCACATTGCTACTTATGGTACCATGGCTGCTAAAATGTCAATTAAAGATGTGGCTCGCGTATTAGATTTGCCTCTTTCTGAATCCAATGCATTAGCAAAATTGGTTCCTGAAAAACCCAAAATTACATTAGAACGTATTTTCAATGCTCCTTTGAACGGGGATAAAAGTCTTTCTGATAAAGAGGGACTGAATTCCGATGAGATTGAACAGGTTAAGCAACTACGTCAAATTAAAGATGCAGGAGGTTTACCTGCCGAAGTGATTGAAAATGCTTTGGTTCTTGAAGGCTCGGTGCGCGGAACAGGAATTCATGCGGCAGGTATTATCATTGCACCATCCGATTTAACAGATATTTTGCCTGTAGCTGCATCGAAAGATATTAGTTTATTAATTACACAATATGATGGTTCTGTCATTGAGAATGCCGGAGTAATCAAAATGGACTTTTTGGGTTTAAAAACCCTTTCTATTTTGAAAGAGGCTGTTCGTTTAATTAAACAGAATCATGGTGAGACGATTATTTTGGATGATTTGCCATTAGATGATCGTTTAACGTATGAACTTTACCAGCGAGCTGAAACGAATGGAACGTTTCAGTTTGAATCACCGGGTATGCAGAAACACTTACGGGATCTGAAGCCCGATCAGTTTTCTGATTTAATTGCCATGAATGCCTTGTTTCGTCCAGGACCAATGGTTTACATTCCCAATTACATTGCTCGTAAACATGGCCGTGAAAAGATTGAATACGACTTACCTGAAATGGAGGAGTATTTGAACGATACGTATGGAATTACGGTCTATCAAGAGCAGGTAATGCTTTTATCTCAAAAGTTGGCCAATTTTTCTAAAGGTGACGCCGATGTACTTCGTAAGGCCATGGGGAAAAAGGATAAGGCGACGATTGATAAAATGAAGGGCAAATTCATGGAAGGTGGCCAGGGAAATAACCATCCGGCAGATAAGTTGGAGAAGATATGGACCGACTGGGAAGCATTTGCTCAATATGCATTTAATAAATCGCACTCGACGTGTTACGGATTAGTAGCTTACCAAACGGGTTATTTAAAAGCTAATTATCCATCGGAGTATATGGCTGCCGTCCTTTCAAATTCATTAGGGAATATTGAAAAGATTACGTTTTTCATGGATGAATGTAAACGAATGGGCTTGACTTTGCTCGTTCCGGATGTAAATGAATCCTCGCGATCATTTGCCGTAAATAAGAAAGGTCAAATACGATTTGGTTTAGGCGCGATTAAGGGTGTCGGTGAAGCAGCGGTCGATGCGATTGTAGAAGAGCGTAATTTAAGAGGTGAATACAAAGATATCTTTGATTTTGTGTCTCGTATTAATGTTCGCCAGGTGAATAAGAAAAGTTTGGAATCATTAGCGCTTGCAGGAGCTTTTGATTGTTTTCCAGAGGTGCAACGTGCTCATTACTTTGCGTTAGATAATGAGAATACGACGTTCATTGAAAAAATTGTTCGTTATGCTTCACGTATGGCTGAGTTGAAGGCGGAAGCTACACAGTCGCTATTTGGCGAACTTGGGGCGGGAACTGGAAATGATATCGTTAAGCCCAAGATTCCTTTATCGGAACCTTGGTCTGTCATGGAGCAACTGCGAAATGAAAAAGAGGTCGTCGGCGTTTATATTTCCGGCCATCCATTAGATGAATATCGCGTTGAGATACAAAATTTCACGAATTCGAATACCACATTATTGGATTCTCGTCCGAATGCGGTGCAATCCATTGCAGGGATCGTTTCTAAAGTGAATACGCGGACATCTGCAAATGGGAATCAATTCATGATATTTACCTTAGAAGATTATGCAGGTAATTATGAATTTGCCCTGTTTGGTAAGGATTATATTGAATTTGAACGATTTATAGGCCAAGATCGGATGCTATATATTCAAGGTTCCTACCAGCAGAAAAATCGCTACATGGAGCAGATGGTATTCAAGATTCAATCGATTGAATTACTCTCAGAGATTCTGGAAGAACGCACGAAGGAATTAAAGGTATTATTAGATTTACGCTACCTGAATACGGCCTTAATGGATAATTTACATGATGTACTCGAACGCAATAAAGGCACTAAAAAGCTAGTTGTGGAGGTTTTTGATGAAGCAGAGAAGCTACAAATGGATTTTTTGTCACGCAAGATGCAAATTCGTATTGGTAAACCTTTGATTGCTGAATTGACTGAATTAGAAAATGTTACCTTCAAATTAATTTCATAATTTATTGAGAGGGAACTTAATCTTATACGTGAAATGTTTTAATTTTGAATTTTTAAAATAATCTAGAAAATGGGAAAATATGTAGAGGCAACTGATGCCAACTTTAAAGAATTGATTGGTACGTCAACACCTGTATTAGTTGACTTTTGGGCTGAATGGTGTGGACCATGTAAAATGATTGGACCCGTTGTAGAAGAATTAGCAGGTGAAGTTGAAGGTCAAGCAATTGTTGCTAAAATGAATGTAGATGCCAATTCAGCAGTACCAGCTTCCTTAGGAATTCGTTCGATTCCGACCTTAATGGTATTCAAAAATGGTGAAATGGTTGAGCGTTTAGTAGGTGGAAATATTCCAAAATCTGTATTATCAGAGACTTTATTAAAGCACGCTTAATTAGCTTTTATAGACTTTATTCATGGCTTGTAACAAAATGTTGCAGGCCATTTTTATTTCGTCAATCGTGATTACTAAAGGTGGTGCAATGCGGAGCGCATTATCACAAAATAAAAACCAATCAGTGATTAGACCATTTTCAATACATGCGTCAATGACTGCCTTGACCGTTTTAAAATCTTTCATTTCTACGGCAATCATTAATCCAACTCCCCTCACTTCTTGAATAATTGGATGTACCAATAATTCTTTAAATAAGTCAGATTTTACGCGAACGTCTTTGAGTAGGTTATTTTCTTGAATGAAATTTAATGTAGCTAAGGACGCAGCACAGGATACCGGATGTCCACCAAATGTAGTTATATGTCCTAATACAGGTTCAAATGATAATGTACTCATGACTGTATCATTGGCTATAAATGCGCCTATTGGCATACCGCCTCCCATTCCTTTGGCTGTTAAAAGAATATCAGGTTCTATGTTCATTTGTTGGTATGCCCAAAATGTGCCAGTTCTGCCAAAACCTGTTTGGATTTCATCTATAATTAATAAGCATCCAGTCTCGTTACATTTTTCTCTCAGGGCTTTAAAATAGTTTATTGAGGCTGACCTCACTCCTGCTTCACCACCAACAATTTCAATGACGATGGCTGCTGTTTTATCTGTAATTTGAGATAATTCAGCTATTTCTCCATGGTGGATGTGTTTGATATCAGGTATGAGTGGTCGAAAACTATTTTTGAAATTTTCATCACCAGCTAACGAAAGGGCACCTTGGGTTGCGCCATGATAGGCATGATAACATGAAATAAATTCAGTTCGACCCGTATAACGTTTGGCTAGCTTCATGGCTCCCTCTACAGCCTCTGTCCCTGAATTAGTGAAATAAACCTGATTCAAATGCGTTGAACCGGTTGTTTTAACTAAAGCTTCCGCTAATAATACTTGGGGACTCTGAATATATTCACCGTAGACCATTAAGTGCATGTATTTATCTACCTGATCTTTAATGGCTTGGACAACATCTTGATTTCGATGTCCTACATTTGAAACGGCAATACCTGAAATTAGATCGATGTATGTTTTTCCAAAACAATCAGTTAAATAGATATGTTCAGCCGTTACAATTTCCAATGCCAAAGGGGCATCTGAAGTTGGCGCCACATATTTTTGAAAAAGTTGCCTGTGTGTAAATCCCATGAGCCCAAATTTACAGCCTTTTATCAAATTATCAGTTTCTGCTATGGTGTTTTGCCTGAATTTACTTTGTATTGCATCATGAAAAAACCACTAATTACATTATTACTTATTTTGCTTACATCTTCTTGGGTTTTAAGCCAAACATTGTCGGGCGTTGTTAAAAACAAAAATGGAGAAATTTTACCATTTGCTACGATTTGGGTTACCGACTTGAACAAGGGGACATTAGCGAATGAAGATGCTAAATATGCAATTCAATTACCTAAAGGTGAGCATGAAGTAGTTTTTCGGTTTCTTGGTCATACCCCGAAACCACAAGTAGTAACGATTTCAGGCAACTTGTCGCTCGATGTAATTCTTACTGAGGAAGCGGTAACGCTTCAAGATGTCAATGTAGGTGGTTTGAAGGAGGATCCAGCGATTGGAATCATGCGCAGGATGATATCCATGGCCCCATTTCATTTAAAGGAAATTGATCATTATTCGGCTAAAGGCTATGTCAAAGGAGTAGGTAAAATTACCTCCATATCCAAAATGATGAATGCGCTTGTAGGTAAACAGTTGGAAAAGGAGGCTGGAATTAAAGTGGGGTCAACCTATGTTTTAGAGGGAATAAATCAGATTACCTATACGCGCCCCAATAAGTTAGATGAAAAAGTGCTTTCTAATCGAAATAATTTACCCGCGGTAATAAAGAATTCGGGTCCCCCCAATTTGCGAATTACGCAAACCAATTTTTATTTGCCGAAGGTTTGGGGCTCGTTGATCTCCCCTATTTCGCCCTCTGCGTTTTCCTTTTACAATTTCGCCTATTTGGGTAGTTTCCAGTTAAATGGACAAACAGTTTCGAAGGTTCAAGTAAAACCGAAATCAACTTCGAATGATTTGTTTGAAGGTACTCTTTCCATTGTAGAGGATACTTGGAGTATTTATTCCTTTAGTTTGGCTTTTCGAAATTCACAAGGTTATTACACGTTTCAGCAACAAAATGCCATGTTTCAAGGAGTATGGATGCCTGTAAACTATGACGTAAATATAAATTTTGATGCGATGGGCTTCGGGGCAAATTTCCGATATATCACGCAGGTTAAAGAGTATTCAATTAAAGTTAATCCAGCATTTGTTGTCAAGCCAACCATTATTGAAGAACGTTTGCATAAGGATTGGGCTAAAGAAATAAATAAAGAAAAAATTGCCTCACCTAAATTGTCTTTGGGCAAAGAATTGACGCGTAAAAAACTTAAGAAAGTACTCAAAGAAATTGAGAAAGAAGAGAAGAAAGAAGTGAAAAGTGAAGAGTTTAGTTCTGATTATACGATCACGGTTGATTCGTCAGCCTCTTTAAAGAAAGAGGATTATTGGGAAGCAGAACGTCAGGTTCCATTGACTGAAGCTGAGGTTAAAGGATATAAAGAAGCAGATAGTTTATCCGTACAAGACGAGAAAAAGCGATTAAAGGATTCGGTTAATTCATTGCCTCGTTTCCGATTTGGAGATATTGTGAATACGAGAACCTATTCATATGGCCAAAAAGAATTTGGTGCTCGATTAACGCTGAGTGGAATTCAGTCTGGATATAATGCGGTCGATGGATACCATTTGGGCCGTGGATTAGATTATCGATTTACAAATAAATTATCTGATTATTGGGAAACAGGATTTGATATTCGCTATGCATTTTCTAGAAAAGGATGGAATGGATCTGTACATTTTATTCGTAATTGGGATGAGAATAGACAAAAGTTCAGTCTTTCTGGGGGTTCCACAATGGAGCAAATAAATTCGACAGAACCCATCTCTGCCAATATTAATCGATTCTATGCCTTATTCTTTTCACAGAACTATTTAAAGCTTTATCAAAAGGATTTTATGAAAGGTTCTTATGCATTACAATTAAATGCTAAATGGAGACTAAGTATGGATTTGGAATTAAGGTCTCGTACTAGTTTTGTTAATATGGAGGAGAATGGTTTATTCTATAAGGAACGTCGCTTTGCATCCAACGGATTACCATTTAAGACGAATAAGCAGGCTTATGCGTATATTTTTATGCGTTATCAACCCTTTGCAACTTGGAGACGTTATAATGGATCCCGTAGATTATCGAACGAGGTAGGACCTACTATTTCGGGTGGTTATGAACAGGCATTAGGTGATCATGCTTTTTCAAAGTTATCTTTTCAAGTTTCCCAGTCAATATCTTTAGCTAATTGGGGAGAATTTAATTACCGCCTGACAGCGGCTCATTTTATTCAGAAACCAACCTTGTTATTAGATTACCAACATTTTAAAGGAAATGAGATTGACATTTCTAGTGGTGAATCTAGCTTTTTAGCTTTACCTTATTATGCGCTTTCAAATCCGGGAGGTCATTTTAAGGCCTTTTTATCATGGCAGCCTAGAAAGTTCATTTTTACACAGAATGCTTTTTTATCACTTTATGGTCTAAAAGAAAAAGTAGGATATTCGTATCTTCAGACACTTTTAAATTCTCAAACCATTCATTACCAAGAGCTTACTTATGGAATTTCTGGTATTGGGAAAATTTTTGGTATTGATTTGGTCTATCCGATGGGGAAAGTAGTTCCTGAAAAATGGAAAGTTCTGGTCAGATTGCCATTCTAATTGTTTATTTGCACCTTTTTACTTAAATTGTGCAAAATTTTTTTGATATAATCTAAATTAAACTTTATGAATCAAATTGTTTACTTAGTTCCTGCTTTTGGTTTGGTGGGATTGCTTTACACAGCATGGAAATTTAGTTGGGTATCTAAACAAGATGCTGGAAATGATAAAATGCAGGAATTGTCCGGATACATTGCGGATGGTGCAATAGCTTTTTTAAAAGCTGAATGGAAAATCTTAACTTATTTTGCTATTCCTACGGCCATATTACTTGCCTGGTTAGGTACTCAGGAAGGAACACCTGAAAACCCAATTCACTCTTCCCCTTTAATTGCTGTTGCATTCTTAATTGGTGCTATTTTCTCGGCAACGGCTGGATACATCGGTATGATCGTGGCTACAAAAGCTAACGTTCGTACGGCAGAAGCGGCTCGTACGTCATTAGCAAAAGCTTTGAATGTTTCATTTACCGGTGGTTCTGTCATGGGTATGGGTGTTGCAGGCTTAGCTATTTTGGGATTAGGTGGTTTATTTATCGCTTTCTATCAAATTTTCGCAGAGGGCCAAGCGTTAACTTCAGTAGAAATGAAAACTGCAATCGAAGTATTAGCTGGTTTTTCATTAGGTGCTGAATCTATCGCTTTGTTTGCACGTGTAGGAGGTGGTATTTATACAAAAGCTGCTGACGTGGGTGCCGACTTAGTTGGTAAAGTTGAAGCTGGTATCCCAGAAGATGATGTTCGAAATCCGGCAACGATTGCTGATAACGTTGGTGATAACGTAGGTGATGTGGCTGGTATGGGTGCTGATTTATTTGGTTCATATGTAGCAACGATCTTGGCTACGATGGTTTTAGGACAAGAAATTGAAGTTAGCGATAACTACGGTGGCTTCTCCCCTGTTTTATTACCTATGTTAATTGCAGGTGTTGGTTTGTTGGCATCATTAGTGTCAACGTTCTTTGTTCGTATTTCTAAGGAAACGGATTCTGTACAAAATGCTTTGAATTTAGGTAACTATACCTCGATCGCAATTACGTTTGTTACTTCATACTTCTTGGTAACAAATATCTTACCTGAGAGCTTAACTTTACGTGGAACTACATTTACATCGATGAATGTATTCTATGCCATTATCGTTGGTTTAATTGTAGGAACATTGATGTCAATCATTACTGAGTATTACACAGCGATGGGTAAGCGTCCAGTTGATTCAATCGTACAAAAATCAGGTACAGGTCATGCGACTAACATCATTGGCGGTTTAGCTGTTGGTATGGAGTCTACTGTATTACCTATTTTAGTTTTAGCTGCTGGAATTATCGCATCTTATCACTTTGCTGGAATCTATGGTGTTTCTATCGCTGCAGCTGGTATGATGGCAACGACAGCTATGCAGTTAGCGATTGATGCTTTTGGACCAATTGCGGATAACGCTGGTGGTATTGCTGAGATGTCTCAATTACCTTCTGAGGTACGTGAGCGTACAGATAATTTAGATGCAGTAGGAAATACAACAGCGGCAACTGGTAAGGGTTTTGCGATCGCATCAGCTGCTTTGACGTCATTAGCTCTTTTTGCAGCTTTCGTTGGTATTTCAGGTATCACTCAAATTGATATTTATAAGGCGGATGTATTAGCAGGATTATTTGTTGGCGGTATGATTCCATTTATCTTCTCTGCTCTTTGTATTTCTGCTGTAGGTAAAGCTGCAATGGAAATGGTTAATGAGGTTCGTCGTCAGTTCCGTGAAATTCCTGGAATTATGGAGTACAAGGCAAAGCCTGAGTATGAAAAATGTGTTGCTATATCAACTGAAGCATCTATCCGTCAAATGATTTTGCCTGGAGCTATTGCTTTGACTGTACCCGTACTTGTTGGCTTTACCATGGGACCAGAAGTATTAGGAGGTTTATTAGCTGGTGTTACTGTATCAGGTGTGTTGATGGGTATTTTCCAATCAAATGCTGGTGGTGCGTGGGATAACGCTAAGAAATCATTTGAAAAAGGCGTGTTAATTGATGGTCAAACTTTCAAGAAAGGTTCTGAGCCACATAAAGCCGCAGTTACAGGTGATACGGTAGGTGATCCATTTAAAGATACTTCGGGTCCATCTATGAATATCTTAATCAAATTGATGTCTATCGTTTCTTTGGTTATCGCACCTTACATTCACGTAGGTAAGTCGGCAAGCCATGCTTCTCACATGGAAAAGGCTCCTATCGTTAAAGTAATTGCAAAGCGCTAGTTTTTAGATTCTTCATTAAAAAGGCCTCAAGAAATTGAGGCCTTTTTTTATGTCGTTTAAAATAAAATAGCCTGACTATTGTCAGGCTATTTTAATCTATCGTTCTGTCCTTAAAAGACTAAGCAGTTAATTTACCTCTTAATGCTCTTGGGATATCGATTGTCGCTACTGGGTTGGACATTGGATTTAAAATCTCACAACCTTCAACTACTAATTTGTTTACTTTAACTGTTTGACCTAAGTCTAAACCTGAAATATCAGCTGTAACAAAATCAGGAATGTTAGCTACTAAACCACGTAAAGATACTTTACGCAATTTTTGTACCATTTTACCCCCTTTGATTACACCTGGAGAATTTCCTACAATTTTAACAGGAACATCTATTTTGATTGGCTTTTTAGAATCGATTTCTAAAAAGTCTACGTGTAAGATCATCTCGTTTACTGGGTGGAATTGAGCATCTTGCAAAATAGCACGGTGAATATCACCTTCGATGTTTAATTCTACTTCGTACACATCTGCTGAATATAATAATTCGCGGAAAAGGATCATGGGTACAGCGAAGTGTACTTGCTCTTTACCACCGTAAAGAACACATGGAGCTAATGCTTCTAAGCGTAAATCTTTAGAACCTTTAGTTCCTAATGTAGATCTCTTGTATCCTACAATTTCTAACTTTTTCATTTTGTTTTTGTTAGTGTTTCCAGTCTTTCGCACGTAGGCTATCCCCTGAAAACGGTTAAAATTAATATTTAATAAATAGTGAACTGATAGATTCGTGATCACGGATACGACCAATTGCTTTGGCAAATAATTCAGCAACTGATAATACCTTAATTTTGTCGCACGCATTCTTTTGAGGAATGGTATCTGTTACCAATAATTCCGTTAATACTGAATTAGAGATATTCTCATAGGCCTTACCCGATAAAACTGGGTGAGTTACTACCGCGCGAACGGAATTTGCGCCCTTATCCATGATTAATTGGGCGGCTTTACATAAAGTACCACCGGTGTCAATTAAATCGTCAACAAGCACGACGTCTGCTCCTTTTACATCACCAATTAACTGCATGGATGCAATTTCGTTGGCACGTTTCCGGTGCTTATCGCAAATAACCATTTCTGCATTAAAGAATTTGGCCATGTTGCGAGTACGTACTACACCTCCTACGTCAGGAGAAGCAAATACGATATTTTCTAAATTTAATGATTTCAAATAAGGCACAAAGATGGCATTTCCTTCTAAGTGATCTACAGGGAAATCCATGAATCCTTGGATTTGACCAGCATGTAAGTCAATCGTCATTAAACGATCAGCTCCAGCTGCCGTCAATAAATTACCAATCAATTTAGCTCCAATACCTACGCGTGGACGATCTTTACGATCTTGACGCGAATATCCAAAGTATGGAATAACTGCCGTTACGTAGTGTGCTGATGCTCTTCTAGCAGCATCAATCATCAACAATAACTCCATTAAATTATCGGCAGTCGGGAATGTTGATTGAATAATAAATACATCACAACCACGTACAGATTCATCAAAACTTGGAGACATTTCTCCATCTGAGAATCGTAAGGTTGTAACGGCTCCTAAATCTTTGCCATAATACTTAGCAATTTCTTTCGCTAAATAGTTAGACGCTGATCCAGAAAATATTTTAACTGCGTTAATCGCTGCCATGAGTGATTGATAAAAGGGCTTAATTATAAAAATTAAGGCGCAAAATTAGCAATTCTGCGCCTTATATCAAATCTATTTTACAGATGCACGAATAATATTCAATGCGCCTCCTGCTTTAAACCATTCGATTTGTTGCTCATTGTAGGTATGATTCACAGCAAAGCTATCTTTAGAACCATCAGCATGAACTAATTCAATCGATAATGTTTTACCAGGAGCGAATGAGCTAAGGCCAACAATATTGATGCTATCGTTTTCTTGAATCTTATCATAATCTGCTTCATTAGCGAATGTTAATGCCAGCATACCTTGTTTTTTCAAGTTGGTCTCATGAATACGAGCAAACGACTTAACTAAAACGGCACGTACACCTAGGTGACGAGGTTCCATTGCCGCGTGCTCACGAGATGAACCTTCACCGTAGTTCGTATCACCAACAACAATCGTACCAACACCAGCTGCCTTATAAGCACGTTGGGTTGCCGGTACCGGACCATATTCCCCTGTTAATTGATTTTTCACATTGTCAGTCTTCTCGTTAAAGAAGTTAACAGCACCAATTAACATGTTATTAGAAATGTTGTCTAAGTGACCACGATATTTTAACCATGGACCTGCCATCGAGATATGATCGGTTGTACATTTTCCTTTGGCCTTGATCAATAATTTCAAACCTGTAATATCACTTCCTTCCCAAGCAGCGAAAGGATCTAATAATTGTAAACGATCTGAGGTAGGTGAAACTTTTACTTGAACGCCTGAACCGTCAGCTGCTGGAGCTTGATATCCCGCATCTTCTGCCGCAAAACCTAATTTAGGTAATTCATCACCAGATGGAGCATCCAATTTAACTTGTTCTCCTTTTTCGTTTGTCAAGGTATCTGTTAATGGATTGAATGTTAAATCACCCGCAATTGCTAAGGCTGTAACCATTTCTGGTGAAGCCACAAATGCAAATGTGTTTGGATTGCCATCCGCACGTTTCGCGAAATTTCGGTTGAATGAGTGAACAATCGTGTTCTTCTCACCTTTTTCAGCTCCTGGACGTGCCCATTGTCCAATACATGGTCCACAAGCATTTGAGAATACGGTTGCGCC